>Ga0102593_1003121_pt1 | contig 11300 bp, 10 predicted proteins | sample AraplaCol_mMS_r2_2_FD_76862 | JGI IMG/M metagenome (GOLD analysis project Ga0102593, IMG submission 76862) | Arabidopsis root microbial communities from North Carolina, USA - plate scrape MF_Col_mMS_r2 (SPADES assembly) (version 2) | ecosystem: Host-associated > Plants > Roots > Endosphere...
ATCTGGGCCTATGACTACGACCCGGACGGCCCGTTGCGCGGCAAGCGCGTCTTCGCGGAGACGCACGCATTCGATGCGGGTCCCGACGGCGCGACGGTCGACGCGCAAGGATTTCTCTGGACCGTGCTGACCCGCGCGGCCAGGCTTGCGCGCTATGCGCCGGACGGCGGGCTGGACCGCCTGATCGACCTGCCGATGAGCTACCCGACCAGCATCTGCTTTGGCGGGCCGCGTCTGGAAGACATGTACCTGACGTCCATTTCCCGCAGCGCGCGGCTGGAAGGACATACGGCGCAGGACGGCGGGCTGTTCCGGATCTCAGGCCTGCCCGCGCCGGGGCGCCCGCCCCATCATTTCGGCGGGGGCGGCGCAGGCTCGGTTCTCAGCGCGTCCGCCACGTAGTCCACGAAGGCGCGCACCTTCAGCGGCAGCGCGCGGCTCTGCCGGAAGACGGCGAAGACGCCGTTGGAGAACGCACGGACGGCAAAGCGGTATTCGGGCAGCAGCCGCACCAGCGTGCCATCGCGCAGGTCGTTGCGCACCGTGGCCTCCGAGAGCAGGGCCACGCCCATGCCGCCGATGGCTGCAAGCCGAAGCAGCTCGCCGTTGTTCGCGCTGAGCACGCCCTGGATGTTCAGCTCCTGCTGCTCGCCGGCCTGGTCGATGTACTTCCAGGTGATGACCTCGCGCTCGCGCCGGTAGGTCAGGCAGCGCACCTGCGGCAGGTCGCTCGGATGCCGGATGCGCGAATAGATCTTCACGAAGGCCGGGCTCGCCACCAGCACCTCGTCGCTCGACAGCAGCCGCTTGATGACGAAGCCCGAATCGCTGGACTCGCCGGTGCGGATGTCCACGTCGAAGTCGTGTTCCACCAGGTTGATCGGATGCTCGGAGAGCTCGAGTTCGACCCGGATGTCGGGGTAGAGCTCCGCAAAGCGCGGCAGCAGCGGCGCCAGCACCCGCAGGCCGATGTGCGTGCGCGAATGCACGCGCAGCCGGCCTTCGGGCCGCTGCCGCGCGTTGTGCACGGCCTGCTCGGCTTCGCTCATCAGTTCCAGCATCGCCTCGGCCCGCTCCAGAAAGGCCTGGCCCGCTTCGGTCACCTTGAGGTTGCGGCTGGTGCGGTCCACCAATTGCACACCCAGCTCTTCTTCCAGTGCGCTGATGCGCCGCGAGATGGTTGCCGGGGAAAGGCTCAGGCTGCGGGCCGCGGCCGAGAGGCTGCCCTTTCTCTGGGTGGCGACAAAGATGCGCAGCGAGTCGAGGGCCTTCATTTCGAAAGACGCAAAGAAGCTGTGCGTTCGCTGGTGAGCCACGCAGGCGCCGAGTTCCTACGATGGACCTCGATCGAAAACAGCCAACCAGGAGCAACAGCGATGGATTTCGGAATCTTCATTTTGATGCAGCAGCGGAACAAGCATAAGACCTCCCATCAGATTCTGCGCGACGCCATCGAGCAGACGCGTCTGGCGGACGAACTGGGCTTCGGCGCCGCGTGGTACGCCGAGCACCATTTCAGCAACTACGGCATGTGCTCGTCGCCGTTGACCATGATCGCGCATTGCGCCGCCGTGACGCGCAACATCCGCCTGGGGACGGGCATTGTCGTGGCTCCGTTGTACACGCCGGCGCGCCTGATCGCGGACGTGGCGATGGTCGACCAGCTGTCGAACGGCCGCCTGAACCTGGGCATCGGCTCGGGCTACCAGCAGTTCGAATTCGAGCGGTTCGGCGTGTCGCTGGAATCCGCCAAGGCCCGCACCTTCGAAATGCTCGACATGCTCGAGGCGGGCCTGACGCAGCCCAAGTTCAGCTACGACGGGGAGTACTACCAGCAGCCGATGAGCGCGATCAGCCAGCGCGCAGTGCAGCGTCCCATGCCGCCCATGTGGATCACGAGCGTCGATCCGGCCTTTTTGTCGCGCGCCGTGAAGTCCGATCACCACGTGTTCGTTTCCGGCGGCGACGGCGGTCTGGAGAAGCTGGCGAGCACCCGCGCGCTCATCGACAAGGTGGCCACCGCGGAGGGCAAGGACCCCGCCCGCGTGCAGGTCGGTCTGCTGCGCGCAGCCTATGCCAGCAACAACAAGGACGAGGTGGAAAGCTACCTCGAATGTGCCCGCTACCAGCGCCGCATTGCCGTGAGCCTGAAGCGCCGCACTGCGCAGATCGCCGACGACTACCAGGTCGAGGAAGGCATCGTCGAGGGCGAGCCCACGCTGGACGAGATGCGCGCGCTGCTGCCGGTGGGCGACATCGACACGGTGATCGAACGCGTAGTCAACGAGATCCGCACGCTCAAGCCGGTGCACTACTGCTTTCAGACGCAGATGGGCGATTTCGATCACGCGGCCATGCTGCGCCAGCTCGAGGTCTGGGGCAAGGTCATCATTCCGACGGTGCAGCAGGAGATCGCCAACGATCCGCCGCACCAGCCCGCGGTCCCGGCCGAACTTGCCGCGGCCTGAGGCCGAGCGCCAGGAGACGCCATGTCCGAACTCGCTGAAGAAAGCACCCGCTGCGGCATCGAGCCTGCCCAGTTCCGCCAGTTGCTCGGTTGCTTTCCGACCGGCGTGGCAGTCATCACCACATGCACGCCGGACGGCCAGCCGGCCGGCCTGACCTGCAACTCCTTCAGTTCGGTCTCGCTGGACCCGCCGCTGGTGCTGTTCAGCCTGCGCAACGCCAGCCGATTGCTGGGCACCTTCCAGGCGGCGGAGGGCTTCGTCATCAACATCCTTTCCGAGCAACAGGACGCGCTGTCGGGCCGTTTCGCATCGAGCAAGATCGAGGACAAGTTCGAAGGCGTGCCGTGGCACGCCGGTGCGCTGGGCATGCCGTTGATCGACGATTGCCTGGCCAGCTTCGAATGCCGCGTGCACGCAACGCACGAGGCCGGCGACCACACCATCTTCATCGGCGAGGTGCGGCACCTGGGCGCCGGGGCGGCCGACCAGGCGCTGGTGTTCTACAAGGGCGCCTACATGAAGCTGGCCGAGTCGCTGCGCAAGCTGGTCGTGGAAGGGCGGCTGGGAGACGCCGACATCGACGAGGCGTATCGCACGCTCTACGGCACGTTGCTGCGCCTGGCGAGTGAGCGCGCCACCGAGGCCGAGCTGGACGCCGTGCATGAAGCCGCCGATGCCATCGAGGCGCACCCCGACGACGCCCCGCTGAAAGAGCGCATTGCCTCGGCCAGCGCGTTCTTCTCCTCGATCGCGGCGGCCGGCCACAACGAAGCATTGACGCTGATGGCGCAGACCATGACCAGCGTGCTGCGCGAGCGCATGACGCATGTGCTCTCGGTGCGCCCGCGGCCTGACCTGTTTCCACTGCGCCGCAAGGTGGCGCACAACCTGCGCCAGCGCGACGCCGCCGGTGCCACCGCCGCCCTGGACGAGCTGATCGCGCAGCTGCGCAAGGGTTGAGCCTTTCCGATATTCCACAGGAGACAAGATGTCCATCGACTACGCCGGCTTTCGGCGCGAACTCGAATCGTTCGTGCGCAGCGCCTGCCCGCCTGAGATCCGCGCCGTCGTCGCGGCCGGCCAGAAGATCACGAAGCGCGAATACCAGGCCTGGCAGCAGATCCTGAATGCCAGGGGCTGGGGCGCACCGAGCTGGCCGCGCGAAGCCGGCGGCACGGGGTGGGACATTCGCCAGCGCCTCATCTTCGAGGAGGTGATGGCCGAGAACGACTGCCCGCCGCTGTACCACCACGGCCTGGGCCACATCGGGCCGGTGATCATCCATTTCGGCACGCCCGAGCAGAAGGCGCGGTTCCTGCCGCGCATCCTCGACGGCTCGGACTGGTGGTGCCAGGGTTACTCGGAGCCGGGCTCGGGTTCCGACCTCGCTTCGCTGTCCACCACGGCCCGCCTGGACGGCGACGAGTGGATCGTCAACGGCCAGAAGATCTGGACCTCGCACGCCCACGAGGCCAGCATGATCTACATGCTGGTGCGCACGTCGAAGGAAGCGAAGAAGCAGGAAGGCATCTCGCTGCTGCTGGTGCCCATGGACACCCCGGGCATCACCGTGCGTCCCATCAAGACCATCGACGGCTGGCACCACTTGAACGAGGTGTTTTTCGACGAGGTGCGCGTGCGCGCCGACAACCTCGTCGGCGAAGTCGGCAAGGGCTGGACCTGCGCCAAATTCCTGCTCGAGCGTGAACGCCTTCCGCCGGCCAACGTGGCGCGGCTGGAACTCATGCGCCGCCAGGTCACGCAACTGGTGGAAGAGGCGAGCCGTGCCACCGCGGGGCTGCGCGACTTCAGCGGCCTGCACCACAAGCTGCTGCTGTGCGAGGCCGACGTGAAGGGCGCGCGCGTGATGATGGCGCAGGCCACCGATGACCTGATCCACCAGCGCCCGCTGGGCGTGCAGCCCTCGGTCATCAAGATGACCTGCGCCGACGTCGCGCAGCGCCTGACGACCATCGCCCTCGATGCGGTCGGTCCCGAGGCTGCCCATCGTTTCCTCGCCGAGGTGGGGGACGACGTGCCCGACGCCACCTGGATCCAGAACTACATGTTCACGCGTGCCCGAACCATCGCCGGCGGCACCTCCGAGGTGCAGCGCAACGTGGTTGCCAACGAACTCCTGGGAGCCTGAGCCATGTCCACATCTTTCCCTTCGCTTTTTCCCGGCATGCTGCTGGACGCGGCGAGCCGCTATGCCGAGGACCACATCGCTGTCGAGATCCAGGGCGACCCCGTGCGCGAACTGGGCTGGACGGCCACCCTCGTGCCCGAGGAGGCCGGCGGTGTCGGCGGCAGCCTGAGCGATCTCGCGTCCATCGTGGAGGGGCTTGCCACGCATGGCCTGCAGCTGCCGGTGGTCGAGACCTGCGCCGTGGTGCCGCTGCTGCTGCAGGCCGCGGGTGCCGAAACGGCCAGGCGCTGGCTGGAGGCGGTGGCAGAAGGCAGCGTGCAAATGGCGCCACTGACTGCCTTGTCGGCGACGCCCGACGTCAACGCCGTGACGGCCAGGCACCTCGACATTGGCTACGAATTGAACGGCGCGGTGCACGGCGTCGATGCGACGCTGCCTGCCACGCATTACCTGGTGCCGGCGCAGGTCGATGGCGAGGACGCCATCTTCCTGGTCGATGCCGATCGTGTCGGCGGACCGAGGGCCCGCTACCGGACGATGGAGGGCCGCCTGGGCGCGGATTTCGTCCTGGCGCAGCTGGCAGTGCCCGAGAGCGCTTGCATCGCGCGTGGCGCCGCGGCACGCGATGCGCGCGGCAAGGCAACCGATGCCGCCTTGCTGCTGACGGCTGCCGACACGGTGGCTGCGCTTGCGACCCTCATCCGCCAGAGCGTCACGCACCTGAAGGAGCGGCGCCAGTTCGGCGTGGCGCTCTCGAGCTTCCAGGTGCTGCGCCATCGCGTTGCCGACATGTACGTGAAGTACCTGGGCGCCAAGGGCCTGGTGATCCATTGCTTCAACGCCCACGAGCAGGGTGCGCCCGACCTGCGCCGCACCCTGCGCCTCGCCAAGGTGTCGCTGGCCGAGTCGGCGCGCGCCTGTGCGGAAGCGGCCATCCAGATGCACGGCGGCATGGGCGTGAGCGAGGAGGTTCTGGCCACCCGCATGGCGCAGCGTCTCATCGCCTCCGAGTTCCGCTACGGCGACCGGCTCCTGCACGTCGCCCGGTTGCTGGCGCCAGAAGCCTGCGCGCCACAAGTTTCTCTTTCCAACCAAACCGGGAGCGTGCGATGAGCATCAATCTGGAAGTTTCCAACCACGTCGCCGTCGTCCGGCTGGACAAGCCGCCGGTCAACGCGCTGGACCGCGCCACGCGCCGCCGCCTGATCGAGATCTTCGATGAGGTCTCCGAGCGCACCGACGTGCGCGTGGCGATTCTCACGGGCACCGGCAAGTTCTTCTGTTCCGGCGCGGACCTGAAGGACCGTCCCAACGCCGAGAAGCCCGGTGACTTCCTCGACCACAACCGCTGGACCCGCGAGACGGGCAATGCCATCCGTGAATGCGCCAAGCCCGTGATTGCGGCCGTCAACGGCCCCGCGCTGGGCGCGGGTTTCGGCCTCATGGCTTCCTGCGACATCTTCCTGGCGAGCGAGGACGCCACCTTCGCCATGCCCGAGATCAACGTCGGGCTCGCGGGCGGTGTCTCGATGCTGCGGACCATGGTCGGGCGTTCGTTCACGCGCCGCATGTTCTTCACCGGCATGAAGGTGCCTGCCGCCGAGCTGTACCGCCGCGGCGTGATCGATGAGGTGGTGCCCGCCGAGCAGCTGATGCCGCTGGCGCTGGAGATCGCGCAGGAGATCGCCTCCAAGGCGCCGCTGGCCATCGCCTACGCCAAGCAGGCCGCCAACATGATGGACCTGATGCCGCAGCGCGACGGCTACCGCTTCGAGCAGAACTTCACCATGGCGCTGGCCCGCACCGAGGATGCGCAGGAAGCCCGCCAGGCCTTCCTCGAGAAGCGCAAACCTGTCTACAAGGGGCGATGAGATGCCGGTCGTGGAAGTAGGGCGCGGCATGGACGCGCTGTTCAAGCCGCGCTCGATCGCTATCTTCGGGGCGTCGGACGACGTCACCAAGATCGGCGGCCGGCCCCTGCAGTTCCTGCGGAAGTACGGCTACGCGGGCGACATCTACCCGATCAACCGCAAGGCGGGCCTTGTGCAGTCGCTGCCGGCCTATGCGAGCCTGGACGAGGTGCCCGAAGCGCCCGAGCTGGCCGTGGTTGCCGTGCCGCCCGCGGGTGTGCTCGACGCCGTGAAAGATTGCGCCAGGCGCGGTGTGAAAGCCGCGGTCATCCTGTCGGCCGGGTTCTCCGAGATGGGCGAGGAGGGCGGGCGCCTGCAGGGCCTGATCGGCGATGTCGCGCGGGCCACGGGCATGCGCGTGGTCGGCCCCAACTGCCTGGGCGCGATCGGCGTGCCCGACAAGAGCATTGCCACCTTCTCGGTGGCGCTGGAGTCGTCCTTCCCGGCAGCGGGCTCCGTGGGCATCGTCTCGCAGAGCGGCAACCTGGGCAGCTTCACCCTGCGCCTGGCCAGCGAGCGCGGCTTGGGCATCAGTCGCATGCTGACCACGGGCAACGAATGCGACGTCGACATCGCCGATGCGATCGCCTCGCTCGCTGCGGACCCCGGTACTTCGGTGATCCTGTGCTGCATGGAAACCTGCCGTGACGGGGCGAAGCTGACGCAGGCCATGGCCATGGCCCGCGAGGCGGGCAAACCCCTGGTGGTTTTGAAGGTCGGCGTCTCGGAGGCAGGCAGCGAGGCTGCAGCCTCGCACACCGGCGCGTTGGCCTGTTCCGACGCCGTGTTCGACGCCGTGCTGCGCAACGGCGGCGCCATCCGCGTGCCCAGCATCGAGCAGCTGCTCGAAGTCGGCCATGCGCTGTCTGTCGTGGGTCCGGCGCGCGTGCCCGGCGGCCACCGCGTGGCGGTGCTCACGGCCTCCGGCGGCTTCGGCGTGCTTTTGGCCGATGCGGCCAGCGCGCAGGGCCTGGCGCTGCCCAAGCTTGCCGCGCAGACGCAGGAGCGCATCCTGTCGGTCGTGCCCTTCGCCGCGCCCTCCAACCCGGTGGACATGACGGCGCAGGTGTCGAGCCGGCCGGAGGTGCTGGCCCAGGTGCTCGATGCCGTGGCGCGCGACGCCAGCTGCGATGCGCTGATCCTGCAGTCGGCCAATGCCTTTCATGTGCCGCGGCTGCGCGATGTGTTTCTTGCCGCGCTGGAGCAGGTGCGCAAGGACCATCCTTCGCGCCTGATCCTCCTGTGTGCCCGCGCGCCGCAGGACGTGCGCGCCACGCTCAATGTCATGGGCTTTCCCGTGGTCGAAGGCATCGATGCGGCCTGCGCGACCCTGGCGGCGCTGATGCGCTTCGGTGCGCGCGACGCCGCACGGGCTGCGGCGCCGGCCATCGAGCGCGCGCCGCTGGCCGCAGAGGCCTTCGCCACCGAGGCGAGCGCCAAGGCCGTGCTGGCGGAAGCCGGCCTGCCCGTGCCGCGTGAAGCGATCGCCGCCAACGGCGACGAGGCGCTCGCCGCGGCGCGCGCGATGGGCTTTCCGCTGGTGCTCAAGATCGTCTCCCCCGACATCGCCCACAAGACCGAGGTCGGCGGCGTGTTCGTCGGCGTGCGCTCCGAAGCGCAGCTGCTCGAGGAGTACGCAAACCTGCTCGCGCGGGTGGCGCAGAAGGCGCCCGAGGCGCGCATTGCCGGCGTGCTCGTCGCGCAGATGGTGCAGGGCGGCGTCGAGCTGATCCTGGGCACCAAGAAGGACCCGATGTTCGGCCCGATGGTGATGGTCGGCCTGGGCGGCATCTTCGCCGAGAACTTCAAGGACGTGGCGCTGCAGCCGGCGCCCGTCGACGAGGCGCAGGCCACCGCCATGCTCCAGTCGCTCAAGGCCTTTGCGCTGCTCGACGGCGCGCGCGGCCGGCCCAAGGCCGACGTGCCGGCGGCGGCGAAGGCCATCGCGGCGCTGTCGCGATTTGCCGTGCGCTACGGCGACAGCGTGTCCGAGATCGATATCAACCCCCTGATGGTGCTGGACCTGGGGCGCGGCGCGCATGCGCTGGACGCCCTGCTGGTGCCCGAGCAACCTCACACGAAAGCCCACCCATGACCCCGTCTTTTTCCGGCCGAGCGGCCTTCATCAGCGGCGCCGGCCACGGCATCGGCCGCGCTACCGCACGCGCCCTGGCTCGCCTGGGCGCCACGGTCGGCATCAACGACGTCAAGCCCGAGTTCGTGGAGGAGGCCGTGGCCGAGATCCGCGCGCTGGGCGGCCAGGCCATCGGGCTGCCCAGCGATGTGTCGACGCGCGAAGGCATGCGCGAAGCCGTGGCGCAGTTCACGCGTGATGCGGGGCGGCTGGACATCATGGTCAACAACGCCGCCTGGGTGCGCTACCAGCCGCTGGCGGAGATCACGCCCGAGGTCATGGACCGCATGGTGGAAATCGGCTTCAAGTCGGTGATCTGGGGCATCCAGGCGGCGGCCGAGGCCATGGACCCGGAGCGCGGCGGCTCGATCATCAACGTGGCCTCGATCGCAGCCTTCAAGTCGCCCATGCGATCGGTGGTCTACAGCGGCATCAAGGCCGGCGTGCTGGGCATCACCCGGGCATCGGCGGCCGACCTGGGTGCGCGCAACATTCGCGTGAACGCGGTGGCGCCCGGTGCCGTGCCTACCGAGGGCACGGCCAAGCATCGCAACGCAGAGCTCGATGCCCGGCGCATCGCACGCACGCCTCTGGGCCGCCTGGGCACCGTGGAGGACATCGCCGACGCCATCTGCTTCCTGGCTGGCGACAGCTCTCGCTTCTTCAACGCGGACGTGCTGCGCCTGGATGGCGGCGCGTCGGAGACCTCGCTGTGAGCGGCGCCGTTGCATCGCCCAAGCGGGTGCAGAACGTCTTCGTGGTGGCGAAGGAGCCGGCCAGCCTGCATGCTTTCTACGAAGGTGCGCTCGGCCTGCCGATGAAGTTTCGCGATGGCGACCGCTGGATCCAGTACGGCGTGGGCGACACCAACGTGGCCCTGGCCTGCCTTGAAGAGGCGGCGCCCGCCACCAGCGGGCTGGTGATGGTGCTGGAGGTGGACGACTTCGAGGGCGCACAGGAACGCATCGTCGCAGCCGGCGGGCAGGTCCTGGGCCTGCGCGACATGGGCGGCCACGGGGCCGTGCTGTCGCTGCGCGATCCCGAGGGCAATCTGGTGCAGCTGTTTCGGCGCGCCGCGCCAAATGCTGCATGAACGCACCCGAGCCGATGTCGGCGGGCTTGCAATCGCTGCTGGACCGCGAAGCGATCCGCGACTGCCTGTCGCGTTATTGCCGCGGCATCGACCGCTGCGACGAGGCTGCCTTGCGTTCGGCCTACTGGGAGGACGCGACGGATTGCCACGGCGCGTGGAGCGGCAGCGCCGTCGGCTTCATCACGCAGGCATTGGGCAGGCTGCGGCAGGGCGGACGCCGCGTCCACCAGATCACCAATGTGCTGATCGAGCTGCATGGCGAGGTTGCTGCGGTGGAAAGCAGCTTCTTCGCACTGCAGGCGACGGCTGCGCGGCCGGATCGCGAGACCTTCCTTTGCGGCCGTTACGTGGACCGTTTCGAGCGTCGCGGCGTCGAGTGGCGCGTGGCCTCGCGTACCGTGGTCTACGACTGGATCGAGGAGCGCACACGGCCAGAGCTGGCGCAGGACGACGCCGCGCTGTTCGGCGTGCGCCAGCCGGTCGGCAGGGCAGCGCCGGACGACGCCGTGTACGCGCTGTTGAGCCACGTGCGTGGCGCCTGAAGTCGGCCGCGACCGCATGACGACCGATTCGTCGCCCGCGCCTCGTGAGCTTCCCCCGACCGGATCGCGCACCGTGCTGGTCACCGGCGCCGGTGCAGGCATCGGCCGTGCCACGGCGTTGGCCCTTGCGCGTGCGGGATGGCGCTGCGTTCTGGTCGACGCCGATGCGGGTGCGCTGCAGCGTCTCGAGGCCGCCTGGCCGGCCGATGCCGAGCCACCGATGAGCCTCGTGGCCGACCTGACGGATGCGGCGCGGATCGAGCGCCTGGGTCACGAGGTTCCGCCGCTCGATGCATTGATCAACAACGCGGGCCTGTCGGCCGGTGGCGCCGAGGCCACGTCGGGACACGATGACGGCACGGCGGCTCGCCTTCTCGCGCTCAACCTGGCCGCGCCGGCGCGGATGGTGCAGGCCTGTGCGCCGCATCTGCGCCCCGGCGCGCGCATCGTCAATGTGGCTTCCGGCGCAGGCCTGCGCGCGATTCCGTGGCGCGGTCTCTACAGCCCCAGCAAGGCCGGACTGATCGGGCAGAGCCGCGCGTTGGCGCAAGCCCGGCCCGACTGGACCGTGACGACGCTGGCGCCGGGCTTCGTGCGAACCGAACTTGTGCAGCGCCTGATCGAAGGCGGTCGGCTGAACCCTGCGCAAGCGGTGTCGAAGATCCCCATGGGCCGGATGGCCGAGCCCGAGGATATGGCCGAAGCGTTGTGCTTCCTGGCCAGTCCCGGCGCGCGCGTGCTCACCGGACAACTGCTGGTGCTCGACGGCGGCTCGTCCGTGTGCGGAGGAAGCCAGCCGCTTCCGGCCTGCGAGCATTCGCCCCTTCCATTCGATACACCTTTGCGTCCGCATCTCGAGTCCGTGCGCGAGCCGGCCTGGCATGCAGCACTGGGCGTGTGGGTGCGCGCGCATGCAGGCAACCTCCACCGCGCAGGCTATCCGGCTGTCATCGACGCTCGCGCGCTGGATGCGCAGCCGGGCACGCGGCTGGATGCCGTGCTCG
>Ga0102593_1003122_pt1 | contig 11295 bp, 9 predicted proteins | sample AraplaCol_mMS_r2_2_FD_76862 | JGI IMG/M metagenome (GOLD analysis project Ga0102593, IMG submission 76862) | Arabidopsis root microbial communities from North Carolina, USA - plate scrape MF_Col_mMS_r2 (SPADES assembly) (version 2) | ecosystem: Host-associated > Plants > Roots > Endosphere...
GTTATCATGGGCGAACGCGAAATCGCCATGGGCATGGTTGACCGGCTCGCCCAAGTGCATCATGACAGTGTGCGCTATGAAGATGAGGCCGACACTGCTACAATTGCAGTCGAGGACACGCCTTCTCCCGATAAAGAATGAGAGACTTTTGCGCCGTTGAGCCGGTACGAGGTTGAAAATCCAGATGATCACGAGATGAGGCTCGACGCACGCCGCATGGGCAGTCGTGTTGCGATCTCGCTGGTCATTGCCGTCTTCGCCTATCTTGGCCTTCTGTTCGGCGGCAATCTGGTCATCGTCCCCAGCCGCGGTGCGAACTCGGTCTCCTCGTCCGCCAAGGACGGCCAGCCGCTGCAGCTGAGCGCTCGCGATACCGTCCGCGGCATTTTGACCGCCGAGCGCAAGGCGGCTCCCAAACATGTCCCTTACGACCCCGGCGCAGCAGCCATTGGCGCGACGCCTGATATCGAGCTCCGCCTTGGCGGTGAGCAGCCCCTCGCAACCTTCCATCCCGCGCTTCGCGGCGCCGATGCGAGGGCTTACGACTCGCACGGCCCGCCTGCGGCCTCGGCATGAATGCGCGCCGGTCCGGCGCTTTCCATTGCTTTTAAGACACGCCGCCAGCGCGAGGAGCGCAGGCTCAAGCGTTATCAAGGATAAACAACAACATGCGTAATTCACCATGGCTGGTGTTCACCTATACGGTGATCATTCTCCTCGGCATTCTGATCGCTCTGCCGAACGCACTGCCGCAATCCACCCTCGCGCGTCTGCCCTCGTGGCTGCCGCATAACCAGGTTTCGCTCGGTCTCGACCTTCGCGGGGGCTCGCACCTCGTTCTCGAAGTTGACGAAGCGGACCTGACCCGCGAGCGCCTGCAGTCGCTCCTGCAGGATGCCCGCCGCGTCCTTCGCGAGAAGAACATCCAGACGAAATCAGTCGTTCGCAATCAGAACCAGATCGTCGTGACCCTGACGGATACGGCACAGACGGACGATGCGGTCACACAGCTGAAGACGCTCGGCAATGCGATTGCCACCGGCCTCAGCGCCGGCCAGTCCGATCTCTCGGTTACGACCAGCGGCGGCAATATCCTCGTCGCCTTCTCGCCGGCCGGCATTGCAGCCAATGTCGATTCCGCGGTCCAGCAGAGCCTTGAAGTCATTCGCCAGCGCGTCGACCAGGTCGGCGTCGCCGAACCGACGATCCAGCGCATCGGCGGAAACCGCGTGCTCGTGCAGCTCCCGGGCGCACAGGACCCGTCTCGCCTTCGCCAGCTTCTCGGCTCGACCGCGAAGATGTCCTTCCACATGCTTTCTCCGAACAACGCTCCGGGACCGGGCGTGACGATGCTGAAGGATGAGCAGGGCAACAGCTTTGCAGTTCTCGACCGCGTCGAGATTTCGGGTGACCGTCTTTCGGATGCGCGCGTCAGCTTCGATCCGAATACGCATGAGCCCGTCGTCAGCTTCCGCTTCGACAGCGCCGGCGCAACCCGATTCGCCGACATCACCCGTCAGAACGTCGGCAATCCGTTCGCCATCGTTCTCGACGACAAGGTGCTGAGCGCACCTGTCATCCGCGAACCGATCACCGGCGGCTCCGGCCAGATTTCGGGCAACTTCTCGGCTGACAGCGCAACAACGCTCGCCGCCATGCTGCGCGCCGGCGCCCTGCCTGCCAAGCTGACCGTCATCGAAGAACGCACCGTCGGTGCCGACCTCGGCGCGGACGCTATCCGCATGGGTATCTATTCGGGTCTCGTCGGCTTCGCGCTTGTCGCAGCCTTCATTTTCATCCTGTATGGCACGTGGGGCTTCCTCGCGAACTTCGCGCTGCTCATCCACACGATCCTGACCTTCTCGGCCCTGACGCTTGTCGGAGCAACGCTGACGCTGCCAGGTATCGCGGGTGTCGTCCTCGGTATCGGTCTTGCGGTCGACGCGAACGTTCTCATCAACGAGCGCATCCGCGAAGAGACGCGCAAGGGCAAGAGCGCGTTCGCTGCCATCGATACCGGCTTCCGCCGCGCTTATTCGACGATTATCGACGGCAACATGACGGCGCTGATCGCAGCGGCCATCCTGTTCTGGTTCGGCACCGGCCCGGTCCGCGGCTTCGCTGTGACCATGGCGCTTGGCCTGATCATCTCGATGTTCACGTCTGTCGCCTTTGTTCGCGTCACGATGATCGAGATCACACGCCGTCGTAAGCTGAAGGTCCTGAACATCAAGCCGATGATCCCGATGATGTTCAACCCTTACGGCCGCCATATCCAGTTCATGAAGGCTCGCTTCTTCGGCGTGACGGTCTCGGCGCTTCTGTCGATCGCCTCGGTCGTCCTCTTCATCCATCCGGGTCTCAACTACGGCGTCGACTTCCGCGGCGGGATCCAGATGTCGGTCAAGACGCAGGAGGCCGCCGATCTCGGCCGCTTCCGCGAAGGCTTGAACAGCCTTGGCCTCGGCGAAGTCTCCCTCCAGACCTACGGCGACAACAACACCATGGCGGTGCGTGCGCAGCGTCAGGAAGGTGGGGAAGAAGCCCAGACGGCAGCCGTTGAAAAGCTGAAGGCCGAGATCGTCAAGATCGACCCGTCGGCAACCGTTACCGGCACCGATGTCATCGGTCCGAAGGTCAGCGGCGAGCTCGCCTGGGCCGGCATTCTGTCGGTCGTCATCGCAAGCTTGGCGATGCTTTTCTACATCTGGTATCGCTTCGAATGGCCATTCGCTGTCGGCGCTATCGTCACGCTTATCCTCGACGTGACCAAGGCGATCGGTTTCTTCGCGCTGACCGGCCTCGACTTCAACCTGACAGCCATCGCAGCCATCCTGACGCTCGTCGGCTATTCGGTGAACGACAAGGTCGTGGTCTATGACCGCATGCGTGAAAACATGCGCCTCTACAAGTCGATGCCGCTGCGCGAGATCATCGACCGGTCGATCAACGAGACGCTCGCACGAAGCCTCTACACCAACGCGACGGCGTTTCTTGCCTTGCTGCCGATGGCGATCTGGGGCGGCAGCGCGGTCTCAAGCTTCGCGATCCCGATGGTCTTCGGCATTCTCGTTGCCGGCGCGTCGTCGGTCTTCATCGCAGCACCGATCCTGCTCTTCCTCGGCGACTGGCGTCGTCGCCACGGCAAGGCCATTGCTGCGGCCGAGCCCGAAGCAGAAATCATCCCTCCGGAAGAGGGCCAGCCGCGCAAGACCGCCGGCTGAGTGCTAGTGAGATGAAACGAAATGAGGGCGCCGGTTGCGGAACCGGCGCCCTCTTTCTATTCTCGCCCGACTGGGAGGTTCTGCAGCATGTCGTCCGAGCAACCGATTGAATCGACTGAAAACGAGGAGCGCATTCGGCGCTTCCTGGCAATCGCCTCGCACGATCTGCAATCGCCGCCGCGAGACATCGCGATGTACGCGGAAATCCTGCTCGACGACTTGGCCGGCAAGCTTGACGGCGACCAGTTGAAGAGCCGGGCCTGGTACCGACCCCACCTATCAGGACAAGATCTCGACGCCTTCTGGAAGCTGCCGCAGGCAGGGCGACCCGCCGGCCCGGGCTTGGCCTCACGGCCGCGCGAGAAAAACCTGCGCGCGCTCGATGGCAGCATCCACCTGCATGCTCAAGCCGCCGACCCTTCAGCAATTCCGCGAAGTGTTGGACGGACTGGACAGTTTGAATTTGCAGGCGCGTGGAGATAGCTTAGTTCTTTATGCGGAACCTTCGAGGCAAACCCCAATTATAACGGCATGACGTTTATACTTGCACTAATGCTGGCGATGGCGACGCCTCCCAATCCATCCGGACTGTATTCAATGGTATCTGGCATCCATCACGTGACCCTCCTGACCCGAAAGGTGCAGGCAAACGTGGATTTCTACGCGGGTTTTCTCGGCATGCGGCTGGTCAAGCAGACCGCCGGATTCGAAGACGCCACGCAGCTTCATCTCTTCTACGGGGACGGCGTTGGCAGCCCCGGCTCGTTGGTGACCTTCCTTGTATGGGAAGACGGTTCACCCGGCCGCGTCGGCCACAGCCAGATCGGTGAGCTGTCGCTTGCGATCGATCCATCGAGCATCGGCTATTGGCTCACCCGCTGCATGAGTTTCGGACTTCGCTCTGAAGGCCCGGCCGATGAGTTTGGCGAACCTGTGCTGCGGCTGAAGGACCCCGACAATATCATCGTCAAGCTCGCCGGCGCCCGTGATCTGAAGTCGCCCGCTACCTGGGACGGCGCGGGCGTTCCGGTCGAACACGCCATTCAGCGGGTACGCGGCGTCACCATGCTCACCGAGAAACCGGCCGAAAGCCGTGACTTCGCGGAGCGTCATTTCGGCTACCGCTTCCAGGAAACGCGCGGCAATATCGACCGGCTTGTCTCGGAATCGGGCGATATTGTCGACATCAGGAATGCCCAGGGATTCTGGTCCGGCGCGCCCGGTACCGGGACGGCCGATCACGTCGCCTTCCGCGCCGTAGACGAGAAGCAACTTCACAAGGTGCACGATGCCCTGAAGGAAAGCGGCGCGTCGGCGACGAACCTGCACGATCGCAAGTATTTCGAATCGCTCTATGCCCGCGAGCCAGGCGGCACACTGATCGAATTGGCGACAGACAAGCCCGGCATGATGGTGGACGAGCCGCGGGCCACGCTCGGCACCAAGCTTTTCGTTCCCAAGGACCCAATCACCGATCTCAAGGATCTGAAGGTCGTACTGCCGCAATTTTCGATGCCCGGCGAGCCCCGCATCAACTACCGCGACCTGCCCTTCGTGCACCGCTTTTATACGCCGCCGGATCCTGACGGCAGCGTCTTCGTGCTGTTGCACGGCTCAGGCGGCAACGAAACGACGTTGATGCCCCTGCTGCACGAGGCTGCCCCGCGTGCCACGCTGCTTGGCGTGCGCGGACGGGCGACGGAGGAAGGCATTCCGCGCTGGTACAAGCGCATCACGCCGTTCTCCTTCGACCAGGACGATATCAAGAACGAAGCCGAGGCCTTTGCCGCCTTCATCGAGGGAGCCGTATCGTCCTACGGCCTGGATCCGAAGAAGATCGTCTATGTCGGCTATTCCAACGGCGCGAACCTGCTCAACTCGCTCCTCTATCTGCATCCGAATTTGGTGCACAAAGCTGTGCTGTTGCGCTCCATGCCGGTCCTGAAGGATTATCCGCACGCCGATCTCAAAGGCACGGATCTCTTGGTCATCAGCGGCAAGACGGATGCTTACGGCAAATATGCCAGCGACCTCGAAACCCGGCTGAAACAATCGGGAGCGACCGTCGACTCTGATGTCATCGCCGGCGGACACGATCTCGGCGACGCTGATGTTTCGATCATCCAGAAATGGCTGGCACAGCAGATCAACTAGCTCGGAAGGGCTTTTTCGCAGGGACGGCACCGGCCCTGCGTTCCCCTGCATTCATGCACCGACGCGCGCGGACACGCCTGCAATTCCGTCCTTTTGCGGCGTTCGGAAGCAACGTTTCAAAGCAAAGACAAACAAGCCTTCACAAACTCGCGCTTGACGATAGCGAACAAAGGTCTGCTGTTCCCGACGGTTGTACCTTTCTGCTTCGTGCTAAACGTCAACAATGAACGCCACTGCGCAAGGGCCCTCGGTTATTTGTTATTCATGAAGACGTGCCCGTCTCTTTTCCATAAATTGAAAGCAATGCCATGACTGTTTGCAACACTTATACGGTGTGAATATATTTCGACGCTGCCGTATTTTTTTATACAATATACGTCGACATCTTTACATATCTTTTCTCGATTTGATCACACTATATATTATTGAAACTAGAATTATTAATTTTTAAGAATTATTTCCACTTACATTATCCACAGAATTCAGCTTTTATCTTTTAAATCTATATTTAGATTGTCTTAAGCGATACAGAAGGCAAGAAATTACCACATTCGTCTGCGAACTGCTCCAACTGTTCTATTTTGCTGCAGCGCAAAATGCTCCTTGCCGAAGCGGGGTCCCAGCCCTATCCTCGCCTCGACATCGATCGCAGAAGGGGAATTTGCATGCCTCCTCGGCCCGTGGACATCAGCCTGATCATCTCGTCGAGAAATCGGGTCTATGGACTAACGAACTGCCTGGATGCCGTTTCTATTGCCGCCCGCCAGGCAGACTATCTGAGACTTGAACTGGTCTTCGTGGACAATGGCTCCACGGACGAGACGTCGGACGTCGTCCGCCAATGGGCGTCGACCGCGCCGATCAAGACCAACTTGATCTATGAAGCGAAACCCGGCCTCGCCGTCGCCCGCAACACGGGCCTCAACGCCGCGAGAGGCCGTGTCCTCGCCTTTACCGACGACGACTGCGAGATTTTCCCCGACTATTTCAGCACGCTCGCAGCGCTTTTCAGCTCGGATACCGAGATGGTCATGCGCGGCGGGCGGATCGAGCTCGGCGACACACGCGACCTGCCGGTCACGATCAAGCCCGAGATGGAACCTGCGGTATTGAGCAGCGAGCTGCATGCCGGCGGCTTCATTCATGGCGCGAACATGGCGTTTCCCCATGGGCTGGTCGAGAAGATCGGCTTTTTCGATACTCGCTTCGGGGCGGGCTCCCCTTTCCGCTCCGGTGAGGACACCGACTACGTGCACCGCGCCTTCAATGCCGGCGTGCGTGTCGAATATCTGCCGGATTTTGCCGTCAAACACTTCCATGGACGGCGTGAACTCGCGGATATCAAGCGTCTCCAGACCGGCTACGCCTTCGGCAACGGAGCGCTGTACGCCAAATATCTCTTCGATCGCCGCTCGAACATGCGCGGCATGCTGCGCTGGGAAATCCGCCAGGCGCTCATGGAGGCCATCGGGCGCCGAAAACTCAACGAGGAACTTGGCCTGACCTACCGCAGCCAGCTTCGTGACAACCTGACCGGCATGCTCGCCTACTGGCGAGGGCCGAAGGCAAAGCAGCCCGCCTGAGGTTTCGCTTCGCCGCCAACAGAATCAACGCGCGACTCTTCGCGAGCCAAATTCGATTGGATAATGCATGGCCGATACGGCAATTGCGCACGCCGAGCTTAAGAAGAAAACCGCACTTTCCGTCCTCTGGTCGGTCATTCGCGTGGCCTGGAGCACAATCGCGACCTTCGTGATCTTCGTCATCCTCGCACGCATTCTCGGGCCCGGCGATTTCGGTACCTTCGCGCTTGCGAGCCTCTTCGTGGAAATCGGCCGCGTGCTTGCCTATGCAGGCCTCGGCGATGCGGTCACGCGCCAGCTTGATCTCGACGAGGAGCTTGCCGATACCGCCTTCTGGGCGACGATCGCCTTCAGCGCCATCGTTGCCTCGCTGGTGTTCTTCTTCGCGCCCTACTACGGCGATCTGGTGCGCGATCCATCGGTTTCAGGCATTCTGCGCTGGCTGGCACCACTGCTTCCGATTTCGTCGCTGGCCGTCATCCACAATGCGCGCCTTGCCCGTGAATTCGGCCACAAGAGCCTCGCCGGGCAGGCAATCGCCGCCAGCCTGCTCTCAGGCATCACCGCCGTCGTCTGCGCCTTTCTCGGCTGGGGCGTCTGGGCGCTCGTTGCGCAGACCGCGGTCAACGCCGCCGTGACCGTGCTCCTCGGCTGGTTCTACTATCCCTGGATGCCGAAGTTTCGCTTCAATGTGCCGATGTTCCGGTCCGTTTTCCTCTTCAGCATCAGCCTTGTCGTGACCCAGCTGATGTGGATGCTGCTCGCCCGCGTGCAGGATATCTTCATTTCGCGCTGGTTCGGCCCGGTCGAAGTCGGCCGCTATCGCATTGCCTGGCGGCTGATCGAGCTGATCGGCCAAGCGGTGCTGGCCCCGATCGGCAGCGTATCGCTCGTCACGCTGTCGCGCCTGCAGAACGACCACACGGCCTTCCGCAACGCCTACAACAAGATCGTCGGTGCAGCCGCGCTCGGAACCATCCCGCTGCTGCTCGGCTTCGGCGCCCTGTCGAACGACATGATCGCGCTGCTCTTCGGCAACAAGTGGGGCAATGCCGGCGATATCGCCACCGTCCTCGTGCTGATGGCGGTTCCCTTCGTCACGAACTTCTTTGCCTCGTCGGCGCTCTCGGCTGTCAACCGGGCGGAATCGATCCTCTCCGTCGCCGCCCTGCAGCTCGTGACGACGCTGATCCTCACCTGGCTGCTCGTCCCCTACGGCGTTGTCGCCGTTGCTGCGGGCTATACGCTGCGTGCCTGGCTGACGATGCCCTATCAGCAATATGTGCTTCAGCGATACGCGCATATCGACGCCAAAAGCACGCTGAAGGCCGTCGCCCTACCCTTCTGCGGCGCGACACTGATGGCCGTCTGCGTGTGGTTCGCGCATCCGGTCATCGTAGAGCACATTCAGAACCGCTGGCTCGCGCTTGGCCTTAGCATCGGCCTGGGCGGACTGATTTACCTGGCGTTCCTGCCGATCTTCGGCCGCTCGGTCATCCGCCCTTACATCGCGCTTGCCATGTCCCTCAACCCATTCCGCAAACAGGCCGAAGCCTAGCCGCTTGCATGGACCCGAGTGTCCGTAAACAAGGAGCATTTCATGGAATCCAATATTACGATCATCAACCGCCTGCAGGGCGTGATCGCCAATTGCCTTTCCGACCTCTTTGATCCGTCCGAGCGTTTTGCGCTTCTCGACTTCCCGAACCACTACAATATCGGCGACAGCGCCATCTGGCTCGGCGAGCTTGCCTATTTCGACAAGAAACGTACGCGCCCGACCTACGTGACCGAGATCCCGACCTATGATGAAGACCGGATGCTCGGCGCGATCAGCAGCGGTCGCATTTTCCTGCACGGCGGCGGCAATTTCGGTGACATCTGGGCCGGCTACCGCCAGTTCCGCGAAGGCCTGCTCGACAAGCACAAGGGCCGCCCGATCGTCCAGATGCCGCAGACGATCCATTTCAAGGAGCAGGCAAATGTCGACAGCACCGCGCGTGCGATCGAGCGCCACGGTCAGTTCACGCTTCTCGTTCGCGACCAGCGAAGCCTGGAATTTGCCCAGCGCTGGTTCCAGTGCGAAACGCGGCTTTGCCCGGACATGGCCTTCTGCATCGGTCCGGTCACTCGACCGACGCCGCAGCACGAGCTGCTGCTCAATCTGCGTGAGGACCAGGAAGTCGGCACCGCACAGGACCTGACGGCAGCAACCTTGCGTCCGGGTACCGTGAAATCGGACTGGCCCGACGAGCCTGCCGATTTCCAGCGCCAGACGAAGCACGCCGCGATCCTGAAGGGCCTTCTGACCGGCCGTATCGGCGGCCGCGCGCGGATGACGGAGCTTGCCTATCGCGAACGGGCGCAGCAGCGTTTCGACCGTGGCGTCGCCCTGCTGAGCTCGGCGCGCCAGGTCATCACCGATCGCATGCACGGGCATATCATGTGCGTGCTCTTGGGCGCCGATCACTGCGTTCTCGACAACAGCTACGGCAAGACGAGCAGCTTCATCGAGGCCTGGGGCACCTGCAACAGCGACAAGGCGGAGCTTGCCTCAACGGTCGACGAGGCGCTCGCCATCCTCGATGTGCGTCGCGTCGCCGCTGCGGCCGCCGCCTGATTTGAGATCAGCCTCGCCGGGCAACCAGAATCCCGGCGAGCACCACTGCCCCGCCGACCGCCTGCATCGGGCCGATCGGTTCGCTGAGCAGAACCCAGGCGAGGATTGCCGCCACGACCGGCTGCAGCAGCAGCGTCAGTGAGGAGAAGGCGGCCGGCAGATAGGCGAGCGAATAGGCAATCGCCACCTGCCCGCCCGCGTGGCTGACGAAGGCAAGACCGAAGACGATCGCCCAGCCATAGGCCGTCGGCGGTAGCATGTGGCCTTCGTAGAAGAAGCCGATCGGGAAGATGCAGACAGCAGCCGACGCCGTGCTCCAGAGCATGATGCGGACCGTATCGAACCGGCTGCGCAGCTTGCCGATTGCCAGGATGTAGCCGGCATAGAACACGGCTGCGATGACCGCGACGCCATCGCCGCTGAGGTCGCCATTGCCAAGCGCCGCAGGACCGCCCTTCAGGACAACCACGCCAGCAAGCGCCAATACCAGCCCGAGAACGAAGACACGGGTAACGACTGCGCCGAAAAACAGAAGCCCGATCACCGTGACAACGACGGGAGCCAGATTGGCAAGCAGCGTCGCATTGGCCACCGACGTCATGGTGATGGAGAGGTGCCAGGCCGCGAGATCCATGGCGAGCAGGACACCCGGCACGACCAGCAGGGCATAGTCGGATAGCTTTTCAGGCTTCGAGCCCGCATCCTTGCCCTTCGCAAGCGAGAATATGAAGATCGGGATCAGCGCCAGGGCGACGCGCCAGAAGGCCGTCGCCATCGGCCCGACTTCCGACAGCCGCACGAAGATCGGCGAGCCGCCGATCGCCGCGCCGCCGAGGATCAGGGCGGCGAGGGGAAAACGGTTGGATGCGGGGGTTTCTGCGACGGTGGAAGCGGCCTGCGACATTAGCTCTCGATGCGTTCTGACCGCCTGACGACCGGCGGCGAGCAACGGACCTATCAGAAGCGATGGTGTCGTGATAGCCGAGGAGCGACAGGGGCAGGCAAAAGCGCAATCTTATTGCCCGCCGATGCGAATTTGCAGCACCGAGCCTATCAGCCGGAAATGACGGCCGAGAATTCAGGCGCCCCGCGAATTGTGTTGCTGACCGTGCAGATTTCTTCCGCCGCATGGGCGATCTTCAGGCGCGTCTCTTCATCGAGGTCGCCCTTGATCGAGAAGGCGATGTTGAATGTCTGGACACGCGACGGGCCTTCGCTTGCCTTCTCGCCAGTAACGTCGGCCGTGATCTCCGTGATCCGGTCGAGCATGCCCATCTGGCTTGCGGCAATGCGCGCGCTCAGGACCAGGCAGGCTGACAGCGACGCATAGAGGAGGTCGAGCGGATTGAAGCCAGGTTGCGAGGCGCCGGTGACGATATCGAGCTCACCCTTGGTGGCCGAGGTGACATGTGGAAAGCCGGTGCGACCAAGAACGGCGGTTGCTCCAACGGGACGGGGACGAGCCTTGAGATCGGCGGCCATGAGAAAATCCTTTGGTGATGACAGCCTGTGCTAGATAAGGATTTTGATTGCCCGCGGCAATGCGCTTCAGCTCCGGCGAAGGGGCGGAAACAGACCACTCGGGTGATTCGGCCGACTCCAATCCGTCCGCTCGTCAACCTCAGTTTCCCATCCCGATTTCTAAGGATAGCCCCAGGTCAGCTTCAAAGTGCAATATAAGCTTGCACTAAAACAGAAACGACTCATTGGAGTT
>Ga0102593_1003127_pt1 | contig 11278 bp, 9 predicted proteins | sample AraplaCol_mMS_r2_2_FD_76862 | JGI IMG/M metagenome (GOLD analysis project Ga0102593, IMG submission 76862) | Arabidopsis root microbial communities from North Carolina, USA - plate scrape MF_Col_mMS_r2 (SPADES assembly) (version 2) | ecosystem: Host-associated > Plants > Roots > Endosphere...
AAGAACAGCGTCGTGAAGCCGAGGCCGTAGACGACGTGAACGGTGACGAGGTTGACGGTCGGATTGCCGAAGCCGAGCGACATGCCGATCTGGTCGCGCAGCGTCGCCCCGAAGCGGCCGAGGCTGCCAAGGATGGTCGCCATCGGCAAGAGCACCGACTGGAACGGGATGAAGCAGGCAAACAGCATCAGGCCGAACACCAGCGTGTGGCCGGGGAAGCGCCACTTGGTCAGGATGTAGCCATTCAGCGCGCCCATGATCGTCGAGATCGCCACGGCCGGAACGACCATCTTGATCGAGTTCCAGAAGTAGCCCTTGATGCCGGCGCAGGTCAGCCCGACGCAGGCCTGCCCCCAGGCCTTGAACCAGGGCTCGATGGTCGGCGACTGCGGCAGCGCCAGCATGTTGCCGTTCTGGATCTCGTCCATCGTCTTGAACGAGGTCACCAGCATGACGAACAGCGGCATCAGGTAGATGATCGCGAAGATGACAAGCAGCCCGTAGATGAAGATCCGGCTGAACAGTCTGTTGCGCGAGGCGCTGGCCGCACTCGGCAGGGTCGAGGTGACGGCGCTCATCGCGATTTCTCCCTGAGTTCCGAATAGAGATAGGGAACGATGATCGCCGAAATCGTCATCAGCATGATCACCGCGCTCGCCGAGCCGACGGCCATCTCGTTGCGCTTGAAGGTGTATTCGTACATGAAGTTGGACGGCAGCCAGGCCGAGCCGCCGGGGCCGCCCGAGGTCAGTGCCACAACCAGATCGTAAGACTTGATCGCCATGTGGGCGAGCACGATGAAGGCCGACAGGAAGATCGGTCTGAGCAACGGGATGATGATGCGGCGATAGAGCTGCACGGTCGTCGCCCCGTCGATCTGCGCCGCCTTCATGATCTCGCTGTCGATGCCGCGAAGGCCGGCAAGGAACATCGCCATGACGAAGCCGGACGCCTGCCAGACACCGGCGATCACGACAGTATAGATCACGAAGTCCTTGTTCTTGATCCAGTCGAAGTGGAAGCTCGTCCAGCCGAACTGATGCAGCGTCTGCTCGAGCCCGAGCCCCGGATCGAGGAACCATTTCCAGGCAACGCCTGTGACGATGAAGGAGAGCGCCATCGGATAGAGGAAGATCGGCCGCAATATGCCCTCGCCGCGGATCTTCTGGTCGAGCAGGATCGCCAGGAACAGGCCGAGCGCCAGGCAGATGCCGACATAGAGCACACCGAAGATGCCCATGTTGGTGATCGAGGTGTACCAGCTGGACGGCGGATCGCTTTCGAACGTCCAGCGCCACAGCCGCTGATAGGCGCGCGGGCCCGTCAGCACGTAGGACGGAAAGGTCTTGGAATTGGTGAAGGACAGATAGATCGTCCAGAGGATGAAGCCGTAGACGAACACAAGCGTGATGGCGAAACTCGGCGCGAGCACGATCTTCGGCAGCGCGTCCTGCAGGCGCGCGCGGATGGAAATGGGCGTTCCACGGTGCGGCGTGAGAACGGTTTTATCGGTAGCGATGGTGCTCATGGGGTCATCTCCTCCAACGAGATCGTCCGTGGCGGAATCTTCCCCGCCGACACCGGCGGGGAAGACCGTGGGAGGCCTTGATTACTTGGCGTCGTCGATGGCCTTGACGAGCTCTTCGACCGCCTGGTCGGAGGTCTTGATCTGGCCATGCACGAACTTCGAGACGACGTCCTTGTAGGCATTGGCAACCGCCGGAGGCGCGCCATAGCCCTGGGCCAGCGAGCCGTACAGCGTGCCGCCTTCATTGGCCTTCTTCAGGTCGGCGATACCCTTCTTGCCGCAGGCGTCGAAATCGGTATCCGGAACGTCGGTACGGGCCGGAACCGAGCCCTTGACGACGTTGAACGCCGACTGGAAGCTCTTCGACAGCGTTGCCTTGGCAAGCGCCACCTGTGCTGCCTTGCGGTCGTCAGGCACGTTGAACATGCCGAACATGTCCGAGTTGTAGATCACGCTGCCGTCGGTGCCCGGGAAGCGGTAGCACAGGAAGTCGGTGTTCGGTGTCTTCTTGGCGGCGACGAACTCGCCCTTGGCCCAGTCACCCATCACCTGCACGAGCGCATCGCCCTTGATGACCATGGCGGTCGCAAGGTTCCAGTCGCGTCCGGAGAAGTTCGGGTCGACGTACTGGACGATCTTCTGCAGGTTGTCGAACGACTTCTTCATCGTGTCCGACTTCAGCGACTCCTCGTCGAGGTCGTTCATCGCCTTCTTGTAGAACTCGGGGCCGCCCGTCGACAGCACGATCGAGTCGAACATCGTCGCTTCCTGCCAGTTCTGGCCGCCGAGCGCCAGCGGCGTCACGCCGGCAGCCTTCGCCTTGTCGAGCAGCGCGATCAGGTCGTCGAAGGTCTTCGGCTCGGTGCCGCCGATCTTGTCCATCACACCCTTGTTGATCCACAGCCAGTTGACCGAGTGGACGTTGACGGGGGCTGCGACCCACTTGCCGTCATAGACGGAGAACTTCTGCAGCGCCGCCGGAACCGCCTTGTCCCAGCCCTCGGCCTTCGCCGTCTCCGTCAGGTCCCCCATGACGCCGGCCTGGGCGTAGTCGAGAACGGTGTAGCCGAGCATCTGCGAGGCCGTCGGATAGGTGCCGGCCGCAACCATCGCCTTCAGCGCCGTCATCGCCGCATCACCGCCACCGCCGGCAACCGGCACGTCCTTCCAGGCAAACCCCTCCTTCGACAGATCCTCCTTCAACACGTTCAAGGCCGCAGCCTCGCCGCCGGACGTCCACCAGTGCAGCATCTGCACTTCCTTCACATCCGCAGCCTTGGCAGCACCCAAGCCCGCAACACTCATCGTCACCAACGCTGTCGTCATCAAAAACTTGCGCATCGTTTCCTCCCGGTTTGCAAGTTCGAAGGTGCGGGACCATTCCCGCACCGATTACCCGCCCTCCTCGGGCGTAGTCTCGTTGCCGGTTATCCCAGCGTTTCCCTCTTCGGCATCCACCAGTTTGTCCGGGCGCCGATATGCATGTTGAGCGTCTTGGTCTCGGTGTAATCCTCCACCGCATGGCGGCCGAGTTCGCGGCCGAGGCCGGATTGCTTGTATCCTCCGAACGGCAGCTCGGAGGCGCCGTCCATGAAGGTGTTCATCCAGACCGTCCCTGCCCTGACCTTCCGACCGATCGTCAGGCAGGTGTCGAAGTCACGGCTCCAGACGCCAGCGGAAAGGCCGTAGTCTATGGAGTTGGCGATCGCGATCGCCTCACTGGTGGTTTCGAACGTGAGGACGGACAGCACCGGTCCGAAGACTTCCTCGCGCGCAACCGCCATGCCTGGCGTGACAGCTTCGAGGATCGTCGGCGCCATGTATTGCCCCATGCCCAAGTCGAGCTTTTCGCCGCCATGCGCCACCTGCGCACCGCTGCTCGTCGCACCGGCCACGTAACCGGCAATCTTTTCCAGATGCTGCGGCGTGATGATCGCGCCCACTTGCGTTGTCGGATCGAGCGGATCGCCAACCTTGACGTCCTTGGCGAGTTCGGCGACGCGCTTGACCACATCGGAAGCGATGCTCTTGTGCAGGATAAGGCGCGAGCCCGCATTGCAGCACTCGCCGGCATTGAAATAGGCGCCGAAGACGGCCGCGTCGATGAACGCATCGAGATCCGCATCCGGGAATACAATCTGCGGGTTCTTGCCGCCCAGTTCCAGCGAGACCTTCTTCAGCGTCTGCGCGGCATTCGTCATGGTGAGCTTGCCGACGCCGGTTGAGCCGGTGAACGACACCATGTCGACCTCAGGATGGGACGTCATGATCGCGCCGACCTCTGGTCCCGTGCCGGTGACAATGTTGACGACGCTATCGGGCACGCCTGCTTCCTGAAGGATTTCGCCAAGAACCAGCGTCGAGCCCGAGGTCAGTTCGGATGGCTTGACGACCGTGGTGCAGCCCGCCGCCAACGCAAAGGGAAGCTTCTGGCCGACGATCAGGAAGGGGAAGTTCCAGGGAGTGATGATCGATACGACGCCGATCGCCTCACGCAGGACAACGCCCAGCGTGCCGTCTCCAAGCGTGTTGTAACTTTCGCCATGAAGATCGCGGGCGAGCGCCGCTGCGTATCGCCAAATGTCGACCGAACCGGCGATTTCGCCGCGCACCTGGGAGATCGGCTTGCCGGCCTCGATCGCGTCCAGGTAGGCGAGTTCGTCCGCACGGGCTGAGATCAGGTCGGCAGCCTTGAGCAAGATGGCGGAACGTTCGGATGCCGTCATTCTGGGCCAGGGACCCGTGTCAAACGCCTTGCGGGCGGCTTTGATGGCGCGCTCGGCATCGGCTTTGCTTCCCGCCGGAAAGCGGCTCACGACGACGCCATGGCTTGGCGCCACGCGCTCGATCGGCTGGCCGGAGCCGGCCTCCCACTTGCCATCGACCAGCATCTTGAAGTCGCGGGCCTTGTGATCGCTAAGCGCCTTGGGAGTAACCAGAACCGTCATTACCATTCTCCTTTAAAGTGTGCAGGGCGTTTTTCGGTGAACGAAGCCACCCCCTCATTGAGGTCGCCGGTCTTCGCAACGAGGATCGAGCCCAGCGCCTCGACGGCCGTGCCATTGTCCTCGCCGTTCGCGGAGGCAATCATCAGCTTGACCACTTCAAGAGCAGCCGGCCCCCTCATCGCGATGCGGGCCGCATATTCCTTGGCCGCTTCCACGGCATTACCGGTCGATGTCACCACATCGACGATGCTAAGCGCGCGGGCTTCCTCGGCGGTGAAGATCTCACCGCCCAGCGCCATGCGCCTGACCACCTGCGCGCCGAAGCGCTTCACAAGACGCTGCGTGCCCGACCAGCCGGGAACCATGCCGAGGCCTGTTTCCGGAAGTCCGATCTTGATGTGCTCTTCGGCAATGCGAATGTCGGCGACGCCGGCAAGCTCCAGCCCACCGCCGAGCGCATGGCCGTTCAAGGCCGCGATCAGAGGCATTCTGAGGGTCGCAAGTCTTTCGAAGATGCGATGTCCGTGGCGTACCCAGGCATGACCAAACTCCTGTGGCCGCATGCCGCCCCAGGCCTTGATGTCGCCGCCCGCTGAGAAGCCCTTGCCTTCGCCTGTCAGGATCGCCACACGAACGTCGCCGTTAGCCTCGACGTCATCGGCGGCATCTGCGAGCGCCTTGAGCATGTCGAGATCAAGCGCATTCAGCTTTTCCGGACGCGATACCGTCATGATCGCGATGTGATCTTCGACGTGGATCTTGACCGTGCCGCTAGCCATTGAACGTGCCCTCCAGGACGCGGGCGCTCTTCTTCGGTAGAGTCAGGCCGATGTTTGCTTCACCAAAGAGTTTCGCATCCATGACCTTGAGGTCCTCTGCTATGATGAGCGAGAACTCGGACTGATCGAGGATATGGGCCTGCAGGTCGACACCCGGCGCAATCTCCGTGAGAACAATGCCTTTAGGCGTCAGCTTCATCACGCATCGTTCGGTGACATAAGTGATGTCCTGGCCCTGCTCGATCGCCCGCTTGCCGGAGAAGGTGACATGCTCGACCTCGTTGACGAGCTTCTTCAACTTGCCTTCCTTCTCGATCACGAGCTTGCCGTCGACGATCGCGAGCTTTGCGCCGGCATTGAACATCCCCGAGAAGACGATCTTCTTCGCACGCGCCGTGATATCGACGAAGCCGCCGGCACCCGCGGTGACGTGGGGACGGAACGACAACTTCGAAACGTTCACCGAGCCATCACGGCCGATCTCGAGGAAGGAGAGCAACGAGGCGTCGAAGCCGGCGCCCTGGAAATAGGTGAACTGGTATGGCGAGGGCATATAGGCGTCGGCGTTGGATGCACAGCCGAACGCGAAGTCCAGCAACGGGACACCGCCGACGGCACCCTGTTCGATGACCCAGGTGACGGAGCCGTGCAGCCCTTCCTCAAGGAGGATGCGCGGCACGTTGGCGGAAATGCCGAAGCCCAGATTGACGCAGCTGCCTGCCTGCAACTCTTGGGCAACGCGGCGCGCGATGACCTTCTGGATGTTGAATTCCGGAACGCGGAAGCTCTCCAACGGGCGAAAGATCTCGCCTGAGATAGCCGGATCGTAGAGCGTCTGAGTGGTCTGCTTCTGGTCCGGATCGACGATCACGTAATCGACGAGCATACCGGGGACGCGCACGTCATGCGGCTTCAGCGAACCTTCCTTGGTGATCCGCTTGACCTGAGCGATGACGATGCCGCCATTGTTGCGGGCAGCAAGCGCCTGGTCGAGACCGCCGAGATAGGCACCCTCGTGTTCATAAGTCAGGTTGCCGCGCTCGTCCGCGGTCGTCGCGCGGATGATGACGACCTGCGGCACGATCGACGGGAAGAACAGGTAGTCGTCGCCTTCGAACGAGACGCGCTTGACCACCGGGTCCTGGGCAGCGAGGTCGTTCATCGCGCAACCCTGCCTCTTTGAATCCACGAACGTGTCGATGCCCACCTTTGTCAGGACACCCGGGCGTTTGGCGGCAGCCTCCCGGTGAATATCGAACATGATGCCCGAGGGAATGTTGTAGGCCGGAATTTCGTTGTTCGTGATCATTTGCCAGATCAGCGGCGGCTCCGCGCTGGATGGTCCCGACGGATAGGAGCCGCCGATGATACATTTGAGCAGGCCCTTCTTGGCGATATAGTCCACACCCCTGATACCGCTCATGTCGCCCGCCGCGATGGGATGCAGCGTCGTGATATCGCGCGGATGACCGGTGCTATCGAAGCGCTCGCCGATCGCCTTCAGCATCAGGTCGGGGCAACCGAGGCCGCTCGACGACGATACGGAGACAACCGCTCCGTCGGGGATCAGTGCTGCGGCTTCCGTCGGGGTAATGTGCTTGCTCATCTGATTACTCAAAGCCCTGTTTCGATTTTCACGGCCGAGCCGCTTTTCGCCGCCTCGACAACGGCGGGACCCGTCGCCAGCGACCAACTCATGCCTGCCTCCTGTTGGAACCGCCTGCCAGGTTTGCTCCACAGGTCTCCCGGACCACGAGCCGGACAGAGGAGACGATCGACTCCGCTTCCGCCCTACCCGCGCTGATCTGCTTCAGAAGCAGTTGCGCGGCGCGCCTGCCCATTCCCTGCGGATCCACCGAGATCGTCGTCAGCGCCGGAACGGCGGCCTTTGCCTCGATGACGTCATCGAAGCCGACCACTGCAAAGTCACGTCCAGGCTCGAGGCGCTGGGCGCGAAGCCCGTCGCACACACCGAACGCGACTGCGTCGTTGAAACACACAGCGGCAGTGGGAGCGGCAGCGATTGCCAGCGCTCGGCCGATCGCATCGACACCACCAGCTCTCGAGGGGGCGGAAGGCAGGATAAGATCTTCGTCAAGCTCAAGGCCGCAAGCCGCTATTGCGCCGCGATAGCCGTCGATGCGCTCGTCGAAGACCGCCGTATCACTAAAGCCGCCGATGAATGCGATCCGGCGGTGGCCAAGCGAAGCGAGATGCTGCACGCCAGCAGATATTCCCTCGCGATTGTCCGAAACGACGGACGAGACCTTAGCTCCCGGAACGTTGCGGACAGCCACGACGACGGGAATGCCAGCGGCGACCAGCGGCTTCAGGTCAGCGGCTTCGGTCGCACGGGCGGGCGACATGATCAGCCCTGAAATCCCATGCTCGCGCATGGAGGCGATAACTTCCCGCTGTCGGTCCAGGTTCTCGCTGGTATTGGACAGGAACTGGACGAATCCCGCGGACTGGACGACCATGTCCACACCAACGGCGAGTTCCGCGAAGAACCCGTTGGTCAGATCGTTGACCACCACGCCGATAATTTTCGACTTCGAACCGGATTGGCGCAGATTGGCGGCTCCGCGATTGTACACGTAGCCAAGCTCGCGCATCACCGCATTGACCTTCGCTCTCGTGCCGTCGTTCACCAGGGACGATCCTTGCAAGACAAGCGAAACGGTCGACTTGGAGACGCCCGCCGCCTTCGCAATATCGATGACGGTGACCCGCCCTTTTGTCATGAGATCCTCCAATGGCCTTAGCCACGGCGCCCAAATAATTGGAACGTTCCAATTTTGTCAAGTGGCAATTCCGCATTTCTTGCGGGAAAAGCAATCGCCATACAGGAATTACGCCTCTACGCTTCGGAATATCTAAGCCACGGAAAATACATCAATATCATCTACGGCGCTTGCTTGTTCGCAAGAAATTGGGTCGGTGTCGATCTAGAATATTTTGGAACGATCTAAGTTAAACCAACCGGAGGTCGCGCATCAACGCTCCCCGCTGCTGAGCAAAAGTCACGGACATGTAGTGTCGGTAGGCTGGGCAGGAAACCGGCCCAGACGGTCTTTTGGATCCGCGCTGAGTCCCTTTACGCTGCGCGACCACTTAGCCCGCCGCTCCCAAGCGCCGAATGGCCAGCAGTCAGTCGCCAGCGGTGAAGCCACCTATGGCATGCGTCAAAAAAATCCATGGTGAGATCGGCCGCTGGTAGGCCTGAGCTCGTGGAAGCCGTGATAGACAGCGCTGCGCCAACCGGAACTCGCCGCGTCAGAACTCCCCGATCAAACCGCGATCGGCGCCTTGATGCTGGCGTCGGCTTCGTAGCCGACCAGCTCGAAATCATCGAACTTGAAGCCGAAGATGTCCTTCACGTCGGGGTTGATCCGCATGAACGGCAATGGCTTTGGCGTGCGCGTCAGCTGCAGCTTCGCCTGCTCGAAGTGGTTGTGATACAGATGCGCATCGCCGAGCGTGTGCACGAAATCGCCGAGCTTCAGGCCCGTTACCTGCGCCACCATCATCGTCAGCAGGGCATACGAGGCAATGTTGAAGGGTACGCCAAGGAAGATGTCGGCCGAACGCTGATAGAGCTGACAGGACAGCTTCCCGTCGGCGACATAGAACTGGAACAGGCAATGGCAAGGTGGCAACGCCATGTCATCCACCTCGGCGGGGTTCCATGCCGAAACGATATGCCGGCGTGAATTCGGGTTCTTGACGATGCCCGAAACGAGATTGGAGATCTGGTCGATATGGCCGCCATCGGGAGCAGGCCAGGAACGCCACTGTGCGCCGTAGACCGGCCCAAGGTCGCCGTTTTCATCAGCCCATTCGTCCCAGATCGAGACGCCATTGTCCTTGAGGTAGCCGATATTGGTGTCGCCGCGAAGAAACCAGAGAAGCTCGTGGATGATCGAACGCAGATGCAGCTTCTTGGTCGTCAGGACCGGAAAGCCCTCCTGAAGATCGAACCGCATTTGATAGCCGAACACCGAGCGTGTGCCGGTGCCCGTTCGATCGCCACGATCGGTTCCGTGTTCCATGACATGCTTCAAGAGATCGAGATACTGCTTCATCGTCCGCCGCCGATTCCGTTCCGTACCTATTTAGGCGTTTTGCCCGTCGAAACCAATCATAGTGCGGCTATTATCCCGGCAATTCTCCGCGATACCTACCAGACGGTCGGAGGCGCTTTCAGGCTACCGTCAGGTTTGCGTGTCGCCCTATGCTCAGCGCGGGGGCGCTCCACGGGGTTTCAGCACTGTCAGTATATTAGCGGCAATTCACGCCGCTCTCCTTTGGGACCAACCGCTTTTTTTTGGGGGGGGGGAAATGATGGCAGAGAGCCCGATACGATTGCAGCTGCGAACAGAGCGGCGGGACGAAGAATTCGCCAAAGAGGATCAGCCGATTGGCGACTTCACCAGATGTCTTTGACGACATGGTCAGCCGATCCGTGCCGTATTGCGAAGAAATGCAGCGGATGGTCTGTGAGTTGGCGCAGGACTTCGCCGTACCGAACACCAATCTCTACGATATCGGCTGCTCGACGGCGACGACATTGCTTACGCTCGACCGAATGATCGATCCGAACGTCACTTTCATCGGCATCGACAATGCCCCTGACATGCTGGAAAAGGCGGCACAGAAAATCGAGCATGCAGACGCGCGGCGCCCGATCGACTTGAAAGTCGTCGATCTCCACCAGGGTCTTCACATGGAGAACGCCAGCGTCGTCACCATGCTGCTGACGCTGCAATTCATTCGCCCGCTGTTTCGCGAGCGCGTAATGAAGATGATCTTCTCCGGCCTGAACGATCAGGGCTGCCTGCTCCTCGTTGAGAAATTGACCAGCGAGGATACGGCCTTCAACCGGCTGTTCATCCAGCACTATTACGACTTCAAGCGACGAAACGGCTACTCCGAAATCGAGATCGCCTAGAAGCGCGAAGCGCTTGAAAATGTGCTCATCCCCTATCGTCTGGAAGAGAACATGCAGCTTCTGAAAGAGGTCGGCTTCCGCAGTGTCGAGGTCTTTTTCCGCTGGTACAATTTCTGCGGCATCGTGGCCGTCAAGTGAGTCTGGGCGCAGAAATGAAAACAGCCATGATCCATATCGGGAACTTCTTCTTCAAATATCGCAATCAGGTGTTCCCGCTCATAATTGTCACCTTGTTTCTGATGACGCTACCCCCTCGGAAATCGGGGGAAGCGTTACGGCGGAGCGTGTTAAAGACGTAGTTGCACTTCTGATCCTGCTTGCCGGCCTGGCTTTGCGCGCAACCGTGATCGGCTATGCCTATATTCAGCGAGGCGGCCTGAAGAAGCGCGTCTACGCCAGCGATCTGGTGACCGAGGGGATGTTCGGGTCTGCCGCAACCCGCTCTATGTCGGAAACATGCTGATCTATGCAGCGGTCTTCTTGCTGCATGGAAATCCAATGGTCGTAGTTGTCGGCATAGCGCTCTTCATGCTCATCTACCAATGCATCGTCTACGCCGAGGAAGCATTTCTCGAAAACAAGTTTGGCGACGCCGACGTTCCGCGCTGGATGCTTCGCCTTGGCAATTTTGCGCCGGCAACGCAAGGGATGGTGTTCAATGCGAAACGCGTCATCGCGAAGGACTATTCGACTGTTTCCGCCGCGCTTCTGGCCGTTCTCCTGATCGAGATCTACCGGGTCGCCAGCGCAGCCAATGCGCTGCCTCTCCCCTATCTATCTCTTCTTGTCTTCTTCATGGCCGTCGTGGGCGCTGCGACCGGTATGGTGAGTCTGCTCAAGAAGCGCGGTGTTTTCAATGAGGCAACGGCCGTCTGCTAGAGCACGGGCGAAATTCCTGCAGTCCCGCTCACTACGAAACGGTTTTGTGACAACACCTCTTCCCAACCGAGGCGGAAAACACTATATCAGCCATGCCGGTCCTCGGGCCGGCTATGGCGATAAATGAGCGGTGTAATAAACCTATTGGACCCGGGGGCGGTACCCGGCGCCTCCACCAAAAACCGGCGGCCTT
>Ga0102593_1003129_pt1 | contig 11268 bp, 10 predicted proteins | sample AraplaCol_mMS_r2_2_FD_76862 | JGI IMG/M metagenome (GOLD analysis project Ga0102593, IMG submission 76862) | Arabidopsis root microbial communities from North Carolina, USA - plate scrape MF_Col_mMS_r2 (SPADES assembly) (version 2) | ecosystem: Host-associated > Plants > Roots > Endosphere...
TCGGCCAGCGCACGGAGCTTCCGATGGCGGGCATTTCGGTGGCGCCGCTGGCGCCCAGCAGCAGCTGGGCGCACAGCAGCACGACGAGCGGGCGGCTGAACCGGTAAACGAAAGGCTGGGTCATGGAAGCACTCCGGGTGGTTGGGTGCTGGCTGATACGGCCTGCTTGCGCCGTCGGGGTTAGCCGGCTGCGAATTTTTTTGCCGCCTCGAACCCCGGTGCGCCTCTTCGCCCGTACAAGCTCGGGTGAAAATCCTCCGATGTCCGCGCTTCCCCGCGCCCCTTCAGCCAAGAACGCCCCCGAGCGCCAGGCCATGCCCGACGATCAGTTGATGCTGGCCTATGCGCAGGGCGACGCTGCCGCGTTCGACGTGCTCTACGCGCGCCACGAGGGCGGGCTGTTCCGCTTCGTCAAGCGTCTGCTGGGTGCGCGGCTCGCGGCGCAGGCCGACGAAGTGTTCCAGGACACCTGGGTGCGGATCATCTCGGCGCGCGAGAGCTTCTCGCCGCAGGGCGCGACGTGGCGCACCTGGGCTTTCACCATCGCGCACAACCTGGCCATGGACCGCCTGCGCGTGAGCGGGCGCGAAGTGACGCTCCAAGCGCATGCGGACGATGACGACAGCCCCGTGCCCACGCTCGAACACGGCGTGCGCGGCGCGGCGGCCGATGCGGCGTCGCATCCCTCGGCGGAGGAGCTCGCGTTCTGGCGCGCCGCGGGCCGCCGCCTGCTCGCCTGCCTGGACGAACTCCCGGCCGAGCAGCGCGCCGCGTTCCTGCTGCATCACGAAGACGGCCTGACCGTCGAGGCGCTGGCCGCGAGCCTGGAGATCGGCTTCGAGACCGTGCGCAGCAGGCTGCGCTACGGCCTGCAGAAACTGCGCGGCTGCATGGAACGCTACCTGTCGGTGCTGGAGAAGCGGGCATGAGCGGCGGCAACGAAAACTCCAACTTCGACGACCTGCGCGACCCGGCGTTGCGCCGCGCGCTCGACCATGCGCCAGACAGCGAGGCCACGCCCCATCCGCGCACGCGCGAGGCGATCCTGAAGATGGCGCACAACCTCGCCGCCGCGCCTGCGAACGCAGGCCCCGCGGCCAACAACGCGAGCGCAGCGCCCTGGTGGCGCCGTCTCTTCGGTGGCGGCGGGCCGCATGCGCGCATGCCGTGGAATGCCGCCTTCGCCACCGTGCTGGTTGCCGCCTTCGTGACGATGCTCTGGCACAAGGAGCCCGTGCCGGATGCGCGGCTCGATGGCGAGGCGCGGGTGGGCGAAGCGACTGCGCCGGCGCCGGCACAAGCACCTGCAGCGCTGCCTGCACCAGCACCAACCGCCCCGGCCGCGCCTGCCGCGCCTGCCGCACCGGCTGCACCGAAGCCAGCCGCGCCTCCAGCAGAGGCAGCCACTGCACAGGCGGAGACGCAGGCAGCGCCCGCAGCACCTGCTCCCGCTCCCGCCAGAGCGCCCGCAGCACCTGCACCTGAATCGGAACAGCGCGCCAGGATCGCGCGCGAGTCGGCAGACTCTTCAGCCAAACGGGCGCCCAAGGAGGCCGCCAACACGGCGAGCGCGGATGCCGCACCGAAAGCCGAGCCGGCGCCCCCGCTCCTGCAGGCGGCGCCTGCCGCACCTGTTGCTCCGGCTGCTCCGGCTCCCGTCTCGCCGTCTGCATCGATCGCACCGGCTCCGCCGCCTCCGGTCGTCGCCGAGCAGGCTGCGCCGGCACCGCTTCCCGCTCCCGTCGCCCGCGATGAGCGTCGTGAAGCGCAAACGGAGGGGGAACAGCGGCGCCGTGCCTACGCGGCGGGTGCGCCTGCGGCGGCCGCACCTGCTGTGCCGCCGGCGGCCGCGGTTCCTGCGCCCGCACCTGGCGCCGCGCCGGCGTATCGCGAACCGCTTCAGGATTCCGTGCCCGTGCTCGCGCAGCAGGACAACGCCCGCGCGGGTGCCTCCGGCGCGGTGCGTCCATCCGCGCCGGCTCCTTCGGCGGCCAAGGCCATCGCGCCGCGAAGCGCGGCGCCTTTCTCGGCGCTGGATCGTTGGACTTCCCTGGGCTTCACGCGCAACGGCGAGAGCGTGCGCCGCGAGCGCGGCGACATCGAAGGCTTGGCGGCGCTGGTGGGCACCGTGGCGCGATCGGCCACGGCGCCCGACGAGCCGCTGGCCGCGCCGGTGGAGGCGCGGCTCGAGCTCTATCGGGGGAAGTCGCTGGTCGCGGTGATGGAGATCGCCGGCGACCAGGTGCGCTGGACGCCGCAGCCCGGCGGCGCGGCGCTGGTCGGCACGCCGCCGGCCCAGGCGCTCGACGCGCTGCGTTCGCTGCTGCAGCGCTGACTGAGCAATTCCGCCGTCAGGCGTTCTTGAAGTCGGGCTGGCGCTTGGTCAGGAAGGCGTCCATGCCTTCCTTCTGGTCCTGCGTGGCGAACAGCGCGTGGAACAGGCGGCGCTCGAACATCACGCCGTCGCTCAGGCCGCTCTCGAAGGCGCGGTTGACCGATTCCTTGGCCGCCATCACCGAGATCTGCGAGAAGCCGCAGATCACCAGCGCCGCGCCCAGTGCCTCGTCGGCGAGCTTCTCGTAAGGCACCACGCGGCTGACGAGGCCGGCGCGCTCGGCTTCGGCCGCGTCCATCATGCGGGCAGTGAGCACCATGTCCATGGCCTTGCTCTTGCCCACCGCGCGCGGCAGGCGCTGCGTGCCGCCGGCGCCGGGGATCACGCCGATCTTGATCTCGGGCTGGCCGAACCTGGCGTTGTCGGCCGCGATGATGAAGTCGCACATCATCGCCAGCTCGCAGCCGCCGCCGAGCGCGAAGCCGGCCACCGCGCCGATCACCGGCTTGCGGATGGAGCGGATGGTTTCCCAGTTGCGGGTGATGTAGTCGCCCTTGTAGGTGTCGATGAAGCTGTACTTGGCCATCGCCGCGATGTCGGCGCCGGCGGCGAAGGCGCGCTCGCTGCCCGTGAGGATGATGCAGCCGATGGCGTCGTCGGCATCGAAGGCCTTCAGGGCCTGGCCCAGCTCGGTCATGAGCGCGTCGTTCAGCGCGTTCAGGGCCTTGGGGCGGTTGAGGGTGATGATGCCGACCTTGCCTGCTTCGGTCCGCACTTCGATGTTTTCGTAGCTCATGGTGTCTCCGGGGGGAACGGGAAAGGGGAAGAAAAACGCGCTTCACTATACCCAGCATGGCCGGCGGGGTGATCCGCTGCGGATTGCTTCAATTGAGAATTGCTCTCATCTAGAATGCCCGCCATGGAGTTCCCGATGCAAGAACATGCCGTGTTGCTGCGGGCCTATGCCCGCGTTCAGGAGCGCTGCTCGCGCCTGCTGGTCGAGCAGGCAGCCCTGGTCGAAAAGCTCGAAGCGCAGATCGTGCGGCTGCGCGGCGCGCTGGTGGCGCGGGATTCGGCCATCGCCATCGTGCGCGAGGAGCTCGCGGCGCGAGCCTCCGCGGGCGGTGCGCTGCCGAAGCGGCTGCATGCGCTGCTGATGCCGGGCAGCAAGCGCCACCTGAAGCCGTCGGAGGCGCCTGCGCCGGCCGACCTGCGCGAGAAGGCGGTGCTGTGCGTGGGGCAGGGCGACGAGGCGCCGACCTCGCTCGCGCGCCAGCTGGTGGAGATCGCCGGTGGCCGCTACCTGCATCACGACGGCGGCGACGAGGCGGACGACGCCGCGCTCGAAGCCAGCCTGCGCGCGGCCGATCTCGTGATCTGCCAGACCGGGTGCGTGAGCCACGGCGCCTACTGGCGCGTGCAGGACCACTGCCGGCGCACCGGCAAGCCCTGCGTGCTGGTGGGCGAACCCCAGCCGATGATGTTCGTGCGCCACCCCGTGGTGGCAGGAGAAAACGGTTAGGGCCTGTTCACACTATTTCCGGGGTCGCGAAGGGCAGACAGGGCGGGCCAATCAAGGCGCGCGACGACGCGTGTGCATGAGCACACGCTAGGAGTGCAACGCCGAGTGGCCCGCCCTGGCTGCCCTTCCCGCAGGGTTGGCGTTACAAGGGGCCGTCTGCGGCGTTGCCCGCGCTTGCAAGGCGAAAGCCCTGCTGCGCGCGGGCGCCTTGCAGCCAGCCCCTTGTAACGCCAACGCGACCCCGGAAATAGTGTGAACAGGCCCTATCCGCCCAGCCAGCCCGTCACTTTGCCGGCATCGTGCGAGAACAGCCGCCAGGTGGTCACCCCGGTCGGCAGCGCCAGCGGTAGCCTGATCAGCTTGCGGTCGCGCGCCACGATGGCGGTGCACTTCGTCGCATCGCCCAGGTAGAGCGCCAGGTCGTCGAGCTTGGCGATGCGCCAGGCCTGCGCCGGTCGCTGCTGGCCCTTCCTGCCGGATGCGGGCAGCTCGATGCCGATCCACTCGTCGTTGGCAGAGAAGCCGGCCTTCTCGGCGGCGCCGCCGCGCAGCACCACCTTCACCTGCACGCCGCCGTTGGCTTCGGCCACGCGCAGGCCCAGCGCCTGCGCCGGCTGAGACGGGTCTTCGAGCGTGGCCACGCCGTGCGAGCGCAGCAGCAGCGAGAGCGGGAGCTCTTCCGTCGAATGCACCCAGCGCGCCAGTTCCTGCCCGTACGAGCGGCCGCCCACCGCTTCGAGCGCGGCTGCGATGTCTTCCTCGCTGATCGGCCCGCCCTCGCTGTGCTTCCACAGATGGCGCATCACGTCGTCGAGCGTGCCCTTGCCTTCGTGGCGCAGCGTGAGATCGAGGCACAGCGCCACCAGCGCGCCCTTGGTGTAGTAGCTCACCGTGCTGTTGGGCGTCTGCTCGTCCTGGCGGTAGTACTTGACCCAGGCGTCGAAGCTCGCGTCGGCCACCGGCTGCACCAGCCGGCCGGGCGTCTGCATGACCTGGTTGATGGTCTTGTTCAGCAGCCGCAGGTAGCCCGCGTCGTCGATGCGCCCGGCGCGCCGCAGCAGCAGGTCGTCGTAATAGCTGGTGAAGCCTTCGAAGAACCACAGCAGCTGCGTGTAGTTCTCCTGGCTGTAGTCGTAGCGCGCGAACTCCGCCGGCCGCATGCGCTTGACGTTCCAGGTGTGGAAGTACTCGTGGCTGATGAGCCCCAGCAGCGTGGTGTAGCCATCGGGCTGCTTCTTCTTCTCGCCCAGTTGCGGCAGGTCGCGCCGGTTGCAGATCAGCGCGGTGGAATGGCGATGCTCGAGCCCGCCATAGCCGTCGTCGACCACGTTGAGCATGAACACGTAGCGGTCGATCGGCGGCTTCGCACCGCCGCGCTTGCCGACCTTGTCGCCGTGCCAGAAGCGCATCTCGGCTTCGCAGATGGCCTTGGTGTCGGCGATGAGCCTGTCGCCGTCGAACGAGGCGGCTGCGCCGGCCACCACGAAGCGGTGCGGCACGCCGCAGGCTTCGAAGTCGGCGCTCCAGAAGGCGCCCATCTCGACGGGGCTGTCGGCCAGCTCGTCGTAGCCCGACGCGATGTAACTGCCGAAGCCGTACTTGTCGGCCTTCAGCGGCACGAGCGCGGTGGCGCACGACCAGCGCGGGCTGTCGCCATCGACATGCGCGGGCGCGACGATCTCCATCGCGTGCGGCGATTCGGTCTGTCCCTCGACGCGCAGGCACACGCTGGTGCCGTTGAAGAAGCCGCGCTCGGCGTCGAGCCAGGCGGTGCGCACCGAGTTGTCGTACGCGCAGACCTGGTAGTTCAGCACCAGCGGCTGCCCGGGTGTGCATTCGACCAGCCAGCTGCATTTGTCGAGCTGCGTCAGCACCGGCTTGCGGCGGCCCTGCGTGGCGCGCAGGCCCTGCAGGTTCTTCGCGAATTCGCGCACCAGGTAGCTGCCAGGAATCCATACCGGCAGCGACACGCGCTGCTGCGCGGCGGGCGCGTCGATGGTGAGGGTGACGCCGAACAGGTGCGCGTGCGGGTCGGCGCATTCGACGCGGTAGTGCACGCCTGCCGCGTGCCGCGCTGGGGCCTTCGTCGCCATCAGCTGGACGACGCGGCGAGTTGCTTCTCGACCTGCTCCGCGGGAATGGCACCCGGCGTGCGCGTGCCGTCGCTGAAGATCAGCGTGGGCGTGCCGGTGATGTTGTACTTGCGGCCGAAGTCGACGTTGCGCTGCAGCGCGGTCACGTCGCAGCTCGAGGGCGCGGTGGCCGGGCGGGTGCTCGATTCCATCCAGTCGCTCCAGGCCTTGCCCTTGTCCTTGCTGCACCAGATGTCGCGCGACTTGACGTTCGAATCGGGGCCGAGCACCGGGTACAGGAACAGGTACACGGTGACGTTGTCGACCGTCTTCATGTCCTTCTCGAAGCGCTTGCAGTAGCCGCAGTTCGGGTCTTCGAACACGGCCAGCTTGCGCTTGCCGTTGCCGCGCACGATCTTGATCGAGTCCTTCAGCGGCAACTGGTCGAAGGCGACGGCGCTGAGCTTCTCGACGCGCTCCTCGGTCAGGTTCTTGCGCGCCTTCACGTCGATCAGGTTGCCCTGGAAGAGGTAGTTGCCCTGCTCGTCGGTGTAGAAGATCTGCGAGCCGTTCACGCGCACTTCGTACACGCCCGGGACCGGCGACTTCGACACCTCGTCGATGGCCGGGAACTGCGGAATGCGCGAGGGCAGGTTCTTGCGGATCTCGGCTTCGCCCGCGGTGGCGGCCACGACCGCGCCGAGCGTGCAGGCGGCGAGAAGAAGGTTGCGTACGAGTGTCATCGGAAGTCCGTTTGTTCGGTCGGGATTCAGTCGAAGGGGTAGGGCCTCAGGCCTTCAGGCCCATGGCCTGCGCGGTGATCCAGTGCTTGACGAGGCGCGTGCGGTCGAAACCGCGCATGCCCCAGTTGCGCAAGGCCTGCAGCGGGCCCAGGTCGTGCGCGAAGAGCTGCTGCAGCCCGTCGGTCGCGAGGCTCATCTGCAGCACGTCGGTGCGGCGGGCGCGCTCGTAGCGGCGCATTAGCCGAGCATCGCCCACGCTGCGCCAGTAGTCGCGGTTCTTGATCACGCAGGCCAGCTCGGCGGCGTCGGCCAGTCCCAGGTTCAGGCCCTGGCCGGCGAGCGGGTGCACCGTGTGCGCGGCGTCGCCCGCCAGCGCCCACGAGCGGTTCGGCTGGCCGGGCATGGCACCGGTCCAGCGGTCGGCGATGGCGCGGGCCAGCGGCCAGGCGGAGCGCTCGCTGGTGAGCCGGAGCGCGCCGAGCGCGTTGTGGCTGGCCTCGGTGACCGCGGCGGCGAACTCTTCGTCGCCCTGCGCGAGAAGCTCGGGCGCTCGCAGCTGGTCGGCCGACCACACCAGCGCGACCGTCCTGCCGTGCGTGCCGTCCAGCGGCAGCAGCGCGAGCACCTCGCCCTTGTCGTTGAACCACTGGCGAGCGATGCCGTCGTGCGACTGCACTGCTTCCAGCCGGGCCGCGATGGCGTGCTGCGGATAGCGAGTGACCTCGTAGCTCACGCCGAGGGCCTCGCGCGTGGTGCTGGCCTTGCCCTCGCACACCACGGTCAGCGGCGCGGCCACGGGCTCGGCCACGACTTCGATCTGGGGCTGGAAGCGCACAGCGTCGGCCAGCTGCTTTTCGAGCGCGGGCACGTCGACGATCCAGGCCAGTGCATCGACCTTCTGGCGTGCGGCGCTGAACTGCACCCGGCCGCCTTCGTCGCCATGCACCAGCATTTCGCGCACGGCCGTGGCGTGGGCCGCATCGGGCCAGGCGCGCAGAGATTCGAGCAGCGCGCGGGAGGCGGTATTGAGCGCGTAGGCGCGGATGTCTTCCTTGCCCTGCGCGGCCGGCGGCACCACCAGCGCGACGCGCACGCGCTCGCGGGCGAGCAGCAGGGCCAGCGTACGGCCGACGATGCCGGCGCCGCGAATGCAAACTTCTGGGGGGAGAGCCATCGAAGGATTGTAGGAGTTGCCCGTCCGGCGCGGACCCGGGGTCTTTTCCCGGTGGCCCACGGTCTTGCCGCCGCTGCGATACGGGACAATCGCGGCCGAATTCCAAGGAAACCCCACCGTGTCCGCTTCCCAGCCCGCCTTCGATCTCCAGGCCACCATCTCGCGCCTGTTCGTCTACCCAGTGAAATCCTGCGCCGGCGTCGAGCTTCCCGAAATGCTGCTGACCGAGACGGGGCTGGAGTTCGACCGCGCCTGGATGGTGGTCGACGCGCAGGGCGAGTTCGTCACCCAGCGGCAGCTGCCGCGCATGGCGCTGATCAAGCCGCAGATGAAGCACACCGAAGTGGTGCTGCGCGCGCCCGGCATGCTGGCGCTGCACCTGGCCTTCGACCGGGTCGAGAAGCCGGTGCGGGTTCGCGTGTGGAAGGACGAAGTCGCCGCCTACGACATGGGCGACATCGCCGCGCAATGGTTCAGCGACTTCCTCTCGGAGCCCGGCAAGCCGCAGACCTTGCGCCTGGTGCGCTTCGACCCCGAGCACAGGCGCCTGTCGAGCATGAAGTGGACCGACGGCGTGGAGGCGCAGACGCAGTTCGCCGACGGCTACGCGCTGCTGGTGGCGAGCGAAGGCTCGCTCGCCGAGCTCAACGACCGTCTCGCGGCGCAGGGCCATGGCGCCGTGGGCATCGAGCGCTTCCGCCCGAACATCGTGCTCGCCGGCATCGAGTCGCACGACGAGGACCGCGTCGACGCGCTGCACATCACGACCGGCGAGGGCGAGGCCGAGCTGCGCCCCGTCAAGCCCTGCACGCGCTGCCCGATTCCCGACATCGACCCGGCGACCGCGCTGAGCAGTCCGGAAGTCGGCAACACGCTGCGCACATACCGCGCCGACGCGCGCGTGGACGGCGGCATCACCTTCGGCATGAACTGCATCGTGATCCAGGGCGTGGAGCACACGCTCAAGGTCGGGCAGCCGGTGGGCGCGAACTACAAGTTCGAATGAAAGTCGGCGCCCGGTTGGCGCCTCAGAACTTCACCCCTGCGATCAGGATGATGTTCGCGTAGGGCGTGCATTCGCCCGTGCGCACCATGGCGCGGGCCTTCGCGGTACGGCGCTTGAATTCCTCGTGCGACACCGTCTGGGGCTCGATGCCCAGCGATCGCGGATACCAGCCGGGCAGCTTCTTCGCATCGCCGAGCGCTTCGTCGGCAATCACGATGGCTTCCACCTGCATCTCCGACAGCACCGCCTGCAGCACCTCGTCGAGCGTCGGCACGCCGCGCGCCACCGCAAGGTCGATGCGGCGCGGGCCGTCGGGAATGGGCAGGCCGGCGTCGCCGAGCACGAGCATGTCGCCATGGCCCAGCGAGGCGATCACGTGGGAGAGTTCGGCGTGCAGCAGGGCGGTGCGTTTCAAAGCTTGATCCAGTCGGGGGGCATGGGGCTGCGCAGCACGGCATCGCGCTGCGGAATGGAGGGCTGGGCGCCCGGCTGCTGGATGCACAGTGCCGCTGCGCGGATTCCGAGACGTACGGCCTCGTCGAAGCCCTGGCCTTCGCCCAGCGCGACGGCGAGGGCGCCCAGGAATGTGTCGCCGGCCGCCGTCGTGTCGACCGCCTGCACCTTCGGTGCCGGATGATGGCGCGCGCCGTCGGCATCGACGGCCACCGCGCCGCGCGAGCCCAGCGTGACGACCACGCGCGCGATGCCCTTGGCACGCAGTGCCTGGCCCGCATGCGCGGCCTCCTCGGGGCTGTCGGCGGATTGGCCGCAAAGCGTCTGTGCCTCGATCTCGTTGACCACCAGCGTGTCGATCTTCGGCCACAGAGGCTCGGCGATGGCCTGCACGGGCGAAGGGTTCAGCAGCACCTTGCAGCCCGCCTCGTGCGCCACCGCGATGGCGCGCGCGACCTGGTCGAGCGGCGTCTCGAATTGCGCCACCAGGAAGGCGGCGCCCTGCACCTGCTGCTTCAGCGCGGCCTCGTCGGCCTCCAGCCAGGCGTTGGCGCCGGGGATCATCACGATGCGGTTCTGCCCGCTGTCTTCCACCAGGATCAGCGCCGTGCCGGTGGGCTCGCCCGCAACGGTGCGCAGGGAAGCGATGTCGATGCCGTCGCGCTCCAGCGAATCGCGCAGCGCCTTGCCGTGCGCGTCGTCGCCGACGCAGCCGATCATGCGCACGCTGCCGCCCTGGCGCGCGCAGCTCACCGCCTGATTGGCGCCCTTGCCGCCGGGGATGTCGGCGATCGAATGGCCCAGCAGGGTCTCGCCCGCGGCCGGCGCGTGCGGTACGCGCACGACCAGGTCCATGTTGAGGCTGCCGAACACCACGATGCGCGGTGCCGCGGCACGGCCATCGGTGCTGCTGCTGGAAGAAGGCTTCAGGCTCACGAGGTGCGGGACTTTCGGGGTTGCTGGGAGGGCGTTTCGGCGGCAGCCGGCGCGGGAGCGGGGGCTTCGCGGAAGCTCGCGTGGCGCGCAGTGGAGGCGCGCACGCACAGCTCGGGCTGCAGCACCACCTTGCGCGCGTCGCGGCGCTTGCCGCCCACGCGCTCCAGCAGCATGTCGACCGCCAGCGCGCCGATGCGCTCCTTGGGCTGAGCCACGGTGGTGAGCGCGGGGCTGGTGTAGGCCGAGAGTTCGATGTCGTCGAAGCCGACGATCGAGAGCTCGTCGGGCACGCGCACGCCGCTCTCGTGCGCCGCGCGCAATGCGCCGATGGCCATCAGGTCGTTGCAGACGAACACGGCCGAGGGCTTCTGCTCGGTGCGCAGGATGGCGTGCATCGCCTCGTAGCCGCCCTGGCTGGTGAAGCCGCCGCGCCACAGCAGCGAATCGGTGCTGGCGATGCCGGGCGCGGCACCGGCTTCGGCCAGCGCCATGCGCCATCCCTCGATGCGCTGCTCGCTGGGCATCACGCCCACCGGCCCGCCGATGCAGGCGATGCGCTTGTGGCCCAGCGACAGCAGGTGCCGCACGGCGAGCAGGCCGCCCTGCATGTGGGCGGTCTCGACCAGGTCGCACACGGGGTTGGCGATCTCGCGGTCGACCAGCACGGTCGGCACGCGCAGGCCATTGAGCTGCTTCGCCAGGTCGTTGTCGCCGCTCTCGCCGGTCGACACCACGATCAGCCCGTCGATGCGGCGCTCGGCCAGCACCTGCAGGTAGACGCTCTGGCGGCGGGGCTCGTCGTCGGTGTTGCACAGCACCAGCGTGTAGCCGGCGCCGAAGCAGCGGTCCTCCACAATGCGCACGATCTCGGCGAAATAGGGGTTGGAGCTGTTGGGAATCAGCATGCCCAGCGTCGAGGTGGTGTTGCTCTTGAGGCTGCGCGCCATCGCGTTGGGCACGTAGCCCAGCTCGCGGATGGCGAGCTCCACCCGCTCGCGCACCTTGGCGCTCACGTGGCGCGTGTCGT
>Ga0102593_1003130_pt1 | contig 11265 bp, 8 predicted proteins | sample AraplaCol_mMS_r2_2_FD_76862 | JGI IMG/M metagenome (GOLD analysis project Ga0102593, IMG submission 76862) | Arabidopsis root microbial communities from North Carolina, USA - plate scrape MF_Col_mMS_r2 (SPADES assembly) (version 2) | ecosystem: Host-associated > Plants > Roots > Endosphere...
AGGAAAGTCGATTTGCCGGCGCCATTACCGCCGCAGAGCGCGTGAACCGAGCCGGCGCGAAGTTGGAAGCGGCCGTCGCGCAGGGCCGCGACACCGCCAAAGGACTTCCTGAGCCCCTCCACTTCCAACAAAAATTCCACGTCTGTCTCCTCCATGCGTGCGTCTGGCGACTACGCTCCAGCGCGCCCATCGGACACCTGGAAACCTCCGCCAAATGTCGATGCTGACAATATTCAGGTTATGATCGACAAATGTCAAGTGACGCGTGATCATATAAATGTCAGGTCGTCGGGAGACCAGGAACCACGCAGAAAAAGCCAGCATTTGCAGGCTTGAGAGCGTTGTCACGACGAGAAAGAGGACCTTGGGAAGCTGGAAAGAATTTACGCGAATATATTGCCACCGGGGCACCAGAGCCAGCAAACTGCTGTTGCGTGCCATGGCCTTGCATCGGCTGGAGAGGCCGCACAACGGTGGCATATCTAGGTGACTCAGGCTTCTATGAAGCTATCCGGCCGAGCGTGGCCAAGTCACAATGCTTAGGCCATCGCCATCGATGCACCGGAAGTTGGCCCCTACCAGGAATTGTCGATAGCAGCATCGTCTCCAGCTTCGGCTCGAGTGACCCATCCGCCGAAACATCGAGGCAAGTGACTGCCCGGATGGACTGAAATACTGAATTTCGTCACAAGACCTTCTGCCGCCCATAAAGCAGCAGCATGCCGATGATGACGGCGCCATAGATCAGCTGACGGCCAGCCTCCTCGATCTGCATGACCGAGAGAATCGACTGCAGCAGAGTGATCAGGATGACGCCGGCCACAGTTCCGAGATAGGAGCCCTTGCCGCCAAGCACGTGCGTACCGCCAAGCACCACGGCAGCAATCGACGGCAGAAGATAGGCGTCACCCATGGACTGGGATGCTTTCGAAGCATAACCGGCGAGAAGCACGCCGCCGAGTGCGCTGAGACCGCCCGACATAATGAAGGCAAGAAGGGTGATCCTGCGCGTATTGATGCCGGACATGTAGGCGGCACGTTCGCGGTTGCCGATCGCATAGAGGGACCGGCCGAAGGTTGTGCGTGTCAACAGGAAGACGGCGAGCAAGCCGACGGCGAGCCAGACGAGAACGCCGTTCGGGAGCCCGGGAATGGCATAGCCGGTTGCCAGGAAGCGCATGGCGGCAGAGGCCGAATCCTGCGGCGAGAAACCGCCGGTGTAGACGACCATCAACCCTTGCGCGACAGCGTTGGTCGCAAGCGTGATGATCATCGAGGGAATGCGCAGATAGGCGACCGCGATGCCGTTGACGAGGCCGATCGTAGCACCGCATAGAATACCGAAGGGGATTGCGAGAACCGCGCCGGTCGTTCCGTAAGCAGTGGCAGCGCAAGCCATCATCGCTCCTGTCGTCACCACCCAGGGCACCGACAGGTCGATCTGGCCAAGCAGGATGACCGCCATCATGCCGGTTGCGATGACGCCGAGGAAAGAGGCCACTTTCAACTGCTGCAGCAGGTAGTCCAGCGACAGGAAATTAGAGGAGTAGAGCGAGCCGCCAAGGAGCAGCAGGATGATGCAGCCGAAGGCGATTGCCACAGCCGGATCGACGCCGCGCAGTCGGGCGGGCACAGGAATTTGCCGCATTGTGGAAGCATCCTCGCTCATTGGAACCACTCCAGACGATTGCGAACACGCGACAGGCCGATGCAGCCGATACTGACCGCCAACATCAGCACCACGCCTTGAAAGAGCGGCTGCCAGAGCGGATCGAGATCGAAGACGAACAACAGGTCGCCGATAGTGCGGAAGGCCAGCGCACCGAAGACGGCACCGACGGCGCTTCCCTTTCCCCCCGCAAGCGAGACACCACCGAGCACCACTGCTGCGATCGAATAGAGCGTATAGGCGTTACCGCTCGCTAAGGCCGCCTCGCCCGTATACGAGAAAAAGGTCAGATAGAGCCCGCCAATTGCCGAAAGCAGGCCTGCCAGCGCGTAAGCCGCGAGCTTTGCCCTCTTTACCGGCATCGCCGACATGTAGGCGGCGTTTTCCGCCGATCCGACCGCATAGGCGGTGCGGCCGAGCACCGAACGGCTGAAGGGCACCCAGATCATCAGTACGATGAGTGCAAGCACGACGAGGCTTGCCGGCACGACGCCAAAGAGCTTCGAGGTGAAGACATCGGCAAGATCTTCATTGACCGAGCCGCCCGGTGTGGGCCGCAACAGCAATGCCAGCCCGTAAAAGACCGCACTGGTCGCAATGGTGGTGACGATCGGCTGCAACCGACCGAAAATGATGACCAGCCCATTGAGCAGGCCGCAGGCGAGACCCGTCAGGAGCACAGCTGCGACACCCAACCCGGTCTGCAGCGGCGTACCGACCACGAGCCATGAGGCAAGGCAGTTGCACAGGATGAGGATCATACCGACAGAAAGATCAATGCCAGCCGTGATGACCACGAAACATTGCGCCATGGCCACGAAAGCGAGCAACGTTGCCTTGTTGGCGGCGGTCTGCACCACGTTCGGCGTGAAGCCGGCGGGATGGTTGGAAACATAGATGATGAACATCAGGATGAAGAGCAGCGCTGCGAAAAGCGTGCCCTTCTGCTGAACGTACCGATAGCGCCATTCGCCCGTCGACTGCCTGCTCATTGGGCCATCCTTTTCTGCGCCTCGCCGGCATCGATGTTGAGCGCGGCACTGACCAGTTCGCGTTCGGTGATCTCGTCTCCTTCGAGGACGCGGATGATGCTGCCATCATACATGACGAGCACGCGGTCGCAGCAGCCGACCAGTTCGTCATAGTCAGTCGAATAGAAGATGATGGCCGCACCCGCATCGGCAAGCTTGCGCAGCAGGGCATAGATTTCCTGCTTGGTGCCAACATCGATGCCACGGGTCGGATCGTTGAGAAGGATGATGCGCGGCCTGTTCATCAGCCATTTGGCGATCACCACCTTCTGCTGGTTGCCACCAGACAAGGATGCGACCGGCATGTCGATCGTCGTTGCCTTGATTGACAGGAGCTTCAGGAGTTCGTCGATCTCGCGAAGCTCGGCAGCGCGGTCGATCACGCCGTTGCGCGAAACGCGGTCAAGCGCCGCGATCGACAGGTTCTCACGAACGGTCATCGGCAGCATGAGCCCTTCCGTCTTGCGATCTTCCGGGATCAGCGCCATGGAGATATCACCTGATTTCGCCGCGCCGGGGCTCTTCAACCTTATCGGTTTGCCATCGACCGCCACCTCGCCCCTGAGGTCGCGCAGCACGCCGAACAGCGCCAGCAGCAATTCACGCTGCCCCTGCCCGTCCAGTCCGCCGAAACCAATGATCTCACCGGGACGCACATCGAAGTTGATCCCGGAGAGCCGATCCCCCCAGGAGAGGTCGCGGCAGGACAGAACCGGCGCGTCTGCCTTCGGGTGCAGCGGCTTGGGCGGAAAGACGTTGGTATATTCGCGGCCGATCATCAGCTCCACCACCTGCTGGTCGGACTTGGTGCCGGCGGGATAGGATTCGATGCTGCGGCCGTTTCGAAAGACTGTGCAGTCATCGGCGAGTTCTGCAATCTCATGCATGCGATGCGAGATATAGATCAGCGCCATGCCCTCGGCCCGAAGCTGCTTCAACACGCCGAAGACCTTCTCGACATCGGATTGGGTCAGGGCCGAAGTCGCCTCGTCGAGGATCATCAGCCGCGGCTTGCGGGCGAGCGCCTTGGCGATCTCAACCATCTGGCGGCGCGAAAGCGGCAGATCCTTCACCAGAGAGGCGGGATGAATATCGGCAGCGCCGGCGCGGGCAAGTGCTTCTTCGGCAATCTGGCGCTGCTTGTTGCGGTCGATCATGCCGAAACGAAGCGGCGGATTGCTGATCACGATGTTGTCGGCCACCGAGAGATCCGGAATGAGCGACAGTTCCTGGAAAACACAGACGATACCGGCAGCATTGGCGGCAGCCGGCGAGGCAAAGGAGATTTCGTTTCCGTCGAGCAGCATGCGCCCTTCGTCAGGCGCCACCACACCGGCCATGATCTTGATGAGGGTCGATTTGCCGGCACCGTTTTCGCCAAGCGCGGCGTGGATCGCGCCGGGGCGCACGGCGATATTGGCTTCCTTCAGCGCAATCGCGCCGCCATAGCGTTTCGATATGCCTTCCAGGCGCAGAAGCGGTTCGGAAAGGATCATGCATCCAGCCTCCATTCGGTCGCGTCGAGATCGAGACTGCGGGCGCGAACGCCCGCAGTCAGGTCCGGATGGTGGCGCTTACTGGTTTTCCTTGGTCTGCCCCATGATTTCCTGTGCGGAGAAGTTGATGCCGCAGGTCGGGAAGGAATTGCCGACGAAAAAGTTGTCGGATTCCTTGGGGTAGAAGTCCTCGCCTTCCTTGAAATCGGGATCGGAAACGAGTGCCGTCGGCAGCTTGACGGCCTGAGGAACGACCTGACCTTCGAGAGCGGCGATGGCAGTCTTGATGGCAACCGCAACCTGCGCCGGGCCGGTACCTGCTGATGAGCACTTCAGACCATCCCCCGCATGGGCGGCGCAGAATTTGCGGAAGCCGTTCTCCGTCTCACCGCCGAAGGGCACGAACGGATGCTTCGCGTCGATCATCGCCTGCACCACGCCGGTGTCACCGCCCTGTGCGGTGATGCCATCAAACGGACCATTGGTGGCAATCGCATCGGCCGCTGCCTTCTGCGCTACACCATCATCCCACTTGCCAACGACTTCGGTGACGGTGAATTTCTTGCCGGAAGCATCCAGAGCTTCATGAATCCCATTATGGCGATCGGTATCGACGGAAGTGCCGGCTACGCCGCGTACTTCCAGGATCTTGCCGCCCTGCGGCAGGTGTTTTGCCAGCCAGTTGGCCCAGATGACGCCAAGGCCCTTCTGGTCGACGTTGACGTTGATTGCGTCCTTGGTGTCAAGGATGTTGTCGAAGGCGACGAGAACGACGCCGGCCTCCTTGGCGCGCTTGATGACCGGACCGAAGGCTGTCGGGTTCTGGGCGTTGACGACGACGGCATCGTAGCCGGCATCGATGAAGTTGTTGATCGCGGAAATCTGGGCCGGAACGTCCTCGCCGGTCGATACGACCTTGAATTCTTTCAGCTTGGCGGCGACATCCGGTTGGGCAGCGTATGCCTTTGCCGTCTGCACCATCTGGATGCGCCAGGTATTGGCGATATAGCCATTCGCAAGGGCGATGCGGTAAGGACCATCCTTCTTCGGATATTGCAGGAACTGGGTTTCGGCCGACCACGGAACCATGCAGTTCGGATCGGCGGCGGGGCCGGACACGACCTTTGGTTCCGCCATGGCCGTGCTGCAGAGCAGAGCAAACGCCGACGCGGAAAACGCGGCGATACGGGCCATCTTCGCTTTCTTCACCTTAAGCATTGAATGTCTCCTCCTCAGGCGGACCCAGGCCGCCCTCCACAAAATCTTATTTGCATGCTGATCCCGGAAGGTTCCATCCCATCCTTTTCCGGTACATTTCGAGCCTAACATAGTTGACAGCGCTGTCAAATCGTATTTGCTAGCGCTGTCAACTGGAATTGTCCGGGATAAATATTTCGCAATTGCGAGATAAATTGCGGATCTGCATGAATTTTCTGTATGAATCGAGAGTACAATGCGAAGAGTAACTTTGGATGACGTGGCAACTCTGGCCGGCGTCAGCCCGATCACAGTCTCACGCGTGCTTCGCAAACCCGATGCAGTGTCAGAGGCCCTGCGGCAGCGCGTCACTGCCGCTGTCCAGGAGCTTGGCTATGTGCCGAATATTGCGGCCAGCCGGCTCGCCTCGTCGCGAACGCACGCAATCGGCGTCATCGTGCCGACCCTCTATAATGTCATCTTTGCCGAATATCTCTTCGCTCTGCACGACGTGCTTGTCGCGGCGGGCTTCCAGGTCATCGTCGTCAACAGCCGCTATTCCGAGCAGGAAGAGGAAAATGCCATCAAGGTGTTGCTCGGCCAAAGGGTCGAAGCGATCATCATCGCCGGTACCCATCACACGCCACTAGCCCGCCAACTTCTCACGCGGGCGCATCTGCCCGTCGTTGAGACATTCGAGCTCTCGCCCGATCCGATCGACCTCAATATCGGCATGCTGCAGGATCGTGCCGGGCAAGCAGCGACGCAGCATCTCATCGACCAAGGCTTTGATCGTGTCGCCTTCCTCGCCGGCAATCTCGACCACCGCGCCCAATCCCGCTTTGATGGCTACCGTCAGGCGATGCAGGAGTCAGGACTGCAGAAGCTCGAAATCATCACGCAATGGCAGCGGCACAGCTCGGTTGCGCTCGGGTCCGATCTCCTGGCTCTCATGCATGAACGTGGCGACCGGCCGGAGGCGATCTTCTGCATCGACGACAACCTGGCGCTCGGCGCCATGCAGGAGTGCCGCAAGCGCGGCATCCGCGTGCCTGACGACATCGCCATCATCGGTTTCCACGATCTCGAATTTTCCGCCTGTGCATCACCATCCCTGTCATCGATCATGACGAGGCGGTTCGAGACGGGCAAGCTGGCCGCCGAAAAGGTGCTGTCGGCCCTCAATTCGACGAGCCGCCAGCCACCAAACCAGATCGACCTTGGCTTCGAGGTCATCGCCCGCGAAAGCACGGGCGGGACAATTGCGGTCTCACGCTAAGCCGCAGCCTGAGCCTCACTCTTGGTGATCGCGACGGGAACACCCTTGTAGCTCGGCGTGCCCGATTTGCGGTCATAGTGATCAAGCGCGATCACCGCATTCATTTCCGGGTAATAGCCTGCCACCGAACCGACGGGGATATTATATTCGACAGCCGTGAAACCGATGACGGTTTTCCCGCCACCGTGGCCGGTGGCCGAGCGGATATCGATCCTGTCTCCGTCACGCAGGCCCCGTTCAGCGAGATCCTGACCGCTCATGAATATCACGTCGCGGCGGCCGAAAATGCCGCGGTAGCGATCGTCGAGGCCATAGACGGTCGTGTTGTACTGGTCGTGGCTGCGCAGCGTCGTCAGCACCAGGGTCGCGGGGTTCTTCAGGCGGGGATCTTCGTCGAGACCGGGAGCGATGAGGAAGTTCGCCTTGCCGCTCGCAGTCTTCCAGACCCGATAGGAAGCCGGAACATCCAGCCGAAAACCACCGGGGGCCCGGACCCGGCTGTTGAATTCATGAAAATCCGGGAAGACCACCTCGATCTTGTCTCGGATGCGATCGTAATTGGCAATCAGACCCTTCCAGTCGATGCCGTATTTTGCACCGAGCGTGGCCATTGCAATGCCTGCGATGATGGCGGGCTCGGATTTCAACAATTCGCCCGGCGGCTTCAGGAAACCGCGCGAAGCATGCACCATGGACATGGAATCCTCGACCGTCACCGCTTGCGGCCCTGATGCCTGGGTGTCGAGATCGGTCCGCCCGAGGCAGGGAAGAATGATGGAGGTCTTTGCCGTCAGGAGATGCGAGCGATTGAGCTTGGTGGCAATATGGACGGCAAGATCGAGCTTGCGCATGGCCTGGAAGGTGACATCAGGATCGGACATGGCGACGGCCAGATTGCCGCCGAGGCAGATCAGCGCCTTGGATCGGCCGGCTGCAATCGCCTCGATAGATTCGATCGCATTGTGGCCTTTCTCTGCAGAAGGGCGGAAACCAAAGGCACGCTCCATGCCGTCGATCAGCGCCTTGTTCGGGATCTCGGTGATGCCGACGGTCCGGTCCCCCTGCACATTGGAATGGCCGCGCAGCGGGCAGAGGCCAGCGCCGGGCCGGCCGATATTGCCGCGCAGCATCAGGAAATTGGCAAGCTGCTGGACATTTGCCGTTCCGTTCGCGTGCTGCGTGATGCCCATGCCGTAGCAAAGGATGACATTGCGGGCATTGAGGTAGACATCAACGGCACTGTTCAGCGCCTCCATGGTCAGACCGGACACGCTGAGGATGTCTGCCCAGCTGGCCTTGTCGAGATCCTCCCTCAGGGCATCAATGCCAGCGGTGTGCTCGGCGATGAAATCTCGGTCGAGGACGCCCTTGCCGCCGCCGGAGAGATCGGCCACATCGCGTTCGAAGATCAGCTTCATCAGACCCTTGAGGGCGGCAAGGTCGCCACCGGTGCGGAGCTGGTGATAGGCTGATGCAATGGGCGTCGAGGATAAGGTCACCATCTCCACCGGATTTTGCGGCGCGGCGAAACGCTCGAGCGCCCGCTCCTTCAACGGGTTGAAGACGATAATCGGAACACCGCGACGGGATGCCTCGTGCAGGGTCGTCATCATGCGGGGGTGGTTGGTTCCGGGGTTATGGCCGAAGCTGAAAATGGCGTCGGCATGATCGAAATCCTCAAGCGTCACCGTACCCTTGCCGACACCGAGCGACAGCGGCAGGCCAACGCTCGTCGCCTCATGACACATGTTCGAACAATCGGGGAAATTGTTGGTGCCATAGGCCCGCACGAAGAGCTGATAGAGGAAGGCTGCCTCGTTGGAAGCGCGTCCCGACGTGTAGAATTCAGCTTCGTCGGGGCTCGCGAGCTTGTTGAGTTCCAAGCCTATCAGGCTGAATGCATCATCCCAATCGATCGTCTCGTATTTATCCGTGGCGTTATTGTATTTCAGCGGATGCGTCAGCCGGCCCTGGTCCTCAAGCTTGTGGTCGATCCATTCCCAAAGCCCGGAGACCGTGTGTTCGGCAAAGAATTCAGGTGTGACGCGCCGGGCGGTGGACTCCCAGGTGATCGCCTTTGCGCCGTTCTCGCAGAACTCGAAGGAAGAGGTGTGCTTTGGATCGGGCCAGGCGCAGCCGGGACAATCGAAACCTTCAGGCTGGTTTGCCTTGAGCAGTGTGGTACTGCCCTGTGCAACGATCTGCTGATGCTTCAGCGTTTTCGCCACCGCTTTCAGCGCATCCCACCCGCCTGCTGGATGACTGTACGCCTCAACACCTTCTGGCCGCTTGTCGCTCATCTTCGCTCTCCGTCTCCAAGATAGCCCGACGATAACAGCGAGCGCGCGGGCGGTGCATTATACTGAGGCATAGGTAGCGCAGTTGTCGACAAGTGAACGGATGCGGAAATCTTTTTCGAAAACCTAAATGAGACCAGACGTTGCTCATATATAAAGCAGGCCGCCCATTATTTAATCAAATTTATAAAATGCCTAATAAATTGCCTTTCTAGCTTGTCGGCCTTGCTGCATTGCGTCATAAATGTCGCATGAGCCGGCTCGATCTGACCATCCTTGTGATCGATGAAAATACCATTCGCGCCTCCATCATCGAGGAGGGGCTGCGAGAGGCCGGCCATGCGCGCGTGACGGTCATCCACGAAGTCCAAGGCGTGGCGCGTATTATCGATACGCTGAGGCCCGACGTCATCATCATCGATATCGAGAACCCCAATCGCGACATGATGGAGCATCTGTTCCAGTTGACCCGTACGGTCGGCAGGCCGATTGCCATGTTCGTCGACCGCTCCGACACGGCCTCCATCGAGGCAGCAGTGGATGCCGGCGTGTCGGCATACATCGTCGACGGGTTGAAGAAGGAACGCGTCAAACCCATTCTCGATATGGCGGTCAGCCGCTTCAATGCATTCGACCGGCTGCAACGCGAACTTGCCGATGCCAAGTCGGCCCTCGAGGAGCGCAAGATCGTCGAACGCGCCAAAGGCATATTGATGAAGATGCGTGGCCTGTCGGAGGAGGAAGCGTTTGCGCTGCTTCGTCAGACGGCAATGAACGAGAAAAAGAAGATGTCCGACATCGCCCAGAGCGTCGTGACCGCAGCAGGGCTTTTAATGTGATGACCGCTCTGGTCGCGACTGTCCGGAGGAGGCCGGAGTGAACATGATGACGAAAAGCCTCATTCCCGATGCAGGTCTGCCAGCACCCGCCCATGCCAACGGCGAAGGCTCCAGAACGCTGAGGGCCGGCTTCATTCCGCTCGTCGATGCTTCCGTGCTTATCGCGGCAGCGGAATTCGGCTTTGCCAAGCGGGAAGGCTTGACGCTCGATCTCGTCAAGGACGTCTCCTGGGCAAACATTCGCGACCGCCTCGCTTTCCGGCAGTTCGATATCGCCCACATGCTCTCGCCGATGCCCGTTGCCTCCATGCTCGGCCTTGGCTCCAATCCATCGCCGACGATTACACCCTTCTCTCTCGGGCGCGGCGGTAATGCAATCACGCTCTCAACCCGCCTGTTCGACAGGATGCGGGACGCCGAGAACCTATCGGAAAGCGCCAGCGCGCTGGAAAACGCCAAGGCATTGGCAAAGGTGCTAGCTGAGATGAAGGCAAGCGGCGAGCCGCTGCCGACTTTCGGCGTTACCTATCCCTTTTCCTCGCATAATTACGAATTCCGCTACTGGCTTGCCGCCGGCGGCATCGATCCGGACAAGGACGTCAAACTCGTCGTCGTGCCGCCTCCACTGACCTCTGACGCGCTGGCCGCCGGCGCGATCGATGGCTTCTGTGTAGGCGCACCCTGGAACATGGTGGCGTCAGAGCGCGGCGTTGGTCGTATCGTCGCCGCCAAACAGGATATCTGGCCATCCGCACCGGAAAAGGTGATTGGCATGCGCCCGGAATGGGCAGACAGCCATCCGGAAATGGTGTCCCGACTGATCGTCGCTCTCGATGCAGCGGCACGCTGGTGCGACCAGCCGGAAAACCACGATGCGCTTGCCGAGGCCCTGGCGGATGCCCGCTATATCGCAGCACCGGTTCGCATTATCCGCCATGTGCTGGCAGGCGAGTTCAGCCTCGATGCAAAAGGGAACCGGCGCATCATCGACAATTACTTCATGTTCCATTCGGGTTTCGCCAATTATCCTCGCACGAGCCATGCGCTCTGGATCTACAGTCAGATGATCCGCTGGGGTCAGGCCGAACTCGGACTCAATCCAGCACGCGCAGCCGCTTCCGCCTATCGCCCGGACCTTTATCGTGCAGCCCTTGGCGAGGGCAGCGCACCTATCGATGCCGACGTGCGCATCGAAGGCGCCGACGAAACCGACCGCTTCATGGACGGTCACGTTTTCGACCCATCGAAACTGCCGGATTATGTTGCGGGCTTTGCGGTAAAGAGCGTCTTGCCCTTCGCTTCCAACAGCGAAGGAATTTAATCTCATGCCGGCCTGCACAAAACGCCATCAGAGATTTGCACCGACCTCACAATCGCGCACAAAAGATTTGCACAAACGACAGCGGCCCAAAAAACCAGCAGCCGATGGATTTCTAAAAAATCCTTTAGATTCAATT
>Ga0102593_1003133_pt1 | contig 11258 bp, 10 predicted proteins | sample AraplaCol_mMS_r2_2_FD_76862 | JGI IMG/M metagenome (GOLD analysis project Ga0102593, IMG submission 76862) | Arabidopsis root microbial communities from North Carolina, USA - plate scrape MF_Col_mMS_r2 (SPADES assembly) (version 2) | ecosystem: Host-associated > Plants > Roots > Endosphere...
TCCAGCCGCGCCGCCTCGTACTGCCCCAGCACCCACTGCAGCCCGGCCAGATGCTGCTGGTCGTGGCTGCACAGGTAATGGATCAGCGACTTGAAGCTCAGCGGCCCATAGCCCTCGAACCGCGCCCGGCGTGTCAGCTGCTCCGGCGTGATCGCCGCCAGCATCGCCACCGTCTCGCGGCGCGCCCGCGCGAACGCGGCCAGCGCCGCGGCCGGGTCGTCCTCGCCATACCGGCGCTCGCGCACCAGTGCGTCCGTGTCCAGCGAGGGCAGCAGCGGGTCGTCCTCCGCCAGCGTGCGGCGGATGCGCTGCTGATAACCGTCGATCTCGATGTCCCGGCAATGGCACAGCTGCTCGAGCGCGGTCAGCGGCTCGCTGGGCACGCCGGCCCAGGACGCGGGCGCCCAGTGCCGGGCCTCGACGGGGAACAGCGCGAAGTGCGCCGCGAGCTGATCGGGGAAGGCCGCCAGCGCGGCCAGCGTGACCGCATCGATCGCCGAGGCTGAAGCGGCTGAGTCGGACGATGAGGACACGGTCGACACCGGGGAATTGGCGATGGCTGTCATGCGCCTGATGTTAGGGCGCCGGACTTTGGGACAATGCCGCGTTTTCGAATCACCACGCATGACCCCGCCATGAGCGACACCAACCGTCCCGAACTGCCCGATCACCTGTCCGTCGATCCGCGCAGCCCCCATCACGTCGCCGCCATCTTCGAGCACGACATCGGCATCCTCTTCAACGGCAAGGAACGCCGCGACGTCGAGGAATACTGCATCTCCGAAGGCTGGGTCAAGGTCCCCGCCGGCCGCACGCTCGACCGCAAGGGTCAGCCCCTGATGATCAAGCTCAAGGGCAAGGTCGAGGCCTTCTACAAGTGATGCTCATGGCCGTGGCACGCGCCGCGGCCGAACCTGCGATCAGCGCGGCGCTCAACCCCGCGGCCAGCTGATCGCCACCCACAGGCCGCCGCCCTCGCGATTGCCCATCGCGATGCGGCCGCCATGCGCCTCCGCGATCTCGCGCGCCAGCGCCAGCCCCAGCCCGCTCCCGCTGCGCTTGGTCGAATAGAACGGCAGCAGCGCCTGCGACAGCTGCGTCTCGGTCATGCCGGGACCGCGATCCCCGATCTCGATGCGCCAGTCCTCGCGCGCGGCGCTCACCGTCAAGCTCACGCCCTCGGGCGCGCTGCCGGACTCGTGCGCGTTCTTCAGCAGGTTGATCAGCGCCTGCGCCATCTGCGCCGCGTCGAAACGCCCCGGCACCGCCGGCAGCTCGCCCGCGATCACCAGCGGGTAATGCGCGCCGAGCGACTCCACGAAGGGCGCCCACTCGACCGCTGCCAGCACCGGCGCGGGCAGCTTTGCGAAGCTCGCATACCCCGACAGGAACTGATGCAGGTGGCGCGCGCGGTCGCCGATGCTCGCGAACACGCCCGGCACGCGCTCGTGCTGACCCCGCCGCGACAGCTCCGCGCCGCTGTGCGCCAGCGACGAGATCGGCGCCAGCGAGTTGTTGAGCTCATGGCTGATCACGCGGATCACGCGCTTCCAGCTCGCGACCTCCTGACGCGACAGCTCACGTGTCATGCGCCGCAGCAGCCGCAGCCGATGTGGCTGACCCTGCAGCCGGAAGTCGCGCATCGACAGGTGGAAGCGCTCCTCCTGGCCCTCCAGCGTCACGCTGAACAGCCCGTCCTGCGCGCCCAGGATCGCCTCGCGCATGTCCTGGGAGGACTCGGCCAGCACCTCGTCCAGCGCGCGCCCCGCGAGGCTGCGGCCCTGGTCCAGCAACTGCCGCGCGGCGATGTTGGCGTAGGCGATGCGCTCCTGCGCGTCGGTCAGCACCAGCGCCACCGGCGTGTTCTGCACCACCGTGTCCAGCAGCAGCTCGCGCTGCGCCAGGTGCCGGCGCTGCTCGCGCAGCGCCTGGCCCAGCTCGCTGTGCAGCCGCATCAGGCTGGCCAGCTCCGTCAGCCCACCCGGCGGATCGGCCGCGATCGCGCTGCCGAACTCGCCGTCGCGGTAGCTCAGCACGGTGCTCTCCAGCGCCCGCAGCAGCCGCGTGAGCGGCATCAGCAACAGGCTCGCCAAGCCCCACGCGATGGGCAGCATCAGCAGCCCCGTCAACGCGAGCGCCGCGCCGCTCCACGGCGCCAGCGCCTCGTGGCCCAGCGATGCCATCAGCTGCGGCACCGGCCACAGCGTCAGCGTCATGTGGATGGAGATCGCCGCCACGGCCGCCGCCACGAGGCACAGCGCCAGGCGCAGGTGCAGCGAGCGATGCCGGGGCGCGTGCCTCGGGGCCTGGGTCGGTGAAGCTTCAAGCATCAGCAGCAGGTGGCGGCGCGTCGGGCATCGGCGTCATTCATCGGCGTCATGCATCGGCGCTCAGCCCGTAGCGCTCCATGCGCCGGTACAGCGCCTGGCGCGACAGCCCGAGCGCCGCGGCGGCGCGGCTGACGACGCCGTCGGCACGCGCCAGTGCCGCCACCACCGTGTCGCGGCTCGGCTCGTCGAGGTTGCGCGCCGGCGCGGGGTCGGCCGGCGGCAGGCCGAGCAGGTCCGGCGTGACCGGCCCGCCGCGTGCCAGCAGCGCGGCCCGTTCGATCACGTTCTTCAGTTCGCGCACATTGCCCGGCCAGGCGTGCGCGAGCAGCTGCGCGCGCGCCGCATCGCCGAGCACCGCGCGGCCGGCGAGGAAGTGCTCGGCCAGCGGCAGCACGTCGTCGCGCCGCTGCGCGAGCGGCGGCACCGCGACCTCGATCACGTTGAGCCGGTAGTACAGGTCTTCGCGGAAGGTGCCGGCGCGCACCATCGCCTTCAGGTCGGCATTGGTCGCGCTGATCACGCGCACCCGCACCTGGCGCGTGCGCGACGAGCCGACGCGCTCGAAGCGCCCGGTCTCGAGCACCCGCAGCAGCTTCACCTGGCCGGCGAGCGGCAGCGTGCCGATCTCGTCGAGGAACAGCGTGCCGCCGTCGGCGGCGTCGAAGCGGCCGTCGCGCGACTTGCCGGCGCCGGTGAAGGCGCCGCTCTCGGCGCCGAACAGCTCGGCCTCGACCAGCTCGGACGGCAGCGCGCCGCAGTTGACCGCGACGAACGGGCCGTCGCGCACCGCCGAGTTCGCGTGCACGGTGGCGGCGACCCGCTCCTTGCCGCTGCCGTTGGGCCCGCTGACCAGCACCGGCAGCTCGGAGCGCGCGACCTGGCAGGCGAGCTCCAGCGTGCGCTCCATCGCATCGGACGCATAGACGATGCCGCCCAGGTCGTGGCGCTGCGCGAGCGCGTCGCGGCGGCGCCGGCGCTCGTCGCGCACGCGGGCCACCTCGCGCGTCGATTCGGACAGCTCCAGCAGGTTCTCGACGGTGGCGACCAGCTTCGCGTCGTCCCAGGGCTTCGCGAGGTAGTCGGCCGCGCCGGCCTTCACCAGCTCGACGGCCGCCTCGAGCCGCGTCCAGGCGGTCAGCAGGATCACCGGCAGGTCGGGCTGGCGCTCGCGGATCGCGCGGAACAGCGCCGCGCCCTCGGCGCCGGAGGTGGTGTCGGCACTGAAGTTCATGTCCTGGATCACGACGTCGACCGGGCGGCGGTCGAGCGCGGCCAGGCCGTCCTGCGGGGTCAGCGCGACCTCGGCCTGGATGTCGTGCAGCGACAGCAGCAGCGACAGGGCCTGGCCGACCGCGGGGTTGTCGTCGATGATCAGGATGCGGCGCATGGGAGGAGCTTACTTCGGACGCAACCCTTCGACGGACGGGCCTTCGACAGGCTCAGTCCCTGCTCAGGGCGAACGGTGGTGTGCTGTTTTCCTCACGCCCCCCGCATCACCACCACCGGCGGCAACGCGGCCGCGCGCCGCGCCGGGCCGAGCACCGCGACCTGCCCGAGCGCCCACAGCGTGACCGCGCCGATCGGCAGGCACACCCAGGGCAGCTGCGGCAGCTCGTACAGGCGCATCAGCAGCGCATTGACGCCGTACGCGGCCGTCATGCCGAGCACGATGCCGATCGTCGTCAGCAGGAAGTTCTCGGCCTGGAAGTAGCGCAGGATCTGCACCCGCGACGCGCCGAGCGCGCGCCGCACGCCGATCATGCGGGTGCGCTGCTGCACCCAGAAACTGGCCAGCCCGACGATGCCGAACGCGGTGACCACCAGCAGCGCGATGCACACCGCGACCAGCAGCACCGCCATCCAGCGGTCCTGGCGGAAATACTCGTGGCGCAGGTCGTCGAAGGTCTGGCGCTCCATCACGATGCGCTGGCTGTCGACCGCCTGCAGCGCGGCGACCGCGTCCTTCAGCAGCCGCTCGCGCTGGGCCGGGTCGGCCACGCGCACCAGGTAGTTGCCGTCGTTGTAGACCGGCTGCACCGGCAGCAGCGTCAGGTAGGCGCCGCGCGGACCGTTCGGCTGCGGGATCGCCATGTGCTCGACCACGCCGACCACGCGCATCGGCGACGGGCCGAACACGTACAGCGAGCGGCCGACCGCGCTGCCGTCGGGGAACAGGCGCGCCGCGGTGCCGCGGTCGACGATCACCGCCGGCACCTTCGGCTCCTCGGCCTCCAGCGCCGAGGCCGGCTGCACTTCCTCGGGCAGGAAATCGCGGCCCTCGACCAGCTTCAGGCCGAGCGTCGCGAGCGCGTTCTCGCCGACCAGGTACAGCGCCGCGGTGAGGGTCGGCGTCTGCTGCTCGAACGACAGGCTGACGCCGCTGTCGGACGAGCCGTTGCCGAACGGCACGTGGTTGACGCTGGTGGCCGACCGGACGTCCGGCAGCGCGCGCAGCGTGGCCAGGTCGCGCCGGGTCAGCGCCTCGGCGTTGTCGCGGCGCGCGATGTCGTTGAGCCGGATGTGCAGCAGCTCGGCCTCGGCCAGCCCGGTGGGCGCCTGCATGCGCTCCAGCCGCTCGCCGATCAGGAACAGCGCATTGCTGACGATCGCGCAGCTGAGCGCGACCTCGAGCACGATCAGCGCGGCGGCGGTCTTGTGGCGGCGCAGCGTCGACAGGATCGGTCGGAGGTCCATCATCGCGTTCTCCTCGGGTTCGTCTTGGCTTCGTTCATTGCGACTTGAGCTGCAGCGCCGGTGCCACCTGGCAGGCGCGCCAGGCCGGCAGCAGCCCGGCAGCGAGGCTCGCGACCAGCGCGAGCACCAGCGTGGTGGCGAGCATCGGGGCATCGAGGTACGCCAGCTGCGCGTAGCTGGCCGGGTTCTGCCGCACGCCCCACAGCCCGAGCAACGCGAGGCCGAGCCCGAGCACGCCGCCGACGACGCCGATGCTGCCGGCCTCGACCAGGAACTGCCCGAAGATGGCGCGCCGCGTCGCGCCGAGCGCGCGCCGCACCGCGATCTCCGGCGCGCGGCGCATGCACTTGGCGAGCAGCAGCCCGACGGTGTTGGTCAGGCAGACCAGCAGGAAGCCGAACGCGAGCCACAGCTGCAGGTGCACGTCGCCGGGCACGACGTGCTTGAATTCCATGCGCTCGGTGACGTTGCGCAGGCGCACGTTGCTCGGCCGCTCGAAGCGGCCGGCCGCGCGCTGCTGTTCGGAGTAGGCGGTGAGGTACTGCCGCAGCGCCGGCGCATCGGCCGCCGACGGCATCTGCACCCAGTACTGCAGCCAGGCGCAGGGCGCGTTGACGGCGCGTGGATCGGCCGTGGTGCGGTTGCCCCAGCAGGTCAGGCTGCCGGAGATCGGCAGCCTGGCCTGCAGCGCGGTCGACAGCGGCGTGAAGACCTGTTCGGTCTTCGCGTAGCGGCCGGCGAACAGGTCGTAGTAGTGCGGCACCGGGCGCCACGGCGCGAGCACGCCGACGATGCGCAGGTCGCGGTCGCCGGCGCGCAGCAGGCGGCCGGTGCTGTCGGCCCCGTCGAACAGCTTCTGGTTCAGCTCGTGCGAGATCACCGCGACGCGCGCCCCGGCCGCGTCGTCCGCCGCCTCCCAGCCATGGCCGTAGCGCCACGGCGTCTCGAACATCGGGAAGAAGTCGGCGGTGGTGTAGCGGGCGCTCGCGAAGAACGGCGGCCGGTCGGCCTGGGCCGGCTGCACCGCGACCGAGCCGCCGGTCATCATCACCTGGCGTTCGCCGCGGTGCTCGCGCAGCAGCGCCTCGGCATCGAAGCGGGTCAGCTGCTCGAGCGGTTCGGCGCCCGGCGGCGCCGCGCCGGGTTCGTTGGCATCGAGCTGCACGTAGAACAGCCGGTCGCTCTTGCCGGGAATCGGGTCGCCCGACAACACGTGGAACACCGTCAGCGTCGTCATGCTGGCGCCGATGCCGAGCGCGATCGCGAGCACCATCAGCGCGGTCAGCGCGGGGCTGCGCCGGAAGCTGCGCAGCGCCAGGTCGAGGTGGTAGCCGAGCATCACGGGGTCTCCTGTTTCAGCAAGGTGTTGACGGCCGCGAGGTCGGCCTCGTCGATGCGGCCGGCCGCCTGCAGCAGCAGCAGCCGGCTCAGTACGAACTGGTGGCGCGCCTGCGAGTACGAGGCCTGCGCGGAGGCCTGGGTCTGGATCGCGAGCAGCAGGTCGGTCATCGTCTGCGTGCCGAGCTCCTGCCCGATGCGGGTGGACGCGAGCGCGCGGCCGGCCGATTCGACCGCCGCGCGCGTCGCGCCGATGCGCCCGATGCCGGCCGCGATGCTGCGGTACTGCTCCAGCGTCTCGCGCGCGACGCGCCGGCGGCGCAGCTCGTAGTCGTCGCGCGCGGCGTCCTGCTGGTGCAAGGCCTGGCGCAGCCGCGACTGCGTGGCCCCGCCGGCGAACAGCGGCACGTTGAGAACGATGCCGACGCTCGCGACGTTGCGGCCATCGGTGTTGCTGGCCGGCGTCGGCCAAGCCGCGGCGCGGCCGAGGCCGAGGTTGGCGCCGAGCGTCGGCAGGTGCGCGGCGCGCGCCGCGGCGATGTCCTGGTCGGACGCCTCCAGCACATGGCGCTGCGCCGACAGCGTCGGGTTGTGCAGCAGCGCCTCGTCGACCCAGGCCTGCGGATCGGCCGGCGCCGGCAGCGCCATCGGCAACTCGTCCTGCAGCCGGTTCAGCGCCGGCGCCGGCTGCCCGGTGATCTCGGACAGCGCCTCGCGCGCCTCGTCGCGCGCCTGGCGCGCATCGATGCTGGCCGCGCGCGCCGCCGCGTGATAGGCCCGCGCCTGCTCCACGTCGACCTGTGCCGTCAGCCCGTTGCGATAGCGTTGGTCGGACTGATCGACCTGCTGCCGGTAGGCATCTTCATTGGCCTCGACCTGCCGCACCGCGTCGTCGGCGGTGAGCACGTCGAAGTAGGCGCGGGCGACGCGGGCGCACAAGGCCTGCTCGGCCGCACGCACCAGGTCGTCCTGCGCGTCGGCCTGCGACTGCGCGACATGCAGCTGCGACAAACGGGCCACGTCGACCAGCACCTGGTTCAGCGTGACGGACGCCGAGCGGCTGCTGTTGCGTTCGCCCGGGTCGCCACCCGGCTGCGTGCGGTCGAAGGCCACGCCGGCCGAGGCCTGCGGCAGCAACGGGGCGCGTGCTTGCACGACCCCTTCCCGGGCGATACCGCGCTGCGCATCGGCGGCGGACAGCACCGGGTCGGCGCGGCGGGCCTGCTGGTAGACCTGCAGCAGGTCGTCGGCCCGGGCTGGGATTGAAGTGATCGCTGTCGCGATGACGATGCTTCGTGCGATGGTTCCGAGCGTCGCGGGGCGTGGCGCGATGCGCTGGGGGCTCATGCCGAGGCGGTCGGCCCTGGCGGGCCGACTGCACGAAGAAATCGCCCCCAGCGCATCCCGCCACCCCCCGCGAAGAACCATCGCCTTGGGTTGGGGGAAAAGACTGGACAGACCGACCAACACGCGAGCAGCCGCAACCCTTTCGTCCTTCCGTTCCATCTTTTCCACCCCCACCCCAAGCGCTGCGGTGTCGGCAAAGGCGCCCATCTCACCCAACCATTTCATCCGCAGCAGCTGAACTCAGCCGCAGCTCATCGGACACATCGACCACCTGGCCATCGACGACATGCACGTTCCGCTGCGCCCGCGCCGCCAACTGCGGATCGTGCGTGACCATCACGATCGTCGCGCCCGACCGGTGCAGCTCTTCCAGCAGCGCCATCACGCTGCGCGCCATCTGGCTGTCGAGGTTGCCGGTCGGCTCGTCGGCGAGCAGCAGCCGCGGGCTGCCGGCCAGCGCGCGGGCGATCGCGACGCGCTGCTGCTGCCCACCCGACAGCTCGGCCGGGTAATGGCGCTCCCGGGCTGCCAGGCCGACCCGCTCCAGCGCGTCGCGCACGCGGCGGCGGCGCTCGTCGCCCTTCATGCCGCGGTAGCGCAACGGCACCTCGACGTTGTCGGCGATGTTCAGGTCCGGGATCAGGTTGAAGGCCTGGAAGATGAAGCCGATCTTCTCGTTGCGGATGCGCGAACGGGCGTTGTCGTCGAGCTGGCCCACCTCGATGCCGTCGAGCAGGTAGCTGCCGCCGGTCGCGGCCTCCAGCAGGCCGGCAATCGTCAGGAACGTCGTCTTGCCGGAGCCGGACGGGCCGGTCACCGCGACGAACTCGCCCTCCTTCACGTCGAGGTTGAACGCGCGCAGCGCATGGGTCTCGATCACTTCGGTGCGGTAGACCTTGGACAGGCCGGTCATCTTCAGCATGGAACGTCCTTCGATGAAAACGATGAGGGTTGCTGGCTCATTGGCTGATCGCGACGGTCTCGGCACCCTGGAACAGCTCGGCGCCGGACACCACCACGCGGTCGCCGACGTTCAGGCCGCCCAGTATCTCGACCTTGTCGAGGCTGCGCGCGCCGGCACGGATCGGCGTCCTGACGGCCACGCCGTCGCGCAGCACATACGCATGGGCACCGCCGGCCTCGTCGATGAAGCTGCCGCGCTGCACCGCCAGCACGTCGTCGCGCCGGTCGAGCAGCACGCGCACCGCCAGGCGCTGGTTCTGGCGCAGCTGGCTCGGCTGCTCCGCGGCGCCGCCGGTGAAGCGCAGGCGGGCCGCGACCTCGTTGTTGACGACCTCCGGCGACACCGCGCTGACGGCCGCGCGCCAGGTGTGGCCGTTGCCGCTGATCTCGCCGGGCATGCCGACCGCGAGGTCGCGCGCGAAACTCTCGGCCACCTGCATCTGCACCTCCAGCGCCGACAGGTCGATCACCGACAGCAGCTGCGCATCCTTCGCGACGTTCGCATGCTCGGCGATGAACAACTGCCCCACCTGTCCTTCGACCGGCGAGCGCACGGCCAGGCTGTCGACCTGGCGCTGCAGGTCCTTCACGATCAGCAGCTGGCGCGCATGCGCGAGCTGCTTCGCCTGCACGTCGAACTTCAGGCTGTCGTCCTTCAGCTTCAGCCCGGCCTCGGCATGTTCCAGCGCAATGCGCGCCTTCTGCAGCGTGTCGCGCGCATGCTCGACCTGCATGCCCGACACCGCGCCGGCGTCGAACGCCTTCTGCTGGCGGGCCAGGTCGTTCTCCGCGCTGCTGTGGTCGACGCGGGCCGCGTCGAAGGCCGCCTGCAGCGCGCCGCGCTGCTGCCGCGCATCGACGTCGGCACGCAGCACGTCGGCCTTCATCGCGTCGGCGTTCGACAGCTCCTGTGCCAGCTTCGCGGCCAGCTCGGGGCTGTCGATCAGCGCCAGCACCTGTCCGCGCGCGACACGGTCGCCGGCATGCACCTTCAGCGTCGCGGCGCCCCCACCGGCGGCATACAGCGTCGGGCTGACCGCCGCGACGACCTTGCCTTCGGCCGCAATGTCACGCACGAACGGACCCCGCTGCACCGTCGCGACCACCAGCCGCGAGGCCGAGACCGACGAACCGGACGAGAAGCCGTGGCGCAAGGCCGGGGTCGACAGCACCACCGCGACCAGGGCCGCCAGCGCGGCGCCGATCGCCAGCCACGGCCCGAACCGCATGCGGCGCGCCGGCAGCGGCTGGTCCTGCGCCGAGGTGTCGCGGATCGTCGGGGCGTCGTTCGCAGCGTTCATGGCGTGATGCATTGCAACGCCCGTGCCCACCTGCGCTGCCGGCGAAAGCTGCATGGAATCAAGGGCTTGGCCTGGATTGCCCCTGGCGCCGACGTGTCCGCGGACACCCGTCGGACGGACAGCGGACAGCGCGCGGACAATCCGCCGCATGACGACACCCACCGACTCCGCCACGCGCGACGCGCTGGCCGCGCTGACCCAGGCCTTCTTCGACGCGGTGTCGTTCGAGCCGGGTGGCCATCCTCCCTACGAGCGTCTCCATGCGCTGTTCATCGACGGCGGCCTGCTGATCCGCAACCTCGGCCCGGCGCCCGAGGTCACCACCGTCGCGCAGTTCATCGCGCCCCGCCAGCGCTCTGTCGACGCCGGCGAGCTGACCGCCTTCCGCGAGACCGAGCTGGCCGAGATCACCGAGGTGTTCGGCCAGGTGGCCCACCGGATGAGCACCTACGCGAAGACCGGCATGCTGAACGGCCGGCCCTTCGCGGCGCGCGGCGTGATCTCGACGCAGTTCGTCTCGACCCCGGCCGGCTGGCGCATCAGCGCGATGGCCTGGGATGACGAACGCCCCGGCCTCGCGATGCCGGCGCGCTACGAGCCGCCGGCGGGCTGAGCCTTCGTCAACCCTTGAACGGGTTGGCGGTCGCGAACCACAGCCCGATGCCGGTCGCGATGATGAACGCGCCGTCGAGCACGCCGACCAGCAGGAACACCTTCTGCTGCAGCGGCTCCATCAGCTCCGGCTGGCGCGCCGAGGCTTCGAGGTACTTGCTGGCCATCACGCCGACGCCCAGGCACGAGCCGATCGCGCCGAGGCCGATCATGTGGCCGACGGCCAGCGGGACGAGGTTGAGGGTGCTGGCATCATTCATGAATGCTCCTTCGGGGTGGGTGTGAGGACATGGCTGCATCGTCGCGGCCCGGTCGCACACGGTCGATGACCTCCGAGGTCATGTCACAGGAGAACCCGATGCCGATCTCGCCGCTGTTGGTGCCGCTGTTGGTCCGCAACGTCACGCTGCCCGACGGACGCCGCGGCCACGACGTGCTCGCGCGCGACGGCCGCATCGAGGCCATCGCGCCGAACCTGCCGCTGCCCGACGGCGCGACGCTCGTCGACGGCCAGGGCTGGCTGCTGTCGCCGCCCTTCGTCGACGCCCACTTCCACATGGACGCGACGCTCAGCCACGGCCTGCCGCGCGTCAACCAGAGCGGCACGCTGCTCGAGGGCATCGCGCTGTGGGGCGAGCTGAAACCGCTGCTGACGCAGGACGCGCTGGTCGAG
>Ga0102593_1003134_pt1 | contig 11255 bp, 7 predicted proteins | sample AraplaCol_mMS_r2_2_FD_76862 | JGI IMG/M metagenome (GOLD analysis project Ga0102593, IMG submission 76862) | Arabidopsis root microbial communities from North Carolina, USA - plate scrape MF_Col_mMS_r2 (SPADES assembly) (version 2) | ecosystem: Host-associated > Plants > Roots > Endosphere...
GCCAGGAACACGCCGCGCACGTTCACCCTCAGCGACAGGTCCAGGTCCTCGGTCGACACCGCGTCCACCGTGCCGTGCCGCAGCACGCCCGCGTTGACGACGACCGCATCCAGCGGCCCCAGCCGCTCGACGGCCTGATCCACGGCCGCGCGGATCTCGGCGTCCTTGGCGCTGTCGGCCCGGATCGCCAGCCCGCGTCCGCCGGCGGACTCCACCGCCGCCACCGCGGCCTGCGCCGCATCGGGCCGCGACACGTAGGTCAGTGCCACGTCAAACCCGTCGCGGGCGAGCCGCTCCACAATCCCCGCGCCAATCCCGCGGGAGCCGCCAAACACCAGCGCGACACGCCTCGCCTTGCTCTGTTCCGTCGTCATTGCCATTCACCCTTCTTCGGTTCAATCACCGCTTTACTGGAACGTTCGTTCCACAATCAGCCAAAAAAAAGCAGGCTCATCTCAGAGCCTGCAGCGACAGCCGCGCCAACGCGCGCAACTCGGTTTCGCCCGCGCCACCGCGCGCGGTGAGGCGCAGCGCGGCGATCTGCGCGAACACGAAGGACACGGCCACCTTCGGATCCAGCGACGCGGACAGCTCGCCGTCCGCCTGCGCCTGCCGCACCCGCTCCAGCAGCGCGGCCTGCAGCGCCTGCCCGGCAGGCGCGCGCACCTCGATCAGTTCGGCACTGCCCTCGCTGTCGGTGCCGAACTCCTGCACCGACCCGACGCCCAGGCAGGGTTGATGGGCCGTGGCGGCCACGCGCTTGAACAGCCGCTCCAGGCCGTCCATCGCGGTCCTGCCCGTGCGCAGCGCCTTCAGGTGCTCACCGGTCTCGTCCTCGGCGTATCGACCGAGAGCCGCGCAGTACAAGGGCCATTTGCCCCCGTAGGTGTTGTAGAGGCTCTGCTTGCCGATGCCCATCGCGCTGGTCAGCATCTCGGCGGAGCTGCCCGCGTAGCCGTGCTCGCGGAACACTGCCACCGCAGCGTCCAGTGCCTCGTCCGGATCGAATTGCTTGGGTCGTGCCATGCGCCGGACTGTAGCTATTCTGGAATGACCGTTCCAGATATGAGGACTTGCGGGCTGCGCGCCGCGCCGCGCCGCTCAGTCCCAGGCCGGCGCGAAGTCCGGATCGGCGAGCCGTTCGCCGCGGTCCAGCGTGGCGATGCGGGCCATGTCCGACTCGCTCAGGCGCAGCGTCCCGGCCTGCAGGTTCGCGGCCTGGTTGGCCGGTTTCGTCGACGAGGGAATCACCGTGAAGCCCTGCTGCAGCAGCCAAGCCAGCGATACCTGCGCCGGCGTCGTGCGATGCGCCGCGGCGATGTCGCGCATCACCGGGTCGGTCATCACCTTGCCGTAGGCCAGCGGCATGTAGGCCGTCAGGTGAAGACCCTGCGATCGCGCGAACTCAACCACCGCGCGGTTCTGCAGGAACGGGTGGATCTCGACCTGGTTGGTCGCGAGCGCTTCCACGCCGACGAGCTCGATCGCCTCGCGCATCTGCGCGACGGTGAAGTTGGACAGACCGATCGCGCGCGTCAGCCCGAGGCGCTTCGCCTCGACCAGCGCCTCCAGCGTGTCCTTGAGCGGCACCGCGCCGCCGGGCGACGGCCAATGGATCAGCGTCAGGTCGACCGCCTCCATGCGCAGCTTGCTCAGGCTCTCGCGCAGGCTGGGCATCAGGCGGTCACCCGCCAGCGATTCGGTCCAGATCTTGGTCGTGACGAAGAGCTCGGCGCGAGGGACGCCGCTCTCAGCGATCGCCTGGCCGACCTCGGCCTCGTTGCCGTAGATCTGCGCGGTGTCGATGTGGCGATAACCGAGCGACAGACCGCTCTTGACGGCGTCGATCACCGTCTGGTCCTTCAGGCGGAAGGTGCCGAGGCCGAGCGCGGGCATCGGGATGGAAGGCGTGTTCATGGGGAACTCCGGGAGAAGAAGATGTGAGAAGCCATTGGCTCAATGCCCGACGACGACGGGCGCGGCGCCCGGCGCGCGGCGCGGCAGCGGGAATCGGCGGTCCAGGCGGCCGGCCAGCACGGTCAGCGCGAAGGCGCCCAGCACCACGATCGCGCCGATCCACGGCGTGTGCATCAGGCCAAGCCGCTCCACGATCAGTCCACCGCCCCAGGCGCCACCGGCGATGCCCAGGTTGAACGCGGCGATGTTCAGGCCCGAGGCCACATCCACCGCCTTGGGCGCGTGGGCCTCGGCCTGCTGCACGACGTAGAGCTGCAGGCCCGGCACGTTGCCGAAGGCGAAGGCGCCCCAGGCCAGCACGGTCAGCACGGCGGCGATCGGAGACGACGCGGTCACGCTCAGCACGAACAACACGGCGGCGAGGCCCAGGAAGACCAGCTTGAGCGCGCCGACCGGGCCGCGCTTGTCGGCGAGCTTGCCGCCCCACACATTGCCGACGGCCACCGACACGCCGTACACGAGCAGCACCAGGCTCACTCCGTTGGCCGAGATGCCGCTGACCTGTTGCAGGATCGGCGCGAGGTAGGTGAAGGCGATGAACGATCCGCCGTAACCCACCGCCGTCATCGCGTAGACGAGCAGCAGGCGCGGCTGGCGCAGCGGCTCGAGCTGGTGCAGCAGGCTGGCCGGCGCCGGCTGGGCGAGCTTGCGCGGCACGAAGACCAGGCTGGCGACGAAGGCGATCAGGCCCAGCGCGGCCACGGCGAGGAAGGTCGCGCGCCAGCCGAAGTGCTGGCCGACGAAGGTGCCCAGCGGCACGCCGGTGACCAGCGCGACGGTCAGGCCCGAGAACATCGTCGCGATGGCGCTGGCGGCCTTCTCGCGCGGGACCAGGCTGGTGGCGATCGTCGAGCCGATCGAGAAGAACACGCCGTGTGCCAGGCCGGTCAGCACGCGGGCGAGGACCAGCGCGCCATAGCCGGGCGCGAGCCACGCCAGCAGGTTGCCCGCGGTGAACAGCAGCATCAGCGCGAGCAGCAGCTGCTTGCGCGGCCAGCGGCCCGACAGCGCGGTGAGCACCGGCGCGCCGATGGCCACGCCCAGCGCGTAGAGCGAGACCAGCAGGCCCGCGGAGGGCAGGCTGACGCCGAGGTCGGCGGCCATGGTCGGGATCAGGCCCACGATGACGAATTCCGTGGTCCCGATGGCGAAGGCGCTGACGGTCAGCGCCCACAGGGCGATCGGCATGTTGAGGCTCCTGAAAGCAGAGGGAGGTGAACGAATGGCCGCCAGTGTGCGGGTTCGCCGCTTTCAGAAAAAGCCTTGATTGACCAAATGATTGTTGAACGAAACGCAAATATCGAGACAATCATCCCCGATGAAAAGCTCCCTTGATGAACTCGCCGTCCTCGCCGCCATCGTCGATGCGGGCTCGATCAGCGCGGCGGCCGACCAGCTCGGGCAGACCGTCTCGGCCGTCAGCCGCTCGCTGAGCCGCCTCGAACACAAGCTCGGCACGACGCTGATGCGGCGCTCCACGCGCCGGCTGGAACTCACCGAGGAGGGCCAGTTCTTCCTCGCCCGCGCACGCAAGGTGCTCGCCGCCGTCGAGGACGCCGAGGAGCAGCTCGCGCTGCGCCGCGACCAGCCCGCCGGACGGCTGCGCGTGAACGCGGCCTCGCCGTTCATGCTCCATGTGCTGGTGCCGCTGATCGGCGGCTTCCGCGCGCGCTTTCCACAGATCGAGCTCGAGCTCAACAGCAGCGACCAGATCATCGATCTGCTGGAGCAGCGCACCGACGTCGCGCTGCGCATCGGCACGCTGGCCGATTCCTCGCTGCACGCACGGCCGCTGGGCAGCTTCCGGCTGCGCGTGCTGGCCAGCCCCGCTTATCTCGCCGAGCACGGCCCGCCCACGAAGGTCGAGTCGCTCGCCCGGCACGCGCTGCTCGGCTTCACCGCGCCGGAGACCCTCAACACCTGGCCCCTGCGCTGGGCCGGCGGCGAGGGCTATCCCATCACCGCCGCGCTCAGCGCCTCCAGCGGCGAGACGCTGCGCCAGCTCGCGCTGGCCGGCCAGGGGCTCGTCTCGCTGTCCGACTTCATGACGGCGCGCGATCGCGCGGACGGCGCGCTGGTGCAGGTGCTCGCGTCCCACACCGTCGATACGCGCCAGCCGGTCCACGCGGTCTACTACCGCAACACCGCGCTGGCCTCGCGCATCAGTTGCTTCCTGGATTACCTGGCCGCCGAGATGGCGAAGCTCGCCGCCTGAGCCGCCTGAGCCGCGGGAGCCATGAAACGCCGCTGCAATTTTCTGTTTGAGTCGTGCACAAACGCCAGGCGGACGCACTAGGGGGCCGTCCGAACAACACGGTACCCGACATGCCGCTCCATCCCTCTCCCTTCACCGCTTGGCGCCCGGCGTTCCGGGCCGCCCTCCTGGCCGCGCTCGGCGCGCCGCTGCTGGGCACGGCCACCGCCGCCACCATCACGCCCAGCTGGGAAACCCTCAACGCCGCCCAGCCGCGCGGCGCCGCCGTCATCGCCTGGGACATCTGGTGGGGCAGCGGCAGCTACGACAAGGCCTGCTATCAGCTCGCCAACCAGCCTCTGGGCTGCGTCGCCCGCACGGGCACGACGGCCTCGCCGCTCGCCCTCGACGCCAATGGGAACGGACTGGGCTCCACCCCCGGCCAAGCCACCAAGGGGCTGTTCAGGATTCCCGCGGCCAAGACCCCGTCATCCGACAGCGCGCCCGTCACGCTCTCGCTCTATGGCGCCAGCGGCAGCCTGGTGGAGAGCAAATCCTTCACGATGACGTTCACGACGCCGGCGCCGGCCTCCCCGGCACCGCAGACGCCTCAGACGCCTGCGCCCGTCTCTGCCAGCCCGGACCTCATTCCGGACTGGAACACGCTGAATGCAGCCCAGCCACGCCGCGCCGCCACGATCGCCTGGGACATCTGGTGGGGCAGCGCGGACGCCAGCAAGGCCTGCTACCGCATCGCCAACCAGGACGCGGGCTGCGTCCCGCGCACCGGCGCCACGGCGTCGCCGCTCGCGCTCGATGCCGCCGGCAACGGACTCGCGGTCATCGCCGGCCAGGCCAGCAAGGGCCTGTTCCGCCTCCCTGAGAAGCTGCTCCCCGCAGCCTCCAGCGCGACCGCCTCCGTCACGCTCTACAACGCCGCCAACGCGGCCGTGGCCAGCAAGACGTTCACGATCAAGTTCGAATCATCGCCAGCGAGCGCCGGCACCATCGCCACGCCCACCCCGCCCGCCACGTCCTCCGTCTCCTCCGGCGGCGGCGCCTCGGGCTCGACGCCCTCAAGCAACAGCGGCGGCCACGCCGCCCCCAGCGGCAACGCGGGCGGCGCCAGCACGACCGCCTCCGGCCCGACGCTGACCGCGGCTGAACTGGCGGCCACCGAAGCGCGGCTCACCAGCTCGCCCGTGATCGCCTCGATCAAGCGCGCGATCGCGACCTTGCCCAACGACGCGGTGGAAGCCGTCGTGCCGGCACGTGCGGCCAACCCCGCCAACGTTCGCCGCGTCGAGCGGCTGCTGACCAGCGCCAACTGGGACTACCTCTTCCCGCTGCGCGCCAAGGAGTACACCTACACCGGCTTCCTGCGCGCCATCGCCAAGTTCCCCGCCGTCTGCCGCGACTACGGCGACGGCCGCGATGCCGACGCCATCTGCCGCAAGACCATGGCCACGATGTTCGCGCACTTCGCGCAGGAGACCGGCGGCCACGAGTCCTGGCGGCCCGAGGCCGAATGGCGCCAGGCCCTGGTCTGGGTGCGCGAGATGGGTTGGAGCGAAGGCCAGCGCGGCGGCTACAACGCCGAATGCGCGCCCAGCACCTGGCAGGGAAAGACCTGGCCCTGCGGCCAGTTCGGCGACGGCACGTTCAAGAGCTATTTCGGCCGCGGCGCCAAGCAGCTCTCCTACAACTACAACTACGGCCCGTTCTCGATGGCCATGTACGGGTCGGTGCGCCCGTTGCTGGACAAGCCGGAGCTGGTCGCCGACACCTGGCTCAACCTGGCCAGCGCTGTGTTCTTCTACATGTACCCGCAGCCGCCCAAGCCGCCGATGATGTTTGTCGTCGACGGCACCTGGCAACCCAACGCGCGCGACCTGGCCAATGGCCTCAAGCCCGGCTTCGGCGTCACGACGCAGATCATCAACGGCGGCGTCGAATGCGGCGGCTCCGTCGAGGTGGCGCAATCCCTCAACCGCATCAGCTACTACAAGTCCTTCGCGTCCTACTTCGGCATCGCAGTCCCCGCCGACGAGGTGCTCGGCTGCAAGGGCATGAAGCAGTTCGACGAAGGCGGCGCTGGCGCCACGCCGATCTACTGGGAGCGTGACGACGGCTGGTACGCCGACCGCCCGGGCGGCAAGAGCTACGCCTGCAAGCTGGTGGGCTATCAGACGCCCCATTCGGCCCTGGTCGCAGGCGACTATGCCGCCTGCGTGAAGGCGCAGTTCCCGGACGTCAGCATCACCCGCTGATCACCCGTTGAGGCCCGCCGATCACCCGCTGAGGCGGGCCTCACGGGGCGTCAAGCGGCCCCTGGAGAACGCTCGGCGCGGGGCGTTCTTCCGGCCGCCCGCGCCATGCGGGCTCATCGATGCAGGTCGGCGATGCACAGGTACTTGGTCTCGACGTACTCGTCGATGCCCTGATGCCCGCCCTCGCGGCCCAGGCCCGACTGCTTGACGCCGCCGAACGGCACCTCCGCCGTCGAGATCAGCCCCGTGTTGATGCCCACCATGCCGTACTCCAGCCCTTCCGACACCCGCGTGATCCGCCCGATGTCGCGGCTGTAGAAGTAGCTCGCCAGACCGAACTCGGTCGCGTTGGCCAGCGCGATGCCCTCGGCCTCCGTGTTGAAGCGAAACACCGGCGCGACCGGGCCGAAGGTCTCCTCGCGCGCGCACAGCATCTCGGACGTCGCCTCCGACAGCACCGTCGGCTGGAAGAAGCGGTCATGCAGCCGCGCGCCGCCCACCAGCACCTTCGCGCCCTTCTCGACCGCGTCGGCGACATGGCGCTCGACCTTCTCGATCGCCGCATCCTCGATCAGCGGCCCCTGCGTCACGCCGGCCTCGAAGCCGTTGCCCACCTTCAGCGCGCCCACCTTCTCCGACAGCTTCGCCACGAAGGCGTCGTACACGCCCGCCTGCACGTAGAGCCGGTTCGCGCACACGCAGGTCTGGCCGGCGTTGCGGTACTTGCTGGCGATGGCGCCCTCGACCGCGCTGTCCAGGTCGGCGTCGTCGAACACCAGGAACGGCGCATTGCCGCCCAGCTCCAGCGACAGCTTCTTGATCGTCGGCGCGCACTGCGCCATCAGGATCCGGCCGACCTCGGTCGAGCCGGTGAACGACAGGTGCCGCACCACGTCGCTCTTGCACAGCACCTCACCGATGGCGACCGAGCGCTCGCCGTCGCCGGTGACCACGTTGAGCACCCCCGCCGGCATGCCGGCGCGCTGCGCGAGTTCCGCCGCGGCCAGCGCGGTCAGCGGCGTCTGCTCGGCCGGCTTGATCACCACCGGGCAGCCGGCCGCCAGCGCCGGCGCGACCTTGCGCGTGATCATCGCGAGCGGGAAATTCCACGGCGTGATGGCCGCGCACACGCCCACCGGCTGCTTGATCACCAGGTAGCGCTTGGTCGCGTCGGTGGTGGGCACCGTCTCGCCGCGCAGGCGCTTGGCCTCCTCGGCGAACCACTCCACGAAGCTGGCCCCGTAGACGATCTCGCCGCGCGCCTCGGCCAGCGGCTTGCCCTGCTCCGCCGTCAGGATGCGCGCCAGGTCGTCGGCGTGCTGGATCAGCAGGTGGTACCAGCGCATCAGGATCGCGGCCCGCTCCTTGGCGGTCTTCGCCCGCCAGGCCGGCCAGGCGGCGTTGGCGGCCGTCACCGCCGCGTCGGCTTCGGACGCGCCCAGGTTGGCCACGTGCGTCAGCAGCGCGCCGGTGGCCGGATCGTCGACGTCGAAACGGCTCGCGCCGCCGACCCATTCGCCATTGATCAGCGCGTCGGTCTTGAGCAGGCTCGGGTCCTTGAGCTGCGCCAGCGGGGAGGTCTTCGTGTCCATCGTCGCCATGTTCCGTGCTCCGTGTCTCTGTCCGGGGAAGGCCGGCATCCTAGCCGCGCCGTCCCGGCCGCCATGTCAACGCCGCGTCAACGGGCTCGGCTCCCTATAATCGAAAGCTTCGCGAAATCAAGCGCTTGGCCCCGGCTCTGCGGCAAAGCGCGCGCCCGCGCAGACACAAACTGATTCACAAACGGATTCATGTCGCAGCATCGTCTGCGCCACACCGCACCGCCAGGCCCATCAAGCAAAGGACAGGCATGAAAGCCGCTGAGATCCGCAACACCTTCCTGAAGTTCTTCGAGTCCAAGGGCCACCAGATCGTCGCGTCGAGCCCGGTCGTGCCCGGCGACGACCCGACGCTGCTGTTCACCAACGCCGGGATGAACCAGTTCAAGGACGTGTTCCTGGGCTTCGACAAGCGCTCGTACTCCCGCGCCACGACCGCGCAGAAGTGCATCCGCGCCGGCGGCAAGCACAACGACCTGGACAACGTCGGCTACACCGCGCGCCACCACACCTTCTTCGAGATGCTGGGCAACTTCAGCTTCGGCGACTATTTCAAGAAGGACGCCATCAGCTACGCCTGGGAGCTGCTGACCCAGCACTTCAAGCTGCCTGCCGAGAAGCTGTGGGTCACCGTCTATTCCGAGGACGACGAGGCCTACGAGATCTGGAACAAGCAGGTCGGCGTGCCCGCCGAGCGCATCGTGCGCATCGGCGACAACAAGGGCGGCCGCTACATGTCCGACAACTTCTGGATGATGGGCGACACCGGCCCCTGCGGCCCCTGCACCGAGATCTTCTACGACCACGGCCCCGACGTGGCCGGCGGCCCCCCGGGCTCGGCGGACGAGGACGGCGACCGCTACATCGAGATCTGGAACAACGTCTTCATGCAGTTCAACCGGACTGAAGACGGCGTGATGCACAAGCTCCCGAAACCCAGCGTCGACACCGGCATGGGCCTGGAGCGCCTGGCCGCGGTGCTGCAGCATGTGCACTCGAACTACGAGATCGACCTGTTCGTCAACCTGCTGGCCGCGGCCAAGCAGGCCGTCGACGGCGCCGGCGCGGGCGACTGCGACAAGGACAGCCCGTCGCTGAAGGTCATCGCCGATCACATCCGCGCCTGCGCCTTCACCGTCGTCGACGGCGTGATCCCGGGCAACGCGGGCCGCGGCTACGTGCTGCGCCGCATCGCCCGCCGCGCGATCCGCCACGGCTACAAGCTGGGCGCGCGCACCCCGTTCTTCCACAAGCTGGTCGCCGCGCTGGCCAAGGAGATGGGCGACGCCTATCCGGAACTGCGCCGCGAGGAAGCCCGCGTCACCGAGGTGCTGAAGCAGGAAGAGGAACGCTTCTTCAAGACCATCGCCACGGGCATGGAGCTGCTGGAATCGGCGCTGGCCAATGGCGCGAAGCAGGTCGACGGCGAGACCGCCTTCAAGCTGCACGACACCTACGGCTTCCCGGTCGACCTGACCGCCGACGTCTGCCGCGAGCGCGGCATGACCGTCGATGAAGCGGGCTTCCAGCGCCTGCTCGAGGAGCAGCGCGCGCGCGGCCGCAACGCCGGCAAGTTCAAGATGTCGCAGGGCCTGGCCTACACCGGCGGCGCGACCACGTTCCACGGCTATGAGCACCTGTCCCGCGAGGACGCCAAGGTCGTCGCGCTGTACATCGACGGTTCTCCGGTGCAGAGCGCCGACGCGGGCGACGATGTGGTGGTCGTGCTGGACCACACGCCCTTCTACGCCGAGAGCGGCGGTCAGGTCGGTGACTCGGGTGAACTGCGCAACGCGACCACGCGCCTGGTCGTCGACGACACGCTGAAGATCCAGGCCGACGTGTTCGGCCACCACGCGCAGGTCGCCGAGGGCACGGTCAAGGTCGGCGACAGCTTCGTCGCCAAGGTCGACGCCGAACGCCGCGCCCGCACGGTCCGCAACCACAGCGCGACCCACCTGATGCACAAGGCGCTGCGCGAGGTGCTGGGCGCGCACGTCCAGCAGAAGGGCTCGCTGGTCGATGCCGACCGGACCCGATTCGACTTCGCCCACACCGGACCGATGACGGCCGAGGAGATCCGCAAGGTCGAGGACCTGGTGAACGCGGAGATCCTGGCGAACGCCGCAGCCAACGCCGCCGTGATGCCCATCGACGACGCGCAGAAGTCCGGCGCGATGATGCTCTTCGGCGAGAAGTACGGCGACGAGGTGCGCGTGCTGACCATCGGCTCCAGCAAGGAGCTGTGCGGCGGCACCCACGTCGAGCGCACCGGCGACATCGGCGTGTTCAAGATCGTGTCCGAGGGCGGCACGCAAGCGGGCGTGCGCCGCGTCGAGGCCATCACCGGCAGCAACGCGCTGGCCTACCTGCAGTCGCTGGAGTCCACCGTCGACCAGGTCGCCGGCACGCTCAAGACGACCGCGGCCGAGGTGCCGGCCCGCCTGGGCGCGGTGCTGGACCACGTCAGGCAGCTCGAGAAGGAGATCGAGAAGCTCAAGGGCAAGCTCGCCTCCGCGCAAGGCGACGAGCTGCTGTCGCAGGCGGTCGACGTCAAGGGCCTGAAGGTGCTGGCGGCCACGCTGGTCGGCGCCGATGCCAAGACGCTGCGCGAGACCATGGACAAGCTCAAGGACAAGCTCAAGACCGCGGCTATCGTGCTGGCGGCCGTGGACGGCGACAAGGTCCAGATCGCCGCGGGCGTGACCGCCGACAGCATCGGCAAGGTCAAGGCCGGCGAGCTGGTCAACTTCGTCGCGCAGCAGGTCGGTGGCAAGGGCGGCGGCAAGCCGGACATGGCCATGGCCGGCGGCACCGACGCCAAGGGCCTGCCCGCCGCGCTGGCCAGCGTGCAGGCCTGGGTCGGCGAACGCGTCTGATCGTCTTGTCGATCCGGTCCGTTCACGGCGACGTCCTGACACGGATCGGGCGCAGACTTCAGGCCTCGGGGTGCTGGGCGGTCATTGAACCGCCAGCGCCGCGGGCCTGACGAACATCTCAGCAAGGGCCCCGGTCGGGCCCTTGTGCTTTCTCATGCATTCACGCAACTGGAGTACCTCATGACTGACACCCCGATGGACGACGACTTCGGCGCCGCGATCGACGTCGAGAACGCGCAACGCCTCGGCGAGCTGCTGGCCGTGCTGGCCGGCCAGGCGGACCCCGACGCCCCCGCGATCACGCTGGACACGCTGGACGGCTACCTGACCGCGCTGC
>Ga0102593_1003135_pt1 | contig 11254 bp, 8 predicted proteins | sample AraplaCol_mMS_r2_2_FD_76862 | JGI IMG/M metagenome (GOLD analysis project Ga0102593, IMG submission 76862) | Arabidopsis root microbial communities from North Carolina, USA - plate scrape MF_Col_mMS_r2 (SPADES assembly) (version 2) | ecosystem: Host-associated > Plants > Roots > Endosphere...
TCGGTGCCGACAATGATCATGTCGATGTCACTGCGGCCCGCGTTCTGCATCGCCTTGATCTTGGCCGGGATCTCGGGGGCGGGCGCCTTGGTGAAAGTGAACTTGGAGACCAGCTTGGGGTTCTGCGCCTGGTAGGCCTCAAACGCCCCCTGCGTCAGCGCCAGGTTGCCGGCGGCGTCGATCACGTTGATCACCACCGGTGACTTTGGCAGTTCCTGCGCCTGGACCAGGCCGCTACCGGCACAGCTCGCCGCCCCGAGAACGGCCGCAATGATGGCGTGGCGATGCCGCGAGAGGGAAACTTGGCGCATTCGGAATCTCCTAATGGATGGGCTTGGCAGGCGGGATCTTGTAAGACAACTTCCGAGTTGTCATCCGGGTTTTCGCTGAGCCGGCGAACACACGCCCCCTCTGGAAGAGCGAGTGCGCTGCGGGAAAGCCACTCGCTGCTCTCGTCAAGTTCGGAAGATTTGCTATAGTTGTCTGACAAAGATTCCGGGTATCGATTCAATGACGGAACACTTGCTAGACGTCAATGGCGGCACACTGCCCGACCAGATATACGCCCGGATGGTGGAAGCCATCCTGCGCGGGGACTACGTCGACTCGAAAAAGCTGCCGACGGAAAGCGAACTGGCCTCCCAATTTGGGGTCTCGCGGCCGACCGTCCGGGAGGCACTGTCAAGGCTGCGATCGGACGGGATCATCGAATCCCGCCGCGGCTCCGGCAGCCAGGTCGTGCGCGCTCCCGGTGCACCGGCATCGAGCATGCCCCCCATCAGGAACTATTCCGACATCGAGCGGTATTACGCCTACCGCACAGTTGTTGAATCGGGGGCGGCGGCCGCTGCAGCGGAGTTCCGCACTGCCGACGACCTGACGACGATCAGAGCCTGCCTGGAAGCGCAGACCCTGGCCATGGAGAGTGGAAACAAAGGCATCGAAGATGACGTCCGCTTCCACAGGGCGATCGCGAGGGCCTCGCACAATCAGTTCTTCGTGGCCGCCGTCGAAACGAGTGTCGCTCCCATCAGGCAATTCATGGAACTAGCGCGCAGCGTGCGATCGAAGATGACCGTCGAGCGTGCCCGGCTGGTCCAGATGGAGCACCGGCAGATCCTCGACTCCATCGAGAAACGATCCCCGGCCGACGCCGCCGAGGCAACACGGGTCCATATCCTCAATGCCAAGCGACGGATCTTCGACGCAGCGAAATTGCGGTAGAGCGCGACGGCCTGGCCGCCCACAAGGTTTGCTCCATCCCTACCCGTGCGGCAGCTATGCAGCGAAAGCGGACTGTCGTTGGTCGATTCTGTTGAAAAACTCGAGTGGCGCCCTCTTGGGCACATTTACAGGGGTGGTCAAACCATTCCCTGGGCCGCGATCGTCGATCCTGGGTCGATCTGAGAGGTCGATTTTCGCCACGGTGCAGCGGTGAACGCTGCGACCGAGTTTTTCAACAGCTTCGGTCGAAGCTAGACTTCCGAGTTCGGCCAGGAGCGGAACAAAATGCGAGCAATTCGGTGCATGTGCCATCATCAGGTCAGCGCGAATCCGACGGATCCCCTGGTCTTAAGTACGGCAACCAACAGCAGAGGTTTGCCATGACCGACGATGGAACTGATAGCGATCGCGAAGCACTGGATCTTCTCATCCGAGGATTCCAGGTCTCGCGGATGCTCCGACTGGTGGCTGATCTTGGCCTCGCGGACAAGATTCCGAAAGACAGCAGCCGCAATGTGAGCGATCTGGCCACGGCCTGTTCAGTGCTTGCGACACCGCTGCTCCGCGTGCTCCGCGCGCTGGCCGCTTTTGGCGTCTTTCGAATCGGAGCGGACGGAAGCGTCGCCCACTCTCCGCGCTCCATGCTCCTGAGGACCGATGAACCGAACAGTCTTCACTATGGAGCCAAGTTCTGGACTGCGCCGGGCTCGTGGAACGCTTGGGGCTTTCTGGATGCGGCACTTGTTGGCGACAATCCGCATCAAGCCGCTTGGAACATGGGCCGTTTTCAGTACCTTCGCGAGCACCCCGACGAGGCTCGAAGTTTTGATGCTTTCATGGCGAACTTCCCCGATCGTCGGCACCAGGCCCTCGCCGCCAGCTTTGACTTTTCCCGAGCGAAGCTGATCGCCGACTTAGGTGGTGGCAACGGAGAGGCGTTGCGGCAAATACTCGCGCGATTCCCCGGGCCACGCGGATTGGTTTTTGACCGCGAGGACGTCGTAGCAGCCATACCGCCAGAAGCGCGATCGGGCGGAAGAATCGACGTCCAAGGCGGGAGCTTCTTTGATCACATCCCTGAAGGCGCGGACATCTACCTTCTGGTCCGCGTGCTGCATGACTGGTCCGACGACGATTGCATTCGAATCCTGCGCAACTGCCGTGCCGCAATGACTCGCAGCGCGCACTTGCTGATTGTGGAGCAGCTCCTCGAGCCTGAGCCGGCGCTCGGACGGCCGTCGAGCTATCTGATCGATATGCAGATGATGGCGATGTTCGGTACGGCGCGCGAGCGTACCGAATCCGAATTCGGCGAACTGCTCCAAACCTCGGGCTTTGCGCCTGAGCGCGCAATTGAAACTGCATCACCGGTGTGGGTCATGGTGGCTATCCCGGTGTGAGCGACAGCGCCTTTGCACGGTCCGCTTCGGAGAAAACCGGAGGACCGGTTTGGGGCCCCGAGCAGTCGATCGCGCTGATCCAAAGAAGACATTCGTCATTGCTCAACGCCGATTACGCACGTCCACTGCGACGCCCGCTGGCAAAGCGCTTGCGCAGCAAGTCCGCCAGTGCCGCGGCCGCACTGTCACTATCCGGCGCCTGGGCTTTCACAACGAGCCCGATGCTTGGCATAACCGCGGGTTGCGGCAGGCGCACCTCTGACAGGAGCCCGGACCTCAACAATGGGTCAGCAACCGACCTCGGCATGATTGAGAGCTAGTTGCGCTGGTCGAGCAGTCTGCTGTTGGCCAACAACGATCTCGTCACGACCTTGTTAGCGAACCCCAATCCCGGCTACTCGCTGAAGGATCTGATGCCGTTGGCTCGGCTCGCATTGACGCCTCTCGTCGTCGTCAGGCGCCAACACGCCCCGGGCCTCGGCGAGGCTGGACGCCACGTCGACCACGAAAGCCTTCGCCAGCAGATAGCTGCAGACGGCGTCTGCCAACGCACTGTCATCTTCGACGAGCAATATGCGCACGCGAGATCATCTTTCTTCAAAAAACCGAGTCTAGCGCCGGCCGGCGGTGGGCCGGGAGCGTGTCAGCTTTCGTTCAGGCTGCTTCAGGCTCGGTTCAGACCAGGAGCGTAGGCTCGTGAGGTTTCCAAGACTTGTATCTCTGCTGTTTCCCCTCATGACGCGTGCCCCGAATCCGCCGGTTGTTTCGAATCTTCGCCTGGGCGCGCTGACCCTCCTGATCCTGGTGCTCCTGCTGGGCTGGGACGCCACAGGGGGCGATCTCGCCCTGGCGCACCTGGCGGGCACCCCCATGGGCTTTCCGTGGCGCGAGAACGCCTTTCTGGTTCACGTGATGCACGAGGGGGCGAGGAACCTGAGCTGGCTGCTGGTGATTGCGCTGTTCGCCGGCATCCGCTGGCCGCTGGGCGTATTGCGGCGTTTGCCGGTCCGCGGCCGGGCACAGCTGGCCTTCACCGTGCTGCTTTCGGTGCTTGCGGTCAGCCTGCTCAAGCATGCGAGCCACACGAGCTGCCCGTGGGACCTCAGGGAGTTCGGCGGCGTGGCAAGCCACGTGTCGCACTGGGCATGGAAAGTCTACGACGGCGGTGCGGGCGGGTGTTTTCCGGCCGGCCACGCCTCGGCCGCCTTTGCCTATGCGGGCGGCTATTTCGTGCTGCGCCGGGTGGCGCCGCGCGCCGCGCTCGTCTGGCTCGGCGTCTCACTGGCCGCAGGACTGGCGCTGGGGCTGTCGCAGCAGCTGCGTGGCGCGCACTACATGAGCCACACGCTGTGGACAGCGTGGATCTGCTGGGTGGTGGGCTTTGCCATCGACCTGGCGGCCGCACCCCGTGCCTCCCGACTGCCCGCAGCCGAACCTGCCGTCCTGCATGCAGGCTCTTGATGTCTCCCTGTTCGCGCTGATCAACGCAGGCGCCTCGGCACCGGCGTGGAGCATCTATTTCGCGCGCTTTGCCTCCGATGTGCTGCCGGCTTTGCTGGCCGTCGCAATCATCGGCGGGGCGGCGCTCGACCGGCGCCTGCGCTATGCGTGCTTCACCGCGCTGGTCAGCGTGCTGCTGGTCTGGCTCTTCGTGAACGTGTTTCGCTCGGCCATGCCGTTCCAGCGGCCTGCGTTCTACGGGCTGGGCATCCAGTGGGCGCCGCAGGGTGCCCGGCCGGGGTTTCCCAGCCTGCATGCCGCGGGCACCTTCGCGGCGGCGTTCTCTCTCTGGTGCCTGCCCTGGCGCGCTCCCATGCTTGCGGCCCTGGCGCTGGCCGCGGTGGTCGGGTGGAGCCGGGTGTTCCTGGGGCTGCATTTTCCGTTCGACGTGGTCGTCGGGGTGATGTTTGCCGCACTGGTGTCGATCGTGGTGGAGCGCGCCATCAGCCGCCCGTTGAACTTGGCGCTCAGGGCCTACATGCGGCCCAAACTGAGGGCAAGAAGGGCACGAGCCTGAACGCCGGCTGAACGCGCAATTCAGGGTTCCTTCAGTTGCGCTTCCTACAGTGGTACATGTCTTTTTCAAAAATCGAACCCACGCCGGGGCGGGACGTCGGAGTGCTGGCGGCCAGTGCCTCCTACCCGGCGCCCGCACGCGCGCTCTGGGCGCGCATCGACCTGTGGCTGACGCGGCCGCGCTCGGTGCAGAACATCTTGGTCTGGCTCGGCATCTATCTTGCCTTGGCTGCCAACTGGCCGTTGTGGAACGAGCTGGCGCGCATCGGCGGCGCGCCCAGCATCTACATGCCGACGATGGCTGCCATGGGGCTGCTCGTGGTGTGTGCCACCGTGGCGCTGCTGTCCTTCACGGCCTGGTCGCGCTGGATGAAGCCGCTGTGGTTCGCGGTGGTGCTGCTGGCCGCGTTCGTCCAGCACTACATGCTCGAGTACCGCGTGGTGATGGACCCGACCATGGTCGCCAACGTGCTGCAGACCGACCCGAATGAGGCGCGCGACCTGATGAGCTGGCGCATGGCGTACCACGTGCTGCTGGTGGTCCTGCTGCCGGCCCTGGCGCTCTGGCGCGTGCGCATCGTGCCGATGCGCTTCGTCTCCAAGCTCTGGCGCAATGCGGCCCTGCTCTTGCTGGCCGTCGCCGTGGCGCTGGTGGCTGCGGTGTCGATGAACCGGCAGCTCGCGCCGCTGATGCGCAACAACATTCACCTGCGCTACATGATGAACCCGGTGGCGAGCCTCTATTCGGCCGGCGCGGTGGTCTTCAGGCCGATGTTCAAGCGCAGCCGCAAGCTGATTCCCATCACCGCCGGAACCACGCTGGGCGCGAGCTATGCGGGCCAGGCGCGGCCGCCGATGTTCGTGCTGGTGGTGGGCGAGACGGCCCGCGCCGACCATTTCGGTCTGAACGGCTATGCGCGCGACACCACGCCCGAGCTGGCCGCACGCGGCGTGCTGAGCTATCGCGACGTGCATTCATGCGGCACCAACACGCTGGCTTCGGTGCCGTGCATGTTCTCGCCGCTGGGCAAGCAGGGCTACGAATCGCGCGACGACGACTACGAGAACCTGGTCGATGTGCTCCAGGCCGCCGGGCTGGCGGTGCTGTGGCTCGACAACCAGGCCGGCTGCAAGGACGTCTGCGCGCGCATTCCGAACGCCTCCGCGTTCGACAGCCTTTCGCCGGCTCTGAAGAGTGCGCTGTGCGACGGCGATGAATGCCTGGACGACGTGATGCTCAAGGGGCTCGACGAGCGCATTGCGGCGCTACCGGCCGAGCGCCGCGCCAAGGGCATGGTGCTGGTCATGCACCAGATGGGGAGCCACGGGCCGGCCTACTACAAGCGTTCGGCGCCAGAGGTGAAGCGCTTCTTGCCAGAGTGCAAGACCAACGCACTCGCCGAATGCGGCCATGCGGAGCTGCAGAACGTGTATGACAACTCGATTGCCCAGACCGACCATTTCCTGGCTCAGACCATCGATTGGCTCAAGGCGCAGTCGAGCCAGTACGACCCGGCCTTGCTCTACGTGAGCGACCATGGCGAATCGCTCGGCGAGTACGGCCTGTTCCTGCACGGCGTGCCGTACAGCTTTGCGCCGGAGGCCCAGAAGCACGTGCCCATGGTCACCTGGTTCAGCGACGGCATGAGCCAGCGCCGCAAGCTCTCGCGCCCCTGCATGGAAGCGGGACTCGATGCGCCGCTCACGCACGACAACCTCTTTCACACCGTGCTGGGGCTGATGGACGTGGGCAACTCCACCTACAAGCCCGCCCTGGACGCGCTCGCGTCCTGCCGCAACAAGGCCTGAAGCCGCGGCCCGCTACTTCTTCTCGCGGGGCAGCCGCCCCATCAGGAAGAATTCGGGGTTCGGCTGCATGCTTCCACTACGGCAACACGCGATGGCGTCGAGATCAGTGCCCGCGGCGCGAAGAGCAAGCCGATCCGACCCGGCAGACCTAGTGCGTGACCGAGCACGAGGTAGGCATCGCTGCGCTCGAGCGGATGAACGCTCGCAGCTCATCAGGCTTCGACGTAAACGATGACGAAGAAGAAGGTTTGCTGCTGGCCTGGCCCCGGTGACCGCCGCCCGTGCCTCACTCGCCAAACCAGAACACAAGCCAGGACGATAGTGCAGTCAACGTAGACACCAGAATGACGGCATTCTTCCGATGCGGCGAACGGCGGCGATATAGCTGGCGCAGACTGGCTAGCATTCAAACTCCTCATGTCCTCAAGTTCTCAAGCGACTGCGATTGAGTTTGACGGGCCGGTTCGCTATTCGTCAATCCAACAATAGTTCGAAGGCATGCGCTTGCTGCGATACAAAAGTAAGCGCGCCGTCTCTACAACGACCTTTCGATCAGCGCACTGCGGTTGGCTGCCGCATCGGTGGCAGCGAAGAGGAGCTCGCTGACCAAGGCCGCCGTCAAGATGGGCTCACCGCGCGTACATGGACGCCCCCTATGCCAAGCTCTCAGTTCGTAACGGTTCGAAGGTAAAGATTGCACCCGTACATCCGGACTTTGTTGCAGCGCTTTTTTGCTCTGCTGTCCCTGATGGGATTTGCTGACCGGCTTCTCCATCGCTTACACGCACTCGAGGTGCTACGCGCGGTGCGGGCTTTGCCAGTCACGGTCCAACCTGTCTTGCCATCACTTCATGATCGCCTGAGCAATCGGTGGTTCGTTCTCCCTGATGTCGTTGGTGCTTGTTCAGATAGTCAAACGGTCGTTGCCTGGCGGACGTAACCGGCGTCGAAGTTGCGGCCGTGCGCCAGCAAAGCCCAGACGATCCGAGCATTCTTGTTCGCCAGCGCGACTGCCGCTATGTTCTTGTTGCGCCGATTGACCACGCCGGCGATCCAGCCACATGCCTCAGCCTTCTGGCCGACTCGGTAGATTACCGAGCGCGCACCGTGTATCAGAAGCGTTCGAAGGTAGGTATCGCCCCGCTTACTCATCCCCAGCAGGCCAGCCTTGCCGCCCGAGGAGTGCTGCTTCGGCACGAGGCCAAGCCACGCTGCCACCTGACGACCGCTGTCAAAGTTCTTCGCGTCTCCGATCGAGGCGACGAGCGCGCTGGCCGTGATGGGCCCAATGCCCGGAACTTCGGCGAGTTTGCGACTGAGGTCACTGCCTCGGTGCCATGCCTGAATCTTTGCTTCGAGTTCTTCGACTTGGCGGTCCAGGTCCTTGAGGTGATCGAGCAACCGTTGCACCAGCAGTCGAAACGCGCCAGGGAGGTCGTTGGCGCCGTCTTCGATCAGTTCAGGAACACGGTTAGCGATGTATCCAATGCCCTGCGGAATGACGATGCCAAACTCGCCGAGCAGCCCGCGAATCTGGTTGGCTTGGGCCGTGCGCGCCCTGACGAAGGCTTGGCGCACGCGATGCAGGGCGAGCACCGCTTGCTGTTCGACATTCTTCACCGGCACGAAGCGCATATTGGGGCGCCCCACCGCCTCGCAAATGGCCTCAGCGTCAGCCGCATCGTTCTTGTTTGTCTTGACGTAGGGCTTGACGAACTGCGGCGCGATCAAGCGAACGGTGTGGCCCATTCCTTCAAGCTTGCGTGCCCAGTGGTGGGCGCTCCCGCAAGCTTCCATGCCGATGAGACACGGCGGCAGATTGACAAAGAACGCGGCCACCTGGTCGCGTCGAAGCTGCTTCTTCAGCACAGCCTTGCCGTGCTCGTCGACCCCGTGGACCTGGAACACGTTCTTCGCCAGGTCGATGCCAACAGTCGTAATCTTCATGGTGGACGCCCCTTTCGGTTCAAGTGGTTGGTGACACTTCCACTTTGGCACGTTGATGCCGCGACGGGTGGGGGCGTCCATCCCATTGTTTACTCTACGACATGGCTGAGGCCCGATCGCGCGAAACCTTGAGGCCTCGTACGCGGTCCTCGATGACCGCAAGCGGCCGTATTACGAGCACAGGCTGGCGGCATAAGGACATGCGCCGCCACCGTTTGCCGGATGGCTGCTTCAGACTGACTGATTGCAGTCCTAAGGTCGCGACGCCTGAACGTCGCAACCGGGCTCGTCACAGACGATCGCTCGTCCAGATTTGGCGCCGCATAGCTGTCGGTGGAACTCGGCGGGTCAAGGTGTCAACGTCCAGTCGCTTTCAATCAACTGTTTGATGCCCTCGCAAGACGCGCGCCGGCGCACCCAGCTGCGGCTAGGAATGCGCTGGCGTGGGCACGAGTGCAACGCTTCTCGGTGTCGTCAACATCCACGTGCTGTCTGCCCCATGATGCAACCGGGCTTGCGGCATTTGGCGGACGCGGGCCATCGACATCGCCCCAGACTTCACCATCGGAGCCCGTATGAACGACAAACACCTCACCCAAACTGCGACGACCCTGGCAGCCGAAGATCTGCTTCGGCTGGAGTCGCTTCGCCAGTACCGACGCGCCCACCGGCAAGCCAAATCGGCCAAGCCGCCGACGGCTCCCGAGCATTTCCTTCCAGGCGAACCGACTCGCGGTCAACGCCTGGCCGACGCCGTGGCCGCGACCGTAGGGTCGTGGCGCTTCATCATCTTCCAGAGCACGGCCATCGTGCTGTGGATCGCCGGCAACGCGATGACCGGGAACGGCGCTTGGGACCCGTATCCGTTCATCCTTCTGAACCTGATCCTGTCGTTCCAGGCGGCCTACACCGCGCCGGCAATCATGATGAGCCAGAACCGGCAGTCCGAGCAGGACCGGCGCCACGCCGAAACAGACTACGAGATCAATGTCAAGGCGGAGTTGGAGATCGAACTACTGCACGAGAAGATCGACCTCCTGAAGGAACGCGAACTGCTGGCGCTGACTGACGCGGTGCACGCCCTGACCCGGCGGATCGAAGGGCTGTCGGCACGCCCGACCTGAGTCGCGCCACGGCCGCGACTTCCACGCCACGTTGAGTCGTACGACGGACAGGTCTGGCGAGCCACCGCGTCGTGCAACAGGCGGTCGAGTTCCTTCTTCACCAACCATAGCGCAAGGCACAGGCGCGACGCCGGGGGGGCTGCACTGGGCTGAATGGGGACATCACATGGCAGCCGCATCGGCCGAACCTGAATCCGGTCTCGCTCCGAGCGCGTGTCGCCACTGCCGTGTGTGTCACCTGCTTCGTGGCGCCCGACACGGGACTTCAATGAAGTCCGAGTTCCGCCCGGACCAGACGGTCGTGAGCACCCGCTTGTGGCCGTTTCCGGCTACCGACCGCATTCTGCCTGCCCTTCACTGCCGTCCCTGCTCCGACGTGCAGGCGCATCAGATTTTGGGAACCCTCGTCATGCTTGAGTCGGCGTCCAGCGCTTGCTTCCGAGGAAGATGCCATGGTTTTGCCCCGGCCGGTTGAAGTCGTACGTCTTCAACCCGGTCCAATCGAATCGAGAGGCGACCTGCGCGACAGGTGCGGGCTTCAAGCGTTCATGGACCTGAACGACGCAAAGCAGCTTGGCGTGCTGAAAACGGCTGACAAGGCGATCCACAATCATTTCCACAGGTGGCTCAGTGCGGCTCAGGTCGAGACCCGTTTCTGGATCCAGTGCGCGACCCCAAGGCGGCGCGATGAACGCAACCACCAACTGGTCTTGCGCAGCGGCGATATGTTCGAGACCGTGTTCGAAGTCGATGTCGAAAACGCGTATCGGCAGGCCCAGCAGTGCCATATTGCTAGACGTGAGTCGGAAGACCGAGTCGTCGTTCTCGAAGGCGACGCCGACCGCCCCGGGCAGATGCCGCAGCAGCCAGTACAGCGTGTTGCCCGAGCCCGCGAACGGATCGATCACAAGATGAGAACCGGCCTTGGCGTCGGCCGCAACGCGTGCCACATCAGAGGCGATCGCGGCGGCCAGGCGGTCGCGCGTGCACTCGACGGCTGTGCGTCCGAGCACACGAATGCCCATGGCGAACCAATCGGCAGGTGCCAAGCCGTAGAGTGAAACGTAGTCAGCATCGTCGTAGCTGTCCAGGCCGTACTGTTGCACTTCGTGAAGCGTGAGGACGTCGTTTCGCTTCTTGCCGAGCAGGAGCAGTTCTCGGTCGTACTTCATGGCAACCTCCATCGCGATGGACCTCGCGCGATGAGGCATTCTGCGCTCATGGCGCCAAAACAGGATCTGAACTTGGAAGCGATCTGATGGCCGACTGAGTGCGCCTCGACCAAGCAATAGTCAGGCAGCTTCCGGAAATCGTGTCAATGTGGCCGCAGGGCTCGCGATGGGCGGTTGAGGTGAAAGCGGCGAAGCCCAAGCCGCTGGAATGGCCAGAGCCAATCCTAAGCGATACCAATTGTGCAAGGAGCTCTGGCGGAGTGCTCCCTGAGGGCATCAATCAGCAGAGTCTTCTCCCGGTGGACAGGAGTTGCAGGTCGACGCGCAGGCCTTTTTTGCCGTGTTCACGCGTCATTGACCGTCTCGCGTTCCGCAGGCAGGAGGATCTCGATCGGCTCGCAGTCGCCCGACCAGGCTACGACGGCGTGCCGGATGCCGGGCGGCTGCACTCCATTGTTGGGCGCCGCCTATTTCCTTGCGACAACTTGTCCAAGAACAATCCGCCCTTCCTGGAGATTTCGCCCTTGATTTTGTGCCATCGCCTGAAAGTCAGCCCCGAGGA
>Ga0102593_1003142_pt1 | contig 11228 bp, 11 predicted proteins | sample AraplaCol_mMS_r2_2_FD_76862 | JGI IMG/M metagenome (GOLD analysis project Ga0102593, IMG submission 76862) | Arabidopsis root microbial communities from North Carolina, USA - plate scrape MF_Col_mMS_r2 (SPADES assembly) (version 2) | ecosystem: Host-associated > Plants > Roots > Endosphere...
ACCGCGGGCTGTGGAACCTCTTCCTCCCGTCGGAGTCGGGGCTGACCAACCTCGAGTACTCGCCGCTGGCGGAGCTGTCCGGCTGGAGCATGGAGCTGGCGCCCGAGGCATTGAACTGCGCAGCGCCCGACACCGGCAACATGGAGACGCTGCATCTGTTCGCGACTCCGGAGCAGAGCAAGCAGTGGCTCGAACCTCTGCTCAACGGTGAGATCCGCAGCGCCTTCGCGATGACCGAACCCGCGGTGGCCTCCAGCGACGCCCGCAACATCGAGACCACGATGCTGCGCGACGGTGGCGACTACGTCATCAACGGCCGCAAGTGGTGGACCTCCGGCGCCAACGATCCCCGGTGCAAGGTCCTGATCGTCATGGGCCGCACCAACCCCGACGCCGCCAGCCATCAGCAGCAGTCGATGATCCTGGTGCCCTTGGACACCCCGGGGGTGAACATCATTCGTTCGCTGCCGGTGTTCGGGTGGCAGGATCAGCACGGCCACGCCGAGATCGTCTTCGACAACGTCCGGGTGCCTGCCTCCAACCTCCTCGGCGAGGAGGGCGGCGGGTTCGCGATCGCCCAGGCCCGCCTCGGCCCAGGCCGCATCCACCACTGCATGCGGGCGATCGGAGTGGCCGAGCGCGCGCTGGCGTTGATGGTCGACCGGGTCAACAAGCGCATCGCGTTCGGCAAGCCGCTGGCCGAGCAGGGCGTGGTGCAGCAGCAGGTTGCGCTGTCCCGCAACGAGATCGACCAGGCCCGGCTGCTGTGCCACAAGGCCGCGTGGGTAATCGACCAGCACGGCAACAAGGCGGCGCGCAACGAGGTCGCCATGATCAAGGCCGTCGCACCGCAGATGGCGTGCAACGTGCTCGACCGGGCCATCCAGGTGCACGGCGGCGCCGGTGTCACCGACGACACGCCGCTGGCCCGGCTGTACGGCTGGCACCGCGCCATGCGGTTGTTCGACGGGCCCGACGAGGTGCACATGCGGTCCATCGCGCGGGCGGAACTGGGCCGGGAGAAAGACGTCTTGGCGACGGCGGTGACCTCGTAGTGGTCTCCAGAGGCGACGAGCTATCTGGTGCCTGGAACTTCCGCGACGTCGCAGAGCAGACCGGCATCCACACCGGCCGGCTGTTCCGGTCCAGCGAGCTCAGCCGCCTCGACGACGCGGGCCGTGACGCGTTGGCCCGGTACGGCATTGGCGACGTCGCCGATCTGCGCTCGGCGCGCGAGGTCGAGCGGCGCGGTCCCGGCCTGGTGCCGGACGGGGTGGCCGTGCACGCGTTGCCGTTCCACGAGTTGACCGCCGCGGAGGCCGCCGCACCACACGAGAGCGCCTTCGACAAGATGCTGACCGCCAAGCCCGACGACGAGGACGTCTCGGTGGCCGCCGCGCGCTTCATGACCGAGGAGTACGAGCGCTTTCCCTCGCTGCCCGGCGCCAAGACAGCCGTGCGAGAGGTGGTCTCGTTGCTCGCCGACCAACGGCCCGTCATCGCGCACTGCTTCGCGGGCAAGGACCGCACCGGTTTCACCGTCGCCCTGGTGCTGGAAACCGTTGGCGTGCCGCGTGATGCGATCGTCGCCGACTTCCTGCGCAGCAACGCCGCCGTCCCGCAGCTGCGCGAGCGCATCCTCGAGTCGATCCGCGCTCGCGCCGACGAGACGACGACGCCGGAGATCGTGACGTTCGCCGAGGCACGACTCAACGAGGAGGTGCTCGGCGTGCGCGAGGACTACCTCGTCGCGGCCAAGCGCTCCATCGACGCCGAATATGGCTCTAGCGCAGGGTATTTGGAGTCGCTGGGCGTCACCGACGATCAGGTGTCGCGCCTGCGTCGGTTCCTGGTGGGCTGACCTCAGAGCTTGGGTTGCCAGGTGCTGGGCGTGATCCGGCCCCCGTAGACGGGTAGCTCGATGGGTTGGTCGGTGTCGGCGAAGTGCGACCACGGCCTGGTGACGCCGGCGGTGCCGTACTCGCGCGTGCGCCGGACCTCGTCGAGGTCGACGGTGGCGGCGAGCACCGTCGACTCCGCGCCGACGGCCTCGGCGAGAATCCGCCCCTGCGGGTCGACGAGGAGGCTGCGCCCCTGCCCTCGGGGTGCGGCGGCGTTGACGCTGGCCACGAAGACCTGGTTGGCGATCGCGTTGGCCTGGACCAGGATCACCTCTTGGGCTCGGTCGCCCGTGGGTGTCAGCACGACGTTGACCAGGAGCTCGGCTCCCATCCACGCCAGCTGCCGGGCGTGCTCGGGGAACCAGGCGTCGTAGCAGACCGTCAGCCCGATGGTTCCGGTGTCTCCGAGGTTCAGCGTCGTGAAGTCGGCGCCGGGCTCGACGGTCTCCGAGGGCCGCCACGGGAAGATCTTGCGGTAGCTCGCCGCGAGCTCACCGGCCGGTGAGAAGACCACCAGGGTGTTGTAGACGAGGCCGGAGTCCGTCGACTCCAGCACGCTGCCGGGGATCAGCCACACGCCGAGTTCGGCTGTCAGCCGGGCGAGTTCACGACCCGTCGGACCGTCGAGGGGCTCGGCGTGGCGGGCCAGGTCGGCTTGATCCGACGGGTCGAACGCGCCGAGCAGGTGCTGTTCGGGGAAGACGAAGAGCTGTGTTCTCGGGTACTGCCGCACCAGTTCACGTAGCCGATGCTCGAACTCCTCGAACGACGCCGCGGCGGGGTCTTGGACCAGCGCGAGGGACAAATCCTTGGACACGGTCGCAGTCCTCCGTCGTCAGCCGCGGACCGCGGTGCCGTCGATCCCGTCGTGAACGATCTTAGGCGTACCGGAGTGGAAGGTGACGTGGTTGTCGATGCCGCCCAGGGTGATGACGTCCACCGAGTCGACGGTGACGTCGGCGTCGATCCCGGCCGTCTCGACGCTGGCGCAGTGGCCGATCACGGTGACCGGCGTGGCGCCGCCGCTGATGACGAGGTGCCCGTCGTTGCAGTACACCGTCTGCGGTCCGCTGTCGTTCAATCTGACGGTGGCACCCGGTGTGAGCCGAATGGCGTGATCCTCGGCGATCATTCGCGCCGCCGCACCCGTGCTGATCCAGATCGCGCCGCCCAGCCAAGCCACGAGGATCAGCACCCACGTCACCATGCCGGCCACCAGCCGGGGTCGCAGTCGGCCGGCCCAGTTGCCGGACTGGTCGCGGTCGAGGTCGTAGGGGAACGAGCTGACGCACAGCGCCCGTTCCGGGTGACGGGCATCGGCCAGGATCACACCGTCGTCGTACTCGCGCCCCTTCACCTTCAGCTCACCCTGGTAGCCGTCGAGGGCGTAGCGCACCACCGTCGTGGTGCTGGGCCCGCTCCACAGTTGGCGGGTGACCGTCCACCCGTGCGCCTGCGGGAGCCACACGTTGGAGTACGTGGTGCCGCCGTAATAGGTTGCGCGCGCGGTGACGTCGGAGTCCATCACCTGCGCGACACGGCCCCACTTCAGGAGCGCCAGTCGCTTGCGAGCCATTCGGAACTGCAGGCCGTAGACGAGCACCAGCGTCGCCACGGCGGCCGGTGCCAACCACTGCGGGAACATGATCCAGACGATGATCGGCGGGATGGCGACCATGAACATCGCGAAGAGGAACCACCAGCGGAACGGCAGCAGCTCGGCCAGCACGAAGCTCAGGGGGACCCGGCGGGGTGCGTCGGCCAGGTGCGTGTCCGACGACGTCCCAGGGGTGCGGTAGGTGCCGGCGAACCGTTGCGCCCGCGCCTCGGCGAGCTGGGCCTCGAGCTCGGCGATGCGCTGCTCGGGGTCTTCCGGCGACGTCATCTGCGCATGGTCCCACGGTGTGGTCGAGCACGACGCCCGAAATGACCCACCGGTCGCTCGCCGGCTCCCCAGCCGGCCCGCCTCAGACCAGCAGCACCCCGGCCACCCACACCACCGTCGCGAGCAGCGCGCCCGCCAACTCGACACCCACCGACAGCGCCACGCCCTTGAGTGCGTGCACCGTCGACGCCCACGCCAACCGCGAATTGCCCCGCAGCGTCAGCTCGGCGAGGAACACCCCCAGCACGAATCCGACCACCAGCCCGACGACGGGGATCACGAAGAACCCCACGATGCCCAGCACGCCCCCGGCGAACAGGCTCCACCCGCCGACGTCGGCCCGGCGCATCCGCTTCATCGGCCACAGGTACTTCACCAGCAACGCCGCGCCCAGGATCGCGGTGGCAAGCCCGAAGGTCACCCACGCAACGGCCGTCCCCACGACGTAGGCCCACACCCCGATGGCCGCGAAGATCAGGATGCTCCCCGGCAGCAGAGGCACCAGGATGCCCACCAGACCGACGGCGATCACCACCGCGACGAGCAGGGTCTCGATGCCAGTCACCCTACGAGTTTGGCATTGAGTTCCAAGAAGTCGTCGGCCACTACGTCGAACTCGCCGTCCTCGACTCGCGGCGGGCGTTGATGCGGGCCACGCTCCAGCGGCCGGGCCACGTAGCCCGTCATCAGGCCGGCGTCGCGGGCGGCTCGCAGATCGCTGGGATGCGCGGCCACCAGCATCAGCTCACCCGGCGCCACGTCGAGCAGTTCCGCACAGCCCAGGTAGGCCTCGCGGTCGGGCTTGTAGTGCCGGAACAGCTCCGCGGAGATCACGCAATCCCATGGCAGCCCCGCCCGCTTGGCCATGTTGGTCAGCAGCGAAAGGTTGCCGTTCGACAGCGTGGTGATGACGAAGGCCTGCTTGAGCCGCGTCAGCCCCGCCACCGAGTCCGGCCAGGGGTCCAAGCGGTGCCACGCGAGGTTGAGCTCCGCGACGTCGGCGTCGGGGATCTCGCCGATACCGGCTCCGTCGAGCAGATCGTCGAGGATCAGCCGATGCAGCGCGTCGATCTTCAGCCACGGCAGCTCCCCGGTGCGCACCCGGTCCATCGCCGCCGGGTAGCCCGCCCGCCACGCGTCGGCGAACGCCGGCCAGTCCTGGGCTATCCCGTGCCGTTCGCCGAACATCTCGAGTTCGCCGATGATGCTGCTGCGCCAGTCGACGACCGTGCCGAAGACGTCGAAGGCCAAGGCCCTTGGCAACCTCGTGGTCATTGGTTCCTCGCGCAAGCGCTCGTCACGGTCATCGGTTCCTCGCGCAAGCGCTCGTCACGGCTCCAGCACGACCTTGCCCTTGACCCCACCGGAGGCCAGGCTCTCCAACGCTGCCCGGCCGTCGGCCAGCGGGTATCGCACCGGCGGCGGCGGTCGCAGCCCCGCCTCGACCAGCGTGCCGAGCCCGGCGCCGATCTCGGCCTGCGCACCGGGCGTGCGATTGATGAACTCGCCCAAGCCAACTCCCACGACGCTCACGTTGCGCAACAGCAGCCGGTTGACCTTCACCGTCGGGATGCCGCCGCCAGAGGCGAAGCCCAGCACCAGCAGCCGACCCTCGGTGGCCAGCACACGGATGGCGTCGTCGAATGCCTCGCCGCCCACCGGGTCCACCACCAGGTCGACCCCGCGGCCGTCGGTGTGCTCGCGCACCGCCTGCGCCCACCCCTCGGTCAGCGGCAACACCACGTCGGCACCGAGGGACTGCACGAACTCCGTTGCACCCGGCCGGTGCACCATTGCGATCACCCTGGCGCCCAACGCCTTTGCGATCTGAATGGCCGCCGTGCCGACCCCGCCCGCGGAGCCGAGCACCAGCACGGTCTCACCGGCCATCAGGCGGCCGCGGCGCACCAGCCCGAAGTACATCGTGTAGTAGTTGCCCAGCAGGCACACCGCCGCGCCGTCGTCGAGGTCGTCGGGGGTGGGCAGCACGTTCGCCGGCGGCAGCGCCACCCGCTCGGCCCACGCGCCGAGCAGGCTCAGGCCCGTCACCCGCTGTCCCACGGCGAATCCCGAATCGGCGGGCGCGGATCGCACCACACCGGCCACCTCCGTCCCCGGCACGAACGGCGGATTCAGTTTCAGCTGATACTCGCCCTTGAGCAACAGCAGATCGGGAAAGCTGACCCCCGCGGCACGGACGTCGACGACGACGTCGCCATCGCTCGAGACGTCGTCGACGTCGGTGTACACCAGACCCGCGGGGCCGGAGAGTTCTTGCGCGACAAGCGCCTTCACCAGATCAGCCCAGTTTGAAGCTGGCCGACTGCGCCGCCGACAAGTCGGTGATCTCGCCCCACTTGGCCGCCACGTCGTCGACCGACGGCACGCTGGAGAAGGTGACGCCGTCGTTCTGGAACAGCGCGGTGCGCTGCACCTTGCCGCCGCCGACGATGAAGATCGAATCGGTGTCGGGCACTTCCTCCGAGCACAGGTACGCCACCACCGGCGCGACATACTCGGGCGTCAGCTTCTCGAACACCTCGGGCGGCAGGATGTCCTGCGTCATCCGGGTAGCGGCGATCGGCGCGACGGCGTTGGCCTTGATGTCGTACTTCGCGCCCTCCTGAGCCAACGTGTTGATCAGACCGACCAGCCCCAGCTTCGCGGCGCCGTAATTGGCCTGGCCGAAGTTGCCGAACAGCCCGCTGGTCGACGTCGCGACCACCACGCGGCCGAAGCTCTGCTCGCGGAAGTGCGGCCACGCCGCGCGCAGCACGTTGTACCCGCCGTAGAGGTGGACCTTGAGCACCGCGTCCCAGTTCTCGAAGGTCATCTTGTGGAACGTGCCGTCGCGCAGGATGCCGGCGTTGCTGACCACGCCGTGTACCGCACCGAACTCGTCGATGGCGGTCTTGATGATGTTCTCGGCGCCCTCGGATTCGGCGACGGAGTCGTAGTTCGCGACCGCGCGTCCGCCGGCCTCCTTGATCTCGTTGACCACCTCGTCGGCCATGTTGTGTCCGGCGCCAGATCCGTCTCGCGCACCGCCGAGGTCGTTGACCACGACGCTGGCGCCTTCACGGGCGAGTGTCAGGGCGTATTCACGTCCGAGACCACCACCGGCTCCGGTGACGACGATGACGCGATCCTGTACTCCGGGCATTGCGTTCCTATCTCTTGATCTTCGGTGAACTAGAGCGGGTCAGAAGAGCTTGCGCGCGAGCTTCCACGCCTTCTCTGTATACGGCGGGTAGATGATGGCGGTTAAGTCGGGTCGGGTCGGCTTGGTGAGCACCGACTTTCGATGGCTGAACTCCTCGAAGCCGAACTTGCCGTGGTAGGCACCGGTGCCCGACGGCCCCACGCCGCCGAACGGCAGCTTGGCGGTGGTGAACTGGAACAGCAGGTGGTTGACCAGCATGCCGCCGGAGGACACCTCCTTGACCACCCGCTCCCGCACGGACTTCGACTTGGTGAAGAGGTAGGCGGCCAGCGGCTTGGGGCGCGCGTTGACGAAATCGATTGCCTCGTCCAGGGATTGGACGGTGACGATCGGCAGGATGGGCCCGAAGATCTCGTCGGTCATGAGCGGTTCGTCCAACGCCGGGTCGACGACGACGGTCGGCTGGATCTCGACGGCCCCGGCATCGGAGCCACCGCCGACCGCCACGGTGCCCTTGGTCGCCGCCAGTGCGGTGGTCAACCGGTCGAAGTGCCGCCCGTTGACGATCCGCTTGCCCGAGCTGCCCGCCTCGAAGGTGGCGACGGCCTCGCCGATCTTGGCGACCAACTCGTCGCGGATGGACGCGTCGGCCAGGATGTAGTCCGGTGCGATGCAGATCTGGCCGGAGTTGATCAGCTTGGTCCAGGCGATCCGCTTCGCCGCGACCGGGATGTCGGCGTCGGCGGCCACGATCACGGGGCTCTTGCCGCCGAGCTCCAACGTGACCGGGGTGAGGTGCTTGGCGGCAGCCTCGTAGACCCGACGGCCGATCTCGGTCCCGCCGGTGAAGCACAGCTTGTCGAAACCTTGGGCGATGAGTTCCTGACTGACCGCTCCGTCACCCTCGACGACGGCGACCGCATCCGGATCCAGGTAGCGCGGCACCAGCTCCGCCATCAGCGCCGAGCACGCCGGTGCCACCTCGGAAGGCTTGAGCACGACGGCGTTTCCCGCCGCGATCGCCCCGATCGCCGGTCCGAGCGTCAGCGCGAAGGGGAAGTTCCACGCGCCGATGATCAGCACCGTGCCGTAGGGCTCGTACTCCACCCAGCCCCGGCCGGGCAATTGCGCGAACTCGAGCAGCCTCTGTTTGCGCTTGGTCCACTTGCCGACGTTCTTGGCGGCGTCCTTGGCCTCGCCCACGGTGCTGGCGACGTCGGCCAGCCAGGCCTCGAAGGGCTTGCGGCCCAGGTCCTGCTCGAGCGCAGTGGCGATCGCGGGCTCGTTCTCGGTCAGCAGCCGCACCATGGCGTCGAGTTGCCGACGTCGCCACGCGACGTCACGCGTACGTCCGGTGGCAAACGTCGCGCGCAACCGCGCGACGGTAGCTGCGACGTCGGCCGAGTCGGGGACTGAGCTGGGCGGGGCGGGGGCCTCGGTCGTCACGGGAGTCCTTCCTGACCTGTGGTTACGGGAGGCTCGTGGCGCTCGTCCCGTCCGCCCGATCCTAACCAACCACTCGGTTGACCGACACCCTTCTGCTCAGTGCCGTTCGCCGACGACGAAGTCCGAGAACGCCCTCTGGTCGGCGTCGTCGGGCAGCACCCACCGACCCAGCCGCTGCATCTCCTGGCGCGACGTCACCGACGTGGCCGTCCAGCCGTGGTCGTTGAGCCAATCGGTGACGTCGGCCCGGTCCTCGTCGTGGTACATCAGATCGCCGACGTCGACGGCGTCCTCCATCCCGAATTGGGCGGAGATCTTCTGGAACCGCTCGCGCATCAACTCGCGCCGATCCTGGGCCTGCACCCCCACGGTCTCCACCGCCACCCGACTTCCGGGCGCGCTCAACCTGGTGACGTCGGCGAACAGGCGGTCCTGGGCCTCGGCGGGCAGGTACATCAGCAGCCCCTCGGCGAGCCACGCCGTCGGCGCCGCCGTCTCGAATCCCGCGTCGACCAGGGCTTTGGGCCAGTCATGCCGCAGGTCGACGGGCACCTCGTACCGCGTCGCGGACGGTGCGACACCGTGCCGGGCCAGTGTCTCCGCCTTGTAGTCGAGGACCTTCGGCTGGTCGATCTCGAACACCTTCGTACCGTCCGGCCACGCGAGGCGGTAGGCGCGGGAGTCCAGGCCCGAGGCCAGGATGACCACCTGACCGATGCCGGCGGCCGCGGCGTCGGCGAAGAACGCATCGAAGAAGTGGGTGCGCACCGCCTGGTAGTTGCCCATGTGCTCGAGGATCGCGGCCGACTCGGGGTCGACCTGTGCCACCTTGTCGGCGAAGGAGTCGTCGAGCATGAACTCCCAGACCCCGGTGCCGGCACCGGACACGAGCACCCTGGCGTAGGGGTCCCGAATCAACGGGGCGTCGCGCTCGGTCTCGGCGGCGCGAGCCGCAGCCACCATCACCGCGGTGGAACCCACGCTGGTGGCAATGTCCCAGCTGTCGTCGTCGGCGCGCAGAGAACTCATCAGACGATGCTAACCAAGAAGTTAGACCTGCTACACGGCAATGCCGGGCGGTGCGCGCGCCGTGCTTGCCAGATTTACACCGAGTTACTCGGCGAGCGTCCAGAGTTTGTTCGCCAGCAGCAGTTCCAGCTTGTCGACGATGTTGCCGAGTTCGTCGTGGCCGCCGACGTAGCCGGCATAGAAGCCCATGCCCCACATCACCGCGACCAACATCTCGACGAGCGTGGAGACGTCGGTGTCGGTGGTCAGCTCGCCACTCTGCAGAGCTTCGGTAACTGCCCAGGTCACGAAGGCTCTAGAGGTCTTCAGCGAGTTGTGCTCGTCGCGGCTGAGTTCGGGATGGCGCTGCGATTCCAGGACCGAGGTCACCAAGAACGCTGCCGCGGAGCGGTCGCGTGAGTCCGACTGCATCGCCGCCGAGAAGAACGCGGAAAGCCTCTTCAACAAGGACGTCTGTCCGTCGGCCTTCGCCATGCCGGCGGCGACGACCATCTCGTTGGTCTTCTCGACCACTTCGGCATAGAGGACGCGCTTGCTGGCGAAGTAGTGGTTGATCGCCGGGCGGGTCAGATCAGCACGTATGGCGATCGCCTGAAACGTCGCTGCGTCGTAGCCGAGTTCGCTGAAGACTTCCCGGGCGGCGCGCACGATGCGCTCGCGGGTCTCCGCCGCCTTCGCTGCGGGCGGGCGGCCAGGGCCTCTGGTAGCGGTATACGGCACGGTCAAATTGTGCCACACGCAACGTGTCGACCCGACGTCAATTGATTGCCGAACCATGACACGGGGGTTCGCAGCAAACCGTCGTCGCCGTCAATGGGGGTGTTTCGACCAATTGTGACGAAAGTCCGACATAGCTGGCGCTTCATATCTCGTGTCCACCGAGGGCGTGCCGACAACTATCGTCTTCATCCATGGCGGGAGGGCTGTCTCGGGAGTCCTACTTCGAGACGGGTCTCGAAGTACTGGCCGACGTCGGATACGGCGGCCTCAAACTCGCCGAGGTGTGCAACCGGCTCGGGGTCACCACCGGCTCGTTCTACCACTACTTCCCGAGCTGGTCGGCCTATACCCGCGAACTCATCGCCCACTGGCTCCAGCGTCGCCTCGACGGCATGACCGTCGCCTACAACCAGCCCGATCCACGGCGCCGCATCGACGTCGTCATCAAGCACGCACTGTCGCTGCCCCACGGCGCCGAGGCGGCCATCCGGGTGTGGAGTTCCCTGGACCCCGACGTGCTGGCCGTGCAGACCGAGGTGGACACGCGCCGGTTCGACGTCATGTACGACGCCGCGTTCGCGATTCTCGGGAAGCCCAACCAGGCCCACGTGTTCGCGTCCTGGGCCATGTACCTGCTGATCGGCTACGAACAAGCCACCCTGCCCCGCGACACCGTGGGGCTGAAGTGGGTCGCGGATCAGCTGCTCGACGCGTTGGACTCCGGTCGGTTCGCCTCCGTGCCCGACGCAGAGTGACGCGCGGTCTACGTTGGGACCATGCTGAACCCGGCGCAGCTCTGGAGCCGGGCGACCGACAGGATCCGGCGGCGCGATCCCGAGAAGGACGCCGCTCGCCGCGCATTGCGGGCGGCGCTGGTGCTGCCGCTGGCCGCCGCCATCGGCTTCGCGCTCGGAAGTGGTTCGCAGACACCGCTGTTCGCGATCTTCGGCTCGGTCGCCCTGCTGATCACCGTCGACTTCCCTGGTAACCGGCCGGCACGTGCGCTCGCCTACGGCGGCCTGGGCGTCAACGGCGCCATCCTCATCACCCTGGGCACCCTGGTGGCACCGCTGCCGTGGTTGTC
>Ga0102593_1003144_pt1 | contig 11226 bp, 9 predicted proteins | sample AraplaCol_mMS_r2_2_FD_76862 | JGI IMG/M metagenome (GOLD analysis project Ga0102593, IMG submission 76862) | Arabidopsis root microbial communities from North Carolina, USA - plate scrape MF_Col_mMS_r2 (SPADES assembly) (version 2) | ecosystem: Host-associated > Plants > Roots > Endosphere...
GCGCCGACACCGTCGCAGGCCCCGCTCCGCCGAGTAGCGCCACCACGACGACGCCGACGAAGAACAGCACGCTCTCCCCGGCGATGCCGAGCACGCGGTCCAAGAGCAGGGCGATCACCGCGCACAACACCGACGGCACCACGATCGCGGCGAGCCACGACGCCACTCGTCGTTCGCGCGGGGCGAGCTGCCACGACCGGCCACCCTTGGCTTGGTCGTGGGTGACCATGTGGATGTCGATCTTGCCCGAGCGCTGAACCGTGGCGGCGCCGATGCCTTCGTCGAACATCCGCGCCCACCGGGACCGTCGCGACGTCCCGAGTACCAGCTGGGTGGCGTTCATCTCCCTGGCGAAGTCCAGCAGCGCGGTGGTGACGTCGTCGCCGGCCACGGTGTGCAGAGTCGCCCCCAGGCTGGCGGCGAGTTCGCGGATCTTGCCCATCTGCGGGGCCGAGATGCCGGACAGTCCGTCGCCGCGCACGACGTGCACCACCATCAGCTCGGCGCTGGACCGCGACGCGATCCGAGACGCCCTGCGCACCAACGTCTCCGACTCGTCGCCACCGGTGACGGCGACGGCGACCCGCTCTCGGGCCTCCCAGGTGTCGCTGATCTCGTGGTCGGCGCGGTACTTGGCCAGAGCGGCGTCGACCTGGTCGGCCAACCACAACAGGGCCAACTCGCGCAGCGCCGTCAGGTTGCCCTGCCGGAAGTAGTTGCTCAGCGCGGCGTCGATGCGCTCGGGCGCGTAGACGTTTCCGTGGGAGAGCCTCCGGCGCAACGCCTCCGGCGTGATGTCGACGAGCTCGATCTGATTGGCCCGCCGAACCACCTCGTCGGGCACGGTCTCCTGTTGCTCGATGCCGGTGATCTGGGCGACGACGTCGTTGAGGCTCTCCAGATGCTGCACGTTGACCGTGGACACCACCGCGATGCCGGCGTCGAGCAGCTCGTTGACGTCCTGCCACCGCTTGGCGTTCTTCGATCCGGGGGTGTTGGTGTGGGCGAGTTCGTCGACCAGCACCACCTCGGGCCGCCGGGCGAGCACTGCCTCGACGTCCAGCTCGGCGAACTCGGTGCCCCGGTAGGAGATGAGCCGCGGTGACACCAGCTCGATGCCGTCGAGGAGCTCGGCGGTTCGCTTGCGGCCGTGGGTCTCCACCACCGCCGCGACGACGTCGGTACCGCGTTCGAGCCGCCGATGCGCCTCGCCGAGCATGGCGAAGGTCTTGCCGACACCCGGCGCCGCACCGAGGTAGATCCGCAACTCGCCGCGCTTGGAGCGGTGCGTGGACGCGTCGGGACTCACGTGCCCATCATCCCCTCACTCGTCGGCCGTCGAGCACACGGTCGACGTGGCCACCACGGTAGGGCGGTGCGCCGGTCGGCATGGCCACCCTTGCGCTTTCTTGACGCGGCCGAGCTGCGTCTTTACGCGTTCAATACGGCATCGGCCGAGTCCGCCGAAATGACCCTGCTGTGAAACACCTGGGTTTACTGTCAAGATCGTCAATTTTCTTCGGGGTCTGGAGTAGGACATGGAAGCTGCACTCAAGCCGTGGTTCACCACGGGCGTCGCACTCGTCGGCGCCAGCGCGATCGCGCTCACGCCGGTCAGCCCGGCGGCGCCCGCGCGGATCTCCGCCGAGGTCGCGAGCATGACGACCGCGGTGTCGCGCGAGGTACAGCTGACGGCCCTCGACTGGCCCTACATCCTCTCGCTGCCGATCGTGCGACAGAACATTCGCAACACCATCGAGAACTGGGCGGTGTACCTCGGCGGCTTCGCCAAGGCCGGTGTCGGCCTCGGCCAGTCGGTGTTGGCCATCCCCGGCGTCACCGTCGAGGCGATCCAGCAGGTTCTGGCGCTCGACTTCGTCGGCGCCTTCGACACCGTGGCGACCGCGGTCCGCGACTCGGTGATCGCCGTCGGCGCCCCGCTGCTCGATTCGCTGATCTGGCGCAACCAGCGCGCCGCCCTCGTGCAGGCCGCGTTGAGTGAGGCGGTGCCACTGGCCTACCTCAGCGTGGCCAACGGCTTCCTGACTGCCGCCAATGGGGTGACGACGGCTGCCATCGTCGGCGTGCAGGACTTCGTCGCCGCGGTCCTCACATTGAACCTGGGCAACATCGTCAACGCGGGACTGGAGGGCACCAAGAACTTCATCGTCTCGCTCGGGCAGGGCGCCGGTGCGATCGTCGCGGGCATCGAGGCAGCACAGTTCGGCATCGCGACCGCTCTGGCGACCACGCCACCGCCGCCGCCGACCTTCGCCGCCGCGGACGTCTCGGACGTGTCGTCGTTCAGCACGCCGTCGGTCGGAAACACCACCCTGACGCTGTCGCGCTCCGCGGCCGTCTCCGAGGCGCCGGAGGTGTCCGGATCGAAAGCCGTTGCGCCCGAGAGTGATCCGGCCGGCGCCGACGAACCGCCGGCCGTCGACGCCCCGGTCGCGGTCGAGCCGGAGAAGACGCCCGCGCCGACGGCCGGTCCCGCCCCGGCCGAGGACGTCACCCCGGCGTCCGACCCCGTCGCCCCGGTGAAGGACGCGGAGGTCAAGGACACGGTCAAGGAGGCCCCCGAGGTCAAGGAGACCGTGAGGGACTCGGTCAAGGCCACGCCGGGCGGGCACACCGTCGGAAACGTCGAGCCGGGTGCCAAGGCCGCCGATGAGTCCGCTGCCAAGCCCGCCGCCGCGGACGACGGTGCCGCCGCCAAGCCCGCATCCGGGACCGAGGGGCAGTAGCGAGGTCTGATCAGGGGGCGCCGGCGGTGCGGACGCCCACCTTCTCGAAGCGGTTGAGGTAGTCCCGTGACTCGCCGGCGGTCACCGAGGCCAGGAGGTTGACGGCCTCGCGACCAAACGTCCACGGGGCCAGGTCGACGACCGTGATGAGGGGATTGCCCAGTTCCGTCGTCGGGTCACTGCTCAACGACGCCAGTCCGAACGAGCGGCCGACGGGACGTCCGAGTGACTCCAGGATGGCCAGCGACCGCCCGGCGAAACCCTGTGGTGCGCACACCAACGCGTCGACGTCGTCCGGGGCGACCGCCGCCCGGACGGCGGCGCCGAGTTCGTCGGTGGTGGCACCCAGTGGGCAGTCGAACGCCGACGGTTCGACGTGGTGGGCCGCGCACCAGTCCAGGTAGCTCTGCCGGACGTCGTCGGCCCAGGACGAGTAGAACCTCTGGTCGGAGCCGACGAAGGCTGGTCGGCGAAACCCGCTGTCGTGCAGGTGATCCAGCACGGTGCGGGCAAGGTCGGCGTGGGGCGCCTCGATCACGGCGGCGACGGCGTCGGCCAGCGCCTCGGGTGGGCGTCCCGCGGTCACCATGGGAATGCCTGCGTCGACGAGGCGCTCGAGCATGGGGTCACCAGGGAGGGGGTCGACGGCGATCACGCCGTCGACCTGGAAGTGGCGCGGGCCGACGTCGGCGTCGCGGGCGAACAGGGTCAGGTCGGCGTCGTGTTCGGCCGAGCCGTGTGCCGCGCCGAAGGCAAACTCCATGTAGAAGTTGAAGTTTCGCGCGATCGGCGGGATGTAGATGCCGAATGCCCCGACGCTGCTGCCACGCAGTTGGCGTGCCGCGCGGTTGGTGACGTACCCGAGTTCGCGGGCAGCGGCGGCCACCCGGGCGGCGGTCTGCGGCGACACTCGGCCACCGCCGTGCAGGGCGTCGGACACGGTGGTCTTGGACAGGCCGACGTGCCGGGCGATCTCCACGATCGTCACTCGCCGCGCTGCCATGGCGCCATCGTAACGAGCGGAGCCATTGCGCCTCAGCCCTTGACAACGTGGGCTCGTCGCGCGAGTCTCAGTCGTGCCGGAACGTTCCGGCACGAAGGGAGACGCCGATGGCCCCGCCGGTTGCACGCCCGCCGAAGACCCGAGCCGCCCGCATCGTGCTCGCGATCGCCGTCCTGAACTTCGTCATCCTGCTGTTCCCTCCGCTGACGTGGATCGTCGGGCAGGGCGGGGTCTGGTTCTTCGTGATCACCGGCGTCCTCGGGGTCCTGTCGCTGGTGGTCATGTATCGGGTCGACGCCGGCGACGGGGAGCAGTGACCGTGGACGTACTCATCGGCTACGGCGGCGTCGTCGTCTTCCTGATCGTGCTGCTCGTCGTCCTGCAGCGCACCAAGGGCAGCGCCGACTTCAGCGAATATGCCACGGCCGGGCGGTCTTTCGGCCCGATGTTCTCGGCCATGGCCTTCGTGAACACCTGGCTGCCCGGCACCATCTTCATCGCCTTCGCCGGTTACGCCGCCAGTGCGGGCGCCATCGGGTTCTACTTCGTGGCGTACTCCATCCTCGCGGTGGTGCTGATGTTCCTGCTGGCCCGCCCCGTGCACGAATGGGGACGGCGGTTCGACCTGCGCACCCAGGCCGATCTGCTGGGTCTGCGCTACGGGTCCACCCCGGTGCGGGTGATCGCCGCCGTCATCGGGGCCATCGCCTCGTTCCCGTGGGTGGTGCTGGGCATGCAGTCGCTGACGTTGGTCTTCGAGTACCTGTCCTTCGGGTCGGTGTCGGCGACCGTGGCCGCGTTGATCGGCATCGGCGTGCTGGTCGTGCGGCAGTGGTGGACGGTGCGCCTCGGCGCGCGCGGCCTGGTGATCAGCGACTTCGTCCAGGGTGTGGTCGCCTATCTGTTCGGCACCGTGCTGATCCTGGGGTTGTTGACCTGGCTGCTGACCAACGGCCACGGCTTCGGTGAGGTGAAGCCCTCGTTCTTCACCCTGCCCGGGCCGGGCAGCGCCGAGGGGCCGCTCTACCTGTTCTCGCTGATCGCCACCGGCGCGCTCGGCGGCTGGTGCTGGCCGGACATCTTCGTGCGGCTGTTCGCCTCCAACAGCACGAAGTCCATCAAGCGGGCCGCGGTGATGGCCTCCCCGCTGCTGGTGATCTTCGGCTGCTCGCTGTGCCTGCTGGCGATGGCCGCGTCCACCCTGCCCGGTGTCGCCGACGCCCCCGACGAGGTCTGGTTCATCACCGCCTCGGTTGGCGGACCGCTCGTGCTGACGGTGGCGGGGGTGTGCGTGCTCGCGGCGACGATGGGCAACGTGGGCGCCAACCTGCAGGCCCTGGGTGCCCAGATCGCCAACGACGTCGTCGGTCCGGCCCGCGGCACCCGGGTGGAGGATCCCCGCTGGGGCAAGGTCTCGGTCGCGGTGCTGACGCTGCTGGCGGGTGCCGTCGCGGTCGCGACCACCGACGTGCTGTCCTCGGGCATGGTGGCGCTGGCGCAGGTGTCCTACCAAGGCATCGTGCAGCTGGCGCCGACGGTGTTCCTCGGCATCTTCTGGCGGCGGGGCAACGCCGCGGCAGCCGGCTCGGCGATGGTGCTCGGCTTCGCGACCGCCTGCGTGCTGCAAGTGCTCTACCCCATCGCAATTCCCGTGCTCGGCGGGATGACCTCCGGGGTGGCCGCGTTGGCGGTCAACGTCGCCGTCTACGTCGCGGTGTCCTACCTCAAGCCCGACGACGAGGACGAAAGGCGGCGCGTGGACGAGTTGTTCGACTCCTTGCACACACCAGAACGGATGGCACGATGACGGCGACACGTCGCACGGGATACGTATGGCACGAACGGTATGCGTGGCACGACACCGGAACTCACGTCGGGATCTTCCCGGCGGGCGGCTTCAACCAGCCGCACATGACCTTCGAGAGTGCCGAGTCGAAGTCGAGAATGGCTGGGCTGGTGGAGGTCTCGGGCATGATCGACGAACTGGTCCGCGTCACGCCCAGGTTGGCGTCGCGGGAGGACCTGCTGCGCGTGCACGACGCCGCGCACGTCGACCGCATCGAACGCGAGAGCGCCGACCGCGGGGGTGACGGGGGTGACGGGTTCACCCCCTTCGGACGCGGGTCCTACGACATCGCCCGATTGGCGGCGGGCGGCACCATCGCCGCCGCCGAGGCCGTGCTGACCGGTGCGGTCGACAACGCCTATGCGCTGGTGCGCCCGCCGGGACACCACGCCCGCCGTGACATGGGCATGGGGTACTGCATCTTCTCGAACGTCTGCGTCGCAATCGGATACGTGCGGGCGACGCTCGGGGTGCGGCGGGTCGCGATCGTCGACTACGACGTGCACCACGGCAACGGTGCCGAGTCGATCTACGCCGATGACGCCGACGTGCTCACCATCTCCCTGCACCAGGACCGGCTGTTCCCGCAGGACACCGGCAGCGTCACCGAGACCGGGGCGCAGGGCACCAACGTCAACGTGCCCCTGCCGGCGGGGTCGGGCAACGGCGCCTACCTCGCGGCGATCGAACGCGTCGCGGTGCCGGCCGTCACCGCGTTCAATCCCGAGATCATCTTCGTGTCAAGCGGTTTCGACCCCAGTCCCGTCGACCCGCTCGGGTGCATGACCGTCACCTCCGGCGGCTTCAAGGACATGGCGGCCGCGCTGGTGGGACTAGCCGAGGACGTGTGCGGCGGCAAGATCGTCTTCTCACACGAAGGCGGATATTCGCCCGTGCACGTGCCGTTCTGCGGCCTTGCGGTGCTCGAGGCGCTGACCGGGCACGAGACGGGTGTGCCCGATCCGTTCGCCCAGAGCTTCGACGCCTCACCCGCCCACGTGCTGCAGCCGTGGCAGGATGCGGTCATCGCGCAGGCGGCGCTCATCGCCGACGCGCTGCGGATGTAGGGGGCTTCCTCTCGACCCCCACTGTGAGGGTCGACGGACCGTTTCAGTGACCGAGCAACCCATGAAACGGTGTCCTCGAGGCCATTGCGCCGCTGTTAGCCTGAAACGGGGCAGCAGTGAAATGGTCCCGTGACGAGGCTCTCGGTTCATGCGAGGGGCAAGGGGGGATTCCTATCAGCAAGAGCGCGGCACCCGGCGCATATGGTCGAACTGCGGACACGGGTGCGGCGGCGGGAAGCGAGTCGCGACCCCCTGCCATCCACCGGCTCAAGCACGGTTCCGAACCCATTCGACCTGAGGGGCCGCCGCCCGTCGTCGGTGTCCCCACCTCCACGAACCGGACGGCGACCGCTTCGGTGGGAGAGGCTACGGGTAGACCAATTCCGAGTGACTTTCCGCCTGTGGTCTATCTGCCTTGCGCAGAGGCAGTCGTCGATCCGAAGGACGCGCGAGTCGACATGCGCGAAACGCGAGATGGGCGAACTGCGCTACTGGCGTACTCAGCCTTGGATCGCTTACACGACTGCTGCGGAAGTGAACAGCCGTGGATCTTGATGCCGACTTCCGCTCTGTCGCAACTTCAGGCTGCACGCCCATTTCAGCTGTTGTTGCTAGACGTCGACATTCCCGTTGAGAAGCGGAGAGGGGCCCGTTGACCCTATACATCACTGACGAATCCCTCACCAAGATTGCTGCCTCGTTGACGGACGCTGGCACCGTGCTTGAAAGCGCAAGCGCCTCTGTCCCGACGAGCGTCGACGGTGGATCTGGAGCACCTGCAATCCTCGGAATCCTGGCGAGGCTCGTCGACAACACCGGTCAGCTCGTAGTGGGCGTCAATGCGGTAGGTGCGGCCATCGTTTCGGCCAATAACAGCTATCTCGGTAGGGACGAGGAAGCGGCTGAGATGCTGGAGAACGCCATGGAAACCGAATGAGATGACGATCGACACGAAGATCGACGGGAATCCAGACGCCGTGGCCGGCGTCGCAGAGTGGCTTCGAACGACCTTGGCCAACAAGATCAAACACACCGTGGATGACATCAATAGCGCGAAGACGCTCGCAGGGTCTGATTGGCACGGTGTCGCTTCCGACGCCTTCGTCAGCCGAATGACGAGTGGGGTCGCGAAGGCGGACGGTTTGCATTCCGCCGTCGTGAGTAGCGCGGACGCGATCGATCACTTTGCGGATGAGTTGCGACGCGCGCAATCAGAGATGAAGACGATTCGAGACAACGCTCAAGGCGAGGGACTGTCGGTGGATGGGTTTGTCATCAACGATCCCGACACAACGGATAAGATCCCCGCTTACGCAACGGCGCTCAGTGCCACTGATGCCGCTCGGACTGTCGAGAAGTTTGCAGCCGACACTCTGAAGAATGTGTGGGCCGACCTGTCCGGCAAGTGGTTCTTCGTGGTCGGTGATCTCATCAATGGCGCAGCCGGAACCCTTGTAGCCGCGCACTCCTCGACGTTGCTCAAGCAGTCGAAGTTCTTGGCTGAAGAATCGGAGAAATTCCTCAACCTGGCGAAAGCAGCGCCTGAGGGCAGCGCCGCGGCTTTGGTCTATCGCGACTTCGACGCTTCTCGTGCACTTGCGAATAGCGCCGACGACGCCGCCAAGGCAGCGGCAAGCGCCGAGTCGACTGCAGGTCGCGTGGGTCTCAAACTCGGCGGAGCCATGGCGATAGGGGGTGTGGTGTACGACATCGCCAACGGCAAGGACGTTGATCAGGCCATCGTCTCCGGAGGCGTCGGATTCGGGGCCTCAGTGCTTGCCGGAGCCGCCATTGGCACTGCAATACCCGTACCGGTGGTCGGAACTGCCGTCGGTGCCGTCGGTGGCGCAGTCGTCGGCATCTTCGCCTCCGGTGCCGTCGACTCGCTCTACCAGAACGGTATTGGTGCCGTCGGTGATGCAATCAGCGACGGAGCATCGGCGGTCGCCAATACGGGCAAAGCGATTGGCGGCTTGGCAGAAGATGCGTGGAATGCCATCTTCTAGTCCAACGGAGTTTCCCGACGAATGGAACGGACCCGACCGCGACGCACGTTCCACGATGGCCACCGCGATTTTGCTCGGCATCGCATTGGCGTCGTTGGCATTCGGAGTGGTCCTGGCAGCGGCGGGAAGTTCTGCCGGCTTCGTGTATGCCGCGCTGTTCGCCATCGTCATGGCGCTGGTCGCAGCATTCGGTGTGGCCGTTCGTGTTCAGCGGCGTCCCCTCGCACATGCGATCCGGACGACGAGCGCGGACGGGCGGCCGGCAACCGAGATCTGCGCCTCGCGGCGGCAATTCATCTTGTTGGTCGCCTTGATGACCACGCTTGCGGGCACGTGTGTGATCGGCGCGGTTCACCTCACCCTCGGTCAAGGAATGTTGGTCGTCTCGGGGCTGCTCGCCGTCTTCGGACTCGTCGGCGCATCGTTTCCCGTGTCGGCGCTGCTCGGTCGGATCCGTCGCGGAGGTGTGGTGCTGACGGAACGGGGAGTCGCACAACGGGGTTGGAGCTTCGAGTCCAGTCTGACATGGGCGGAGATCGCGGGGGTCAAGGCGGCGTTCAACGGGCACCCGGTCATCCTGCTGATCGGGTACGCGAACGTCGCGTGGAGCGCCGGGTACACGACGCGCCTGTGGCGTGTCGACCGTCTCCCACCGGTGCCCATGATCGAAGTCGACTGCCGGCGGTTCGACGTCGACCGCCAAGCGCTCTACGACTACCTCGCGTGCTACGCGGCGAATGACGACCTGCGCTCTGAGTTGGGGTCGGCTGCTGCCGTCGTCAGAGCAGAGCGGACGAGGCCCTATACCACCTGAGGCGACGAATGTATTGAGGCACAATGCATTCAGGTAGTTGCCAGGTTCACGATCCTCAGTTTGGATTCAGGTTCATCGGTCAACATCACCCACAGCAATACATCGCCGTGGTGATTGCCGCCCGGTCCACCGGGTCTCTTCGCGAGTGAGAAGCCCCGATGACCTTGGTGACTCTCGACGTCGTGTTCGTCCTTCCGCGACGGCTGCGTCAATTGGCCGTGACGTGTAGCAACCAATCGGCCGACGCGATGGAGGCCCACGGCGGCGCGGCCTTCCGGCTCGGCGCGAACTTCCCCGGCCAGTCCGACGGACCGTGCGAGCCGCACGTGTCGATGTTCATGATGGCCGTCGAGGACCACGAAGTGGACGAGGTGGGCGCCGCACTGGCCGAGGCGGTGCGAGCGTGCGCTCCCGTCGCGGCCACGGCCACGGAGTACCGCCACAACCACGAGGGCGCCCCAGAGGTGTTCTTCGCGCTGAACGACGGCTTCCGGGCCGTGCAGCGTGTGGTCGTCTCCGCGGCGGAGCCGCTGCGCCGCGGCCGGCTCAGGGAGCGCGGGCCGGGCGGGGAACCGTTGGCGCCCATCCTCGACGATCCCCATCCCGAGGACCCGGCGCGGGTGCGGCAGTTGCGGCGCTACGGTTTCGACGACGTCTCCGACGACGAGGACGACCGCTTCAACCCGCACGTCACCCTCACCTGGCCGCGCGACGAGACCACCCGCACCGACCTGTTCGTCCTGCCTGCGGTCGAGGAGTTCACGGGCGAGCTGGACGAGGTCGCGCTCTACGGCATGAGCCCCAACGGCACCTGCACCACCCGCTACGGCGCCTGGACCTTGGCCGGAAGCCCGGTCCGGTGACGACCGACAGCCCGGAGCTGAAGCGCTCGCTGTGGGCGCTGGACGGGGTGAACTTCTTCCTCGCCGACGTGCAGGCGGGCCTCGGTCCCTTCCTCGGGGTGTACCTGATCAACAAGGAGACGTGGAACCCCGCCAACATCGGATTGATCCTCACCCTCGGCGGGGCGGTGGGGCTGCTGTTGAACGCACCGGCAGGAGCGTTGATCGACGCCTCCCGGCACAAGCGGGCGCTGCTGGCCGCCGCCGCCGCGCTCACGTCGTTCGGCACGTTCATCGTGACGCTCAAGCCCACCTTCGCCGTCGTCACCGCCGCGCAGCTCATCACCGGGGTGGCCGGTGTCGTGCTGGGCCCGGTGATCGCGGCGATCGCGCTGGGCATGGTGGGACCCAAGCGCTATGCCGCTCAGACCGGGCGGATGCAGGCCTTCAACCACGCGGGCAACGTCATGGGTTCTGCCGTCGCAGGGTTGGCGGGGTACCTGATCAGCTTGAAGATGGGATTCTGGCTGGCCAGCCTGTTCGGCATCTTCGTCGTGATCGCCACCTTGATGATCAAGGGGCACTTGATCGACGACGACCTGGCCCGCGGCTTGAAGCCCAAGGACGACGACGGCGACGACGAGAAGCCCTCGGGTCTAAGGATGTTGCTGCGTAACCGGCCGTTGCTGCTGTTGGCGGCGGTGGTCGGGCTGTGGCAGTTGGCCAACGGGGCGATGCTGCCGATCACCGGACAAAAGTTGGCCGTCGGCAACACGGGCGACGGCGCGCTGTACCAGGCCGCGCTGATCATCGTGGCGCAGGTCGTGATGATTCCGATGGCGCTGCTGGTGTCCAAGCGTGGCGACCAGTGGGGCCGAAAACCGTTGATGGTGGCGGCTTT
>Ga0102593_1003158_pt1 | contig 11176 bp, 8 predicted proteins | sample AraplaCol_mMS_r2_2_FD_76862 | JGI IMG/M metagenome (GOLD analysis project Ga0102593, IMG submission 76862) | Arabidopsis root microbial communities from North Carolina, USA - plate scrape MF_Col_mMS_r2 (SPADES assembly) (version 2) | ecosystem: Host-associated > Plants > Roots > Endosphere...
GCCGCACCTACGAAGAATTCGAGCAAGCGATGGATCGCGACCGCTTCATGACGGCGGAAGAGGCATTGGAATGGGGCCTTATCGACCGCATCCTGCAGGTTCGGGCAGTTGCCCCCGACCACATCGACGCCACTTGAAACAAGCCCGGCGCAATCCGGGGGCACCGCTACTTCGCGAACGCACCTCATGCGCAGGTTTCGATCGAGCCTTTTGCATTCACAGGTCATGAGATTCCACGTGACATGGCGTCAGCCTGGCCCAGTGAGAGCCTGCTATCCCTCCGGGCTCTGCGCAACTTAGTGATCCACGTATTGCGCTCATCAAGGGCGATGACAAGATAAGATTTGCGTCCTGCATTCTCGAACCAACACTCTTGTTGCAATTTGGTTGTGGGATAGGAATTTTGAAGCTGGCTCTTGGAGTGTCCTTGAGTTTTCGGGACGCTGTGGAGTGCCGGTGTGACACCTGGATGGCTGGCCGTGGCGATGTGTCCAATCCTGGCACTCGTTGTGTGGGGCGTATCGCTCCGGACTAAAGCATTATTTTTCCTTATGCCTTGACCGGACATGTCGAATGAACATCATCCGGAAATCGGCAAATCCGTCAAAACCGGCGGCTTGAGCAGCTCGAAAGACGGTGGTGTTTGCGACTGCACATTCCCGTGCCACCGATTGCAGCGTTCCAAAGGCGATAGCCTCTGGCCTGTCGAGAGCAAGCCTTGCCACCCGTTCCGACCGGTCCGGAAAGACGAGCAGGCGCGTAGCAATCATCTGCCTGAATGCCTCGAGATCTTTTGGGGCACAGAGCCGACTTTGTGCCCTAACCATATGCTGACAACATTTTTGGTTGCGATCCTTGTTTCAATTCGATGCCTGCGACGACGCCGTTTCGATCATCTTGATCCAGCCGGCTGCGCGCTCCGCTGCCTCGGCAAGCACCGGCTTCGGCGCCTTGTAGTATTCTTCGACGGGAAGCTCACGGCGCAACCGAACGAAGGCGATCGCGTCCTTTAGCGTCGGAAATTGCGACGGCAATGTCAGGTGCAGAAATAGCGAGACGACCGCGACCGAACGTGACCGGCCGCCACGGCAGTTGATGAGGACACTGCCTTTCTCTCGTCGCGGATAGGACGGCTTGTCAGGCAACACCTGCTCGAGTGCAGCACGCAAGATATAATGAGCGGCGACCATTTGCGTATCCGGATTCCCAGCCCCGTCGATCAACCCGATCTTGTAGTAGCGGATTTCGCCCGGCCCGTAGATGCTTCCCTGATGATCCGAAACAAGGTTGGACTTCTCGACAAAATTGAAGTCTAGATTAACGGCGCAATTGACGACGGTCGTGATCCCCCTGCTTCTCAAAAGTTCAAGATCGCTCGCTCCTTCTTTCCCGGAAATGAAAAGGTCTACGCCATAGAGTGGGTGGGCTTCGTATATTAGACTGAGCTTTGGAAGGGTATCCGCGGCTGCTTCACTGGTGCGTTCGGTTAGGGTCATTTTTTCTCCATTTGACCGCTGGATGTTTGAACCTGCGCCTGGAAAACGGGCAACCCCGATCGCGCGCACGGTGTTAGCTAGGCAGCGGCCCGAGCAATTCTTGTTTCGCTGATTTGACGCGCAACGCGCTCCAATGTCGGATATATCGCACCCTGCCCGGTCGCGACGTATCCTGGACATAGGAACTCCGTCGAACCGGCCGGAACTTTCCCGAGGGTCAGGGGATAGTATCGGCCTCCCGCGTTCCTGAGAACCAGCGTTGCTGCCGCCACGTCCCAAGCGTTGACGCCGAACCCCGCCGCAGCATCGGCCCAGCCGGCGGCGACATGGGCGATACTGAGCGCCGCGCTGCCGGGACGGCGCAATGTCGAAAATGTCTCGACCAGCTCCCCCAGATTGGCGAGGGCCGCATCCCGACCGTCAATCCGGAAGTCTCGTGAAACCGGATAGCCGGTTATCAAGGTCGCATGTGTCTCATCCGGGATGGAGCGAGACTGCAAGATTTTGCCATTGAGATAGGACCGGCTCAGATCCGCGGAAAACATGAACTCTGTCACGGGATCGTAGATAGCGCCGGCCACAACGCGGCCCTCGATGACTGCAGCGACCGAGACGCACCAGAATGCGAGCCCTCTTGCAAAGTTGGAGGTGCCATCGATCGGATCGACATACCATTGAATGTGGCCCGAACCGGTCTGTCCGCCCTCCTCGCCCATAATTGCGGAATCCGGTTCGTGCTCCAGGATAAAATTCCGGATCGTGTTTTCCGCCTGCTCGTCATGGACAGTAACGACGTCGTGGAGATCGACCTTGTAGTCGACAGCGACGTTTGAACGGAATGCCTTGATGAGGGGATCGTGAACGGCAAGTGCCGCGCCCTTGGCAATCTCGGTGAGCTTTTTTGATCGGGCAATTGTCTTTTCGTCCAAATGCGGCGGATCGCCAGGGGCACGGTTTTTCATCTTCTGTAATCCACTTGATGTGCGAGGCTAATGTCGGCTGGCGCCGGCAAGACGGCGCCAATTCCAGCTATTTCGTGTAATTCACCCGCCAGAAATCCTGCCATTCCTCGCGCCGGTCGAAATCGTCGAGCCCTGTGGAGGAATCGTAGGCCTGCAGCTTGGTCGAGATCCTCATCAACCCGGATGGCTCGTCGTCGGGCATCTTGATTGCCGTGCTTGTCGGGAGCTTGCCGTCCTTCATCTGCGGCGCGATGCCTTCTTCTGTCAGGATGTAGTGGATGAAGAGCTTGGCGGCGTTCGGACTCTGCGTCTTCGCCGCAATCAGCCCAAGCTTGACGTAGTTCCAACCCACCCAAGGCTCGAGTGTGGTGCAAATGCCGAGCTTGTATCCCTTGTCCTGGTTGTCGCGAAACTTCGCCGAACTCAAAAGCCCGAAGAACGGGTCCTTCTGACCCGGCGCGCCAACTGCTTCCGAGACCTTGTCATCGCTATCCGTTGCAAGTGGCCCGTTTTGAGCGAAAGCCTTGATCCAGGCCGCAGCGGCACTCTTCTCGCCAGTTTCCAGCTCCTTGCCGAATTGAGCCTTGTATGCCGCGGCCACCGCCTCGCTGCCGTGGGCCTGTAGTTGATTGAACCAGTCGGTATAGTTGCCTTTCGTCAACGGATCGATGACCGCAACCTTGCCCTTCCACTTGGGCTCCGTCAGTTCCCAGATGTTGGTGACCGGGCACTTTTCATAGGTCTCGGTATTGTAGGCCCAGACATTGGCATTGGTCGATATCGCCAATGGATTCTGGAACTGTGGAGGTATCGTCGATGCCTTGTCGGCCGGGACAAAGTTTTCGACGAATTTCTCGGGCAGAAGCTGCGCGAGCGCTGCCGGCGCATCGGTGATCAGGACGACATCGCCTTGCACATTGTTGGCTTGGCTCTCGCGAATGATCATCTCCAGCTGGCTATTTGCCGAGACCTTCATTCCTGTTGCCTTGATGCCGTACTTCCTCGTGAAGTTTTCCGCCATCTCGACGATCTTGCCGGTGCTGTCATAGACGTTGATTGGCTTTTCGGCTTTTGCCGCTTGAACCAGAGCTTCAAGGTCGAATTCGTCGGCCGCTGCGACCGGAATTGCTGAGGCGGCCGCGAGGGCGGCAATCACCACACACTTCAGATTTGACATGCTTCTCATTGCTTTCCTCCCCCGTTGACTCTGACCGGCGTTTACTTGCGGTAATTCGTCCGCCAGAAGTCTTGCCAGCTCTCGCGCTTGTCGAGATCGGCCGCCGCCGTGGATGAATCGAATGCCATGAGCTCGTCGATATGCCGTGAAACACCAGACGGCTCGTCGAGCGGCAGGTTGATCTTCGAATTGCCAGAGATTTTCCCGTCGACAGTCTGTGGTGCAATTCCCTCCTCGGTCATCAGATAGTGGACGAAGAGCCTGGCCGCATTCGGGCTTTTGGTCTGGGTGGCGATCAGACCGAAACCCGGATAGAGAAAGCCGGAAAATGGCTTGATCCCGGCGCACAGTCCGAGCTTCAGACCCTTGGCCTCGTTGTCCCGATACTTCGCTGTCGAGGTAATGACGAAGAACGGATCGGCTTGCCCTGGCGCGCCGGCAGCATCGGCGACCGTCGTCGAATCCGAAAGAAGCGGCCCGTTTTCGGCGAAAGCTTTCACCCAGGCGGCAGTGGCGGTCGCACCGCCGGTATCCAGCTTTTTGCCGTAGAGGTCTTCGTATGCCTTGGCCACTTCGGCGTCGTGATGCATCTCGATCTGATTGAACCAGTCAGCGTAGAGCGGCTTGTCGAAAAGGTCGAGCATGGCGAGCTTTCCCTTCCATTGCGGTTCGGTCAGCTGCCAGATGTTGGTGACAGGGCACTTAGCGTATTTTTCTGTATTGTAGGTCCAAACATGTGCGTCGGACACGACCGTCAGCGGATTGCGAAGCTTTTCAGGGATATCCGCCTCGATGTCCGGAGGCGTCCAGCTCGTCACAATTCCTTCGGGCAACAGTTCGCCCATTGCAGAAGCGACATCCGTTGCAACACTGACATCACCGACGACATTGCCCGCCTGGCGCTCGCGGATCAACAGTTCGACCTGTGTCGCCTCATTGACCTTCTTGCCGCTCGCCTGAACCCCATATTTCTTGGTAAAGGCTTGCGCGGTATCAACAATCTTGCCGGTCACGGCGTAGACGGTGATCGGCGGCTCTTGTCTGGCGGCCTCGATCATTGCGCCGAGATCGAACGCGTCGGCGGCTCGGGCCGCTTCGCTGGCAATGGAAGCGACGGAGATTGCTGCAACATAGGCAAGTCCGGCAGCCCTGACCTTCTTCAAGTTCGTCATGTATTTCCTCCGTACCCGTTTTATTTTTGGTAGTTCATTCGCCAGAAGTCCTGCCACGTCTCACGAGCATCCCAGTCGTCAAGGCTCGTCGCCATGGAATAGGGCAGGAGCTGGTTCAACGCGGCGCCAATTCCCGAAGGCTCGTCCGCCGGCAGCTTGACATCCTTGTTAGTCGACATTTTTCCGTCGATCGCCTGTGGGGTGATGCCTTCTTCTGTCATGATGAAGTGGACGAAGAGCTTGGCCGCGTTCGGGCTGTCAGTACCCTTGGTAATCAGACCGACGCCCGGGTAAAGCCAGCCGAGCCATGGCTTCAGGTCCTTGCAGAGACCGAGTTTCATGCCCTTGTCGGCATTGTCGCGAAACTTGGCAGAGCTGATCAACCCCATGAAAGGCTGCGACTGACCTGGAGCGCCTACCGCATCGGCAGCGGCGGCATCGGCATCAGTCAGAAGCGGCGCGTTTGCGGCGAGCGCCTTGACCCAGGCCGCAGTGGCGCTTGTCTCATTTGTTTGCAGATCCTTTCCGTAGTGCGCCTTGTAGGCCGCCCTGACCTCTTCGTCCCCGTGCTTTGCCATCTGGTTGAACCAGTCGACATAGGAGGCTTTTCCGAGCGGATCCTGCATCGCCACCTTAGCCTTCCACTTCGGCTCGGTGAGCTCCCAAATATTACTGACTGGACAACTGTCGAAAAGCGCCGTGTTGTAGGACCAAACATTGGCGCTTGTGACCACGGTCAAGGGATCCTGGTATTCGACGGGAATCTTGGCGGCAAGGTCGGGCGGCAGCCAGCTTTCCGCAAAACCCTGCGGGATAAGCTGGGCGACGGCGGCAGGCGCGTCGCTGATGATCGATACGTCACCTTGAATGTTGTTGGCACGTGCTTCACGGATAATCATCTCAAGCTGGGCCGACGCCTTCACCTTCGAACCTTCCGCCTCAAGACCGTATTTCTTGGCGAAGTTCTTCGCCATCTCCACGATCTTGCCGGTGCTGTCGTAAACCGTTATCGGCTTTTCCTTTTTTGCGGCTGCAACGAGCCCGTCGAGGTCAAAACCATCGCCCGCGCCTGCAGCTCCCGCCGTTGTCGCAACGATTGATGCCGCGCAAAGCAACCTGCGAGCACTGTCTTTCATCATGCGCCTCATACTGCTCCTCCTTCAGTAAGAACGTTATTCAGTCAGTTCAAAACGCCAACGCGCAGCAATATGTCTGCCTCGATGAGACGATCTCCCTGCGCGTCGAAGACATGGAGCGCTTCTGGCGGTGCGTGGAAAAACACGCGCTCGCCTCCTTCGAGACGCGGCAATGCGTGGGTGGTCAAAAAGAGCGTGTGGTTGTCGCTTCTCAGTTCAAGGATCCAGCTGCCCCCCGTCGGCAGGACGCCGGTAACCGTCATTTCTGCGGAAAATTCACCTTGAGGCACGTCCTCGATCCTGGTGACGTAGCCCATTGCCTCCGGCCTGACGCCAACCGAACCGATGCCCCGCAAAGCTGAGTAGCGTGCAGAAAAATAGGCTTCGGCCTTGTCGGCAATATCGGAGGCACCGGGTTTGCCGAAGGTCAGGATATTGATCGGAGGACTTCCGACAAACTCGGCAACGAAGCGGTTGGCCGGCTTGTCATAGATGTCGTTCGGCGTTCCCATCTGCTGAAGGGTGCCCTCGTTCATCACGGCGATCGTTGTCGCGAGCGTCATCGCTTCCCATTGATCATGAGTGACGAAGACGATGGTTGTCTTGAACTCCTTGTGCAGCCGCTTGAGCTCTGCGCGCATCTCGAGACGAAGCCTCGCATCAAGGTTCGACAAAGGTTCGTCAAGAAGCAGAACACCCGGGTTGACCGCAAGCATGCGGGCGAGCGCCACGCGCTGCTGCTGCCCTCCAGAAAGTTGCGAGGGGTAGCGGTCGCGGTACTTGGCAATGTCGAGAGCCTGCATCACCTTCTCGACACGCGCCTCACGCTCTGCCTTCGGCAGCTTTCGCAAGCGCAGGCCGAAATCGGTGTTGCGCTCTATTGTCAGGTGGGGCCAGAGTGCGTAGCTCTGAAAGACGAGGCCCATCTCCCGCTTTTCCGGCGGAACGAATATCCCCTCGGCCACGGAGTCGATCACGCGCTCGCCAACCATGATCTCGCCGCCGGAGAGGTTTTCCAGCCCCGCGATCATTCGCAATGTCGTGGTCTTGCCGCAGCCAGAAGGGCCAAGGAGACACATGAATTCGCCATCACGGATTTCCAGATCGAGATTGGAAACAGCATTTGCCGAGTTCATGCCGTAGTTCTTTTGCGCACCGCGCAGGTTGATAGTGGGCATCAGCTTCCAAGTCCTTCTGCAAGATTTGTGCGCGTGAGTTTCTGAGCGAGCAGCGTGCCGAAATAGGCGATGCCGGCGATGATGAGGACCACCGCATTGGCGGCCTGCGTGTAGTGGTAATCGACCAGTCGGAGCGAGTAGGTCGTAAGGACGTCAGTGCTTGGCACAGCGAGAATGACAAAGAGGCTGAGGCCCTTGATGCCTGATATGAACGGCAGGAGGACACCTGTTACCAGCGACCCCTTCTGGATCGGGATAACGATCGAAACCATGCGTCGCAGCCAACCGGCGCCGGCGATCTGCGCGGCCTCTTCGGGGTCCTTTCCAAGCTGCGTCATCGCCGAAATGCCAGCACGCGAGGCATAGGGCATCTGGTCGGCAATGAGGGCGAGCACAAGAATGGTCACTGTTCCATAAAGCGCCGGCATCGGGCCCCGAGGCACTGCGAAGAGCGAGAGATAAGCGGCTGCAAATGCGATGCCGGGAACAAGGTATGGGAGGAAAGTGACCTGGCGAAGGTACACGGAGAGTGCACGCACCGGTGTGCGGATCACGACATAGCCAACGAAGAGGCCAAGAATTCCCGATGTCAGCGAGGCAAGCCCGACAATCATCATGGTATTCTTGGCCGCCGCCCAAAGGTCTGGGCTTAGCAGGATGCCGCTCTGCAACGCCACGGTGTCAAGGTTCGTGCCGATCCAGTAGTCCAGCGTGAAATTATCGAAGGTGAACTGCGCGGGGATCTTCATGACTGTAGAGAGCGCAAGGGTCAGGATCGGCAAGCCGACGCTCAGAACGAAGATCGCCGCAGCAAATGCGGTTGCCGGGATGCGCATGTTGCCGAGCCGGCTTTGCCGGTTCATCGACCCTTTCGATCCGATGGTGACGAACCGCCGGGCTTCCCTCACCAGGCGCGCATCGATCATGAGCGTGATGATGCCGATGACCATAATCGAGGCAGCCACAACGCCGGCGACACCTGTCTGGCGCGACGCGATGCTGCGAAAAAGCGACGTCGAGAGCACCTCGAACTTCACGGGCAGGCCGAGCACATAGGGGACGCCGAATTCGCCCAGACATTTCGCGAAGATCAGAACCATCGACGAGAGAAGTGCCGGGCGCATCAGCGGGAGGATGACCTGGATTGCGACCTGATACCGGCGGGCGCCAAGGATGCGGGCCGAGTCTTCAAGTTGTGAATCGAACCGACGCAGGGCCGAACCAAAAAGCAGGATGACGAACGGGGTATAGTGAAGGGCCAGGATGATCGTGATCGGGAAGCGTCCATAGGCGACCCAGTCGGGTGGGGTCATACCCATCGCTTCGAACCAGCCGGGCGTGCCGCCGATGGTGCGATTTTTGAACAAGGTCGTCCAGGCAAGCGCGAATGTCCAGGCGGGAAGCATGTAAGGCACGATGAGCGCGGTCGCAAACCATCGGCGGCCGAACATATCCGTCCTGCTGATCAGCCAGGCAAGCATCGTCCCGATCACAAGAGACAGGGCGATCGCGCCAAGCGCAACTGTCAGCGTATTGAAAAGCGGGTACCAGAAGAGGTCGGAGGCAACCGGCGAGAAGAATGCCCGGTCGAGATAGTAAAGGGTTAGGTCTCCAACCTCCTTGCCGAGGCGGCGCTCGTGACCAAACTGCACCCTAACCGCGTCGAGCACGATCGATATGATCGGCACGACTATGAGGTAGGTAAAGAGCAGAGCCACAAAAATGCCGACGAGGGTCGTTGGCTCGCGCAAGGCAATCTTCAGACGGTACCGCCACCGCTGCCAGTTGGACGGTGCTGCGAGTGCGTTCTTATGAGACGCTTCTGCTTTCATGGCTTCACTGTAAAAACTCAACCGTTCCTCCCATCGCGTCATGTTCGCAGCCCAAGCTGGTCGGCCAGCACTCCGGGCGCAACAAGCCGTCCGCGGTAACACCACGGTCTCGCCCAGCAAGGGTTACGAAAATGTCCTCCGAAGGTGGACCGTCGCGATCCGCCTCCCACCAAGCAGGCCAGCTCCTTCCGGCGTGCTTGTCACAGGAGAATACAGAATAAATATTCCATATTCTCCTGCTTATAGAATGCATGATCCACGTAATCGGCATATTTGTCAACAGAAAATTGCACACGTGCGCAACGTCTATGTCGTTGTTTTTTCATGCTTCTTTTTTGCTGTATATGATATTTTTCGAACGGGCTTGCAGTCAATCGATTGAGCGATGGAATAAACGCTCCGTTTCGACCGCATGCATCTTCTCCGCACCAAAGCTGGAGCCGCCTGCGAATCCCGACTTTTTGCAGCGCGAACCGGTCGAGAAATTTTCCGGTTGGAAAAGTCGAAGCTTTGTGGCCTGTGATAACCGCGCTGATTTGTTGAAAGTGGCATATGGCAACAACGTTTGTAACAGCTGAAGATGTAGCCAAGCGGGCGGGTGTTTCCCGCTCCGCCGTGTCGCGGACGTTCACTCCAGGTGGGAGCGTCTCGAAGCTTGTCAGGCGAAAGGTTCTGAAAGCCGCGCGGGAACTCGGCTATCGGGTCAATCGCCTGGCCCAGGGCCTTAACAGCGATCGGTCAAATCTGATCGGTGTTGTCGGTGCCAATCTCGGCTCTCCATTCATTTCGAAGCAGCTCGATCTTCTGAGTATCGGGCTTTTGCGCCGCGGGCTGCAATGCTTGCTTCTAAATGCTGCCGATGCTCGCAAGGACATCGCGCCGCTGATTGAGCTGTTGTTTGAGTTCAGGGTGCAGGCGATCGTGGTCCTGTCCGGCGAGCCGCCCGCATCGATTGTTGATGAGTGCATTGCCAATGGTGTCCGACTGATTCTCATCAATCAGAGGCTCGATCGCACGGACACCAACATGGTTCTCAGCGACGATTCACATGGGGCGGACCTCGCGGCCATGCGTCTGGTTGAGGCGGGATGCAAGAAGGTTGCCGTTGTCTCCGGCAGCAGCCAGACACCGGCACAGACACGGCGAGCCCATGCCTTTAGCCAGCGAATGGGTATTGAAGGCATCGAGGTCGTGGCCTGGTCCGATGGCCCGACGAGTTACGAGAGCGGATATAGGGCCGGTTGCGAACTACTCACCGATACGGCGATCGACGGTGCTTTCTGTGTTACCGACTTGCTTGCTCTGGGCTTTCTCGATGCTGCTCGCCTTGAGATGGGCCGCAGGGTTCCCGAGGAGGTCTCGATTATCGGCTTTGATGACATTCCACAAGCCGGCTGGAAGGGATACCAGCTCACAACTGTCGCCCAGTCGCTCGAGGAACTGACAGACAAAGTGCTTGGCGCCCTGGACAATGACGAGGCGGAAACGAGGCTACAAGTCGTTTCCGTAACAATGGTAGAACGCACGACGGCACGCTAGACTCCCTGGCGAATGCGGCTTTCGATCAAAAGGCCGCTATCGTCGAGAATGGGATGCGCAACCGATGCCAGATGCGCATGTATCCGCTTGAGGTCGCGCAACAGATCGAGATGCAGCGAGCTTGTCTGCACGCTATCGAGCCGGCCTTCACGAAGTCGTTGCAAATGGCGTTCAGCAGATTGCTTCTCCAGACGACGCACCTCTTCCTTGACCTCGACAAGGCGCCGGGCAAGATCCGGATCGCGCGTGGAAAAGACAGCCTGTGCCATGCGAAGACTGTCGAGTGTCAGGGCGAATAAAGCCGTTATCTCGCGGTGTCCCTCTTCAGAAAACTGCAGACCGCGGTCGATCTTCTTGGCGATTTCAGGAGCGATCCCCTTTTCGATGATGTCGCCGATATGCTCCAGATTGATTGCATATTCCACGATATCCATCGACTGCCGATGCTCGGCCGTACTCAGGCCATCGTGACCAAGCTTTGCGATGTAGACCTTGATGTCATGCTGTATGCGGTCGACCTGTCCTTCAAGCTTGATGATGCCTGCGAGCTCTGCCTGGTCATTGCGCGTATTTGCGCTGGCTGCCTGCGACAGCATTCGCTCGACAAGGTCTCCGACCGCCATCGCTTCACGGCTTGCGCCCGCCATGGCGGCGACTGGATGCGAGAGGTTGCCGCGATCGAGA
>Ga0102593_1003165_pt1 | contig 11162 bp, 7 predicted proteins | sample AraplaCol_mMS_r2_2_FD_76862 | JGI IMG/M metagenome (GOLD analysis project Ga0102593, IMG submission 76862) | Arabidopsis root microbial communities from North Carolina, USA - plate scrape MF_Col_mMS_r2 (SPADES assembly) (version 2) | ecosystem: Host-associated > Plants > Roots > Endosphere...
AAGGGCGAAATAGTCTGTCTCATTTATCTCGGGAAACATTGTACAATCCTCGATCTGTAAGGACTTCATAGCCTACGTACCAAAGGATCCTAGGCGTTCCATGAATAATCAAGGATCTAGAAAGTCTGTCACATAGCCACGGACGTGCCACTTGACCTAGCCCTTCGGCGTGAAGGAACTCTCTCTTGGAGGGCGTTCTCCAGTTTGGCCCTCAGATCTAACCTCCAATATGTCTTTGGAGCCAGGGTAAGTTTCTTAATCATATCCTCTCACCTGAACTAATTGTTCACTTTGGTTTCCCACTCAATAGTATACAGTTGAATTCGAAATCAGATTCCCCTCGAAGACACAGACGCTTTCTTTCCCAACGCCCCACTCTAAGCTTAATTTGGCTAGAATGCCCCTTGTTAGGAACTTTAGTAGCTGTGATTGGCCGTGAGAGCGACATGAAACAGGGCGATCCGGGGTTTACACTCTAGTGGGTCGCTGGGAAAGAGAACGAATGTGTCTTCGAGGGGAATCTGTTTTCGAATTCCACAGTAATGTTTTGTGCACGATTAAGAACTATTCTGTTCTTTCGGCAGCAAATTTAGTAATAAAACTGACATCTGATAGTTCTAAAACCAATTTTGGCTCTATTCTAATTACCCGCTTGCGGGCTCGGAATCCCGCACACGTCCCCTCGAAAGTGGCGCAAGTTGTCATTATTGACCTCGCCACTACATCAGACCTATATCCGCCTTTTTGAGCCAGGGGCCGTGGCCCGTGGGTTGATATTTGCCATCTTGAAGCAAGTAGAGGAACCTTTGCTGTGCTGGTAGATGACACGTCAAATTTTTGCTTCTTTCGGATACCCCAAATCACAAATTCCTTGGTGGACCAAGAAGGCCTTTTACGTCGTGATCAATATAAATCATCGCAAAATTTGGGTGCGAGTTTTCGACGTTCAGGATCTGCTCGAAAGTCATCGATCAGCCAAGATTCCACCAGTGAACAGACCCTGAAATTTTTCATACACAGGCTAGATCAGAGAAAGTATCACATTGTTTTGTGCAGGCACACAGCCATCGTAGCCCCCTAATTCGGAAACTTCATTGGCCAATTATGACCGACTCAAATCCATCGTGTTGATTAAGAGCGATATCGCACGTATATCCGACCTCGGAGCCTCGGACCAAAACTGTTCGGACTCAAGATGTAGAGCAATAATCCCTTGACAAAGTAATAAGAGCAAGCAAAAGCGCTGTAGTTGCGCTGAAGTCTGTGGTGGCTGTCCCAAGATATATCGTAATACTCAGTGATTTCGGTCTAAGCGCACGTGACAGCGAATAAGAGTGAGAGTGTCAGAGCGCTGGCGTAATAGAAGAATACTGAACGCAAGGGGTGGGCGAGAAAAGAGGGATATGAATAGGGTGCATGTATCGAGCATATGTATATTTCAAAAAACATGTAACACGCTTATCATGTGAAGCCCTCGGAGCAATATCTTTCGGTATTTTAAAATAAGCTAGCTCATATAGAAATTAGCGTGCGTCAAGAAGGTGTTTGGGAAAGAATCAAAGGAAAAAAACGTGGTGAGTCTGATTTCGATCCACGCTGTAACTGGTGTGCCACCTTGTAGTCAAAATCAATCTGCCTGGGAGGCATTAGTTCATTGACCTATCTGTACCGTCAAATTCGTGTCGGCACTTCAATATTTTGCTCGCTGCATATCGGTCCTCGCGTTGATCCTGGAACGGCCGTATGGAGGCGGGGCGGGTCTTGATTACCGGTGGATACTTCATCGCTCAGTCGGGCCCGCTGCGCGTCAAAGACCGTCAACCGATCCCGTCAGCTTCCATCAACAGCAACGACCATCAAACTCAACGCCTCACGTCAATACCCCATAACCATGAGCCATGCGCCCTCACCGTCAGCAACCATCAAGCCTCACCACGCCCACATATATTTATCCCTATTCCAGCTATAGGGCTGCTCGAAATCAGTTTCACCTTGTTCTTTTATTCATTTCTTTACTTGAGCTATATTTAAGATGCGCTTTACCAAATCTGTAGTAGCCCCTAGCCTTGGCTGGCTTTTAATTCGACAAAGCCCACTGTGCTAGGCCATTTACAGACATAAGTGGGTCTGACCAAGACTTTGAAGCTTCTCGAAGAATAAAAAGTAGTGAAACTAATTTCGATCCGCTCTGTAACCGACAGAGCATTCACACCGATGTTGACTACTTTGAATGGCAACTGCGTCCACCGGCCATGACCACGCTGGCACATACCGCGTCAGCAAGCTCAATGACTTCATCTACTACGCTATGTTGTATGAAGTGAGCGCTCAGTGTACAATTCCAGGGAACGATTGAAGACTACGTGCATTACGTGAACGGGATCTTGACCATCTACGAGGTCGAAGGCATGACACAAAGCCTGCTTGGAGGTTCTTGATTTTTATGGATTATTTGGAGCAGGTCTTGGTTTTTTCGAGTGCTTATGATGGACTCGAATACTAGTCTCTGACACTACGAAGAGGAGCCTGCTTGTCGCCAGAGGATTAGGGTAAGACCCGCGGCGCCACGGGCTCTGCCTGAACGAGCACACAATACAACGGCAGGGCTCATTGCTGGCGAGGGAGCGCGTTTCTACATACACAGGGCTCATCTTCTGTGAGGGAGCAGCACAATACAACGGCAGGGCTCATTGCTGGCGAGGGAGCACGTTTCTACAATCACAGGGCTCATCGTCTGTGAGGGAGCGCACTCTTACAATCGCAGGGCTCATTGCTGCGAGGGAGAACTTGTTGACGCAGCACTCTCCTGCGGGTCTCAATTGGTAACGCAGCGTCCCCCTGCGAGACTCTTGATCTCGCAGATGTCCCTGCGGAGACTCTTGATTTCGCAGTTGTCCCTGCGGAGACTCTTGATCTCGCAGATGTCCCTGCGGAGACTCTTGATTTCGCAGTTGTCCCTGCGGAGACTCTTGATCTCGCAGATGTCCCTGCGGAGACTCTTGGTAACGCAGATGTCCCTGCAAAAGACGCTCCAAGGCCTTGTGGCCCGGGAGTGTGAGGAGGAAAATCCTGATCTTCTTCTCGACGGAAAACGTGCGTCTTTTATGCCAATCGAGTAGGGTCTGCGGTAGCGACCACTTGCGTACATCGTGGTAGACCCAATAGTGGGCGAGCGCTTCCTATGCTGGGCGTTGAGGCGGTTGATTAACGTTGAAATAAGAAATTTTAGCGTATCTGTAGAGGGCGGGTCGCCCGCCCCACCTAGACCCGTGGCTGTCGAGGGCCTAGACTCGACCAATCATCGTTCAGTTAACGTTGCTCATCAGGGGAAACGGTTTGTAATTTGCCTTGTAAGCAGGAAAACTGACTGATTCCGCAAGATGAATGCGTGGGCTTCGATGAGGCATTTTAGATTAGGCCGTGTTAGCTGCTCCGATGGTACATGCACCTGTTCTCTCCTACGTGTATGCGCAATGGACAGATCTTAACCAAGCGTTCGCAGGCCAAGGCCTGATAGGCGGGTTCCACTTTGGCCACGGATGTCCTTTCCCACAAAACGATTGGGATTGGTCGGGTATCATCTATGGCTCCGGCGAATCCAATCTTTGTGCCCGCGTTTATCACCGGTCCGCGTATGACTACTAGTAATCACCTGCAAGGAAATCGATCAACACAGGCTACGGTCCTGCGAGCCACGAAGTAGGCAAAATAAAGATTCATGAACCATCAAGAGCGGTTTGCGCTCATCTTTTCACTCTATATTGAATGCGAAACAAAGCCTGACTGGAGTGTGACAAGGGCGACAGCATCTTCCACTACGGAGGAGTGCTTGCTGAAACTATTCGCAGACGTGCAAATCTTTATCTCGCCATCTATTATTTAATAGATCCTCATCCTTCCATGCACGGCATATACTACGCAGTGTTATTGCGTGATTAGAAAACGACCATGGGAGCCATTCAGAAACATCAACACCCTCGGAAGATGCCAGACTTCTGGCGTCGATTGCAGCGCGCATTGTCCCTGTCATCCTCGGAGTCTGAAAACAGCCAAAGTTCGACTGCGTCGCTGTCTGGCGACACCACCGAGGAAGAATCGACGCATTCAAGCGGCGATATTCAGGCGGCATCACAGCAGGAAGAGCCGCCCAACGATGCTCAGAACGAAGCCGTACTGATTCCGCAGTCAGGAGGTTATGGAGCCCAGTCTCCCAGAGACAGCAATATGCTTGCTCTCCAATGTGTTGCAGAGTTAGTACGATTGGCCCCCTACCGAAGACTTGTGCTAACCAGAATAATGCTTCAAGCCTATAAGCTCGGGTGAAGTTAGTGCCAACCCTCCTTCAGTACAGAAGAAAGAGCTAATCGGAATACAGGTCCCTAGAGAGCTCAATGGCGGACCAGAGCAAATGTATCGAAGATGTCCGCAGGAACCTAGCAGACCTTTCTCACCGATGGGAGGCAATTGAAACTAGAGCAGATGAGAGACTCAAAAGTGGCTCAACTCATAAGCCAGATGAGCCGGGGCACAGGACTTTGCGGACTCGACATTTGCAGAGATAAGGGCACGCTGGCGGAGTGGAAGAGAGGGCTGAAGTTGTCTGGTGGACAAGGTTCTACAAATGATGTTTCTCTATGCGCTTTCAGTGATTGCACCTGGTTCCTTAGGAATTAAATTTCAAGAATTTTTGGATCTGCAATCACCTCTTGTATTCTTTGAACGATGTACGAAGGAATTTCTCGTGGGCGCAATGTGTGCCTTGGGATGGCGCCTTGCCTCAATATAATCGCTTTTGATACATGAAGGTAAATTTATATTACAGAAGACCATTTCGTGGCAAAATTGTTGGAAGAAACTTCTGCATCCGTATATGGCCACCTGCCATCCAGACATAAAATTCACACGGAGTGTTCAAACCTTAATCAGATGCTGAGTACAAAACCGGCCATGTATGAACTTTACGACCTCGAAGCAATATCGGATCAATCCAATGTCGAAAGGGACTATATTTAATGAATACATTGACTATTTGGATTATCATCGATAGTTTAAATATGTAGAGATAATTGAACATAGATTTCCCCGGCGAAAAGTAAGACACCTCAGTTGAGAACAATTCTATCGATGAGTGATTGGCTTATGCGTGGATGTGGCGCGGGCCTGAGAGACTCCCAGAACCTGAACCAGAATGGAGTGTTTCATCCTGCTAGACCCCTCAAGCCTAAGAGATAGCTTGGTTAAAGCCACCCAAGATCCTCCTTTCATTTGTTGCAGCATGGAGGCAACGGGGTCGCACGCGGGGTCTAAGGCTGTGTCAAGTTCTATGGAGAAATCCCCCGGATCGATCAACGCATAGACCCAAATGAATCCGATCGCGTACTCAAAGCAGGCCGGGCTGGCATTCCAAGATGACACAAGTGTGTTGAAAAGGGGTCCCATGGTGGTTGCTGGGAGGCCGATGCAAATATATTTTGCGTCGTGGCTGTGCGCCGTTCGTTTCCCCCGATCAATCATCTCAATTTCATCTGTCGACCGCGGATCAATGACGACCGAATCCGAGATCCAGTATTCGGTGGACCAGTCGTAGAAGAGCGGAAAGCTTTTCCTGGCCAGATAGTTTTCAAGGCGAAGCACGCTTTCCTTGACCTTGGAAGGTTTCTTCCATTTTGGGAGGCCAAGGAGAATGATCTTCATATCCGTCAAACTGTCTTTATGAATCAAACCGACCTGATACTGCTCCGGTTTCAGACGTGTCAGGTATGCTGGGGGCTGTACAACGACATTGCCATTCTCGATCAGAACGAATTCGCGGGCCCGGTCAGGCCTGTTGCACGGATGATCCTGTGGCATGAGGGTGGACTGTAAGAGAATGTTGATGCTCTGGCCGCAGAGCTTCGACTGATCCCATTTCCAGACAAGTTCCTCAGTTTTCGAATACAGGAAAGGAAGCCTATTCACGGATCGTTGCGAGGGGCACGGGTCTGCCAGGGAGGGTTTGTCTGGTTCACGGTGAGCTTCTTTTTCACGCCCGTCGGAAGTTAAATGCAACCATACCAACGTTCTTCTTGTGGAAGTGATTGAAGTCGGGCTTTGACAATCTAGATAATGGCCTTCGGTCCTGATCCATTTTCATTCAACTTCTCATCCCTAGAACTGTAGGACAAAATTATCTTTCCGTCTTTGGAAGTGAAAGACTGCCGAATCCAGACATCGAACCTAGAGCTATATAACTAAGCGAGGGTCTGTTATAAATGAACGCCAAGAAAATAATTCTAGGCAAGCAGTGTCCTTGTCTCTGAAAGAGTGTTCATTGTAAGATTGAAATAACCAGTCATGACTGACTTAAACACATGCTGTTAACTCACCCAGGTTATCAACTACATGGCAATACTGCAGAAGTCTCCTTCTCCGACCCCCAAGACCGAACGTTAATAATCACTAAAGTCGGTTTTCAACATGTCCGGGGCTAATTTCTGGAAATTTGACCAGCTGAATAAGGGCTCATCAAAGCTCAGAGATCAGTCACCCTCTAAATCACAGTGCGTACATTGGGCCTTTCTTCAGTGATGTCGGTGAAAATAAAGCCCCTTCTTGATATGCTACTTATTGTACGTACGATGACTGCGTCCTTGATTGACACGCTCAGTTATTCCTTCCAAGCCAAATTCAAGATTAGACTCATTTTCGATCCTCAATCTCCAGGACCAAGTGCAGTTTCAAATTCTCTTTCAAGGTCAATTATTTGTGTCAGGCGGATGCGCGAGCAGCATGGAAGACTTTTATGTAGAGAGCATCGGAGTGTACATCCCTAGCACCTGAGGACAGCTTGACGGTGGCATTCTGCAGAGTTTCCTGCCACGCTTTCACATGAAACATTTCGGTCACTAACACTCGGTCAGGCTTTGACCGCATAATATCGGGGATCTTTTTGAAACCTTCATCCAAAATCTGGACGGGATGTTTGTCGTAAAAGATATTGGCTACGAGAGTGGCCAGCTCAAGGCGAGTGCAGTTCTCTAGCGGCTTGGTACCTAACGCGACCAGCGATATCTTAGGAAGAAGGAGCGGGTCTAACGATAGAAACCCCTGGATGTAATAATCTATGGCTTCCACCCTGTCACTGATATTGAGCTTCCGGGGCTTCATTGAAGCTACTCGGACTTCTTCATTCTGGAACGCCCTTTGAAGGTCCCCCAAAATGACCTGTAGCTGTTCTATAGACAGCTCGGCAGAGAATATAGGCGATTTTCTCGACCGTGCCAGCATGAGAGAGAAAAATGACTCATCCCGTGCCCAGATCTCTGCCGACTCATATCCCCGGATGTCGGTAGCACTAATGCCCATGAATGCGTAGCATATCAAAGCAACACTCGCCCCGACCCCGAACGGCCGGTAGGGCCCAAAAGGTCGTTCAAAGTATGCCTGAAGAAAGCTAGGCTCTGGCAGTGCATGTTGTCCCAGAAGAAACAGAATATATCGGATCTGCATTTCCAAGTCACCAAATGACACAGTATGCAAGCCCTGAGAGTCGGTCAAAGCAGCGCGAATATCCTTCAGCCAGGACTGCAACTGACTGTATTGCAAGACGAAGCTTTGTTCCCAGTCCTGAACACTCCGGTATATAATTTTCCACAAAGCACCCTTATCCTCAGGAAGCACGGCACTGACAAATAAGTAGTTGAGTACCAACAAGAGTTGATGGATGGTATGGGTCTTCTCGGCTGAGAACACGTAAGATGCTGGCATTTGGGTTTGAAGCCGAGGTGGTAAAGAGATCTAGCCTGCTATTAGCTCACGGTAAATCAATTATGGTGAACAAGCTTACCGGAACTTCCATCTCAAAATATGGACGCATCGAACATGTGCTGGACCATATGGCAGTATGATCAAATGGATACTGTAAATAGTGATCAGGCTCATCGAGAGCTTCAGTCCTCATGCAACCTGCTTGATAGGTTTTTCGCTTCGATTCCATCGACCCAAAAAGCGCCTTCGTGCTGTGACGAAGAGGCAAAGACATGTGTTCTTCATATGTACACTGTGTTGCCATTCCACGAGCACAGCAAGACTGACAGGAGGGCACTTCTCGATTGCATCCTTTTTTCGAAACGCGGCATTGAATGCAAGACCGCCGTATAGGGCTCGTAGGACCTACAATTGACATTGTATGAGCTTCAGGAGTAGCAATATCAACAAAGTCAAAGAGGCTAGTTCGATATTCGTGCAACTTGAAGGTTTCTTGAAAGATCACGAAGACTCGAGGACCCACTGGTTGCATTTCAATCTTCCACGAGAGAAATGTAGCGACATAAAGCGTCCTGCAGCTGCACTATATCGACAGTTTCATACAAGCAACAGTGGCTATACTAGTTCGATCATGAATTTCATCACATTCCATCGAGATTTTTCGTGGCAGACTGGGCGTGTAAGAAATGCAGTCGAAAGATCCAGCAAACTTGGTATTCCATGCCCTGGCCCGTTGATCTGGACAGACATAGTTTTAGCCAGTGGCGTAGCATTCCTAACATTCTATAAAACAACACCAGGCGATCCTGGAAACAACTTTCGTATATCTAGGAGCGATGAAAAGGCTTCCAATGCTGGTGCTAGCCTTTAATCGATACCGTCCTTTGGGACTACAAATCCCAGGAGCACCATGCTGTTACCCATTCATAGCAGGGAATGCGATATGCAGACTAAATTTTGTGGGTTCGTGCACAGGGTATGATCCATGTTATTCATAAAAGGTTGAAAAACCTCCACTACCTGAACTCTTTTAACTTTCTGCAAGTTCCCCTCAATCCCACGGCCAAAGTCGCAATTCTATCATAGCATGGTTAGTAAAACCGCCGTGTCCTGATCCCTATCAATTAACCAAGAAAAACAGTCACACATTCGGGCTTTACCCACGGAAATATTATTCCTGATCGCTTCGTATCTCCAGGGTAGCGCGAAATTTGCCCTTGCAAGATCATGCAAAACCCTGTACCACCAACTGCGGCCCGTAATTCTCAAGTTCAATATCGACTATCAGAACAGCAACCTTCTTGGGATGGCCGCTAAGGATGACAATATCACGCTCGCAAGGTGGTTGCTTGACTACGGAGCCAATATCAATGCATTCTTTCGTGGAAAAACCCCCGTGATGAGAGCCATCAAACACTCCTCTTCTACAGTGCTCCCACTCTTGCTGAACAGCCCCGGTCTAGATATCAATCTTCAGAACCGAGAGCAAGAAAGCGCACTGTGGATTGCTGTTCAGCATGGAGCATCCTCAACCCTGTGGCGTGTACTAGAACGCGTGGACTGTGCAGTCGACCTCCGGCATCAACGGGGCCAAACAGCGCTCCATCTCGCTGTATGGTGGGGCCGCATTGGATTGGCACAACTACTGCTCGCCAAGGGCAGTAACCCAAACGTAAATGATGATTTGGGCATTGCGCCTTGGGTGAGAGCAAGTCGAATCAACAGGCCTTCCATGATGGCCCTTTTTCAAAGGCAGCGAGAATATGCTGCACCACATAACAGCCTACACAATGAGCCATCGCTCCACCAGGCAGTTCTCCATGGGTCAGTGGGTGCTGTGAAACTGCTACTGCGGCGAAAAGACCGTGATTTGGCGACCATTGACCGAAACGGTCATACGGCACTCCATCTTGCTGTCCGCGGCCGACGCTTGGACGTGGTCGATCTGATTCTTTGGCATCCACGGACAGATGTGAACTGTATAGATAATGATGGCAACACCCCACTCTGGTGGTCGACCTATCTATCCTATGACGAGATCACCGAGAGACTGCTGGCTGTAAATGGCGTTGATGTCAATTTAGTTGGCGGCTGCGGTCGATGGGACGCACCATCGACATCGCTGCACCATGCCGCAACACGATTGGATACCACAGCTTTGAAGCAGCTCCTCGCGGTCCCCGGAATTGATGTTAACGTCTGTGTCGGGAGGCAAACCCCCTTTTCGACTGCCGCTGCCATGGGAAGAGCCAACATCATGAAAATCCTTTTGGGCATAAGAGATGTAGAAATCAATACCGGCCGAGAGTTGATGGATCCACCACTGTGCCAAGCAGCAACGGGAGGCCATGTTGAGGCTGTCAGACTAATGGTAGAGCAAGGGGAGCGGCTCCGGATTAATCAAGGTAACTTGACGACGCATGACACAGCTTTAGGGATTGCTGCCCGTGCTGGTAACCTGGAGCTGATTCGGGCTCTATTGATCCATCGCAATATTGACCCTAACTTGGAGAATCGGTGGCTGGAGTCTCCGTTGGTGTTGGCAGCCAAAGGCGCACATGCTCGTGTCGTTGATGCGCTTTTAGCGGATCAGCGGATGGATGCGTATAGCCTCCGGGCAGCACTGTGGTCCGCAAATGACGAGAATGTCCGAAGAGCCATCCAGCGCGAGATCGACGGTCGCAGGATTTATTCAGAACAGATTGGAGCCTCTAGAAGCCAAGGCGAATTAGCGGCTCGGTGGCCGTGGGTAGCCAACACGGACCACGGCAGTCGATGAGTCGGTGCTGTTTGAAATTCGTGCCGAGCCGCAGAAACCAAGCCGATCAATTTAGAGACGTGTGATTGTCATTGAAAATTGCTGTCGGGAAACGTTCATCGCCTTCACGAGACTACGTGGTCATGACCAGTGTGCCTCTCAGGCGAACTTCCAGCTTGTGCAGCTAACTCAACATCCATCAACGAATAAATCATGCGTCCGCACTATCAAGTCCTCAACTTGAAGCCCGATGTATAGCACAAACCGATCGGTGTCTTCCGTATTTCTGAAGGGACACTTCTATTTAAGATGTAGAAAAAGAATGCCGTACAATCTTCACCCCGATTTCTCCGATTATCTCTTCGCGCCAATGAGCTCGCCCACTGCGTCTCCGTCGCCAGTCGGCAGACCGGCCAAAAGACAGCGAAGACTCTCCGAGGATGTTACTGATGAGTCGGATGCAAGAGAGAGCGCAATTCCGTCTTCGTCTACCATCGCCCGACTAAAGGTATGGTTTGCTCCGTTCCCCGTCATATCGGCAAAAAAGGCTTAATAGCAAGATATAGATCTCCGCCTCGGCGAACCTCCCTACAACGCAGCTCCGGAAAATTTTACGCTGCAATGCTGACCTCGCTGCACCCGCCTTGAATTTTGTGGA
>Ga0102593_1003168_pt1 | contig 11157 bp, 9 predicted proteins | sample AraplaCol_mMS_r2_2_FD_76862 | JGI IMG/M metagenome (GOLD analysis project Ga0102593, IMG submission 76862) | Arabidopsis root microbial communities from North Carolina, USA - plate scrape MF_Col_mMS_r2 (SPADES assembly) (version 2) | ecosystem: Host-associated > Plants > Roots > Endosphere...
CAACCGGGCAACCGATCCAGGAAGGATCGGATGATCGTCACGTGCTCAGGCCCCAACGCCCCGCGGGCTTGCGCGGCGGCGGTCGCAGGCAGCTTGGGGTCCAGCGGTTGCCCACCGAGGGTGGTGCGGGGTCCGAGATCCTCTGCCTCGCTAAGCCGTCGGTGGACCTCCGGACCGGAGATCCGCAACCGTTGGGTCAGGACACTGCCCAAGGATTTGGCGCCCAACTCCACTGGGGAGGCTTCGCGGTGCAGTCGGGCGATGACCCGGTGCCCGACGGTGGGGAGCTGCCAAGTCGCGGTTTCCAGTTCACCCAGCAATTCGACCAATTCGTGGTGGGTGAATTGATCACAGTCCAGGGCGGTGAGTTCGGTGACCGCAGCGCGGATTCCCGCGACTGCTACGGTGATCCGGTCCGAACTCATACTCGAACACTAGTACGACCCACCGACAAGAAATCCCGCTGAAACAGCTGTGACGCAGGAGGTTTCATCGACGTCGAGTGTGCGAAGTGCCACGCTTGGCCCGGCGTGTCGCGTGCAGACACGCACACTCGCGGAGGGGTCTCGGGTCCTACGCTTTGCGGCTGGGATCGGCCTGTTCGCGAAGTCGCGTTCGGGCCTCCGGCCACTCGGGATGCGCCCCGGCCGGCATGGCCACCGTCCAGAAGCTGAACAGTGAGCTGGCCATCCTCGGCCGGAACCGGGCCATCGATTCGACGTGCGGGCGACCGCCCACCGCGGAGTCGAGCGCGGCGCGGTCTCGCCACGCCGAGAGCGTGTAGAACGTCCGCGTCGTCGGGTGGGCGACCAGTGAGACGCCCAGCGCACCCGGCGCCCGGAGCATCTGTCGTCGAATTCGCAAGGCCGCGAGGAAGAACGGCGCGACGTCTCGCCACGAGACCACCTCGAAGCGGGACGCCATGACGACCACTTCCGCATCGGTGGGGCCGGCGTCGCGCCCCTTGGCGGGTGTCCACGGAAGTGTCGGCATGAGTGTCTCCTGAGTCGTCCGGACGTGGCCTGGACTCACGGTACACAACTGACAGGTCAATTGTGGAGTATCGGCGAGGAATCCATGGCGGGACGTCAGTGCGGCCAGTCGACGCCGAACTCCTCGGCGCCGTCGACCAGCCACTCCGCGAGGTAGCGGGCGAAGGACGACCGCACCAGCACCCGGTAGTCGGTCCCGTCATCGCCGAGGGCCATCAGCACGACCGCGGCCTGTCCGAGCATGGTCTGCACGGCGGCACCGGGGCCGAACACGGAGGGGTGCAGGTCGATCGAACAGCCCTTGGCGAGGACGTCGCGTGCGTGCTCCCCGCGCAACCGCAGGGTGGTGCGCTGGGCCGAGACGTCCACCGCGGCACCGCCGTGCTCGACGACGGCCTCGCGCAGCTGCGCCTCCAACTCCTCGGGCGCGGCGGACGTCGAGGTGACCAGCCACTCGTCGGGTCCGAACCAGATGACCGTGACGTCCCCGGAGATTGCCGTCGTCGACGCGGTCGTCGGTAGGGCGTCGACGCCCAGGGCCCGGGCCGCCGCCGCGGCACCGGGGCCGGACGGGTCGACCCACAGGTCGACCATCGCGACGAACGGTTCCTCGCGCACCGCGGCCGATTCCGGCAGTCGAGCGAACTGTTCGGCGAAGCCTTCGAGCGGACTGTGTCGGGTGAGGCCCTTAGCCATCACGACGGGCTCCTTCGGGATCGACGAGGACGGATCCGGTGACCTCTACCGGCACCAGGGTTCCGTTCACCGGGACACTCAGGGTGTCGCCGATGCGGGCATGGCCACCCTTGACCAGCGCCAGGGCGAACGGACGCCCCAGTTCGGCGCTGCGGTAGCTCGACGTGACGTGGCCGAGCATCGGCACCGGTGGCGGGGGCAGCTCGCCGTCGGCAGTGGGTTCGACGATCTGCGCGCCCTCGGGCAGCACCGTCTGTGCGTCGACCGGAAGCAGCCCGACGAACTGCTTGCGCAGCGGGTTGAGGTTCTCACTGCGGGTGAACGACCGCTTGCCGATGAAGTCGACCTTCTTCTTCGACACCACCCAATTCATCCCCAGGTCCTGCGGGGTGATGGTGCCGTCGGTGTCCTGCCCGATGATCGGGTAGCCCTTCTCGGCGCGCAGGACGTGCATCGTCTCGGTGCCGTACGGGGTGATGCCGTGGCGCTCACCCGCCTCGATCAGCTTCTCCCACACAGCGGTTGCATACCAACCCATCACGTTGACCTCGTAGGCGAGCTCACCGGAGAAGCTGACGCGTCCGACGCGGACGTGCGCGCCGCCCAGCGTGGTGTCACGCCACGCCATGAAGGGGAAGGCCTCGTTGCTGACGTCCAGATCACCGAACACGGCGCCGATCACGTCCCGGGACTTGGGGCCGACGACGGGGAAGGTGTGCCACTGCTCTGTCACCGAAGTCATCCGCACCCTTAGGTGCGGCCACTCGGTCTGCAACCACTCCTCCATCCAATCCAGGATGTGGGCAGCCCCGCCGGTGGTCGTGAACACCTGGAAGCGGTCCTCGGCGAGGCGCATCACGGTGCCGTCGTCGATGACCATGCCGTCCGCGCCGCACATCACGCCGTAGCGGATCATGCCGACCTTCAGGGTGCTCATCAGGTTGGTGTAGAGCATGTCGAGGAACTGGCCCGAGTCGGGACCCTGGACGTCGATCTTGCCGAGCGTCGACCCGTCGAGGATGCCGACTCCGTTTCGGGCGGAGCTACATTCGCGCAGAACGGCGTCATCCATGGTCTCCCCGGGCAAGGGGTAGTACCGCGGGCGCTTCCACTGGCCGACGTCTTCGAAGACCGCGCCCCGGGCCACGTGCCAGTCGTGCACCGCCGTGACGCGCTCTGGATCGAACATGTGGCCACGGCTGCGACCGGCCAGAGCGGCGAAGGCGACGGGCGTGTACGGCGGTCGGAACGTGGTGACGCCCATGTCCTCCGGTCGACGGCCCAGCAAATCGGCCGTGATGCCCGACGCGACGACACCGGACGTCTTGCCTTGATCATGAGCGGTGCCAATGGTGGTGTAGCGCTTGATGTGTTCCATCGAGACCATCCCGGCGCCGACGGCCCGTACGAGGTCGGCGACCGTCGCGTCGCGCTGCACGTCGACGAACTGGCGGGTCGCGGAGGCGGCGTCGGGGACGTACCAAAGGATGAGGCTGGAACCCGGTGTGCGGACGGAATCGTCCTCACCCGGCATCGGGTCGGACGTCGGGGTGAAACCCAGTGCCGAAAGGGCGGATTCGGTGACCTGCCGGCCGCTACGCAGGCAACTCGGCAGGTCGAAGGCGCCGGTCGCCGAGCCGACGACGTCCACGCCGTCCAGCGGTGCGTCGGGCACGAAGGCGCCGAGCGCGTCGTCGTAGCGCAAGGTGCCGCGCACCTGGCTGTACAGGTGGACCGCGGGATTCCAGCCGCCACTGACCAGTAGCACGTCGCACCCGACCACGACCGGGGCCGCGTCGTCGGCGGCCGGCCGGGACACCACGGCGTGGGTGACGCGCGTGTCTCCGCGGGTCCCACTGACCACGGAGCCCTGGTGGACGACGATGTCGCGGGACGCGCACTGCTCGAGCAGATCTGGCGTCGGATCGGTCCGCGGGTCGACGATCGCGTTGATCCGTACCCCGGCGTCCTGCAGGTCGAAGGCCGCGAGGTAGGCGCTGTCGTTGGTGGTGAACACCACGGCCTGATTGCCGACCCGCACGCCGTAGCGATGCAGGAACGTGCGGGCTCCGTGGGCGAGCATGATGCCGGGACGGTCGTTGTCGGTGAACACGATCGGACGTTCGTGCGCGCCGGTCGCGACCACGACGCGCCGCGCTCGGACGCGCCAGACCCGTTGGCGGCTGACCGCCAGCGGTGCCTCCAGGCCCAGATGGTCGGTGCGGCGCTGCAGGGCCAGGACGAAGCCGTCGTCGTAGTGCCCGAACGCGGTGGTCCGCTGCAGGTGCAGAACCTCGGGGTAGGAGGCCAGCTCGTCGACGGCATCCCGAACCCAGTCCAGCGCCGGCCGCTCGGCGATCGTGTCGGTGCTGCCCAGCAGGGCGCCACCGGCTTCGCTCTGCTCGTCGAGCAGTACGACGCGGGCTCCGGAGCGGGCAGCGGTGAGTGCGGCCGACAGGCCAGCGGGTCCGGCCCCGACGACCAGGACGTCGGCGTGAGCGTGGGTTGCGTCGTACTTCGCTGTGTCGGCGATCTCGGCCAGCCGGCCCTGCCCCGGGATGCCGCGGGCGGCCAGACCGTCGAACAGTTCGACGGTGGTGGCCAGCAGCATGGGCTCGGGAAACGGATGCTCGATCTGGACGAGGCCGCCGGTGTCCTCGGCCCACGCCGCGGTGAAACCGCGCGGGCGGCCCAGCTTGATGCTGGTGGTGACCTGGTGAACACCGTTGGCCAACAACGCCGATGCGAGCGTGTCGCCGGGATGTCCGGTCAATTCGCGGTCGTCGAAGACGAAGGTGTGCGTGGTGGAGCGGTCGACCCGGCCGCCCTGGGGAGTGCGAAACGGTGCGGTCACGGGGTGGGCCTCTGCTCGTCGGGGCGGTACACGCTCTGGAATCGGTAGGTCGCGGTGTCGCGGACGGCGTTGAACCAGCGACGGCACCCCGCGCTGTGGCTCCAGCGCTCTGCGAAGAGTCCCTTGGGATTGGTGCGGAAGAAGACGTAGCGGGCCCATTCCTCGTCGGTCAGCGCCTGGGGATCCTCGGGATAGGGGACGTGCGCCTGTCCGCCGTAGTGGAACTCGGTCTCCTCGCGCGTTCCGCACCAAGGACATTCGATGAGTTGCATGGCTGCTCCTGTGTGAACTGACCGGGACCTAGTGGGCGACGCCGGCGGCGCCGTGCTCGTCGACGAGCGCGCCGGTGACGAATCGGTCCAGGCTGAACGGGGCGACGAACTCGTGGGGTTCGTCGTTGGCGATGGTGTCGGCGAGGCACCAGCCGATCCCCGGGGTGGCCTTGAACCCGCCGGTGCCCCAGCCCGCGTTGAGGTACAGGTTCTCGTAGGGGGTGCGGCCGACGATCGGCGAGGCGTCGGGACAGACGTCGACGATGCCGGCCCAGGTGCGCAGGAGGTGGGCGCGGGCGAAGACGGGGAACAGTTCCACCGCGGCGGCCATCTGACGCTCGATGATGTGGAATGCGCCGCGTTGGCCGTATCCGTTGTAGGAGTCGACGCCCGCACCCATCACCAGTTCACCCTTGTGTGCCTGAGACACGTACACGTGCACGGCATTCGACATCACGATGGTGGGATGCACCGGCTCGAGCAGTTCGGAGACCAGGGCTTGCAGGGGGTGGCTCTGCAGTGGGGTGCGGATGCCAAGCATGTCGGTCAACGTCGAGGTGTGCCCGGCCGCGCACAGTGCGACCTGCCCGGCACCGATGTCGCCCTGGGTGGTGCGGACACCGGTGACCCGGTCGCCGTCGGTCGTGAAACCGGTGACCTCGCAGTTCTGGATGATGTCCACGCCGGCTTGGTCGGCGCGGCGGGCGAAACCCCATGCGACGTAGTCGTGCTTGGCGATGCCGGCGCGCGGCTGATACGTCGCGCCCATGATGGGGTAACGAATGTCGTTGGACACGTTGACGATCGGGCAGAGCTTCTTGACCTCGTCCGGGTCCACCCAGTGGGCGTCGACGCCGTTGAGCTTGTTGGCCTCGACCCGGCGGACGCTGTCGCGGACGTCCTGCAGGCTGTGGGCGAGGTTGAGCACGCCGCACTGCTTGAACAGGATGGGGTAGTCCAGATCGTCCTCGAGCCCCTCCCACAGTTTGAGCGCGTGCTCGTAGATTCGGGTGCTCTCGTCCCACAGGTAGTTGGACCGGATCAGGGTGGTGTTACGCGCCATGTTTCCGCCCGCGAGCCAGCCACGTTCGAGCACGGCGACGTTGGTGATGCCGTGGTTCTGCGCCAGGTAGTGCGCGGTGGCCAGTCCGTGGCCGCCACCGCCGACGATGACGACGTCGTAGTTCTTCTTCGGCGTCGGTGTGCGCCAGAGGAATTCGGGGTGATCGGGTAGGTGCGCGCCGGGTGGCGTGGTCGCGGCGGTCACTGGTCGGCTCCGACGAGGCCGGGGTAGAGGGGGAAGCGCGCGGCCAGATCGTCGACCCGGCGGCGGAGTTCGGCCAGGCCGTCGTCGTCGGTATCCGGTCGCAGTGCGTGGCTGATGACGTCGGCGACCTCGGCGAACGCGTCGAGATCGAACCCGCGCGTCGCGAGGGCCGAGGTGCCGATGCGCACCCCCGAGCTGACCATCGGCGGGCGTGGGTCGAAGGGGACGGCGTTGCGGTTGACGGTGATGCCGACGCGATGCAGTCGATCCTCGGCCTGCTGACCGTCGAGTTCGGAATCTCGGAGGTCGACCAGCACCAGGTGGACGTCGGTGCCGCCGGAGACCACGCTGAGCCCGGCCGCGCGCGAATCCGGTTGCAGCAGGCGGTCGGCGAGGATGCGCGCTCCGTCTAGCGTGAGCTGTTGGCGCGCGGCGAATTCGGGCTGCGCGGCCACCTTGAACGACACCGCCTTGGCGGCGATGACGTGTTCTAGTGGCCCGCCTTGCTGGCCGGGGAACACCGAGGAGTTGAACTTCTTGGCAAGGGCCTCGTCGTTGGTCAAGATGATGCCGCCGCGCGGACCGCCCAGCGTCTTGTGCGTGGTGGAGGTGACGACGTGTGCGTGCGGCATGGGGGAGGGGTGCAGGCCGGCGGCCACCAGACCGGCGAAGTGCGCCATGTCGACCATGAGATATGCCCCGACGTCGTCGGCGATGCGGCGGAACTCGGCGAAGTCGAGGTGCCGTGGGTAGGCCGACCAGCCGGCCATGATCAGCTTCGGTCGACGTTCGTGGGCCACTCGTTCGACCTCGGCCATGTCGACGCGGTGGTCGGTCTCGGTGACGTGGTAGGCCGCGACGTCGTACAGCTTGCCGGAGAAGTTCAGCTTCATGCCGTGAGTCAGGTGACCCCCGTGGGGCAGGGCCAGGCCGAGGATGGTGTCACCCGGTGTCAGGAGTGCGGCCATCGCCGCGGCGTTGGCCTGCGCGCCCGAATGTGGTTGCACGTTGGCGTACTTCGCGCCGAAGAGCTCGGTGACGCGATCGATGGCGAGTTGCTCGACGACGTCGACGTGTTCGCAGCCGCCGTAGTAGCGACGGCCGGGATAGCCCTCGGCGTACTTGTTGGTGAGCACCGAGCCTTGGGCCTGCATCACCGCGAGCGGTGCGAAGTTCTCACTCGCGATCATCTCCAACGTGGTTTCCTGACGCGCCAATTCAGCGGCGATCGCGGCGTGCACGGCGGGGTCGAGTTCGGCCAGTGACGTGCCAAGGAGTGGGTTCGCGGGCCGGGTGGTCGTCGGCGCTGCGGTATCGACGGTCATGGACGCCTTCCTGAAATCTCACTGCTCGCGTTACTGGTATATCAGTCATCGCCTAGGCTAGGATCAAACCGCGTCCACGTCAACAGATCACCCGGGAGGTCGTCGATGACCCTGGCCGACCAACCGGTCGAGGTTGGCGTCGAACGGAACGCCGACCGCGCCTACGAGGTGATTCGTGAACGCCTCGTCATGCTCGACATCCGTCCCGGCGAGCCCATCAACGACGAACGGTTGGCCGCCGAGCTGGGTGTCGGGCGCACCCCGGTGCGCGAGGCCGTCAAACGGCTCGAGCGCGACCGGCTGGTCGTCGCGTACCCGCGGCGCGGCACCTTCGCGACGGCCGTCGACCTGACCGACCTCGCCGACATCTCCGAGATCCGCAAGCAGCTCGAGCCCACCGCGGCCGCCAGGGCCGCGCGCACCGCGTCGACCGGCGCCCGCGCGCGGCTGGAGGCCCTGGCGCGCAGCATCGCCGAGATCGACGACGGCGACGACCCGCGAGAGGTGCTCCGCCGCGACGTGCACGTGCACCGGGAGATCTACCGCGCATCGGGCAATCCGCACCTCGAGCAGATCCTGATCACCCTCGACGGGCACGCCACCCGCATCTGGTGTCTGTTCCTGGACCGTCTGCCCGACGTGGCCGATCACGTACGCGAGCACGTGGCGCTGCTGCAGGCGATCGTGGCGGGAGACGAGACGGCCGCGGCCGACCTCACGCTGGCCCACGTCACGGGCTTCGAGGCGGCCGTCCGCGCGCTGCTCTGAGCCCTGAACCGGGCGGTCCGACCACTGATATATCATCGACGCGGCACGGTCGGGTGAGCTGCCGGGTGCATGACGTCGTCGTCGGGAGGATCGTGACCGTGAGCATTCCGGGTCTGGATGAACTCGAGGCCGACCCAGAGGGAATGTCCTTCGCCGATCGCGCCTACCTCGCCATCCGCGACAAGCTGATCATGCTCGACATCCGCCCCGGCGAGGCGATCGTGGAAAGCGAACTGTCCGCGGAACTGCAGTTCGGACGGACACCGGTCCGGGAGGCGCTCAAGCGGCTGGAGGCCGACCGGCTCGTCGTGTCCTACCCGCGCCGCGGCACCTTCGCCACGGGAGTCGACGTCGCCGATCTGCGGCACATCTCGCAGATCAGGGTGAACCTCGAGCCCGTCGCAGCGCGGACCGCCGCGGACGTTGCGAGCGCCGCTACCAGGGAGCACCTCGCGCGGCTGGCCGACGACGTCCACGGGCTGGACGCAGTCGCCGTCGACCGGACCGAGTTGATGCGGTGGGATCACAAGGTCCACCGCGCGATCTACCGGGCCGCGGGCAACCCCCATCTCGAGGACGTCCTGGTGCGGTACTACAACCTCGCCACCCGCATCTACTGCCTCTTCCTGGACCGGTTGCCCTCGGTGGCCGATCACGTCGAAGAACACACGAATCTGTTGCGGGCCATCGCCGCAGGCGACGCGGACACTGCCGCGGCGGTCACCCTCGAGCACGTCACGGGATTCGAGAAGTCGGTCCGCGCGATCGTCTGACCGCCGTCAGCTGAACACGACGGTGCGGTGCCCGTGCAACATCACCCGGTTCTCGCAGTGCCACCGAACCGCTCTGGAGAGGGCGAGAGCCTCGGCGTCCTGGCCCACCGTGGCCAGCCGCGCGGGGTCGTAGGAGTGGTCGATGCGGATGACCTCCTGTTCGATGATCGGGCCCTCGTCGAGATCGGGTGTCACGTAATGTGCCGTCGCGCCAACGAATTTCACACCGCGGTCATAGGCCTGGTGATACGGCTTGGCGCCCTTGAAGCCGGGCAGGAACGAGTGGTGGATGTTGATCGCGCGACCCTTCAGGGCTGAACAGGTCTCGTTGGACAACACCTGCATGTAGCGGGCCAGCACCACCAGGTCGGCCTCGTACTGCTTCACCAAGGACAGCAGCTCGGCCTCGGCCGCCGGCTTGGTCGTCGGGGTGACGGGCACGTGGACGAACGGCAGACCGGCGGCCTCGGCCATGGGCCGGAGCACCTCGTGATTGGAGACGACGGCGACCAGTTCACCGCCGAGGGTTCCGGCGCGCCATCGGAAGATCAGGTCGTTGAGGCAGTGTCCCATCTTCGACACCATCACGATCACCCTCGGTGGCTCGCCACCGTCGAATCGGTAGGTCATGCCGAAACTGCGTGCGAGGGGGTCGAATTGGTCGGTCAGATCCGCGACGTTGGTGACCTCGGGTCCGCACACGAAGGTGGTCCGAAGGAAGAACGCCTGACCCACGGTGTCGTCGAACTGCTGATGCTCGGCGATGTCGCAGTTGCGAGAGAAGAGAAACGAGGTGACCGCGTGGACGATCCCCGGTCGGTCCGGGCAGCTGAGCGTCAAGGTGATGTTCTGGGTCATGATCGGCTCAGCATTCGACGTAGTTCACGGGAACGTTGACTGCGAGGCCTCCGGTGGAGGTCTCCTTGTACTTCGAGTGCATGTCGGCGCCGGTCGTCCGCATCGTCTCGATGACCTGGTCGAGGCTGACCCGGTGGGTCCCGTCACCGCGCAGGGCCATCCGGGCCGCGTTGATCGCCTTGCCCGCCGAGATGGCGTTGCGCTCGATGCACGGAATCTGAACCAGACCGTCGATCGGATCGCAGGTCAACCCGAGACTGTGCTCCATGGCGATCTCGGCGGCATTCTCCACCTGTTCCGGTGTGCCGCCGAGGGTTTCGGCCAAGCCCGCCGCTGCCATCGACGCGGCGGAGCCGACCTCGCCCTGGCAGCCCACCTCGGCGCCGGAGATCGAGGCGCGTTCCTTGTAGAGCGAACCGATCGCACCGGCGGCGAGCAGGAAGCCGATCGTGGTCTGGTCACGATCCCGCCGACCCGCGGGGGTGTAGTTCATGGCGTAGTGCAGCACGGCCGGCACGATCCCGGCGGCGCCGTTGGTCGGTGCGGTCACGATGCGGCCGCCGGAGGCGTTCTCCTCGTTGACGGCCAGGGCCACCAAATTCACCCAGTCCTCGGCGAATTCGGGGCTGCGATCGGGGTCCTCGTCCTTGAGCCGCTCGTACCAGTCCTTGGCTCGACGCCGGACCTGGAGCGCTCCGGGCAGGTTTCCGTCGCGTCCGACCCCGCGTCGCTCGCATTCGACCATGACGTCGCGGATGTGGAGCAGACGCTGGCGAACCTCGGTCGCCGACCGAGTGGCGCATTCGATCTCCAACATCAGATCGCTGATCTTGCAGGACTTCTCACGGCACAGCTCGAGGAGCTGCTTGGCCGATCCGAACGCCAGGGGGTGCTGGCCGGTGTACCCGGACGCCGGCTCGAGGCTCTCGGCCTCGGTGACGACGAAGCCGCCGCCGACGGAGAAGTAGGTCTCGCGGTGAAGCTCCCCGCCGTTGGCGTCGCGCGCCGTCAGGGTCATGCCGTTGGGATGGAACGGCAGCATCGTGAGGGGACGCAGGATGATGTCGTCCTCGGTCAGCGCGAGCTCGTGCGCCCCGCCCAGCGGGACCCGGCCGGTCGAGCGCATCGCGTCGACGCGCCGTTCCATCTCCTCGGTCTGGAGCTCCTCGGGGAGCAGCCCCTGCAGGCCAAGCAGGATGGCGGTCATCGTGCCGTGCCCGGCGCCGGTGGCGGCCAGCGAACCGTAGAGGTCGACGCGGACGTCGGCCGTGGCGTCCAAGGCGCCGAGGGTCTGCAGGTCGGTCACGAATCTCGCGGCAGCGCGCATCGGCCCGACGGTGTGCGAACTCGAC
>Ga0102593_1003171_pt1 | contig 11146 bp, 10 predicted proteins | sample AraplaCol_mMS_r2_2_FD_76862 | JGI IMG/M metagenome (GOLD analysis project Ga0102593, IMG submission 76862) | Arabidopsis root microbial communities from North Carolina, USA - plate scrape MF_Col_mMS_r2 (SPADES assembly) (version 2) | ecosystem: Host-associated > Plants > Roots > Endosphere...
CCCGCCCAGCGCGACGGCGACGCGGTCGGCCGGAAACACCTCCGACAACAGTTCGCGCATCCACTGGCTGGTGCGCGGCGTGTGTTCGGACGGTTTGAGGTAGACGTGGTTGCCGGCGGCGATGGCCGAAATCAACGGCACCAGCGCGAGGTTCACCGGGTAATTCCACGGCGAGAGGATGCCGACGACGCCGACCGGCTCGGGCACGATGCGTGCGCTCGCCGGCCAGAAACGCCAGCCCACCGCAGCGCGGCGCGGCTTCATCCACCCGCGCAGGTGGCCAAGCGCGTGGTCGAGTTCGGCCAGCACGATCATGCCTTCGGACAGCAGGTTCTCGTGTTCGCTGCGATGGCCGAAGTCGGCGCGGATCGCCGCGTTCATCGAATCCATGCGCGAACGGAACACATCGCGCAGGCGCACCAGGTCGGCGCGGCGCTGGGCGTGGTCGGGCTTGCGGGCCTGCCACGCGGCGCGAAGGCGTGCGCGGGTGGTGGCCAGTTCGTTGAGCGGCGTGTCGGCGGTGATGTCCATGCGGTCGAGTGTAGTCCGCCGTTGCGGCGCTCCGCAGGGGCGAAACCGGCGCTGGCCGGGGGGCGACGCGGCCGTGTGTGAATGGGGAGAACGGGGCTGTTGGCCTTCGCTCTCCGGCCGTCATGTTTGCGAAAGCCGGAGTCCATGTTTGCGTGCGCCGACGCAGGCGCCCGCCGGCGCAAGCTTCGACCCGCGGCACTCACGCTAGACTTCCCGCATGACCCTGCGCCCTTACCTCGACACCTTTCCCGCCATCGGCGAACGCGTCTACATCGATCCGGCGGCAACCGTCATCGGCGATGTGACGCTGGGCGACGACGTGTCGGTCTGGCCGGGCTGCGTGATCCGCGGCGACGTCAATTCGATCCACATCGGCGCCCGCACCAACGTACAGGACGGCACCATCATCCACGTGACGCACGAGGGCCCTTACACGCGGCCCGGCGGCCTGCCGACGGTGGTCGGCAACGACGTCACCATCGGCCATGGTGTGATCCTGCATGCCTGCATGCTCGAGGACTTCTGCCTGATCGGCATGGGCGCGCGCATCCTCGACGGCGCGCGTGTGCACCGGCGCGGCTTCGTCGGCGCCGGTGCGGTGGTTGCGCCGGGCAAGCAGGTGGGCGAGGGCGAACTGTGGCTGGGCAATCCGGCGCGGCTGGTCCGCCGCCTGGACGACCGCGAGATCGAACAGTTGCACTACAGCGCCGCGCACTATGTACGATTGAAGGACCGCTACCTCGGCATGACCGGGTAACGGGCGGCAGGTCGCGGCAGGGGGTCGCGGCCACCGCAACACGGATGCCCGGCATGGGCATCGCGCAGGGAACGGGGCACATGGAAAGTTACCAATACCGCAATCCGTACGCGGCGACGACCGCGCAGGTGGTCGCTGCGAAGGTCTGCCGCCAGACGCCGGAGCCGGCCGATCGCGAAGGCTGAGCCTGCCGCGCCGCGCCCGAATGCGAATCGTCCGATGGAGCGCGCGCTGCCACGCAAGCAGATTCGGTACCGCGCAATCCGATCAAGGGAGCTGAAGGTGAGCGATCCCCGCTGCAACGTCGACGCCATCGTCGTGAACCACTGATGCTCGACACCTACCGCGAAGTCATCACGCCGGAAGGCGTGGCCCTCCACCTGCCCGCCGCCGGCCCCGTGCCGCGCGCGCTGGCGTGGGCTGTCGATTTCGCCGTGCGCGCCGCGGCGATGATGGTGATGGGCATGTTCGCGGGCGCATTCGGCCGCGGCGGCATTGGCTTCTACGCCGTGGCGATGTTCCTGGTGTACTGGTTCTATCCGGTGCTGTTCGAGGCGCTGTGGAACGGCCGCACGCCGGGCAAGCGCGCGCTCAACCTGCGCGTGATCGCCGCCAACGGCGCGCCCGTCGGCTGGCTCGCGGCGTTCACGCGCAACCTGCTTCGCGTCGTCGACATGCTGCCGGTGGCCTACGCCACCGGACTCGTGGCGAGCCTGGTCGATCCGTGGGGACGTCGCCTGGGCGACATGGTCGCCGGCACGCTGGTCGTGCACGAGGCCCATCCGCGCGATCCGCAGCCCGCGGTCGTCGATACCGCACTCGCGCCGTCGATCGCGCTGCGTCCGTACGAACAGGTTGCGCTGGTCGCCTTCGCCGAACGCGCCCCGCGCCTGGGCGAAGCGCGGCAGGCCGAGCTGGCCGATCTCGCCGAACCGCTCACCGGCGCGCGCGGACCGCTGGCGGTGACCCGCCTGTATCGCATGGCGAACTGGTTGCTGGGGCGGCGCTGACGCATGAAGCAGGAGCACTTCGTCCAGCGCCACCAGTCCGAGTGGACCGCCTTCGAGCACTGGCTCGATGGGCGCGGCGAAAGCGCGCGCAAGGCACGCGCCGAGCGCCGCAGCTGGCACGGCATGTCCGATGCCGACATGCCCTCGCGCTATCGCCGCCTGTGCCAGCAGCTCGCGCTCGCGCGGCGACGCGGCTACAGCCCGGTGGTGACCGATCGCCTCCAGACGCTGATGCATCGCGGACACAGCCTGCTGTACCGCACGCCCGTGCCGCACTGGCGACGCGCGGCGGAGTTCCTGATCGCCGGCTTCCCGCGCCTGGTGCGCGCCGAACGCGGCTGCATGCTCGCGGCCTTCGCGCTGTTCTGGATCCCGCTGGTGGTGATCTTCGCCGCGATCCAGTGGCAGCCGGAGCTGTCGTCCTCGCTGTTCGATCCCGTGCAGCTGCTGCAGTTCGAACACATGTACGACCCGGCCGATCCGGCGCGCAAGCTGGGCCGCGACAACGGCACGGACGTGGCGATGTTCGGCCATTACGTCTGGAATAACGTCAGCATCGGCTTCCGCACGTTCGCCAGCGGCCTGATCGCCGGCATCGGCTCGATCGTGGTGCTCATCGTCAACGGCGTGATGATCGGCGGCGTCGCCGGGCATTTGCAGGCGGTAGGTCACGGCGACCCGTTCTGGCGTTTCGTCGCGGCGCACTCGGCGCCCGAACTCACGGCGATAGTAATCGCCGGCGGCGCTGGCCTGCGGCTGGGCCTGTCGCTGATCGCGCCCGGCCAGCGCCGTCGCGCGGACGCGTTGATCGAAGGCGGACGCCGCGGTGCGCTGCTGTGCGTGGGCGTGCTGGCGATGCTGGTGTTCGCCGCGTTCGTCGAGGCGTTCTGGTCGTCGATCGCGTGGATGCCGGCGTGGATCAAGTACACCGTCGGCGGCGTGCTGTGGACGCTCACGGCGGCGTGGCTGCTGCTGGGCGGACGCAACCTCCCCGCGGAGGACGCGGGCGCATGAGGATCGAATCGCTCACCGTCGCGTTGCGTCCGCGCACGGCGTGGGAAGCGGTCGAACTGGGCACCGCGCTGGTGCGACGCCACGCCTCGGCGATCTGGAAGCCGTGGCTGCTGCTCACGCTGCCGGTATTCGTGCTGTTCAACGCGATGGCGTGGGCGATCGATTCGATGTGGCTCGCGTTCGTGCTGATGTGGTGGCTGAAGCCCGCATTCGACCGCATCCCGCTGTTCGTGCTGTCGCGCGCAGTGTTCGGTGATGTGCCGACGACGCGACAGACGCTCGCGGCGCAGCGGAACTGGGGACTGTCGTGGCTGCCCGGCTACCTGTCGTGGCGGCGACTGAGCCCGCTGCGTTCGTTGAACCTGCCCGTGGATTTCCTCGAGGGCGCGCGCGGGCGCGATGCGCGCGAACGCCGCCGGGCGCTTGGCGCACCGGTGAACGGCGTCACCATGCTGGTCACGCTGGCGTGCCTGCTGTTCCAGTTCGCCGTGTTCATGGGACTGGTGACGCTCGCCATCGTGCTCGTGCCCGACGCGTACCTGCGCGAGGTGCTGGGCCGCGCGTGGGAAGTGGTCAAGCAAGCGCCGGTGTGGCTCGGTTTGCTGGTGAATGCGCTGGCGTGGATCGCGACCAGCCTGATCGAACCGTTTTACGTGGGCGCCGGTCTCGGCCTGTACCTCAACCGCCGCACCGAAGTGGAGGCGTGGGACATCGAGCTCGCGCTGCGCCGGCTGCGCGACCGCCTGCTGCGTGGCGCGGCGCCGGTGCTGCTGGTGTTCGCGCTGGGCTTCGCATTCGCACCCGGCGCCGTGCACGCGCAGGATGCGGGCGAATCGCAGGACAGCGGGAGCGTCGGCAACCAGGCCAGCGATCCGGACGATGCGGAGGACGAAGAGGCGCCGCGCGTCACGCTGCAGCAGGTCTTCGGCCGCGTCGCCGACGGGAGCGGCCTGCGCGATGGCGTGAATGCGCAGATGACGCCGCAGCCGGCGCCGACGACGACCGTATCGCCAGGCGGTGGCGCGACAGGCGGCGCCGCCGGCAACGGTCGTGCGCTCGCAGGCGATGGAAGCCTGCGTCGCGCGGTCGGCAAGGCCTACGCCGATCCGACCGTCACGCCCAAGCGCAAGGTCGTCAGCTGGAAGAAGCGCGACGCGAAAAAGCCCGATCCGGAGAAGGCGAAAATCGAGCCGATGCTGGGCTGGCTCGGCGAGATCTTCGCGACGGTCGGCGAATACGGCCTGTGGTTCGTGGTGATCGTGCTGATCGGCGCGCTGCTCGCAACAGCGCCGCGATGGCTGGCGTGGTTCCGTGGCGGCTTCGCTCGCGAAGCGCGCGAAGACGAGGTGCGACGCGATCGCGCCGACGACCCGGCGCCGCCGCTGCCCGACGACATCCCCTCCGCGATCCGCCGCCTGTGGCGCGAAGGCCGCCAACGCGAAGCGCTCGCGATGCTGTATCGCGCCAGCGTCGACACCATGGTCGCGCGCACGCAGGCCGTACTCGTGCCGGGCGCGACCGAAGCCGAAGTGTTGCGCGTCTCGCGCAAGCTTCCGCAGGGCGAGGATCGCGACGCATTCGCCCGCGCCGTTCGCACCTGGCAATACGCGGCGTATGCGCACAGCTTCCCGGAAGGCGATGATTTCGAATCGCTGCTCGCCGATCTCGCCGCGCGCTTCGGCTGGACTGCGACCTCGCCCGCGCGCGGCGAAGGGAGCGTGCCCGCATGAAGCTCACGCGTCGGCATGGATTGATCGCGCTCGCCGTCGTGGCCATCGCGGGCGTGCTCGCCGCCGGTTTCGCGTGGTGGCTGCGCAATTACGAGCGCACCGAGGAATGGGAAGACCTGCCGCGCACGGGCGAGGCCGCGCGCAATCCGCTGTACGTGCTCAAGCTCGCGCTGATCGCCGACGGCGTGCAGGCGAAGTCGCGTCAGCGGTTGCAGCTGGATGAAGTGAAGCTCGGCGAGCGCGATACGGTGCTGCTCTACAACGACCCGCGCACGGTGTCCGACAAGGAAGAGGCGACGTTGCTCGCATGGGTCGAGCGCGGCGGCCACCTGCTGCTGCGCACGCCGCCGCCGGGGCCGCTGGACGTGGAGCAGTCGCTGCCGGTACTCGGTGCGTTCGGCGTGCACCCGCGCTCGGACCAGCTCTGCGCCGGGCTCGATGTCGACGGCGAGGATCCGCACGCCGAGTTCTGCCGCGGCCGTCGCCTGGACGTGGACAACCTGGCATCCACCGCATCGCTGCACTGGGGCGACGAATCGATCGGCTACGTCTTCGCGCGCATCCCGCACGGACGCGGGCATGTCGACGTGCTGTCGGACTTCGACTTCCTCGACAACGATTCGCTGAAGGACGGACCGCACATCGCGCTCACGCGGCAGCTGCTGGATCCGAACTATCGCGCTGGCACCGTACATCTGGTCTACGAGGCGCAGATGCCCTCGTTCTGGTGGACGCTGGCGCGCGAACACTGGCGCGTGTGGCTGCCGTTGCTGCTGGCGCTGATGGCGTGGCTGTGGCGGCGCTCGCTGCGCTTCGGTCCGCTGCTGGCGTCGCCTGCACTGGAGCGGCGTTCGCTGCTCGAACACGTCACCGCCAGCGGCGAACACATCTACCGCTACGGCTACGCGCACCTGCTGCACGAAGCCGCGCGCAAGGCATTCCTGCTGCGACTGCGCCGCCGCGATCCGCAGGCGGCCGCGCTGGACGGCGAGGCGCAGGCGGCGATGCTCGCCGTGCGTTTCGGTCTGCCGCCGGCCGACATCCGGGACGCATTGTCCACGCCCATCGCGCGCGACCACGCCGCATTCCGCAGCCGCATCGCGATGCTGATGCGCATGCGCAACTCCCTCTGACCCGAGTTTCGAACCGAGAACACGCCATGAACGCCGACGCCGCTCCCGCTCCCATCGTTCCGATCACCGGCCAGGCGCTGGCCGCACGCGCGGCCGCGGTGCGCGATGAAGTCGGCAAGGCCTTCATCGGCCAGGAGGCGGTGCTCGACCAGATCCTGATCGCCCTGCTCGCCGGCGGCCACGTACTCATCGAAGGCGTACCCGGCCTGGGCAAGACGCTGCTGGTTCGCGCGCTGTCGAGGGCGATCGATTGCAGCTTCGCCCGCGTGCAGTTCACGCCCGACCTCATGCCCAGCGACATCAGCGGCCACGCGGTATGGAACCCGAAGTCGGAGACGTTCAACATCCGCCGCGGCCCGGTGTTCACCAACCTGCTGCTGGCCGACGAGATCAACCGCGCGCCGGCGAAGACGCAGTCGGCGCTGCTGGAAGCGATGCAGGAGCTGCAGGTCACCATCGAAGGCCACAGCTTCCAGCTCACGCCGCCGTTCCTCACGCTCGCCACGCAGAACCCGGTCGAACAGGAAGGCACGTATCCGCTGCCCGAAGCGCAGCTCGACCGCTTCCTGCTGAAGGTGCTCATCGGCTATCCCACGCGCAGCGACGAGAAGCGCATGGTCGCGGCCGTGAGCCAGGGGCGCGCTGCGTCGGACTTCGACCTGTCGCAGGTGGCGCGCGTGCTCGGGCCGCAGGAGATCGTCGCGATGCAGGCCGGCACCGCGATGGTGGCGGTAGACGACGCGGTGATCGATTACGCGGTACGCATCGTGGCGGCCACGCGCGACTGGGCCGGCATTTCGCTCGGCGCCGGCCCGCGCGGCAGCCTCGCGCTGGTGCGTGCGGCACGTGCGCAGGCGGTGCTGTCGGGCCGCGATTTCGTCACGCCCGACGACGTGCGCGAAATCGCCAAGCCCGCGCTGCGCCACCGCATCGCGCTGGCGCCGGAGCTGCAGATCGAAGGCCAGTCGCCGGACGACGTGCTGCACGCGTTGCTGGCCAAGGTCGAGGCGCCGCGGAAGTAATCCTTGATGCAAACCGCCGCCCACACGCGTTCCTTTCCACGTCCCGCGCCCTTCGTGCTGGCGTTGCTGACGCTGTGGTCGATGCTGGGCATCGCCGTCGCATTCGGATTCGCCACGTCGGTGCAGTGGCAACTGGTGGGCATCGCGCTCGCGGTATTGCTGCTGCTCGACCTCGCGTTGCTCTGGCGCGCGCCCACGCCGCAGGTCGAGCGCCGGTTGGCCGATACCTGGCCGATCGGCATCGAACGCCCGGTGACGCTGTCGCTGGAAACGCCGCAAGGCATGACGCTGGATGTGTTCGACCTGCATCCGGGCGGCTGGTCGATGCAGGGCCTGCCACGTCGCCTGCGCCTCAAGCGCGGCGAGACCGCATCGCTCGACTACCACCTGCGCGCGAAGGCACGCGGCGATTTCCGTTTCGACGGCGTGCAGTTGCGCCTGCATTCGCCGCTGCGGCTGTGGTGGCAGTCGCGCGTGGCCGGAGAGGCGCAGAACGTGCGGGTGTTTCCCAACTTCGCGCCGCTGGCGAAGTTCGCGATGTTCAGCGCGGAGCAGGCCTCGCGCCTGGTCGGCGCGCACGTGCGGAGGCGTCGCGGCGAAGGCACGGACTTCCACCAGATGCGCGAGTACCGCATCGGCGACAGCCTGCGCCAGATCGACTGGAAGGCCACCGCGCGCGCACGTCGCCTGATTTCCCGCGAATACCAGGACGAGAAGAACCAGCAGCTGGTGCTGCTGCTCGACACCGGTCGCCGCCTGCTCGCGCGCGACGGCGAGCTTGCGCATTTCGACCATGTGCTGGATGCGGCGCTGGTGGTGGCGTACCTGGCGCTGCGGCAGGGCGATGCGGTGGGCCTGCTCGCCAGCGGTGGCGCGGATGCGTGGGTGCCGCCGCGGCGTGGCGTGGGCGCGATCGACGAACTCCTCCGCGCGACGTATGCGATGCAACCGCAGCCGGTGGCGACGGACTTCCTCGCCGCGGCGACGGCCCTTTCGGTGCGGCAGCGTCGCCGTTCGCTGGTGATGCTGGTGACCAACCTGCGCGACGAGGACATGGACGACCTGCTCGCAGCGGTGTCGCTGCTGCGCAAGCGGCATCTGGTGTGCGTGGCGAGTCTGCGCGAAGGCTCGCTCGACGAGGCGCTGTCGGAGCCGGTGAGCGATCTGCCGGGTGCGATCCGCGCGGGTGCTACGGCGCAGTATCTCGACCAGCGCAACGCGGCGCACGAAGCGCTGCGCAATCATGGAGTGATGGTGCTGGACGTTGCGTGCGACCAGCTCGCTGCGTCGCTGGTGGAGCGGTATCTGGCGGTGAAGCGGGACGGGTTGTTGTAAGCGAACCTGCGCAGCGGTATGGCGCCGTCATCCGCTCCAACGTCCCAAGCGCTTCCATCGCCTCTTCACGCGACCTGCCACACATCTCGACCTCCGGCCGCAGCGACGCGCAGAACGCCGGCCGCTCCGGCTTGCCGAACAACCGGCAGCGATGGTCATCGTCCAGCTGCACGCACGGAATGCCGGCCGGCTTGCCATGCGGCATGCCGGGAATGGGAGAGTTGATCGACGGCGCGATGCAGCACGCGCCACATGCGACGCGGCAATCCATGACGAACAGGCTCAGTCGGCGGTGACGAGTTCCGCGCGGTGTTCGCGCAAGGTCGCGTACACCTCGTCGGTTTCCGGGCGCACGCCGTGCCAGCGCTGGAAGCTTTCGGCGGCCTGTTCGACCAGCATGCCGAGCCCGTCGATGCAGTCGTGCGAACCGGCCGCACGCGCCCACGCGAGGAACGGGATCGCGACCTCGCCATAGCTCAGGTCCACCGCCGCGGTGCGTGGATTCGCCAGCGCGATCGGCAGCGACGGCAGGCCGTCGGCGCGCGCGGCGGAAGTGGCATTCACGATCAGGTCGAAGGTGCCCAGCGTGTCGATGTCGCGCAGGTAACGCGGATGCACGCGGCCGGGCATCGCCAGCGCATCGGCCAGCGCGTCGGCGCGCTCGGGCGTGCGGTTGACGATGTAGAGATCGCCGATGCCCGCATCCAGCAGCGCCGGTGCGACGCCGCGCGCGGCACCGCCGGCGCCGATCAGCAGCGTGCGGCGCGAACGCAGGTCCAGGCCCTGGCGTTCGGTGAGATCGCGCACCAGGCCCGTGCCGTCGGTGTTGTCGCCTTCCCAGCCGGTGGCGGTGCGCACCAGCGTGTTCACCGCGCCGGCGCGGCGCGCGCGGTCGGTCAGCGTCGTGCAGACGCTCACCGCGCGGTTCTTGTGCGGCAGCGTGACGTTAGCCCCAAGGCCGCCCTCGGCCGCGAACTCCGCGACGATCGCGTCGAACAGCTGCGGGGGAGCGTCCATCGCGGCGTATTCCAGCGCGATCCCGGTCTGCCGGCCGAATGCGGCGTGGATGCGGGGCGACAGCGAATGCGCCACCGGATGGCCGATCACCGCGAAACGCTTGACCAGGGCCGGATTTGCGACGGAGGCGAAATTGGACACGGGGGACCCTCGCATAAACTGGAGTTCACAGACACAGGAGACGCACGATGCGACGCAGCCCGGCCTTTGTCAGCAGGCACCGCGTGTGCAGTGTAGTGGCGGCGCTCATCGCGGGCGGTATCGCGGTATCCGGCCCGGCGTCGGCCTTCCTTTCCGAATTCGGCATCGAAGGCATGGGCGTGGTATCGACCAAGGCCAGCGAGATCCGTGGCAGCGTCAGCCCGGACGGTCAGCATATCGTCTGGGGCAGCACCGATCGTGAAGGCGGCGCCGGGGGATGGGACCTGTGGCAGGCGCGCCTGAAGGACGGCCGCTGGCAGGACGCCCGTCCGCTGACGGTCAACTCGTCCGCCAACGATTTCGACCCGCTGTTCAGCGCCGACGGCCGCTGGCTGTACTTCTTTTCCAACCGGCCCGGCGGCGCGGGTGGCGACGATCTGTATCGCGCAGCGGTGAAGCCCGACGGCAGCTTCGGCGCGGCGGAAAACCTCGGCCGCGGCGTCAACACACGCGGCGACGAGTGGGCGCCGACACCGAGCCGCGACGGCCAGCACCTGCTGTTCGCCAGCGATGGCCACGGCGGCGCGGGCCGGCACGACCTGCTCGTGGCGCGCTGGGACGGGAACGCATTCGTCGATCCGAAGCCGGTACCGGGCATCAACACGAAGGCCGACGAATTCGACGCCGCCTGGCTCGGCGACGGCCGCACGCTGGTGTACGCGCGCTCGCAGGATCCGGCGACGAAGCCGGTGCGGCTGTACGTGGCGCATTGCGATGGCGCGCGCTACGTGGATGCGGGGCCGCTGGCGTTGTCGTTCAACACCGATGACGCGACCACGCTCGGCCCGGCGGTCGACTGGAACAAGCCGGGCGAGCTGCTGGTGAGCGGCGCGGCGAAGTCGCCGCGTGCGGGGAAGCTGGACCTGTATCGGATGAAGGCGCCGGCGGTGGCGGGGAAGGACGGGTGCGTGCTGTGACCCCGTCGCTTTCGCAGGATGGGTTTCGCAACGCGAAACCCATCGCGGTTGCGGTTGCGGGTGATCGATGGGTTTCGCGTTGCGAAACCCATCCTACGGGGATCGCCGCGACGTCCGACCCTTGTAGCCCGGGTAAGCGCAGCGCACCCGGGTTGGGCGTGACAGATCCCGGGTGCGCTGCGCTTGCCCGGGCTACAGCCCACCCGCCACGTCCACCAGGCTGCCCGTCATGTAGGACGCTTCATCCGACAGCAGCCAGACGATCGCACGCGCGATCTCTTCGGCTTCGCCGCCGCGCTGCATCGGAATGCGCGCCTTCACCCGATCCACGCGGCCCGGTTCACCACCGCTCGCGTGGATCTCGGTGTAGATCGAACCCGGCCGCACGCAGTTGACGCGGATCCCCTCGGCGGCGACTTCCTTCGCCAGGCCCACCGTGAGCGTATCGATCGCCGCCTTCGACGCCGCGTAATCGATGT
>Ga0102593_1003174_pt1 | contig 11133 bp, 9 predicted proteins | sample AraplaCol_mMS_r2_2_FD_76862 | JGI IMG/M metagenome (GOLD analysis project Ga0102593, IMG submission 76862) | Arabidopsis root microbial communities from North Carolina, USA - plate scrape MF_Col_mMS_r2 (SPADES assembly) (version 2) | ecosystem: Host-associated > Plants > Roots > Endosphere...
GGATCCGATCGAAGCCTGGAATGCCTGGCTGGCTGAAGAGGTCGAGGTTGGGATCGGGAATCGGTGCGCTCTTGTGCGCGTGAGCCGCATGTGCGGCGCAAGTGCAATCGATAGCACTTGTGAAGCGATCGGAGAATACGGCCATGCGCCCTCGGGGCACGTTCCTTGTGTGCTCCATGATGCCCCGGTGATTCTCGCAAGGCGAGACGGCCAAAACGACGGGGCAAGGTGTCGTAACGCCACTCGGACGAACGGTAAACGCTCCAGCGGCGGGATACGATTTTTCCAACGCCCAAAACGCATCAGGGCCCCGTTTCCGGAGCCCTGATGCGTTTCACTATTTGGCGTCCCCACGGGGATTCGAACCCCGGTCGCTACCGTGAAAGGGTAATGTCCTAGGCCTCTAGACGATGGGGACAAAACTGACTTTCTTGTTTACAGCATCATCTCCGGAGAGATGGTGGAGCCAGCCGGGATCGAACCGGCGACCTCCTGCATGCCATGCAGGCGCTCTCCCAGCTGAGCTATGGCCCCACTTGCTGCTGGAAAGACGAAAATTCTAGCGGGCGTTCAGCGATGTCGTCAAGCGTTCGCTGCCAGATTTTTTTCGTCGCGTCCGCCGGTGCTGGTACCGGCGTCAACGGGGCGCAATGTTGCCACACCATGTCCCCGCTCCGCTAGATACTCCAGCCACTTTCCGAGAAACGTGTTCATCCTCGTCCGGTGGTCGAGTACTTCCGCCGCTGGCGGGTACATGCCGATGACGTCCTGCCAACGCCGGCCGACATAGCAGTTGGTGACTTCCAGCTGGCGCGCGTCGTGGTAAAGCCGCAGGAATGCCGACGGATCCTGCTCGCCGGTGACCGGGTCGCGCATCGCATACGTCAGGCGCAGCTCGGTCGTGTACGGGTGGCGTTCGATCACGTCCAGCTGCAGATCCAGGCCGTCGCCGACGCTGGAATGGTAGGTGCCGACGGCCAGCGCCGTGGACGGAAACAGGCGCGTGAAGCGGACATGGTTTTCCGCGTACAGCCCCATCAGCCAGCCGAAGCGGCTGAGGCGGGGAATGCGTGCTTTGCGGGTGGCGAGTGACATGGGCATGGACACCGATATGGAGCCGATGCTACACGGCACAACCTCTGCGCGGGAGCGTTGACGCGCACCCGCGGTCGGCCTACGGTAAGCATTCCTCGCGACGGTTTTTCCCGGGCTTTCCTGCCCGACTGTCCAGAGCCGCCCCGGCCGTTCAGAACATCTCGCGATGGATCCCCAGCGTCGTCAGGACCTTGCTCGAGATTTCCTCGATCGAGGTATTGGTCGTGCTCAGCGTCGAGATCCGTTCAGCCCGGAACATCGCCTCGGCGGCCGCCACTTCCCGCTTGCAGGTTTCCAGCTGGGCGTAGCGCGAATTCGGCCGGCGTTCCTGGCGGATCTGCTGCAGGCGGATCGGGTCGATTGTCAGCCCGAACAGCTTGTTGCGATAAGGCCGCAGGCGCGGCGGCAGGCGGTCGTGCTCCAGGTCTTCCTCGGTCAACGGGTAGTTCGCCGCGCGCACGCCGTAATGCAGCGCCAGGTACACGCAGGTCGGCGTCTTGCCCGCGCGCGAAACCGCTACCAGCACCAGGTCCGCGTCATCGTAATTGATGGCCTGCCCGTCGTCGTGCGTCAGCGCGAAGTTCATCGCGTTGATGCGTCGGTGGTAGCTGTCGAAATCGACCATGCCGTGCGCCTGGCCGATGCGGCGCTCGCGCGTCTGTTCCAGTTCGCGCTCCAGGGGCTCGATGAAGGGCGCGAAGACGTCGAGCATCAGCGCCCCGCTTTCGGCCAGCGCGTGGCTGACTTCGGTGTCCATGCACGAGTTGATCACCACCGGACGTACACCGTAGGACTCGGCGGCGACCCGGATCTTCTCGCCCACTTCACGCGCGCGCTCCACCGAATCGACGAACGGAATGCGGTCGGTGACGAAGCGCGTCTGGGTGAACTGGGTCAGCAGACTGTGGCCAATGGTCTCGGCAGTGATACCGGTACCATCGGATACGTAGAAGACGGGACGCACGCCGGCCATCGGCTTTTCTCCTGAACTGGGCGTTCACAACACAAGAAACGCCGTTGAATCAAGCTTGTATGGCTACGGCGCACGGGCGATCATATCCGGATCGCTGCGCGCCATGCGCCGAGGGCGCGCCGGCCACCGTTCCGCCATCCCTCTTCGATCCGCCTGGAGATCGCCCGCTTGAACGAGAACATCCTCTGGCTGCACGCGTTGCGGCTTACCGACCTGGCCCGCGTCGGCGGCAAGAATTCCTCGCTGGGCGAGATGATCGGCAACCTCGCGAACCTGGGCGTGTCGGTTCCGGGCGGTTACGCGACCACGTCCGAAGCCTTCAAGAACTTCATCGCGCACAACAACCTGCACCAGCGCATCTACGACAAGCTGGCGACGCTGGACGTCGAAGACGTTCCCGCGCTCACCGCCGCCGGTGCCGAAATCCGCGGCTGGGTGATCGACGCCCCGCTGCAGCCGGACCTGGATGCGGACATCCGCAAGGCCTACAAGCAGTTGTGCGATGAGAACGGCGGCGGCGACGTGGCCGTTGCGGTTCGTTCGTCCGCGACCGCCGAAGACCTGCCCGACGCATCCTTCGCCGGCCAGCAGGAAACCTTCCTCAACGTCACCGGCGCCGACGACGTCGTGCACAAGGTGAAGGAAGTCTTCGCCTCGCTCTACAACGATCGCGCGATCGCCTACCGCGTGCACCACGGCTTCAAGCACGAGGACGTGTTCCTGTCCGCCGGCGTGCAGCTGATGGTGCGCTCCAACGTCGGTTCCTCCGGCGTGCTGTTCACGCTGGACACCGAATCGGGTTTCCGCGACGTCGTCTTCATCACCTCCAGCTACGGCCTGGGCGAGATGGTCGTGCAGGGCGCGGTGAATCCGGACGAGTTCTACGTCTACAAGCCCACGCTGCTGCAGGGCAAGCAGGCCATCCTGCGTCGCGGCATGGGCGCCAAGCAGCTGCGCATGGTGTATTCGGACACGCCCGGCGAGCGCGTGCGCACCGAGGACACGCCGGCCGACCTTCGCGCGACGTTCTCCATCAGCGACGAGGACGTGCATGAACTCGCACGCCAGGCGCTGACCATCGAGAAGCACTACGGCCGTCCGATGGACATCGAATGGGCGAAGGACGGCGTGAGCGGCAAGCTGTTCATCGTGCAGGCGCGCCCGGAGACGGTGAAGTCGCGCGGCCACGCCACGCAGATCGAACGCTTCCAGCTCACCAGGCGCGGCGAAGTCGTGTGCGAAGGCCGCGCCATCGGCCAGAAGATCGGCACCGGCGTGGCGCGCGTGGTGCGCTCGCTGGCCGACATGAACCGCGTGCAGCCGGGCGACGTGCTCGTCGCCGACATGACCGATCCCGACTGGGAGCCGGTGATGAAGCGTTCCGCCGCGATCGTAACCAACCGCGGCGGCCGCACCTGCCACGCGGCGATCATCGCGCGCGAACTGGGCGTGCCGGCGGTGGTGGGCACGGGCAACGCGCTGGACACGATCCAGGACGGCCAGGAAATCACCGTCAGCTGCGCCGAAGGCGATACCGGTTTCATCTACGCCGGCACCCTGCCCTTCGAACGCCACGTCGCCGACCTCGACAAGATGCCCGAAGCGCCGCTCAAGGTGATGATGAACGTCGCCAACCCGGAGCGCGCGTTCGACTTCGCGATGCTGCCGCACGCCGGCGTCGGCCTGGCGCGTCTGGAAATGATCATCGCCAGCCACATCGGCGTGCATCCCAAGGCGCTGCTGGAATACGACCAGCAGGACGCCGCGACGAAGAAGAAGATCGACGAGAAGATGGCCGGCTACAGCAGCCCGGTCGATTTCTACGTCGATCGTCTGGCCGAAGGCATCGCGACGATCACCGCCTCGTTCGCGCCGTATCCGGTGATCGTGCGCCTGTCGGACTTCAAGTCCAACGAATACGCCAACCTCATCGGCGGTTCGCGCTACGAGCCGCATGAAGAGAACCCGATGATCGGCTTCCGCGGCGCCAGCCGTTACGTCGATCCGAGCTTCACCGAAGCCTTCGCGCTGGAATGCCGCGCGGTGCTGAAGGTGCGCGAGCAGATGGGCCTGACCAACTGCTGGGTGATGATCCCGTTCGTGCGCACGCTGGACGAAGGCCGCAAGGTCGTCGAAGTCCTGAAGGCCAATGGTCTGGAACAGGGCAAGGACGGCCTGAAGATCATCATGATGTGCGAAGTCCCGTCCAATGCGTTGCTGGCCGACGAATTCCTCGAGATCTTCGACGGCTTCTCCATCGGCTCCAACGACCTCACGCAGCTCACGCTGGGCCTGGATCGCGATTCGGGCATCGTCGCCAAGCTGTTCGACGAACGCGATCCGGCGGTGAAGAAGCTGCTGTCGCTGGCGATCAAGGCCGCGCGCGCGAAGGGCAAGTACGTCGGTATCTGCGGCCAGGGCCCGAGCGATCATCCGGATCTGGCCGAGTGGCTGATGGACCAGGGCATCGAATCGGTGTCGCTCAATCCCGACACCGTCGTCGACACGTGGCTGCGACTGGCCAAGGCCAAGGCGAAGAAGCAGGTGGCGTGATCCCGACGCCACGCTGAACCGCCTGAGCACGTATCGACGCCCCGCTTATGCGGGGCGTCGTATTTTGTGAACGCACCGTATTTGCCGATACACCGAAAGGAGGCCGCTTTGTCCGCCGATCCCACGCCGCAGGCCACGCTGCAGGATTCCTTGTCCGATTTCCACCGCGACCTCGCTCCGCCCGGCGGCTTCCATGCGATGACCGCCGACCAGTTCTGGGCCTGGTCGATGGACGTGGGCATCAAGATCGGCGGCGCCCTGCTGGTCTTCTACATCGGCCACCACATCGCGAAGTGGATCGTCCGCGCGGCCGGTCGCGGCCTGACGCGCGCGCACGTTGAAGCCACGTCGCTGCAGTTCATCAGCCGCGTGATCTACATCGCGCTGGTGATCGTGCTGCTGCTGGCGATCCTGCAGGGCTTCTTCGGCATCGCGCCGACGTCCTTCATCGCGATCCTGGGCGCCGCGGGCCTGGCGATCGGCCTGGCGCTCAAGGACTCGCTGTCGAACGTGGCCTCCGGCGTGATGCTGGTGACGCTCAAGCCGTTCCGCGTCGGCGACGTGGTGCAGATCGGCGGCAGCAGCGGCACGGTCGAGAACGTGAGCATCTTCCAGACGAAGCTGCGCGGCGCCGACAACCAGACCATCGTGCTGCCGAACAACCTCATCACGACCGCGCCGATCGTGAACCTCACGCCCGACACGCGCCGCCGCATCGAGCTGGTCATCGGCATCGGCTACGAGGACGACATCGACACCGCACGCGCGGCGATCATGCGGATCATGACGGCCGACAAGCGCATCCTCGAGCAGCCCGCGCCCGACGTCGTCGTGTATGAGCTGGCCGACATCGCGGTGCGGCTGGGCGTGCGTTGCCACGTCAGCAACGCCGACCACTTCAAGACCAAGTGCGACCTCAACGAGCGCATCAAGAACGCGTTCGATAAGGCCGGCATCAGCATCCAGCAGGCACAGCGCGACATCCGCGCGCAGCGGCGCATCACCGAAGCGGCGAAGGGCGAAGCGACGAGCGACGCCACGCCGACCCAACCGGCGCAGTCGCCTTCGCCAGACCAGCAATCCTCGACCTCATCGCCCTCGCCCGACCAGCAGACGCCGCCGGAGCTGCGCTGAACGTCAGAGGTGCGCGTCGCCGCCAAGGCGGCCCATGAAGCCGCGGTAGTGGCGCAGTTCGGCGATGGAATCGCGCACGTCGCTCAGCGCGGTGTGGCGGGCGTCCTTGTTGACGCCGGCCAGCACGTCGGGCGCCCAGCGGCGCGCGAGTTCCTTGATCGTGCTGACGTCGAGATTGCGGTAGTGGAAGTGCTTCTCCAGCCGCGGCATCAGGCGATGCAGGAAGCGGCGGTCCTGGCAGATCGAATTGCCCGCCATCGGCGACTTGCCCGCAGGCACCCAGCGCTGCAGAAATTCCAGCGTCTGCTGTTCGGCCTGTGCCAGGTCGATGCGGCTGTCGAGCACGCGCTGCCACAGGCCCGAGCGGCCATGCTGGTTGCGGTTCCATTCGTCCATCGCTTCCAGCCGCGAGAGCGGATGCGAGATCGCCAGCTCGGGCCCTTCGGCCAGCACGTTGAGCTGCTTGTCGGTCACCACCGTGGCGATCTCCAGGATGGAGTCGCGATCGGTGTCGAGCCCGGTCATTTCCAGATCGATCCAGATCAGGTTTTCGTCGTTCGGAGAAGGGACGGCCGCCATGCGCTCGCACTGGAATGAGGACCGGCGCATCATACAGCCAGCCCGCCCGGCGGCTTCGCGCCGCGCTCACGGAACCGCCTTCGCATGCCCTCGCCCGTCGCGATCGATCCCACGCACTACGCCGTCGTCTCGGCGATGATCACCCCGGCGTTCTTCCTGACCGCCGCCAGTTCGATGCAGATTTCCTCGAACAACCGCCTCGCGCGCGTGGTCGATCGCATGCGCGCGGACATCGACATCCTGCGCGGCCTGCCGCAAGGACCGGCACGAGTCGAACAGGAAGCGCGCATCGCGATCCATCGACGCCGCTCGTACCTGGTGCTGGCGGCGGTGCGGATGCTTTACGCGGCGATCAGCGCCTTCGTCGGCACGAGCCTGGGCATCGCGGTGGATGCGTTCTTCGGCTACCGGCTGGACCTGGTGCCGACGGGGCTGGCGGTGGTCGGCGTGCTGCTGATGTTCGCCGCGTCCCTGTGCCTGGGGCACGAGGCGAAGCTGGGGCTGCGGATGCTGGATCGCGAACTGGATGAGCAGTTGGCGAAGGATCGGTTGGAAGTGAGGGAGTGAGCTTTCAGCCCCTCTCCCATCGGCGACCGTAGGGAGTGCAGAGCTGAGAGGGGTTGGTGTGAGGGGTAACGAAGCCGGAGCGGTGAACCATCCGTGCGGAACAGCGCTCGCTGTTGCTCTGCCTGCTTCGCGAGAGCGCTACCGCACCCCGGGTGCGCTTCGCTTACCCGGGCTACAAGAGCATTGAAATCAAAAATGGGTCCCAGCCGCGTAGGATGGGTTTCGCGCAGCGAAACCCATCGCCGATCGCGTCAGGGGATCGATGGGTTTCGCTTTGCGAAACCCATCCTACGAGGATGCGACCGGTGATCGTTGTGGCTGCGACGCGAGTGCGACCGCAATCCGGAACGAACGCTACTCCTGCGGCGCCGCAGGCACCTTTCCCCGCTTCCGCCTGAAATACGCCGTCAGCTTCGCGCCGGACTCCTCGCCCAGCACGCCACCGGTGACCTGCACGCGATGGTTGTGGCGCGGGTCCGCCAGCAGGTCGAACACGCTGCCCGCAGCCCCCGTCTTCGGATCGCTCGCGCCGTAGACGACGCGCGACACGCGCGCATGCACCATCGCCATCGCACACATCGCGCACGGCTCCAGCGTCACGTACAGGGTCGAACCGAGCAGACGGTGGTTGCCCACGCGTTGCCCGGCTTCGCGCATCGCCACGATCTCGGCGTGCGCCGTGGGATCGCGCAGCGTGATGTTGCGGTTCCAGCCCTCGCCCAGCACCTCGCCATCGGCCGACACCAGCACCGCGCCGACGGGGATTTCGTCCTCTTCACGCTCGGCGCGTTCGGCCAGCGCCATCGCGTGGCGCATCCAGCGCACGTCGTCGTCCGACACCGGCGAATTCATCGTTTCCTGAACCATCGCGACAGGATGCCCGACGCGGCGCGGCCACGCCACGCCGGAGCGCCGCGTTCCGCCCCATCCGATCAGCCGCCGCAGGCCTGAAAACGCTAAAATTGCGATTCCCGCGCCTGCGTTCCCGCGCCCGCGCGGCAGCCAGCCACCGACGGCCCCGCGCCACGGCCGCCCGCCAACTCCAGGACCGCGCCCCGTCCATGAATTCCACGCCCATGAACTCCCAACACCGCAAACCGCTTCCCGGCACGTCGCTGGAATATTTCGACGCGCGCGAAGCAGTCGAGGCCATCCAGCCCGGCGCATGGGCCGGCCTGCCCTACACCTCGCGCGTGCTGGCCGAAAACCTGGTGCGACGCTGCGATCCGGCCACGCTGGTGGCCTCGCTCAAGCAGCTGATCGAACGCCGCCGCGACCTCGATTTCCCGTGGTTCCCGGCACGCGTGGTGTGCCACGACATCCTCGGCCAGACCGCGCTGGTGGACCTGGCCGGCCTGCGCGATGCCATCGCCGACCAGGGCGGCGATCCGGCGAAGGTGAATCCGGTCGTGCCGGTGCAGCTGATCGTCGACCATTCGCTCGCCGTGGAATGTGGCGGCTACGATCCGGATGCGTTCGCGAAGAACCGCGCCATAGAGGATCGCCGCAACGAAGACCGCTTCCACTTCATCGACTGGACGAAGCTGGCGTTCAAGAACGTCGACGTGATTCCGCCGGGCAACGGGATCATGCACCAGATCAATCTGGAAAAGATGTCGCCGGTGATCCAGTCGCAAGGCGGCATCGCGTTCCCCGACACCTGCGTCGGCACCGACAGCCACACGCCGCACGTGGATGCGCTGGGCGTCATCGCGATCGGCGTCGGCGGTCTTGAAGCCGAGAACGTGATGCTCGGCCGCGCGTCGTGGATGCGCCTGCCCGACATCATCGGCGTCGAACTCACCGGCAAGCGCCAGCCGGGCATCACCGCCACCGACATCGTGCTGGCGCTGACCGAATTCCTGCGCCAGCAGAAGGTCGTCGGCGCGTACCTGGAATTCCGTGGCGAAGGCGCGGCCAGCCTGACGCTGGGCGATCGCGCGACGATCTCCAACATGGCGCCCGAATACGGCGCGACTGCGGCGATGTTCTTCATCGACAACCAGACGCTGGACTACCTGCGCCTCACCGGCCGCGACGACGCGCAGGTGAAGCTGGTGGAAACCTATGCGAAGACCGCGGGTCTCTGGGCCGACGATCTGAAGGATGCGCAGTACGAGCGCACGCTCACGTTCGATCTGTCCAGCGTCGTGCGCAACATGGCCGGCCCGTCGAATCCGCACAAGCGCCTGCCGACGTCCGATCTGGCCGAACGCGGCATCGCGGTGAACCTCGACGCGGCGCTCGCGCAGGAAGCCGAAGGCCTGATGCCCGATGGCGCGGTGATCATCGCCGCGATCACCAGCTGCACCAACACCAGCAACCCGCGCAACGTGATCGCCGCCGCGCTGCTGGCGCGCAACGCGAACGCGCGCGGCCTGACGCGCAAGCCGTGGGTGAAGACCTCGCTCGCGCCGGGCTCCAAGGCCGTGCAGCTGTACCTGGAAGAAGCGAACCTGCTTCCGGAGCTGGAACAGCTCGGCTTCGGCATCGTCGCCTTCGCGTGCACCACGTGCAACGGCATGTCGGGCGCGCTGGATCCGGCGATCCAGCAGGAAATCATCGACCGCGACCTCTACGCGACGGCCGTGCTGTCGGGCAATCGCAACTTCGATGGACGCATCCATCCGTATGCGAAGCAGGCCTTCCTCGCCTCGCCGCCGCTGGTGGTCGCCTATGCCATCGCCGGCACCGTGCGTTTCGACATCGAACGCGACGCGCTGGGCCTGGACGCCGACGGCAAGCCCGTCACGCTGAAGGACATCTGGCCGAGCGACGAGGAAATCGACGCGATCGTCGCGCAGAGCGTGAAGCCGGAGCAGTTCCGTCGCGTGTACGAGCCGATGTTCAACATCCGCGTCGAACACGGCGAGCGCGTGAGCCCGCTGTACGACTGGCGCCCGCAGAGCACCTACATCCGTCGCCCGCCGTACTGGGAAGGCGCACTGGCCGGCGAGCGCACGCTGCGCGGCCTGCGCCCGCTGGCGGTACTGGGCGACAACATCACCACCGACCATCTGTCACCGTCCAACGCGATCCTGATGAACAGCGCGGCCGGCGAGTACCTGCACAAGATGGGCCTGCCGGAAGAGGACTTCAATTCGTACGCGACCCATCGCGGCGACCACCTCACCGCGCAGCGCGCCACGTTCGCCAATCCGACGCTGATGAACGAGATGGCCGTCGTCGACGGCCAGGTGAAGAAGGGATCGCTGGCGCGCATCGAACCGGACGGCCAGGTCGTGCGCATGTGGGAAGCGATCGAAACCTACATGGATCGCAGGCAGCCGCTGATCATCATCGCCGGCGCGGACTACGGCCAGGGTTCCTCGCGCGACTGGGCGGCCAAGGGCGTGCGCCTGGCGGGCGTGGAAGCGATCGTGGCCGAAGGCTTCGAGCGTATCCACCGCACCAACCTGATCGGCATGGGCGTGCTGCCGCTGGAGTTCAAGCCGGGCGTGAACCGTCTGACGCTGCACATCGACGGCACCGAGACGTTCGACGTGATCGGCGAGCGCAGGCCGCGCGCGGACCTCACGCTGGTCATCCACCGCCGCGATGGCGAGCGCGTGGAAGTGCCGGTCACCTGCCGCCTGGACAGCGACGAGGAAGTCTCGATCTACGAAGCCGGCGGCGTGTTGCAGCGCTTCGCGCAGGACTTCCTGGAGTCGTCGACGCGCGCGGCGTGATCCGCGCGCTTCATCCGCACCGCATCGTTTCCCACCCCGCAAGGAGCAACGACATGCCCGGTACCGTCACCCTGCACCGCGTCATCCGCGCGCCCGCCGAGCGCATCTACCGCGCTTTCATCACGCCCACGGCGATGGTGAAGTGGCTTCCGCCGCACGGTTTCACCGGCGAAGTGCACTCGATGGACGCGCGCGTGGGCGGCAGCTACCGCATGTCGTTCACCAATTTCGGCACCGGCGGCAGTCATTCCTTCGGCGGCACGTACCGCGAGATGGTGCCGGGCGAGAAGCTGCGCTACGACGACCAGTTCGACAACCCGGAGATGCCGGGCACGATGGAGGTCGAGGTGACGCTGAAGACCGTCATGTGCGGCACGGACGTGAGCATCGTGCAGAAGGGCATTCCGGACGCGATTCCCGTGGAGTTCTGCTACCTCGGCTGGCAGGAATCGCTGGAGATGCTGGCGAAGCTGGTCGAGCCGGAGATTCCGGACGGGGCGTGATGCTCCCCTGCCCTCACCCCAGCCCCTCTCCCGTGAACGG
>Ga0102593_1003175_pt1 | contig 11124 bp, 5 predicted proteins | sample AraplaCol_mMS_r2_2_FD_76862 | JGI IMG/M metagenome (GOLD analysis project Ga0102593, IMG submission 76862) | Arabidopsis root microbial communities from North Carolina, USA - plate scrape MF_Col_mMS_r2 (SPADES assembly) (version 2) | ecosystem: Host-associated > Plants > Roots > Endosphere...
GGACGGGCAATTGGAGCTCATCTGGTCCAATCTGCGCACCATCCTCGCCTCGGCTGATATGACCGTCGACAATATCGTGCGGCTGACGAGCTATCTGCGCGACGGTGCCTTTGTGGAGGCGAACCAGGATGCCCGCCTTCGGGCACTTGGCGGCCGCGCCGTACCGACCACAGCCATCATCGTCGAAACGCTCAGCGACGACTGGCTGGTCGAAATCGAGATCGTCGCCGCCGGCTGATTGAAAATTGGCCATCGCACCCGAAGATGCGATGGCCATGGTTTTCAGGCCGCCTGTTTCAACAGGCCTAGCGCCTCGGCCAGATCGACCTCGCCGCGGAAACCGCCGCTGCTTTTCGCCTCCTGCCGATGCTCGATCGCATGGGCAAAACGCACGGCCGGCTCCTGCTGCATGCGCTCATAGAGACGGTGCAGGCCAGGAAACTGTCGGCGGTCGACGACCTTGTGGAAATCGTTCCAGCGAGCGATCCCGACGAAATAGGCATCCGCCAGGCTCGGCCCGTTGCCGAGAAGCCATTCACGCGCATCGAGCAGACGCTCCAGCGTCTGATGCGCCTTTTCGACCGCTGCGATGCCATAGGCGGTGAGGGCCTGCTTTTGCTGCGGCTCCAGCGGGTGTTCGAACGCATACCAGAGCGGGCCGAAGGCCTTGAAGAAGGTGGTGTTGAGAAAGGCGAGCATCTGGTTCAGACGATCGAAATCCTCCGACCCCTGCGCAAAGCCCAGACCGTTGCCGATCGCTCGAGCGCCGATATGGTGGAGGATCGCCATGCTTTCGCTGATCGTCCTGCCATCATCGAGCAGCAGCGACGGCGTTTCGCCGACTGCGTTGATCCTGACGTAGTCATCGGTGGAGACCATTTCCGGCATCTCGACGCGGCAGAGCCGATAAGGCAGGCCCGACCATTCCAGTGCGACGATCGAGCCGAAGGAGCAGCCTTCCGGCACGCCGTAAAACAATATGGGTGACATCAATCGTTCCTTTCAGAATTGACTCGTTTTTGACATGATCAATGTGCTGATGTGGACGATCTTACGAGAGAGGCTATAAATGCATCGCAATGTCTACATTGATGGAAGATGGTCATGGCGCTTTTCAACCTCAACGATCTTCATCTCTTCGTGCAGGCCGTCGACAGCGGCAGTTTTACCGCCGCGGCCAGGCATCTCGGCATTCCGAAATCGACGGTGAGCAAACGGGTTGCCGAGCTGGAGGGGCGCCTCGGCGTCCGGCTGATCCAGCGCACGTCGCGCAGCTTCGCGCTGACCGAGCTCGGCCGGGAATTCTTTCAGCATGCCCAGGCCTCGATGATCGAGGCGGAGATGGCCGAGGGCATCGTGCGGCGGCATCTGGCCGAACCGGCCGGCAGCGTTCGTCTCACCGCCTCGGTGCCGACGGCGCAGTTTACCCTGACGGAACATCTGCCGGCGCTGGCGGCACGCTATCCGAAGCTCCGGCTTTCCGTGCATGTAACCGACCGTTTCGTCGATATCGTGCAGGAAGGCTTCGATATCGCGCTGCGCAGCCACCGCGGGCCGCTGCCGGATTCGGCGCTGGTGCAGCGCAAGCTCGCCAGCCACCCTTTCCTCATTCTCGCTTCGCCGGATTATATCAGCAAGCACGGGCAACCGCGCCGGCCGGAGGAACTGGCGGAGCACGCAACGATCATGACCAGCCTGACCGAAAATCAGTGGCGGCTCTACACCGATCACGGCGATGAGGCGCTCGTCTCGCTGCAATCCGTCATGGCGGCGGATGAGCCCTATGTCCTGATGGAAACGGCCGCTGCCGGGCTTGGCATTACCTGCCTGCCGACATCCGTCTGCCGGAAGGCGCTGGCAGACGGGCGGCTGGTGCGGGTGCTGCCGGAATGGACGGCTGGCAGTATCGAGACGACGATCCTGATGCCGCACCGGCGCGGCCAGCTGCCGGCAGTGCGCGCCGTCGTCGATTTCCTGGCGGAACAGCTCGGCGGCTAGAGCCGCTTCGCACTTTTCCTGGGATTGCCGTGATCTTTTATCCTTCCGCAATCCCGGACGGAAAACCGTTTCACACTTTTCCTGGGATTGCTTTGGCGATCAAGCCGCCTTGGCGGCGTGATATTCCTTGATGGCGACCATCTTGAGCGCCGGATAACGCTCGGACTCATAAAGCAGCGAGAAACCGTCCTACGCGAGGAACACAGACCGCCGACGAGCCGTCTTCCGGCGAGACTGTAAGTCGCTGCTCGCTCCCGAGGTCACTTTAGCTTCTTCTTATCCCAACTTACCTTTCTTATCACAACCAGAAGACTGTCTTGTGTTTTCGACTATCCGTGACGCCGCGGGTACTCGGCAGATACGGATGCGATGTATTCCGCCGTGAACACACAGAAAAAGGCGCAACGCGGCTCAATATCGCTTTGCTTGTAGCTCAAACTGTCTAAGTGCATTTCAGATGAATTTGCAGTATATATAAAGTTGAGAAGAAATTCTCGCGTGGGCACGAGGGGTTGTCGCCAGTCTTTCTTAGATTTATTCCGAACCTTACCAACTGTCTCTTGTATTTTTTGAGAAAGTAAGCTTTGGAGTTGTTTTCAACCTCTCGATTGGGACTTTTGTCTTAATACACACATGGACTTTGGTCTTAATGCCCTCAAGCTGAAATGGACTAGTGCTCTTGATCGCCGAGACAGCGGCAGTCAATTGAGCGCCGTAAGTTCAATGCGCAAGGGGTAGACCCGGGCGGGTGCATTTTTGCACCTAAGGATTGTATCCCTCCTCTTAATGCGATCCAATCTGAGGGAGAATCTCCATGGCACTCGACATCACGACCCAAGACATCATCATCGATGAAACCGCCGGTCTGACCGACGACGATATCAGCCCCTCTGCTCCGCCGCACGTCGGCAACACCACGCTGCAATATCTGTTGGGTCTCGACGCTGCGGGCGGGCTAGCCTCACCGGAGGTCGCCTACCAGAGCAACTTCGTGGTCGCCTCGGCGAGCGCTGGAGAAACCATCACCTCGGTCGTTCTCACACAGAATTCTTCCGGGACCCCGTTTTCCACCACAGTCGGCGTCAACAGCGGCATCCGGACGGTGGATGGCAATTATGTCTGGCTGTTCCAGGATCCGACGCATCCAAACGTCGTGATCGGCGTCATTGGTACTGCCAACCCGCTCGCCGAACCCGCCGAGACCGGGCCGCTTGCCTTCTCGCTCGCACTGATCAGCACCAGCGCCACCAATGCGGACCTCTATACGGTTCAATACGTGCCCTTGCTCCATACCGATGCGACCAACCCCGACGACCGCATCGATCTGACCAACAAGGTATTCGCCTCGGTCACCGGAACGTCGGTGGTGAATTTCAGCCAGCTTGACGACGCCCCGTCCGGACACAACAACTGGTATATTCTCGACGCCGATGCAGCGAGTCCGCAGAAGATTCTCGTCACGGCTCACGACGCCGGCGTGCAAGCGGAAGTCAATGTCAGCACGCAAGGCTTCGGTGTCGCATCGCAAGACGTCCGCTTCGGCCGCGAGCTTCAAATCGACTTGATCACCGGCGGCACCCAGAGCGCGGGCAAAGACTTTACCGACACGCCAACCGCGCCTGACTACGGCTCTCACCTCGAGAACGTCTCCAGCGCGGGTTTTACGATCTCGCAGTCCACGCCGACCGACAGCCTGGCTGACATCGAGATCCATGCCTATAACAACAACGACAATGTTGAAGGCGCGGCGTTCCCCGGTGACGACAATGATACCGAGATCAATATCACCGGCGTGACCTTCAAACTGAACGGCGTCGCAACGACTGCCGCGGCGCTCGGCATCACCGTCAACCTCACCGGCAATGGCCTGATCCTGGAGAATGTCGGCGAGGGCGTGACGATCGATTTCACCACCGCGGGCGGGGCTGGCGGAACCTTTGACCGCTTTACCATCGCGAATATCGACACCGAGCATGACTTTTTCGATGTCAAGGAAGTGCATTATGGCGGTGAGGTCAGCAACGCTTATAACGAAGAGGTCGGCTCCTTCATCAACTTCGACGACGACGGACCGACGATCACGGCAACCGGCGTCCCCCCGGAGCTGACGGTCGACGAGACCAACCTGGCCGGCAACGACAGCGCCGACTTCTCGACCTTCTTCACCTCCAATGCCGGTGCAGATGGCGACGACATCACCTATGCGCTCGGCATCAACCAGGTCACCAATGTCAGCGGTCTCACCGACACCGAAACCGGCCAGTCCGTCCTGCTCTTCATCGAAGGCGGCAACGTCGTCGGCCGTGCCGGCTCGGCTGCTGGTGCGATCGTCTTCACCGTCAGCGTCAGCGCTGCCGGCGTCGTCACCCTCGACCAGGCCCGGGCGGTCGTTCACGCCGACGCCACCAACCCGGACGATAGCAGGACCTTGGCTGCCGCCGACCTCGTCACTCTGACGGCGACCATCACCGACGGTGATGGCGATCAGGCCACAGCCACCCACAATATCGGCCAGAACTTCAACTTCGAGGATGACGGACCGACGATCACGGCAACCGGCGTCCCCCCGGAGCTGACGGTCGACGAGACCAACCTGGCCGGCAACGACAGCGCCGACTTCTCGACCTTCTTCACCTCCAATGCCGGTGCAGATAGCGACGACATCACCTATGCGCTCGGCATCAACCAGGTCACCAATGTCAGCGGTCTCACCGACACCGAAACCGGCCAGTCCGTCCTGCTCTTCATCGAAGGCGGCAACGTCGTCGGCCGTGCCGGCTCGGCTGCTGGTGCGATCGTCTTCACCGTCAGCGTCAGCGCTGCCGGCGTCGTCACCCTCGACCAGGCCCGGGCGGTCGTTCACGCCGACGCCACCAACCCGGACGATAGCAGGACCTTGGCTGCCGCCGACCTCGTCACTCTGACGGCGACCATCACCGACGGTGATGGCGATCAGGCCACAGCCACCCACAATATCGGCCAGAACTTCAACTTCGAGGATGACGGACCGACGATCACCGTGCCGTTCGATGGCAACCCCGCTATCACGGGCATCCAGCATGAGACCCTGGCGAATGTGCTCAACGCATCGGCCAGCGGAGCCTTCGGCTACAACATCGGCGCGGATGTTCACACGGCCGCATTCTACACCGGCGGCGGTTCCGACTTCGTCGATCAGAATGGCGCGGCCGGCGTCCAGATCGGACTGACCGGCACGATCACCGGCGGCGGCGGAGGCAACCTCCTCACCTCGAATGTGACGCTTGCGTCGGAGAACCTCACCTCCGCGACGTTCAACTTCACCTTCACCTATGACAAGGACCCGGCGGCGGGCGTCCAGACGGGCACCGCAGGAGGCACCCTGGTCTTCGACAAGGTCGCCGACACCTATACCATCAACCTGACCGACCCGCTCGAAGGCTTCACCTTCGACGTTCTCCACACCAGCGAGCTCTTGTCCAAGGAGCCCACGGGCAATACCGGCCATCCGCAGATCGTGGTGGAACGGCTGCAGGCGGACGACCCGAACACGGCTGTCGATGAAGACTTCTACGTGCAGTTCACGGGCAACGCGATCGACAGATCCAACCCGTTCCGCCTGACGAACAATGGCGAAGGCACATCGGCCGACGCCACCTTCACCATCGGTGGCCACGAGATGGTCAGCAACAACAATGAGACGTGGGTGTCTGCGACGCAGAGCACCAACGGTGTCGCCGGCGACACGATCCAGAAAGACGAACTGCTCACATTGCGGTTCTTCAACAGCAATGTCGGCATTGCCAACGAGGCCACCGCCCCGACAGCGACCGCCGGCACCATGGCCATCAAGTTCGACGGCATCGGCAACAGCGAGGACCTGATGCTGATCCTCAACCTGATCGACATGAACGGCGCCGACAACATCGCCGGCACTGCGGACGACAACGCGACGATCACGCGGGCCATGTATGTGTCGAATGCCGACATCTACAGGACGGGTCAGGTGCCGGCCCCGTACAATAGCGAGTTCACGCTCGACAATAATGACGGTCTCGTGATCGTCGAGCAGAACGACTACAACGCCGCCGGCGAAGACTACGTGCTGCAGGGTGTCCAGATCATGCAGTCGGGCAACGGGATCACCGGCAACAATACGGCGATCGACCTGAACAGGACGACCGGCTCTGGCGGCGGCAGCAATGCGACCACCAGTCTGGTGAACTTCGACGCCACCGATAACGACGTGCTGAAGATCACGGATATCGGCTTCACCTCGACGGTGACCGAGACGCCGAATGCCAATCTCGACTTCGCCTTCCAGGTGGCGGACGCGGATGGGGACCAGACAGCGATGCAGCACATCCTTGTCGACGTCGCCTGACACTTGAGCAAACGGGGGCAGCCGAGGCTGCCCCCGTACTGTCTTTGCATGCTGTGTAATCTCGTACACCAGAGACATAGTGATGAAAACAAACCAACAGCCCCCTGCCCTGCAGGTGGTGATGAAAGAAGCCAGACGCGCCATCCGGCCGCTGGTCTGGTTCAGCGCCGGCATCAACGTGCTGATGCTGACCGGGGCGCTTTATATGCTGCAGGTCTACCACCGCGTCTTGTCCAGCCACAGCCTGGAGACCTTGCTGATGCTGTCGCTGATGGCGGCGGCGGCCCTGGCGACAATGGCGGGGCTGGAGGTGGTGCGCGGGCGTCTTCTGGCAACCGTCGGATCGTGGATGAACGCGCGCCTGGCGCCGGTTCTCCTGACCGCATCGGTGGAATATGCCGCCACGGCGCCCGGCCAGGCCAATGCCCGGCCGCTGCGCGACCTCGACCAGGTGCGGAATTTCTTCACCAGCCCGAGCATCTTCCCTATCCTTGACGCACCTTGGGCGCCGCTGTTTTTCGCCGCCATATTCTTCATGCACCCTTGGCTGGGCTGGCTGGCGCTGTGCGGCGGGATCGTCCTGTTTGCGTTGGCGTTGCTCAACGAATACCTCACACGCAAGCCGTTGACCGAGGCTGCAAGCGCGCAGTCGCGGGCATACGTCCAGGCCGAGGCGGCAATCCGAAACGCCGAGGTCGTGCAGGCAATGGGCATGTTGAAGCCACTGCTGGAGGGTTGGAAGGTCCAGCAGGACGAGGCAAACAAAGGACAGGTTCTTGCTGCCAACCGTGGCGGCGTCATCGCAGCCCTCGCCCGTTGCCACCGGCTGGCCCTGCAAATGGCCATACTGGGCCTTGGGGCTTATCTCGTCCTTCGGAACCAGGCTTCACCCGGGATCATGATTTCCGCCTCAATCCTGATGGGCCGCGCATTGTCCCCGGTCGAACAAGCGATCGGAACATGGAAGGCGACGGTCGGAGCGCGCGCCGCTTACAAGCGTCTCACCGCCGTCGCCGGGCAGCACCCGGAGGCCACGCCGGTTCTGCCACTACCGCGACCGAAAGGCAGGTTCGAGGCCGACAATATCGTGCTTGGCCGGCAGGGCGGCGAGCCTATCCTGAAAGGCATCAGCTTCCACCTCGAGCCGGGTGAAGCAATGGCGCTGATCGGCCAGAGCGCGGCCGGCAAGACGAGTCTGGCGCGAATACTGGCCGGTGCCTGGCGCCCATCCGGAGGGCGTGCCTTGCTCGACGGCATGGACGTTGCCCAATGGGCAGCGGAGGACCGTGGTCATTATGTCGGTTATCTGCCGCAGGACATCGAGCTCTTCGCCGGCACCGTCTCCGAAAACATCTGCCGTTTCGCAAAGCTCAGCCCCGTGGTCTTCGACAAGGTGGTCAAAGCCGCGCAGCTGGCGGGCGTTCACGAACTGATCAAAGGACTGCCGAAGGGTTACCTCACCGAGATCGGCGAATCCGGCGCGGTCCTCTCAGGCGGGCAGCGCCAACGCATCGGGTTGGCGCGGGCGCTTTACGACGACCCGGCCCTCATCATCCTGGACGAGCCCAATTCCAACCTCGACCGCGACGGTGAGGAGGCGTTGATCGCAGCCCTCGGCACGGTCAAGGCGGCGGGCACGACCGTTATCCTGATCGCGCACCGACCGAACATCATGGAGACGGTCGACAAAATACTCGTGCTCAACCGAGGCCAACAGGACCTCTTCGGCCCACGCGACTATGTCTTCAATGAACTCGCCGCGCGGGTCCACAAGGTCACCCAGATGCCGACCATCGTGGCGAAATAGGCATGAAAATGAAAACAGACATGAAGGACATGAAGGTCGTCCCCTTACCCGTTTCGCCACCCGCTGCGCCGGTACCGTTGCGTCTTGCGGGCGTGACCTTCGCCGGATTCGCGATCATGTTCCTGTTCTTCGGCGGGGCCCTGGGTTGGGCAGCGCTTGCACCGCTGGACAGCGCCGCAGTGGCGCCTGGCGTCATCAAGGTTGCCGGCGACCGCAAGCTCATCCAGCACCTCGAGGGCGGCATCATCGCGGAGTTGAATGCCGCCAACGGCGATATCGTCGAGACGGGTAAGGTCCTCATCCACCTCGACAGCACACAGGCAAAGGCGAAGCTTGATCTGATCCAGAACCGGATAGCAACGCGCGAGGCGCTGGCAGCTCGCCTCAAGGCCGAGCGTGATGGCAAGGCCGAGATCGAGTATGATCCCGCCTTGCTCGCAAACTCCGCCAAAGCGGCAAAGGATGCGGTGGCCTCACAGCGTGACGTCTTCGCGGCAAAGCACCACAATTTGCAGGACGAGCGGGAAATTCTCAGCCAGCGCCGTCGCCAGACCGCGGAAGAGATCACCGGACTGGAGGAACTTATCATCACCGAGGACAAGCAGATCGAGGCGCTCGAGGGCGAAACCAAAGACCTCGACAGTCTGCTCAAGCGGGGGTTGGTCACGCGCGAACGGAACCTGCTGCTCAAACGGCAACAGCGGGAGATCGAGGGAGAGCGCGCCACCAACGTCGCGGCCATCGCTCGCGCCAAAAGCGCCATGGCCGAGATCGACATGCAAAGCTTGAACCTCGGCACGGTGCGGCTCAACGAGGCCGTCGAGGAGTTGAGCAAGGTCGAGGCGGAGTTGTTCGACCTCAGACAGGAGGAGCGTACCGCCAGGGACGTGCTTGCCCGCACCAATGTGGTCGCACCCGTTGACGGCATCATCATGGACCTGAAGGTCCACACGGCGGGCGGTGTCGTGAAACCCGGCGAGACACTGATGACGGTCGTGCCGCTCGGGCAGCAGCTCGTGGTCGAGGCCATGGTCAGACCGGAGGACGTCGAGACGATCGCCCCCGGACAGGCCGCGCGCGTCAGTTTCCCGGCCTTTGCCCGCTACAACCTCCCGCCACTCGACGGCGTCGTGGAGATCATCTCGGCTGACCGGATGGTGGAGGAGCGCAGCGGCGCGCCCTATTTCGCCGCGACCGTGCTGATCGACAAGAGCGAACTCGCCAAGCTGGAGGGCCGCAAACTGCTGCCCGGCATGTCGAGCGAGGCGATGATCCGGACGGGGGCCCGCACCGTGCTTGCTTATCTGGCTGAGCCGATCACCCAGAACTTCCGTCGGGCGCTGCGGGAAAAATAGCCCCAGGCCGCCAACCGATCACGCCGCCTTTGCGGCGTGATATTCCTTGATGGCGACCATCTTGATCGCCGGATAACGCTCAGACTCATAACGCAGCGAGAAACCGTCCTGGGCGAGGAAGACCGGATCGCCGTCGAGATCGCGAGCGATATCGCCGCGCTTGACGGTGAGGAACTTGTCGAGATCGGCCGGCTGATCGGCCGAGATCCAGCGGCAGACGGAGAAACGCGACATTTCGAAGGAGACGGGCAGGCCGTATTCGGCCATTAGCCGCTCCTTCAGCACGTCGAGCTGCAGGGCGCCGACGACGCCGACGATCGCCGGCGAGCCGTCTTCCGGCGAAAACAGCTGGACGACGCCTTCCTCGGCCATCTGCTGCAGGGCTTCCTTGAGCTTCTTTGCCTTCATCGCGTCTTCCAGGCGCACGCGGCGCAGGATTTCCGGCGAGAAGTTCGGCACGCCCTGGAAGACCAGGGATTCGCCTTCGGTCAGCGTATCGCCGATCCGGAGCGTCCCGTGGTTGGGAATGCCGACGACATCGCCGGCATAGGCGGTGTCAGCGAGCTGGCGCTGCGAGGCGAAGAAGAATTGCGGCGCCGTCAGGCCAAGCTGCTTGCCGGTGCGGGCGAGCCTGGCCTTCATGCCGCGCTCGAGCTTGCCGGAGCAGATGCGGGCAAAGGCGATGCGGTCGCGATGGTTGGGGTCCATGTTGGCCTGGATCTTGAAGACGAAGGCCGTCATCTTGTCGTCCGTCGCATGCACCGTCCTGGTATCGGCGACCTGGTCACGCGGCGGCGGCGCGAAATCGCCGAGCGCGTTGATGAGGTCGCGAACGCCGTAATTGCGCAACGCCGAACCGAAGAAGACCGGCGTCATATGGCCTTCCAGGAAGGCCTGGCGGTCGAAGGGGCGGCAGGCCTCGATCGCCAGCTCCGTCTCCTCGACGAATGCCTGGCGCTCGTTTTCCGGCAACCGGCCGGCAACGCTCTGCGGGCCGTTGACCGGCGTTCCCTCGATTTCGGTATCCGACCCGCGCACCGTGTTGGCGGCAATATTGTAGGAACCGCAGAAGGTCTTCGAGCGGCCGACCGGCCAGGTGATCGGCGCCGTATCCAGCGCCAGCTTCTCTTCCACCTCGTCGAGGATCTCGAAGGGATCGCGGCTTTCGCGGTCCATTTTGTTGATGAAGGTGATGATCGGAATATCACGCATGCGGCAGACTTCGAAGAGCTTCAGCGTGCGCGGCTCGATACCCTTGGCGGCGTCGATGACCATGACGGCGGCATCGACGGCCGTCAGCGTGCGATAGGTGTCGTCGGCGAAATCCTCGTGACCCGGCGTGTCGAGGATGTTGAAGACATTATCGTTATATTCGAAGGTCATCACCGAGGTGACGACCGAGATGCCGCGTTCGCGCTCGATCTTCATCCAGTCGGAGCGCGTCTGCATTCGATCCTTCTTCGCCTTGACTTCACCGGCAAGCTGAATGGCGCCGCCGAACAGCAGCAGCTTTTCGGTGAGCGTCGTCTTACCCGCGTCCGGGTGGGCGATAATAGCGAATGTGCGGCGGCGGGAGACCGCCTCGGCGAGACTTTCGGCCA
>Ga0102593_1003177_pt1 | contig 11113 bp, 6 predicted proteins | sample AraplaCol_mMS_r2_2_FD_76862 | JGI IMG/M metagenome (GOLD analysis project Ga0102593, IMG submission 76862) | Arabidopsis root microbial communities from North Carolina, USA - plate scrape MF_Col_mMS_r2 (SPADES assembly) (version 2) | ecosystem: Host-associated > Plants > Roots > Endosphere...
CAGAGCAAGGCCTAGCCCCGTCAGCGCGATGCCGACTGCCGGCACCCCGATGTCCCACCATGCGCCGACCATGATCGCCGAGGAATTCTGGGCATTGTAGAGCATCGTGCCCCAGGAGACCTTCAGCGGATCGCCAAAGCCCAGATATTCGAGCGTCGTCTGGGCAACGATGGCATAGATGATGCTGCCGACGAGGTTGATGCCGATCAGCGTCGTCAGGTTCGGCAGGATTTCCACGAAGATGATGCGCCAGGCCGGCTCTCCGATCATCTTGGAGGCCGTGACGAAGTCACGATTGCGAAGCGCCATCGTCTGCGAGCGTGTCATGCGGGCGCCCCAGGGCCAGGAGGTCAGCGCGATGATCGCCATGATCGTCATCGGCCCCACCGTCCCGGCGAAGGAGGCGAGCAGGATCAGCAGCGGCATGTTGGGGACAACAAGCACGGCATTGGTCGCAAGATCGAGCACCGCATCGGTCCTGCCTCCGGCATAACCGGCGACGAGGCCGATGGCCGTGCCGAGAACGGTGATGGCAATGCCCGTGGCAAAACCGACGGAGAGAGAGCTACGGGCGCCCCAGACGAACTGGCGATAGACATCCCGCCCCATCTTCGTCGTGCCCATGACATGTTCGATCGACGGCGGTTGATGCGAGCGCCCGACACGCGCTCCGGGCTCGCCGGGCGCAACGATCGGCGCAAACAGCGCCATCAGCCACAGAGCCAGAATGATGATGAGGCCGGCCAGCGCTTTCTTCTGCCTGAGGATGGGCCGCAGCGTAAAGCTCATCATACGGCCTCCCGCAATCTGGGATCGACGAGCCCGTAGATGATGTCGACGAGGAAGTTGGCACCCAGCGTCGCGAGCGTCATCAGCAGCAACTGTCCCTGGATGACAGGATAATCGCGGGCGATGCTCGCAGTATAAAGTGTAAGTCCCAACCCCGGATAGTTGAAGACGATCTCGGTGACGATCGAGCCGCCGAAGACGGCGCCGAGCATCAGCGCCAGGTTGGTCAGAACAGGAAGCATGGCGTTGCGTGCGCCGTAGCCGAACATGACGGTGAGGTGGCTGAGCCCCTTGGCGCGCGCCATGGTTACATAGTCCTCGCCGAGTACCGAGATCATCGACGAGCGCATCGTCGTCTGGAATTCGCCGATCAGGAACGGCGAAAGCGTCAGGACCGGCAGGATCGCATGGGCGAACACGCTGCCAATGAAGGTGAAATCGAAGGCGGGATCGAGGTTGGGATCATAGGCATATCCCACCGGAAACCAGCGCAGTGAGACCGCGAAGACGAAAAGTGTCGTCAGCGCCACGATGACAGGCGGCACCGAAATCATGATCACGGAAAGTGGCGAGACGATCGTGTCGAAGCGTCCGCCGCGACGCCAGGCCGAGATCGCGCCGAGCACGACACCGACGCAGAGCGAAAAGATGATCGCGGTGGTGACAAGGAAGACTGTCCAGAGCGTCGAACGGCCAAGAACCTGGACGACCGTCTGGGGGTAATATTTGACCGAGACGCCGAGATCGAGGGTCGCCAACCCCTTCACGTAATCGACGAACTGCCAGAGCATCGGCTGGTCGACCGCGCCGAAGCGCGCCTTGATCGCCTCGACGGCGGCAGGTGTTGCCCGCGGGCCGAGCTGGGCGACCATGGCATCGACAGGACTCCCCGGCATGAGCCGGGGAAGAATGAAGTTCATGACGATGGCGAACGCCAGGGCGACCGCATAGACGCCGAGGCGCCGGCTCGAAACGCGCATTTCCGCTCCCTCGCGAGGCTTATTAGACCGGCTTGAGGCGCAGCAGATGCATCAGGCGCATGCGGTTGTTGTCATGATCCTCCGGATTCATCACCGGATCCTTGTCGGTGACCCAGCCGGTGAAACGCTTGCTGGAGAACTGATACCCTTGCCCGTTGAATACCGGCACGACAGGGAAGTCGTCGGCAATCAGCAGCTGGATGTCGTTGAAGATCTTCTTGTGATCGTCCTCCGACGTCGCCTTCAGATACTGATCGAAAAGCGCGTCCAGGTTCGGGTTCGAATAGCGCGAGGGCGCGCCGGTGATGCGCCCGCCATATGCGGTCGAAAGGCTCTGGTAATAGCCGCGGAATGGCGTTGCCCCGTCGGCGCGGGAGTTCATGACGACCTCGAAGCTGCCATCGATGATCTGCTTGCGCCATTGTTCATATTCCGGCGTGGCAACGGACGCGTTGATGCCGGCAGCACGCAGTCCTTCGACTGCGATCTGGACCGCATCGATCCAGTCCGTCCAGCCGTTCGGAACGATGATCGGGAAGGCGATCGGCTTGCCGCTCGGCGTCGTGCGGAAGCCGTCGGCACCCTTCTTGTAGCCGGCGCCGTCGAGGATCTTGTTGGCCTTCTCGGTATCGAAGCTCATGAAGGCGTCCTTGTCGCCTTCGGCGCCCTTGTTGCGCCAGGTCTCAAAACGCGGCGGCAGGCCGGTCGCATGCTCGTTGACGACAGGATAGCCGAAGCCGGCAATATCGACCATCGACGCGCGGTCCATGGCGAGGCTGAAGGCATGGCGGAAGTTCAGATCCTTGTAGGCCTCGAGGTTGCCTTCATTGCCGCTCTTGAAGTTCATCTGGAAGGCGACGGTTTCGGCCGGCGGCTGCCAATAGCCGTTATGGTCGGGATCGAGCGCCACGAAGGTCTTGTCGATCTGCGGAATGAAGGATCCGATCCAGTCCATGTTGCCTTCCGGCAGGATGGCAAGCATCTGGTCGTTGCCTGAGATCTGCGGCAGCCTGAGGCAATCGACATGCAGCGAGGCGGCATCCCAATAGTTCGGGTTGCGGCACTGCTCATAGACCTGCGGCGTGAAACGGCGCAGCTCCGTCATCGGGCCGGAACCGACCGGCTTCTCGTTCTTGAAGGCGACCGGATCGGAAACGTCCTTCCAGATATGCTCGGGAACGACGGCGAGATCGGCAAGCGTTTCCGGGAAATCGGAGTTCACGGCCTTGAGATCGATCCTGACCTCGGTCGCCGACGGCGCCTCGACGGAGGCAATGGTTTCGCCGACGCCGACAGTGTCGAGCGCGGGGTTCTTCAGCATGAGATCGATCGTGTACTTCACGTCAGCCGACGTCAGCGGCTGGCCGTCGGACCACTTCAGACCAGGCCGCAGCGTATAGGTGACCGATTTCATATCCCCGGAGAACTTATAGTCGGTCGCCAGGCGAAACACCGGCTTGCCGCCGTCCTCGGCATTGAAGATGACCAGGGGCTCGTAGATGAAATCCATCGTGCTCTGCCGGCGGCCGGCAAGGTCGAACGGATTGAAGTTCTGAACCCAGCTACTCTGCTCCTCGATATGCATCGTCAGCACCGACTCTGCGGCTGCACCCCCCGTTCCAAAAACGACGAGCGCCGTCAGAGCGGTTGCCGCCGCAAAGCCAGCGCGCATGGAATTGTTGCGGATTGCACTCTTGCTCAATCTCATTCCATCGTTCCCCTTGTTGTTTATTTTTGAAGTCAATCAAATTGATTTAATATTGATAGTCAGTTTCTTGCCGACACGTCAATTGCCGATCTCAAACTTTTTGCAACGGCCTCGGAGCCGGTTACATGTGTTGTTTTGTAAGGATAATTCCGGCGTTAATAATTAATGTACCTTTAAGTACCATAATTGTTTCAACGATGGCGAATCGACCTGCTCGAACATTGGTCGATAAGCATGAGGCTGCTCGCCACGGCCGGGATGTTCCCCGGGATGCAACACATTCAACTTCTAAGAGCGGGTCGAATTTCCCATGACGAGCATCAATACGAACAATTCAGCGATGTCTGCCCTTCAGACGCTGCGCAACATCAACTCCAGTCTCGAAACGACACAGAATAGTGTTTCTACCGGCTATCGGGTCGACACCGCATCCGACAATGCCGCCTACTGGTCGATCGCAACCACGATGCGGTCCGACAACAAGGCGCTCTCCGCCGTGTCCGACGCGCTGGGCCTTGGCGCAGCAAAGGTTGATACTGCCTATACGGCCATGGACAACGCGATCGACGTTGTCGACGAGATCAAATCCAAGCTTGTCGCAGCGACCGAAGACGGTGTCGACAAGTCCAAGGTCCAGGAAGAAATCAGCCAGCTTCAGGAACAACTGCTGAGCATTGCCCAGTCGGCATCGTTCTCCGGTGAGAACTGGGTCGCGGGCGCGGATGGCACGAAAAGTGTCGTATCGTCCTTCGTACGCGACGGCTCCGGCGCCGTTTCCGTTAAAATGACGGAATACGCTCTGGATACCAGCTCCACGGGCAATGTGTTGTTCGGCATGAGCAGCGGGACGATCGATACCGCGTCCGGCATCCTCGGAACGGCTGATGCAAACGGCGATTCCGTCTATTCGCTTGATATCACCGACTTCACCACTGGTCAGATCCAGTCGGCGCTGTCGACCATCGAATCCGCACTGTCGGCAATGACCTCTGCCGGTGCGCAACTAGGTTCGATCTCGACGCGCATCGATCTGCAGGAAGACTTCGTCAGTGCGCTTTCCGATTCGATCGACTCGGGTGTGGGCCGGCTGGTCGACGCCGACATGGAGGAGGAGTCGAGCAAACTGTCTGCCTTGCAAACACAACAGCAGCTTGCGATCCAGTCGCTATCGATCGCGAATTCGTCGTCGCAGAATATCCTGTCGCTCTTCCGCAGCTAAGCGCCTGATATATAGGACGCTCGGAGCAAATCCGTTGATCGCGCGATCGAGCCTGGCCTACCGGTCAGGCTCGATCGCGTTCAACTCACTCGTGCAAATTTGTGTCGCGGGTCCCTATCCCTCCTGTCCTCATCCGAACTATGGTGTCGCGATCGGCGAAATCGCGGTTCACTTCCGAGCCATGCTGTCCGTCGTCTCGATCGCAACCACGATCGGCCTTAGTCTTCGCACCCCAGGGCGGAGAACGCAGCGCGCGGGATCATCGCATGTCGGAACGACTTCAATCTGCCCGTCCTGATGAAACGTCCGCCATCGTCTGGCTCGGCTTCATGGCGATGTGCGTCGGCATGTTCATGGCGATCCTCGACGTCCAGGTGGTGGCAACATCGCTGCCGACCATCCAGTCCGCGCTCGGTATCGATCCGGATCAGATGAGCTGGATACAGACGGCCTATCTCATCGCCGAAGTGGTCGCGATCCCGCTCACCGGCTTCTTGACCCGGCTGCTGACGATGCGATGGCTGTTCGTCATTGCCATCAGCCTGTTCGTCGCAGCCTCCGCCGGCTGTGCGGCCAGCGGTAGCTTCGGCGAGTTGGTGGCCTGGCGCGTGCTTCAGGGTTTTTCCGGCGGAACGCTGATCCCCTCGGTATTTTCAGCCGTGTTCATTCTCTTTCGGAACGAGCGGCAGGCGCTTGCGACGACGATCGCCGGCGTGCTTGCGGTGCTGGCGCCGACCGTCGGGCCGATCGTCGGCGGATGGCTGACGCAGACCTATTCCTGGCACTGGCTGTTCCTGATCAACATCATCCCCGGTATCGTCTCGGCAATCCTGGCCGCACGGTCCCTGCCGCGGCAGGCGACCGATCCGTCCGAACTCAGGCATCTCGATGGTCTGTCGCTCCTGCTGATGGCGACCGCGCTGACGACTTTGGAACTCAGCCTGAAGGAGGCGCCGACGAGCGGCTGGACATCGGCCTATGTGCTCAGCCTGCTCACCGTCTGCCTTGCATCGGGAGGCGTCTTCGTCTGGCGAACGCTGCGCCGAGATAGGCCGATCGTCGATCTCGGCAATTTCGGTGACCGGAACTTTCTCGTCGGCTCGGTTCTGAGCTTCGTGCTTGGCATCGGCCTTTTCGGTTCGGTCTATCTTATGCCGGTCTTTCTTGCTTTCATCAGGGGGCATGACGCGCTTGAGATCGGCATGACGATGCTGGTCACCGGCATCGCGCAGTTGGTGACGGCGCCGATCGCGGTCGCGCTGGAGAAGCGCATGGATGCGCGGCTGCTGTCGGCGGCCGGTTTCGCGCTCTTTGCGATCGGCGTCGGGATGAGCGCGTTTCAGGATCCTCGCACGGATTATGACGCGATGTTCTGGCCGCAGGTCGTGCGCGGCGTCGCCATCATGTTCTGCCTGCTGCCGCCGACGCGGCTGGCGCTCGGCACACTTCCGCCAGATCGCATTCCCGATGCCAGTGGACTTTTCAACCTGATGCGCAATCTCGGCGGGGCGATCGGCATCGCGCTGATCGACACCATCATCTACACGCGCTCGGAACCGCTGGGACAGGCCCTGTGGACCCGTCTTCAAGCCGGCGACATCGAGGCTGGGGCATTCGTCGGCGCGCCTCCGCAGACCATATCGGCACATAGCGGCAGCTTCGATGCAGATACCATGGCGCTGCTCGATCCGCTGGTCCAGACCGCGGCAAGCGTCCAGGCGATCAACGAAGCCTGGATGATCGTCGCTATTCTGACCGGCTGCGCCCTGCTCTCAGTGCCCTTCGCCAGGCGACCGGCCTCAACGTGAAAACCATGGTGACAAGTTGCCGATCTTCCGATCGCCGGTAAGATTTCTCTCAATCATTTTGCGTCATCTTCCAGTTCCCCTCTGAAGCCAATCGACGAGATCTCAATGGCCACGGACCTTACGCGCAGTTTTCAAATGCCCCGACGCGAAGAGCTTGGCCTCTTCACGATCAGCAACGGATCCGGCCTGTCGATAGCGGCCCTGCCGAACGGCACGCTGTTTGCCATCGAATATGCCGACGACAAGGGATCGGTGCAGGTCAACCAGATCCAGGGTTCGCCGCTCACCGGCGGCATCGGACGGCTTTATCTGCGCATCGGCGATGCGACACCTGATGTCGTCGAGATTGTCGGGCCTCGCGCCGATGGAAGCTTCGGGCACGATGCGACGAGCTTCTCCTGGAGCGGCAAAACAGGCGATATCGGCTACACCGTCCGCCTCGAGCTTCATCCATCCGAAACGGCCTGGTTCTGGCGTGTCTCCATCCGCCATCTGAAGGATGGAGCGCTGCCGGTGGATCTGGTACTGATCCAGGACATCGGTCTCGGCGACCGCGGCTTCCTGATGAACAGCGAAGCCTATGCATCGCAATATGTCGATCACCATATCGCCGATCATGAGACATTCGGCCCGGTCGTGATGAACCGGCAAAATCTCAAGCAGTCGGGTGCCCGCAACCCCTGGCTCGTGCAAGGCTGCCGCGATGGGGCGGCTGCCTATGCCACGGATGCCATTCAGCTGGTGCAGGCGAAGGACCGCCTCGACGATCGGTTGGTCGGCCCTTTCGGCACCAGCCTGCCGAGCAAACGGCGGCAGCAAGAGACGGCGTGTTCCGCCATCCAGTCGAAATCGCTCTCCGTGCCGGCAAGCGGTGTGACCGCGACCTTCTTTGCCGTCTTCGCCGCCGATCATCCCGAGGCGTCGAGCGATGCCGACCTTTCACGACTTGACGAGCTTGCGGCGACCAACAGTGCGGCTGCCGATATCGAGGAGGTCACGCCGGTCCGCAGCCTGCTTCAGGATGCTGCCTTGCTGAAGGCCGAGGCGCTGGACAAAAAGGCGATCAGCCAGCTCTATCCGGAGCGGAGCCTGGAAGAGCGCGTCGACGGAAAGCTTCTTTCGTTTTTCGTGTCGGACGGCGTTTTGAACCGTCATGTGGTCCTGCGCGACAAGGAGCTCATGGTGGCGCGCCGTCACGGCGCGATCGTCAGAAGCGGTGAGAATATGCTGCTCGACGATGCGACGCTTGCCGCGACCTGCTGGATGCAAGGCATTTTTGCGGCGCAGCTGACGATCGGCAATACGTCTTTTCACAAGCTCTTTTCCGTCTCCCGTGACCCCTACAATCTGACGCGCGCCGGCGGGCTGCGCATCATGGCGGATGTCGGCGCCGGCTGGCAGCTTCTGGCGGTGCCGTCGGCTTTCGAAATGGGACTCAGCGATTGCCGTTGGATCTATCGCCTCTCCGAACGCACGATCATCGTATCGGCAGTCGCCTCCGGCGAGGATGCGGCGATGCAGTGGACCGTCTCTGTCGAGGGCGAGCCATGCCGCTTCCTGGTGTTTGGTCATGTCGTGCTCGGCGAGCGCGAATATGACGCGGGCGGGCAGATCGCATTCGACACCTTAGCCAAGCGCATTCTTTTCCGGCCGGACCCGGCCTGGCTCTGGGGCGAGCGTTATCCCGATGCCAGCTATTGGCTGGTGAGTTCGACGCCCGATGCCATCGAGGAGATCGGTGGCGACGAATTGCTCTATAGCGACGGGATGGCGCGCAACGGCGCCTTCGTCGCGCTGCGATCGCGACAGACGCAGACGCTTTCCTTTGCCGTCGTCGGCTCGATGACCGATGCGGCGGAGGCCGAGCGCCTGGCGCAACGATATGAGGCCGGCGTCACCGGTGATGCCATGCTTGCGCCGGCATCAAAATTCTGGCGGAACGCCGTGCGCGGCGTGACGATCGCCAGCACCTCGCCCGACCTTGCCGCGCAGACGGCCCTGCTTCCCTGGCTCGCGCATGATGCCATTGTGCATCTGAGCGTGCCGCACGGCCTCGAGCAATATACCGGCGCTGCCTGGGGTACGCGCGACGCCTGCCAGGGGCCGATCGAATTCCTGCTCGCCTACGAGCATGACCGCGAAGCCAAGGAGGTGCTGAAGACCGTCTTCAGCGAACAGTACCTGGAAAAAGGCGACTGGCCGCAGTGGTTCATGCTGGAGCCCTATGCCAATATCCGGGCGGGCGACAGCCACGGCGATATCGTCGTCTGGCCGCTGAAGGCGCTCTGCGACTATATCGAAGCGACCGGCGATCTGGCCATCCTCGACGAGAAAGTCTCCTGGCGTGATGAAAAGACGATGGCCCGGGCACCGGAGCCCGACACCATCGCAATCCATGTCGAGAAGCTGCTCGATACCGTTGGCGAAGCTTTCATCCCGGGTACGCATCTGATCCGCTATGGCGAGGGAGACTGGAACGATTCCCTGCAGCCGGCCGATCCGCATCTGCGCGATTGGATGGTCAGCAGTTGGACCGTTGCCCTGCTCTACGAGCAGATCGTCCGTTATTCCGCGATCCTGCGCCGCCTCGGTCATGGCAATAAGGCCAAGGGCTTGAGGAAGATCGCAACGGCGATGCGCCGGGATTTCAACCGCCATCTCGTGCGTGACGGTATCGTTGCCGGCTACGGCATCTTCGATCCCAGCCATGATGGCGTCGAATTGCTGCTGCACCCGAGCGACCGGCGCACCGGCCTGCATTACTCGCTGATCTCGATGACGCAGGCGATGCTCGGCGGCCTCTTTACGCCGGTTCAGCGACGCGATCATATGAAGCTGATCGAAGAGCATCTGCTCTTTCCCGACGGCGTGCGGCTGATGGAAAAGCCCGCGACCTATGCCGGCGGCCCCGAGACACTGTTTCGCCGCGCCGAATCCTCCTCTTTCTTCGGGCGCGAGATCGGGCTGATGTATGTACATGCGCATCTGCGCTACTGCGAGACGCTGGCGCTGGAGGCGGACGTGGACGAACTCTGGAAGGCGATCGCCGTCGTCAATCCGATTTCAGTCACATCAGCGCTGCCGCATGCTTCGCTGCGCCAGCGCAATACCTATTTCAGCAGCAGCGACGCGGCTTTCCATGATCGTTATCAGGCGGCGGCCGAATGGGAGCGGGTCAAGGCGGGAGAGATCGCCGTCGACGGTGGATGGCGCATCTATTCAAGCGGCCCCGGGCTCTACACCAGAAGCTTCGTCGAAAATATCCTCGGCTTCAAACGGCGCTTCGGCCGACGCAAACGCAAACCGCTTCTTCCCGCGATCCACGCCTCGGTCGATCTGCAAACCGACCACGCCGCCTGGCGGCGGCTGATGAGGCCGAAGCCTGAGGTGTGAAAAGGATTATGCCGTAGCGTCGCGCAACTCCTCGAAGCGCGCGGCGCTCTTCGACAGGTGGCTTCGGATGGCGCGGCGCGCGGCGGGCTCGTCGCGGTCGCGGATTGCCGCGAATATGGCATGGTGTTCCCTGCGCATGCGCGCCGCATGGCGCTTGCGCTCGGCTGATGTCATCTTGTCCAAGCGCGCCCACTGCCGCGGCACCATGATGTTGCCGAACGTGTCGAAGAGGCGGCCGTAATAGGAGTTCTGTGTCGCGACCAGAATGGACCTGTGGAAGGCGTAATCCTCCTGCGCGCCGTATCCGCCCTCTTCGAGCGCCTTGTCGAGGGCATCGAGACGATCCTGCATGCGGTCGATATCCTCCTGCGTGCGCCGCAGCGCGGCAAGGCCGGCGGCTTCGTATTCGATCCCCATGCGCAGCTCCAGCACGCGCAGAACCTCGTCGATCGACTGCAGGTCGTTCGGAATGATCGAGAAGGATCTCGGTGTCGGATCGTTCGAGACGAAAGCCCCAAGGCCTTGCCGTGTGGTGATCAACCCCTTTGCACGCAGGGCGGCAAGCGCTTCGCGAACGATCGTCCGGCTGACGCCGGTCGCCGTCATGATCGCCTGTTCGGTCGGCAGGCGCTGGCCGGGCTTCAGGTCGCCGGACTCGATTTGCGCCGTCAACATATCGGCAAGGTTGCTGCGCAGGTTCGGCGCCTGCTGAATGGTATTGAAGACCGCGTTGTCCTTATCTGCCATCCTGTTTCGAAATCCTGGTGTCGAGGCGGCTGCGCCGACCCCGTTTCCTGTTCGCATTCCGCATCTACGCCGATACGGTGGGCAGCAGCCCTAGCGCATAACCCCGAAAACCGGAATCAATTTTCGGGGTTATGCGGAGAGTCGAAGCGATAGAGCATCCTTAGCCCGCCTGAAATGAGGCACGGCGTGAGACCGATCAGCGCGCCAGCCAACCGCCATCGACGGGCAGCACCGTTCCATGCACGTAGTCGGACGCCGACGATGCCAGGAATACGGCCGCACCGCCGAGTTCGGACGGCGTTCCCCAGCGCCCGGCCGGGATGCGGGCAAGGATGGCGGCATTGCGGTCGGCATCCTCGCGCAGCGCCGTGGTGTTGTTGGTCACGAAATAGCCCGGGGCAATGGCGTTGACGTTGACGCCCTTGCCGGCCCATTCGCAGGCCAGCAGCTTGGTCAGGCCGGCGAGGCC
>Ga0102593_1003178_pt1 | contig 11109 bp, 14 predicted proteins | sample AraplaCol_mMS_r2_2_FD_76862 | JGI IMG/M metagenome (GOLD analysis project Ga0102593, IMG submission 76862) | Arabidopsis root microbial communities from North Carolina, USA - plate scrape MF_Col_mMS_r2 (SPADES assembly) (version 2) | ecosystem: Host-associated > Plants > Roots > Endosphere...
TATTAAAAAAAAAAAAAAAAAAAAAAAAAAAAAAAAAAAAAAAAACAGGGTAGTCAGAAAGGAATGAATGAATGTAAGAACGCTTTAGATGCCCTTAACCTTGCCTTGACGCAAGACTCGAGCATCCATGTCCTCCTCACTGGACTCGGGACTATCTCCAGCAAAGTTGCCCTCAGCCTCTGGATTTTGACGAGATTTGGAGATACGACGCTGCCAACCAAGCATGACGGGCAAGAAATTCCACAGATCGAATTCGGGCCACATCACATCGAGGAAGACGATCTCCGTGTTCTCGTGACATTGCCAGAGCATGAAGTCGCTCAAACGCTCCACGCCCGAAGTGCGGATTAACATGTCTAGAGGCGGAGTACCCTTCGTCAACATATGATCCGAAAGAGTTTGGCGAGTGATAGTTTCAGGAGAAATAAACGCTGGATTTTCGGGGTCAGGGGAATTTCCTTGGGTTGTGCCTTTTTGAGGATGTCCATCGCCTTGACCTAAATGGAGCGTGGTGGAGGAAGAGAACGAGGAGCCGGACTCGTATACCCGGTTAGTATGGTCGTTGCGTAATATAGGGTCATCTCCCTGTGTAGAAGACGTCCCAGATACAGAATCAGAGTCACTGTTCGTATCATGAGACTTTATCCCCAAGTTTTGCGCCCGAATGTTATGCGTAATATGCGATTCAGAAAAGGGTGTGCGGCCAACTCCGTTTGTTGATTTGAGAGGCGTACTGTAGTCGTCCACGGTTTCACGAATAGCGGAGGTAATTTCGTCGCGTGAAGTGTAAGGGAAGCAGATGTTCAACACGCGGTCGCCATTGCGGCTGGTCAAATCAACTGCCTTATTCACAGCTGCCAGGACATCAGGCTTCAACAGATCCAAACGGCCAAGAACGCGCACTTTGGCTCCGTATCGATCTAACAAGTCTCCATGCTGAGCCATTTGCGAAAGTTTCACCTTGGCCATGTCCATCAGGGCATCGACCTCGAACTTGGACCGTTTGAAATTCTCAATGCTGAACGCGTATATCGTGACGACCTTAACACCACTCTTATAACAGACTTCCAGGATCTAAAAGGGAGACTTGTGTTAGCTTTGCTATATTTCAAGAAGCTCGGTTCTGGTCCTATGTTTCCGTCTCTCCCCCTGGATATAAAGTAATCTCCGAGCTTTCTTCACAAGCCTTAGGCGAGAGAAAACCTACCCGAGCCAATGCTTCAAATCCCAGATTATGGCCCTCCACAGTTTCAATCCCATGTGATCTGGCGAATCGTCGATTACCATCCATAACAAATGCGACATGCTGCGGGATGGGACCTTGTCGAAGCGCACCGACCAAGAGCTCCTTGAGGTTGGTTATGGCGAATTCAATGGGCGGGGAGGCGAGGAACCATTTGCGGAGACGGGACAGGTGCATTGAACCCGCCATGATGCGAAAGGCCAAGGGCGAAGAGGAGACGAGATGATTCGCTTGAACGATTGGTTCTCAAAAAAAAGAAAAGAAAAGAAAAGAGAATACGAGGAGGAGACGAGAGGAAGACGAGAGCGGAGCGGATGGCAACGGGCGACGTGGTCAAAATTGGACTAAGGCAGGTTGATGCGAGTGGGGGGGCGAGAATTAAAGAGTAAATCGAGATGAAATTGTAGAGTAGTAAGGGAAGCTGTGTAATATTTATACAGCATTCAATTTTGTTATGAATAGATCACACCTGTTTAATAGATATAGAAATAGAAACAGCAGAGAACAGAGAGAATGAAGAAGGGAAGAGGCGATGCCAGGCTGCACCATTCCATCCTCGGGCGAAAGTCACGACGTGGCGAGGTCCGCGGCTCTCTAAACTTCAACTTCAATTTTTCACATTCATTGCCAAGAGATTGAGAATTTTTCGATTATTTTTATTTAAGAGATTTATCTGGGAGATAAATGGAAGTCAAAAGGAAAGTACAGCAACTTGGATATCTCGCAGAAGGGTTATATAAACGCAGTAGACTAGTTCAAATGGGTTATATACCTCCCGCCATGAAAAGTCCAGCATGGAAAGAGTAAGAGAGAACAACAAGAAATGAAATGGAATAAAAAAAAAAGCCAGGTCATCACTGATCACTGAAACAAATCATACGTCCTTTCGCAATTCGTCGCCACTAGATGGCGTTCCTGTTCCTGAACTGGCCATGTCCCAGCTTCCATCCTCACTACGCCGGCGCCGACGTTCTCCGCGCTCTCTCATAGCATCTCGAATGCGCGAACTGACATCGTCCATCGGATCTTTAGGGGTCATAGGGCTCAGCGGTTTCAAGCCATGTCGCGAGCCAGGTCGAGGTCCAGCAGAGCTACTACGGCTCCGGTTGCGACTAGGAGGTCTCGTAGAGAAGAATCCAATATTGGCCAGATTGTGGAATGACTCGTTGCGTGGGAGGGGCTCTTGGGACGGGAACTCTTCGCTCCGGTCGGCAGTTTGAATACGTCCAAGCCCCGGCTCTTCAAGACCAAGAGCTTCCCCATGAGTTGGTTCTCGGAATGGACCCGAAACGATTCGCGCAGCGTCAAAGTCTGGGAATAGCTCAGGGCCCATGGTGTTGATAGCTTCAGTGACTTGCTGAGCAAGTGCTGCGCGGGTTTGTCGGAGCTTCACCAAGGGGTTAGATGGTGATGGATTGAGACACAAGACCAACGGTCGAAGAGATTTGACAATGTCCATCCCCACCTCACCAATGCGAAGGGCAGCGAAAGTGATTGTAGGGAACAAGAAAACGCCAATTAATACCACCAGCCAAAGGGGTACCCAATCCGGCATATAGCCTTGAATACGATTTCGGTAGGTCCAATACGTGAACGTGGCTGTGTACGCTGTGTAGACGGCCGGGGCGAAAGCGAGAGCAATGAGGAGTTTCCATGTAGCCATCACATCGCGACCTTGCAGCTTGACACTAGATGCTGCCAAGGCCTCCTTGGACTTAATGATCGATAGATATTTGGTAGCAATGAAAACCGGGGTGAACAGCATTAGGCCAGGAAGAGTTCCAATCGTGAGGAGAACAAGCTTGCCCAGACGATAAATGAGTGTGGCAATGACTTGAACGATAGAAAATTTGGCATAGTTGACTTGATGGTCTCGAATACCCAGAATCCGAAGTTGTTTGTTATAATTCACAATGGCTTTCTTAAGACTCACGATGCGTGGATCATCTTTGAAATGAGCATATCCAGTCACGAGACGACGGTTTAACTCTACCACCATAGGAAGAGGAAGCTTCTTGCCCTTGGTGTTGTATAAACGACGGGCAGCTTGAATGACCTATGATTCATTAGACTTGATGCAATGAGGGCGATTCCAAGAGAAAGACTTGGGGCTTACCATCAGTGTCTCGTAATCAGGGCTAGTGACAGTGACGGCTACAAGACTCTGATAGATGATATCCAGGAGAGCTCCTACGGACTCGCGACGCTCGCCTTCTCTGAACTGATCCACCAATTCTTTGGGTACCTCGATCGGATTGCCGAATTCGATTACAGCACGAGAGCGAAACTTATGGGCGTGGAAGTAGTTCATTCCACAAGGGACAATTTTCAGTCCACAATCCGGGTTATCCGCCAGAGTGCCGAGAGCCATGAGAGCCACGCCAGCTAAATCGACATGTTAGGAGCCAGTCTCTTAGCAAAAGGAGGTAATATATAGTTGGATCTTACCCTTCAACGGAAGAAGAGATGGACGATCATGGCTACCACCCTCAGGGAAGATACCGACACAACCGCCAGCATTCAGTCTAGCAAAGACCGCCTTGTAGACTGCGGTTTGATCGACATGCGGCGCGACCTTGAATTTCGTTCCTTTGAACTCGGGGTTCTTATCTGCTGCATCTCCAGTGAAGTTTCCTTCACTATCAATGTCCTTCCGGCCAGTCAATTGAGATAACGCATCTCGATGCGCAAAAGGTTTTTTGAGAATCAGTTCCTCCGGTCCATTGATTTCCGCGATAGCTGCACTGTGTGAAGTTCCATTGATAGTCGGCAAAGCAATTGTTCCTTCTTTCTCAAAGGGAGCACTTTCGAAATTGGTGCCCACACCCCGCAAAACCGTTGGCTGATTGATCGGGTCGGGGAGATAAACGGTTCCGGTTCCAGGTTTCAGATTATCCATTGCTCGTGCGACGGGCAGTGTCCCAATACCGCGCGCAAGAAGACCTATGAACTTGCGGCGGAACGATTTTTCTGCGATCAGCCATGAGATCCGGCGATGGGCTTCGCTACGAATAACGCGCATGAGGACGAGTGAATCGACGAACTGCGGGAATGGAATTGAGACTGTCAGCTTTCCATATTCGGGGAGCAAAGGCGCAAGGAACTACCCTACCACCCCCAGACAGTGGGTAAGTAAGATCTTACCTGGTTCGCATGAGGGGCGGCGACAATAATGATGGGACCGCGTCGGGGGATCTTCCATGATCCACGAGGATGCACTTCGCGGAAGAAGAGGTCGATGAGCACGGAGAAGCTCCACAGGACTAAGTCGTACAGCCACCCGATGAGAGGAGGAATGTACACCTGTTGCTTCCCCATGATGCCGTGCCTCAGAAGGGCGATTTAAAAAAGGGTTGAAACGCGATCAGTTGGGGGTTCAGAGCTGGGTGTTGTAAAGTTCACATGAAGCGTTGCGGTTGATCAAATTAGTTCGCGAAGCTTGGACCCGCTTGAGTTTTTTTGACGTCAGAAAAGATATTTTCTCCTCTTTTCTCTTTAAATCTATGCCATGCGAATGGAAATACTTCTTGTTCTTTCCTTTCAGATACAGAAGTCTGTAGCTGTGGTACTCACAAGCAAAGAAGTTGGAGAGAAAAAAAAATAACAAAAAGAGAAAGAAAAAAAAAAGCGCGACATTCGCGGGGGTCGACGGTTGCGCAAATCCGGAAAGTTTGGAAGCTTAGCGCGCTTTTTACTGCGGACGCTTCTAGAAGAGAATCAATTTACATAGTACAGTATACATATAGTATAAAGTATGGATAACAAAGAATCATGATATCTCAGATACAATTAATCAATCAATAATTAATTAGGTAGTCAGAATTACTCTAGCATCTAGTATCAACAGAGCTCGAGCTTCCTGGAAGTCCCAACATTCCAGAATGGATCCAATTCAAAACAGCCAAATCTCTCAATCTGCTATACTCATCAAGATTACTCTCGACATAGCCAAATAACCCCACGTCTACTGATCAGTGATCTCCTAATTATGTGGGGGAATATGATAGCCCAACGCGAGGCAGCCATTTGTCCAAACAAGCTTGTTGGGAGGGATCGACTAGGGTCAAACGTCAGACGTGCAGCTGCAGCAAGAAGCCTCGCCTCAGACACTTGGGAAAAATCAATGACCATAGAAGGATGTATGGAGAGAGAGAGAAAATCCCCGAGGATATGTGTTCGTAGTTTCAAATCTCACAGAGTATTGACAATATATATATATATATATATATATCTCAATCAGTAAAAGGTCAACTCGTGGCTCACCGTTTTCCCCGCCGCTTTTTGCCCCGCAACTCTTTTCGACTCCGACTTTCTTCCTGGAAGAACTGCTGCAACAATGTCCCAAGGGGGTTTCACTCCCTGAAACTCCGTGGTTTCTCTCCTGCAGCGCTTAGATCGCTCGCTCGCTCTTTTTATCTTCTTTTCTCTGTTTACTGAGACCCCCACTTCCCCAACCCCACTAGTGCGTCCTAGGACGGTCGTTCACCAGAATGTCTATCAAGTATGTCTCTGTGATAAGATTGCCTACTCTCAGCATCTGAGAGAAAATGCTAATAGAGGCTCTACAGCTGGGTCATGCTGAATGATCAGGAAGGCTTTATTCGCCTACCTAATGAACGTCTGATATACTCGTCACCTCCTCGTACCAGCCTCGCCCTGACGCCACTTCCCAACTATAAGGGACCCGAGAAATTGTCGATACAGAGTAGCACTGGCTGCATTCATCTCACAAATCAACGTGTTCGACCTCCTCCTCCTCCTTTCCTCCTGGTCAGCAAGCGCCACGGATTGATCTAGTTCCAGACTGACTCTCGAATGCAATAGCTCATCTACCTACCATCCGAAAAATCCAGCACCTTCCAATCCTTCTCCTCCCCTCTACTCCATGTTCGGGACTCCCATGTTTCCGCGCCCTTCTTTGGCCCGAATGTCTGGACTGCTCTCATTCAACCAGTCTCCGGCGGCGGCATTTCCGCCGACCTACCGGCCGTACAGATCAAGGTGATTTTTAAAGAAGGAGGTGCCTTTGACTTTCACACCAACTTTGAGCGAATAAAAGAACGGTTAGAACAGGCGGTTGAGAACCAAAGCGATGGGGCTCGTGGTTTACGAAGCGTGGACATGTCGGCGGTGCATCTGGAAGATTTACCCGCCTACGAAGGACCTGGAAATTCCAGCCATAGTACCGTTGCTGATGATTCGCCAGTGGTACAACAGCCACCTCGAAGGGTCTCTGAAGCAGGTCCCGAACCCGCTGAACCTCCGCCGTGCTACGAGGAAGTTCAGAGCCAAAGTGTAGCTACTGAGTTAGAGGAACGGCTGCGCCGCGCCAGTTGAGATTATCATGGATATGGGATATCCCATTTTTACCACCCAATCTCTCACTTTATACTCACCTTCTGAATGCCCTTTTTGTACACTATGATTTGTCGAATAATGATCCCAAAGCGACTTCCGCGGCGGTACTAGAGAGTGACTGTTGGCGTGTACCAGCTCGAACGTCTTTGCTCTCCATGAAATGATGAGAAATCAAATGAAATATATGACTATCAACTTACTCTTTATTCATTTCCTCAAATGTTTTCGTAAATATTCCTGTAGTTTTTGTAGAGAAAACCCTCGCGTCGTCTGCTGCGAATTGTGCCACACGTGATTGGCCCGCGAGCGTTGCCGGCCGGGGCGTCCCGATTTTCCAGTCCGAGCTTGGAAAACCACATCTTCGACTTAACCGCAACCCCTACCTACAACCCCATATCTTCTAGCCCCCCCACCACTCCACGACCTCTGGTCATTGCTCTCAATTGACAGTCGCAATGGGTTTCGCCGACTTTTTCACTGACGTTGTGTCCTCCCTGGGCTTCTCCGAGGCTCAGGCTGAGGCTCCCGCCGCCGACGTTGAGTCCTCTACCCCCCAGGACGAGCCCGCCGAGAAGACCGAAGAGGCCTCCGAAGAGACCGAGTCCGCCGAGGAGACCCCTGAGGAGGAGACTTCTGAGGAGACTCCCGAAGAGGAGGAGGCCGCCGAGGAGGAAGAGGAAGAAGAGGAGGAGGAGGAAGAGGAAGAGGAGGAGCCCGAGGACATCAAGCCCAAACTTGAGGAAGGTGAGTGAATCGTTTAATCAATTCCGGTCATCTCGTTGTTGTTCGGAGTCTATTCGATCTGCTGGCGACGATTTGGACATTTCCCAGACGCCCGGTGAGCGGGTGTTTCGCATTTGCTCGCCTGGGTCGTCGGAACCAGACCATCCAATCTTCAATGACTCGACTCAATGGCAGTTGAAATGATTCGAATAATTTCAGTTCATCTCATTGATATACATTGCTAACTAAAATTGCTCCCAGACTGCGCCAACTCCGCCCAATGCGCCCCGTACAAGCACCACTACGACGAGTGTGTCGAGCGCGTCACCCGCCAGGAGGAGGAGGGTGATGACTTCAAGGGAGTCAAGGAGGACTGTGTTGAGGAGTGTATGTCGATTCTCGCTTACGATTGATGCGCGAACCCAGCGGGTTCCCGTCAGTCTATACCATGACACCGGCCAATACTGATACAAATACCTAGTCTTCCACCTTGCCCACTGCGCTACCGCCTGCGCCGCTCCCAAGCTCTGGAGGGAGCTCAAATAAGCGGATCATATCGAACTTTGTTCCGGCACGACATTCAACGTTTCCCGCAACCACCCGACAGCAGTATCTATCAACCGAATCTTGATATAAGTATACTGCGGGACACCATGTCGAAACAAAGTCAATTGCCGCTCTGCTGATGACTGTCTACTTCATCACTGGATAGTCTGCCGTTCATGTATTTGGTTTGAGAGCAGGATGTGATAGAGATACTATCTGCTCTGGGGATGTACGCATATGGTGTTTCAAGGCAGATGGGAAGGAAAAGGAAAAACGATAATAGACCGCCTTTTCTCTGCCTTGCATGTACAGATAGCTGGTCTTCCGCCTATTCGAACTGTGCTTGTGTTTTATTTATTTGGTTAAGACGAATCTCATCTGTTAAAAGGAGGTTTCCATTGAAGCATCGCCATTGTTTACTTGTACACTGCTAGCATAGTGCATACGTGAGCCTTCGCACGATCTATAGTCTTAGTAGTGAATGTTTAATCCTACTAGTAATAGTCGTGGATGACACCGGCTCAACACTGAAGTGTACTTGGTCCTTCAAGTTACCGGCTGTAATTGTCCACCTTGTACTAAGTTAGTATTGGCAGATTTACAAGACCATGTCCGAGCTCTACAATGATTACTCGGTGTAGCATGATTTCATAATGTCATTCAATGGCGCTATTTGTAAATTGTGGTAATAATAGGAAGCATGGAAGGGGTATAACTCGGATGACAAGATCAGTGCAGGATATCACGACATGAAAATATGGAGACATTGGCTGGGCAATTTCAGACGACATATCACACACTCTTAAGTGTAGCTTCTTGAAAAGCCGACTTAGACTTCTCCGGTGAGAGATCTTCCCTGCAGCTATCATTAGAGCCCGTTTGGAGACGTGGATTCGACGATAACTCAATCCCACGGTCAACCTCCAGACGACGACGTTTCACGACTCGACCGAATAGACCAAGAGAGAGAGGGAAAGGCGCAGCAACAGCACAAATAACAGTAGCAAAAATCAGTGCATTGCGCATATTAGATGGTGGATTCGCAGTATCACTCGCTTTCAGGGCATCTTGTATGAGAATAAAGCATGCGCCGAGTAATTGACCACCAGTCCAGCAAATCGTAGATCCAATCTCCGGAGAGAAAGGATACGTAATCTCGACAAGGTACTCAAGAACAATGGGAAGGAGAGCGAATGATGAAGCACCCATTAATGCCATAACGACGTATGAGGGTGCGATTCCAGCCGGGCTGGATGGTGCGAAGATGAGTCCGATATACGACGCTACCACGATGGGCACCAATATACGAATCGATCCCAGATAGTGTTTATATTTATCTGTGACGGGTGACATAATGGCAGCAGTAACGAGACCGACTACAATCAAAATGGCACCGGCGATACCTGCATCCGTCTCGGACGCACCGTATGGACTGAGGATTTGGTTCAACAGCGATGAAACGCTATTGAAGAAGCCCACATAGACAGCGAATGGAATTAGAATCAACCAAAATTCTAGAGTCCCTAGCAGTTGCAGGCTTGCCTGTTTCAGTGGGGTGCGCGGGATGGCAGACGAAGCACTGGGAGGAGTCGGTGGTGCAGCGGGCAAGAAGAAGGACGGAAGAGAGGCAACTGTTGACTATATTCAACATATCTCGGCATTAGCAGAGGTGTTTACTACACGGAACATCGCTGCTCATAAGCGATAATTATTCAGCTCACAATGATTGAAATATAAAGGACCATATTGGGGATATCAGATGGTTTGGTCGCCCATTCCGAATCCACCAATTGCCCTATCGCAGCGCCCAGCGGGTTGGCCAGACTTGCAACGGCCGTTGCGCTCGTACGACCTTTATCAGAGAACCATAGATCACTATATCGAGTGGGGGCACATAAGCAAAACGGTTGGGCCAGGCCGATTAGAATTTGGCCGAACATGACCAGTCCAAAAATGCCGCCATTTGCTTTGGTGCCGGCATAGCGTAGCCAATTTCCGACAAGTAGGAATGAGGAGGTGATGATGATAGCTGGTTTTGGGCCACCTTTGTTCAGAACCCAGATGACGAACCTATTGTTGTATACGGCGCATTGGGGATGTAAGCCAAGCTCTTTTGTACAACTTGCAGTGTACATGTATGTATGTACATGTGGGTAAATTATGTGTAAGGTACAGTGTATGTACCTGGAACCCCGAGCAAGAGGATAAAAGTGGATATAGATAGTACTTACGGGCTTGCGACGCAAAAGGCGAAAAGATATCCTGTACTCAACCAATTGATAGCACTCTCCGACACATCGAAGTAGTCTGCAGCCGTGGTGGAAATGGACGAGAAGGTCAACCACTAGATTTGTTATCATGGGAGATCAGCAAAGGTTTCTGTGATAGATCGAGTAATGTCACATTACTACAGTATGTATGTGCATGGAGCAAAGAAAGATGAGAATCTCATACATCCCAACTGACGACGATGTTTAGCAGGACTAGCTGTGCCAAGCCCCAGAATCGTCGTTTGTAGACTTTATATTCCAGAGGTTGTGGGGAAGACAAGTATGAGGCCGAAGACTTGGGGGCCATGAGGAAAGATGAAGAGCCTTAAGGCATTAGAGAGGGTGAACTCGAGGAAGAATGGAAATGGGGGAAATAGTAATAAAGAATCAAAATATAAAAGACCAAAGATACAAAGGATTCACTCTTTTTTTCTCCCCTCTCCAGCGGGGAAGACCGAGGCAACGTTGGAGAAGTACTTCGCCGGTACGGGCAACCCCACTGGGGCAGAGTAACATACGTCAGTACCTGAGAAGTACTCTCCATCTCTCCGTGTCTATATACTCCCGTGACTAGGTAGTATTTTTTGTTTATCATCTGCTCATTTCCACCTCGCTTGGACATGTGGAAGGCTTCAAGTCGGAGGACAAACGGCCTCCGTGTTACTTTGGCTTAGTCTGCAGTAGTCTCAATGGACTTGGTCTCTCTTCAATATGAAACAAACTCGTAATAGGTTGATCAGCCGGGACGAACCCCTGGAGAAACCAAATTGAGTATATAAATATATATATATCATCGAGTACTTCTGATATCAAATATCGACATAGATTTGTATCTGGTGGTATCTGACAATGTGTTATACATCACTTTGCTAAATGGACAGCTCAAGAGAAAAAGGCGTGGCTGACTTTCCCGCAGATCGCGCGGCTCGCCTTTTTCTTCTCCCCGCCATCTCCTCAGCCACGTCTTTT
>Ga0102593_1003197_pt1 | contig 11034 bp, 10 predicted proteins | sample AraplaCol_mMS_r2_2_FD_76862 | JGI IMG/M metagenome (GOLD analysis project Ga0102593, IMG submission 76862) | Arabidopsis root microbial communities from North Carolina, USA - plate scrape MF_Col_mMS_r2 (SPADES assembly) (version 2) | ecosystem: Host-associated > Plants > Roots > Endosphere...
AATTCGCTCTGCGTGTTGGTCAGGCGCGCCACGCGCCCGTCCAGGCCGTCGAGGATGCCGGCGACGAACACCGCGATGCAGGCGTCGTCGAAGCGGCCCTGGGTCGCGGCGATGATCGCGTAGAAGCCGGCGAACAGGCCGCCGGTGGTGAACAGGTTGGGCAGCAGGTAGATCCCGCGGCTGCGCGGGCGCGGGGTCGGTTGCGTTTCGTCCATGTGGGGGGCAGTCGGCATGTCGGATCGGGTAAGCGGCGGACCGCGACAGGAAAGTGTAAGTCCATCGGCGTCTCGCCCGGCATTCCGGACCGCCGGTACCGTCGCGCCGGCAACGAGACCGGCTCCACATATGTGGACGCCGCCGTCACGCGGCGCTTGCCTGCGGCCGGTCGCGGTGCTGCAATCGGCGCAATCCCCTGCCCGACCGAGCCCGGAGCCCCGCATGTCCAGCCCGTTCCGCCTGTTGCCCGGCCTCGTCGCCGGCCTGTGCCTGCTCCTCGCCACCCCGGCTTTCGCCGCGAAGGTCTACCAGTGGAAGGACGACAAGGGCGTCACCCACTACTCCGATGCGCCGCCGCCGGACCAGAACATCAAGGGCCGCAACGTCGCCGACAAGGCCGGCGCGCCCGCGCAGGCCGCGGCACCGGCGGCCAAGCCGGTGGTCAACGCCAATTGCACCAACGCGCGCAGCAACCTGACCGTGCTCCAGGGCAATGCCCAGGTCGGCATCGATGACGACAAGGACGGCAAGCCCGACCGCAGCCTCAACGACACCGAACGCGCCAACCGCACCGCGCTGGCCGAAGCGCAGATCAAGACCTATTGCGACGGCGCGGCGGTCGCCAGCGGCACCTGATCGCCCCCGCCCGCGCGCGCATCGAAGCCGGCCCCGAGGGCCGGCTTCTTCGTTTCCGGGCCCCTATGCGGGTGCCGGCCCGGATCGGCGGATCGGAAGTGCATGGCAGAATGGCCGCTTCCCTACGTTCGAAAGCCCCACGCCGATGCGCCTGTCGCAGTTCCACCTCCACACCAGCAAGGAAACCCCCGCCGAGGCCGAAATCGTCAGCCACAAGCTGATGCTCAAGGCCGGCATGATCCGCAAGCTCGCCGCCGGCCTGTACACCTGGTCGCCGCTGGGCCTGCGCGTGCTGCGCAAGGTCGAGCGCGCCGTGCGCGAGGAGATGAACGCCGCCGGCGCCATCGAGGTGCTGATGCCGGCCGTGCAGCCGAAGGAGCTGTGGGAAGAGACCGGCCGCTGGGAGAAGTTCGGCGGCCAGCTGCTGAAGATGAAGGACCGCAAGGACGCCTGGTACTGCTACGGCCCCACGCACGAGGAGGTCATCACCGACTTCGCGCGCAACGAGCTTTCCAGCTACAAGCAGCTGCCGGTCAACTTCTACCAGATCCAGACCAAGTTCCGCGACGAGATCCGCCCGCGTTTCGGCGTCATGCGCGCGCGCGAGTTCCTGATGAAGGACAGCTACTCCTTCCACGTGGGCCAGGACGACCTGGATCGCGAATACAAGAGCATGTACGACACCTACGGCCGCATCTTCACGCGCCTTGGGCTGAAGTTCCGCGCGGTGTCGGCCGACAGCGGCGCGATCGGCGGCGCGGTGTCGCATGAGTTCCAGGTGCTGGCCGATTCGGGCGAGGACGCGATCTTCTTCTCCGACGCATCGGAGTACGCCGCGAACGTCGAACTGGCCGAGGCGATCTCGCCCGGCCCGCGCCCCGCTGCGGGCGAGGCGATGCGCAAGGTCGACACGCCGCACCAGAAGACCTGCGAGGACGTCGCCGCGCTGATGGGCATCAAGCTCGATCGCACGGTGAAGTCGGTCGCGATCATGGGCAGCGACGCCGAAGGCAACGCGCAGTTCGTGATGGCGCTGGTGCGCGGCGACCACGTCGTGAACGAAGTGAAGCTGGGCAAGCTCGACGGCCTGGCCGGATATCGTCTTGCAACCGAAGCGGAAATCGCGCAGCACCTCGGCAGCGAACCGGGCTTCCTCGGGCCGGTGGCGGCGAAGTCGAAGATCCGCGTGATCGCCGACCGCAGCGTCGCGGCGATGGCGGACTTCGTCGTCGGCGCGAACGAGAAGGGCTTCCACCTGGCAGGCGTGAACTGGGGCCGCGACCTGCCCGAAGCCGACGTGGTGGCCGACATCCGCAACGTCGTCGAAGGCGATCCTTCGCCCGATGGCAAGGGAACCCTGCAGACCGCGCGCGGCATCGAGGTCGGCCACGTCTTCCAGTTGGGCGACAAGTACGCGCAGGCGCTCAAGCTGACCGTGCTCGACGCCAACGGCAAGGCCGCCACGCCGGTGATGGGCTGTTACGGCATCGGCGTGTCGCGCATCGTCGCGGCGGCGATCGAGCAGAACCACGACGAGAACGGCATCGCCTGGCCCGAGCCGATGGCGCCGTGGCAGGCCGTGGTGTGCATGATCAACCCGAAGAACGACGCCGCAGTGGCAGAGGCGGCGCAGGCGCTGTATCGCGAACTCAACGCCGCCGGCATCGAAACCGCGCTGGACGATCGCGGCCTGCGTCCGGGCGCGATGTTCGCCGACATGGAACTGATCGGCATCCCGCACCGCATCGTCGTCTCCGAGCGCGGCCTGGCCGCGGGCACGTACGAATACCGCCATCGCCAGGCGAGCGAGGCGGAGAACCTGGATCGCGCGGGCGTGTTCGGGAAGTTCGGGAAGTAAGCCGGCTCGCGCAATCCGCGCCGGTGGATCGAAGCCCCTCTTCGCGCGAGTGAAGAGGGGTTTTGTTTCTGGTGCCTGGTCCGGGGCGGCGGCGCCCCTTTCATTTACGCCGCCCGAGGCCGGCGCTTATCATCCGGAGGATGCGCCGGTTCATGGCCGCGACATCCCGCACGCTCCGGAGGTTTTATGTCGATCGATCTCGATTCCCTCTCCGCGAAGGAACTCGACGCGCTGATCAACCAGGCGAAGAAGCGCAAGACCACGCTCAGCAAGCGCAAGCCCATCGCGGTGGTGCGCAAGAAGCTCGCGCAGCTGGCCAAGGCCGAGGGTTACAGCATCGCCGAGCTGTTCGGCGGCGCGGCGCCGGCGCCGGTGCGAGCGGCCAGGGCGCCGGCGCGCAAGGTGTCGAAGAACGCCGGCAAGGCCGTCGCGCCGAAGTACCGCAACCCGGCCAATCCGTCGGAAACCTGGGCCGGCCGCGGCAAGCAGCCGCGATGGCTGGCGGCGCAGACGGGGGCGGGCAAGCGGCTCGAGGATTTCCTGATCCGTTGAGGTTCGCCCTCACGACGAAAACGCCGGCCCTGCGCCGGCGTTTTTGCTTCAGCGTCCGAAGCTTTGTAGCCCGGGCAAGGCCGCAGACCGCAACCGGGGAATCAAAGATTCCGCCGCGCCGCCAGCAACAGATTGCCGAACAGCAATCCCGCGATCAGCGCCAGCAGGATGTTCAGCACCGCCAGCACCGCGGTCTGGCCGGCATCGATGTCCTGTTGCTGGATCAGCGTCAACAGGCCGCGCAGGCTCACGCTGCCGGGCACCAGCATGATGATGCCGGGCACGCGCAGGATCGCGCCGGGGCGGTTCCACCAGCGCGCGTATGCGTTGCCCGCGGCGGTCAGCACCAGCGCGGCGAGAAAAATTCCGGCCGGGCTTCCGAATGCCTGCCCGCCATAGCGCGAGATCAGGTATCCGCCGGCCGCGGCGCACATCACCTTCGGGTAATCGCGCCGCTGCGCGCGGAACAGCACCGCGAAGGCGAACGACGCCGCCACCAGCGCCGCCCACTCCACCCACACCGGTTGCGGCCGCGAGGCACGCACCTGCGCGTCCAGGCCCACCAGGTTCGCCAGGTACAGCGCGATGATCGTGCCGATGGCGAGCTTGAGGACGGTGGTCAGCGCGCCGGCAAACCGCGCCGTACCCGATACCAGGTGCTGGCTGGTCAGTTCGTTCACCGCGTTGGTCAGCGCCATACCCGGCAGCAACACGATCAGCGAGGCGATGATCACCGTGTTCTGGTTGAGCGGCGCCACGAACGACGCCACCAGCAGCGTGACGACCGCGGCGAACATCGCCGTCACCGCTTCCAGCGCTTCCTTGAAACGCGGGTGCAGCTCGGACCACTGCACGAGCAGGCCGATCATCAGTCCGTTCACGCCCGCCACGCCGATGTCGAGCCACGGCAGGCGCAGCACGCCGGCGATGCCGATCGCGGCCAGCCCGTAGGCGAGCACCTGCATCGCGCGCGAGCGTCGCGTCGGCGGCGCGTCGAGGGCGCTCATCTGCGCGTGCGCGTCGACCAGGCCCAGCCGGCCGGCGAGGACTTCCTCGGCGATGCGGTCGGTCTCGGACAGGCGGTACAGATCGGTCTCGCCCGGAGGAAGGCGGATCACGCGCGTGGTGTCGCTTTCGCCCAGCCCGCGTTGCGGGTCGGAGAAGGTCAGGATCATCCCCGTCGGATTGGACCAGGGCTCGCACTCCAGCTGCAGGCGATGGGCGACCGCGGTGATCGCGCCTTCCAGGCGCTGCGCGGTCGTGCCGTAGGCATGCAGGCGCTCGGCCAGTTCGACCACGAAGTTGATGCGTGCGGCGTAACTGGTGGCGCTCAGGGGAGGCGGGTTCGACATGCGCGAAGCATCGCATGCGACCGCGCCGGCTGGCAGCAGGAGCGTTGCGCCGCCGAGCCTTCGCGCCACGTTCGCGTCGGCCGCGATACGCAGGCTGCTATCCTCGCGACATTGCCCTGGCCCGCCCGATGACGGACACCTCCGCGCACCCGCCGCAGATCGACGCCGACGGCCCGACGCCGTCGCGCCTGCGGCTGTCCGGATCCTGGACGCTCGACTACGCCGGGCAGATCGGCACGGCGCTGGGCGGCGCGCCCGGCGGCATCGACGCCATCGATGCGACGGGCGTGGAACGACTGGACTCGGTGGGCGTGCTGCAGCTGTTGCGCTTCGCGCGACGCGCCGACCTCGACTTCGACGTCTTCATCTTTCACGAATCGCACCAGGCGCTGGTGTCGGCCATCGAGGACGTCGCCGACGACCGCCCGCGCAAGAAGCGCGAATACGGCGTGAGCGCCGCGCTGGAGCGACTGGGTCGCGCGGTGCACAACAACTGGCGCGAGGCGATGGCGCTGGTGGGTTTCCTCGGCGAGACGCAGATCAAGCTGCTGCGCATGTTCAAGGAACCCGGCCGCTTCCGTCCGACCGCCACCGTGCACCACATGGAACAGGTCGGCCTGGACGCGGTGCCGCTGGTGGCGCTGCTGTGCTTCCTGGTCGGCGCGGTGGTGGCCTTCCTCGGCGCGAACATCCTGCGCGACTTCGGCGCGCAGATCTTCGTCGTCGAGCTGGTGAGCATTTCCTTCCTGCGCGAATTCGGCGTGCTGCTCACCGCGATCGTGCTCGCCGGCCGCACCGCGAGCGCGTTCACCGCGCAGATCGGCGCGATGGTCAGCCGCGAGGAAGTCGACGCGATCCGCACGCTGGGCATGGATCCGATCGACCTGCTGGTGATCCCGCGCATGCTGGCGCTGCTGGTGATGCTGCCGATGCTCACCTTCATCGCGATGGTCTTCGGCCTGCTCGGCGGCCTCACGGTGGGCGCCTACAGCCTCGACATCCCGCCGCAGCAATACCTGGCGCGCATGCACGAGACGATGGAGCTGCGGCATTTCCTCGTCGGCCTGGCGAAGGCGCCGGTGTTCGCGCTGCTGATCAGCCTGATCGGCTGTCTGGAAGGCTTGCAGGTCGAAGGCACCGCGCAGTCGGTCGGCGAACGCACGACCTCCAGCGTGGTGCAGTCGATCTCGATGGTGATCATCCTGGATGCGTTCTTCGCCATCTGGTTCATGGAGATGGGCGTATGACCGCCACCACCTCCAGCGCGAAGCCGGTTGCGAAGTCGCCTGCGAAGCCGCTCACCAAGCCGGGCAAGGCGTCGAACAGCATGCATCCGCTGTGTCCGAGTCGCGAAAGCGGCCAGCCGATCGTCAGCGTGCGCGGGCTGTGCAACCGCTTCGGCGAACAGGTCGTGCACGAGGACCTGGACCTCGATGTGAGGCCCGGCGAGATCATCGGGATAGTAGGAGGATCGGGCACGGGCAAGTCGGTGCTGATGCGCGCGATTCTCGGCCTGCGCGAACCGCAGGCGGGCGAGATCGAAGTGCTCGGCCTCAACGCGCTGACGGACGACGCCGCACAACGACGCGCGATCGAGCGGAACACCGGCGTGCTGTTCCAGGATGGCGCGCTGTTTTCCTCGCTGACCGTCGGCGAGAACGTGCAGGTGCCGCTGAAGGAGTACCACGGCGACCTGCCCGATTCGCTGCGCTACGAACTGGCGCTGTTGAAGGTGAAGCTCGCGGGCCTTCCGGCCGATGCGTTGAACAAGCTGCCGTCACAGCTGTCGGGCGGCATGCGCAAGCGCGCGGGCCTGGCGCGCGCGCTTGCGCTGGATCCGCCGCTGCTGTTCCTCGACGAACCCACCGCGGGCCTGGATCCCATCGGCGCGGCGGCGTTCGACAGGCTGATCCGCACCCTGCAGCAGGCGCTGGGGCTGACGGTGTTCCTCATCACGCACGACCTGGACACGCTGTACGCCATCTGCGATCGCGTCGCCGTCATCGCCGACCGCAAGGTCGTGGTGTGCGCGCCGATCCAGGAAGTCGAAAAATTCGATCATCCGTGGGTGCAGGAGTACTTCCACGGTCCGCGTGCACGTGCCGCACGCACCACCCGCGACGCCTCGAGCTGAAGTCATGGAAACCCGGGCCAATTACGTCCTCATCGGCGCGTTCACCATCCTGGTGACGCTGCTGTTGCTGCTGTTCGCGTTGTGGGCGGCGAAGTATTCCTCCGAGAAGGAATGGCGCACCTACGCGGTGCTGTTCAACGAGCCGGTGACGGGCCTGACCGAAGGCAGCTCCGTGCAGTACAACGGCATTTCCGTGGGCACGGTGCAGAACCTGAGCCTGGCGCCGGACGACCCGCGCCGCGTGATCGCGATCCTGCGCCTGCAGGCCAACGCGCCGATCAAGACCGACACGCGCGCCAAGCTGTCGATCCAGGGCATCACCGGCAGTCCCTTCATCCAGCTCACCGGTGGCGATCCCGCCAGCCCGCTGCTGGCCGACACCGATCGCCGCGAAGTGCCGGTGATCCAGACCGAAGCCTCCGCGCTGCAGAACATCGCCGATACCGCGAACCGGCTGGTCGCGCGCATGGACCAGGTCCTGAGCGACGAGAACGTCAAGCGCGTATCTAACACGCTGGCGAACATCGAATCGATGACCGGCTCCATCGCCGAACAGCGCGAGGACCTGCGCGCGCTCATCGTCAACGCGCGCAAGTCCAGCGAGCAGCTTTCCGCCACGCTCGACAACACCAATCGCGCGGTGCAGAGCGTGGACCGCGAACTCGTGGCGAAATTGCCCGGCCTGATCTCCAAGCTCGACAGCACGCTCACGCGCCTGGATTCGGCGGCGAACAACGCCAACGGCGTGCTCACCGACAACCGTGCCGCGATCAACAGCTTCGCCAACGACGGCCTGGCGCAGCTCGGCCCGACGCTGTCGGAACTGCGCTCGCTCGTGCGCGACCTGCGCCGCATCAGCGACCGCCTCGACGGCAACCCGACGCGTTACCTGCTCGGACGCGACGGACCCAAGGAATTCGAACCCGCGGAATTCAAACCCGAATGACGACGCGCGCCGACATGATGAAGACCGCCTCCCGCTTCGCCCGCCTCGCCCTGGCCTCCGGCCTCGCGCTGGCGCTGGCCGGCTGCTCGATCCTGAGCGACAAGCCCAAGAGCACCAGCACGATCTTCGCGCCGGAGCCGGCGGTACAGGCCGACGCGTCGTGGCCGAAGGTCGACTGGCAGCTGGTGATCGCACCGCCCGCCGCGGCGCGCATCGTCGACAGCCTGCGCATCGCCGTGCGACCCACGCCCGGCGAGCTGCAGGTGTATCGCGGCGCGCAGTGGGCGCGTCCGCCGTCGGACATGCTGGTGGAAACCGTGCTGCGCGCGCTCGAAGACTCCGGTCGCATCAGCGGGGTCGCGCGCCAGGGAACGGGCGTGTCCGCCGACTACCGCCTGTTCTTCGAAGTGCGCCGTTTCGAATCCGACTACGCCAGCGGCGCGGTGCCGTCGGCGACGATCGAAGTCAGCGCGAAGCTGCTGCACGTGCCGCAGCAGAAGGTCGCCGCTTCGCGCGTGTTCCTGCAGGCCACGCCCGCGGCGAGCAGCGCGGTGCCCGACGTGGCGCGCGCGTTCGAAACGTCGCTGTCGAAGATCAGCGGCGACATCGCAGGATGGACGCTCACCAGCGGCGAGGCCTATCGCCGCACGCTGCCGCCGAAGTCCTGAGGCCTCAGCGCGCCGGCGCGAGGATCCGCCGGAACGTCAGGTTGATGCGCGGCCCGATCGGCCGCGTCGTTCGCGGCAACGCATGGCGGTAATTGCGCTGCGTTGCCCCCGACATCACCAGCAGGCTGCCGTGCGGCAGGTCCAGCGCGAGCTTGCGACCCGGATCGTCGCGATGCTTGAGCGCGAAGCGGCGCGTCGCGCCCAGGCTGATCGACGCGATCACCGGCGCCGTCCCGAGTTCCGGCTCGGCATCGCTGTGCCAGCCCATCGCATCGCTCCCGTCCCGGTACAGGTTCGCCAGCACGCTGTTGAACGCGACGCCAAGCGTGCGCTCCAGGCGTTCGCGCACCGGGCCCAGCGCATCGGGCCACGGATGCGGCTCGAACAGCGTTCCCGAATAGCGGTAGCGCGCGTCGGGATCGCCGATCCAGCAGCTCAGGCGCGGCGAATCGACCTCGCGGCCGAAGATGCGGATGCGGTGGGTTTCCCAGCGGACATCACGGTGTAGCCCGCTGAGCAACGCATCGGCTTCGGGCGGGCCCAGCCAGTGCGGATCGAACTGCAACTGCGCGTCGGGAAGCGGCACGGGGGCGAGAACCATACGCCAAGCTAGCATGGCGTATCGGGCGAAACCGGCCGTATTCGGCCTTCGAACTTGGCGCGCGCGGCGCAAACCCGCGACAATCCACCCTCGCAATTCCCGAAATCCGCCAGCCGCTGTACGCCAGCCGCCTTTGGAGTGCCCGTCATGAGCCAACCCGATCCGAACGCCGTCGAACGCGACGTGATGGAGTACGACGTCGTCACCGTCGGCGCCGGCCCGGCCGGGCTGTCGTTCGCCATCCGCCTCAAGCAGCTCAATCCGGAGCTGTCGGTGTGCGTGATCGAGAAGGCCTCGACCATCGGCGCGCACATCTTGTCCGGCGCGGTGATCGAACCCGAGCCGCTGGACGCACTGCTGCCGAATTGGCGCGACAACCCGCCGCCGATCTGCGTGCCGGCGAAGGAAGACGAGTTCTGGCTGCTCTCGCACAACGGCCACCGCCGCCTGCCGATTCCGCCCGGCATGCACAACGAAGGCAACTTCATCGTCAGCCTCGGCGCGATGTGCGCCTGGCTCGCACCGCAGGCCGAAGCGCTGGGGGTCGAGATCTACCCGGGTTTCGCGGCCGCCGAAACGTTGCATGACGAAAGCGGCGCCGTGGTCGGCGTGCGCATCGGCGACATGGGCGTGGCGAAGGATGGTTCGCACAAGCCCGGCTTCACGCAGGGCATCGACATCCGCGCGAAGGTCACCGTGCTTGCCGAAGGCGCGCGCGGCCACCTGACCAAGCGTCTGATCAAGCAGTTCAAGCTCGACGCCGACAGCGATCCGCAGGGCTATTCGATCGGCATCAAGGAACTGTGGCAGGTGCCGGAAGACCGCGTCACGCCGGGCAAGATCGTGCACAGCTTCGGTTGGCCGGCCGACAACGACATCTATGGCGGCGGCTTCCTGTATCACCTGGACAAGGGCCGCATCGCGCTGGGTTACGTCAGCGGGCTGGATTACAAGGATCCCGAATACAAGCCGTGGGAAGCCTTCCAGCAATGGAAGAACCACCCGCTGTTCAAGCCGCTGCTGGAAGGCGGCAGCATTCTTTCCGCGGGTGCGCGCGCGATCGTCACCGGCGGTTACCAGTCGCTGCCGAAGATCGAGATGCCCGGTGCGCTGCTGATCGGCGACACCGCCGGCCTGCTCAACGTGCCCAAGATCAAGGGCACGCACCAGGCGATCCGTTCGGGCATGCTCGCCGCCGAACACCTGGTCGCCTCGCAGCTGTCGCCGCAGGGTTTCGACGCGAAGCTGCGCGGTTCGGAAATCATGGCCGAGCTGAAGAAGGTGCGTAACTTCAAGCCGGGCTTCAAGCGTGGTTTGTGGTTCGGCATCGTGAATTCGGCGTGGGAAACCATCACCGGCGGTCTCTCGCCGTGGACGCTGAAGAACAAGCCCGACTGGAATTCGCTGGACAAGGTCGCCGACCACGAAAGCCCGAAGCGCGACTACATCGAACGCACGCTCGCCCCGCGCGACCGCCTGCAGGGCGTGTACTACGCCGCCACCGAGCACGACGAAGACCAGCCGGTGCACCTGAAGGTGCGCGACACGTCGATCTGCGTCACGCGTTGCGCCGAGGAATATGACAACCCGTGCACGCGTTTCTGTCCGGCGGGTGTTTACGAGATCGTGCAGGACACCATGCCTGATGGAAGCAGCGGCAAGCGCCTGCAGATCAACGCGGCGAACTGCGTCCACTGCAAGACCTGCGACATCAAGGACCCCTACGAGATCATCGACTGGGTGACGCCGGAAGGCGGGTCGGGGCCGAATTACCAGAATCTCTGACCTGCCCATGTCCGGCCTGAAAGAACTCATGCGCGGCGCGGCCTTCACGGGCCTGCGCACGGTGTTTCGCATCGTGCCGTTGTCGCAACGTACGCGCGACCGCATGCGGCAGGCGTTCCTGGACCGGTTCGCATCGCTGGTGCCCGAAGGCCCGCAGGGCCGTTCGGGATCGGGCCCGGAGTCGCGTCGCGCGCGCGATCGAACGGACCATCCCGCGACCGGGTTCGTACCACGGCGCCCGCACGCGTCTGTTTCGCTGCCGGCACGCGTCGTCGCGTTCTACCTG
>Ga0102593_1003200_pt1 | contig 11025 bp, 8 predicted proteins | sample AraplaCol_mMS_r2_2_FD_76862 | JGI IMG/M metagenome (GOLD analysis project Ga0102593, IMG submission 76862) | Arabidopsis root microbial communities from North Carolina, USA - plate scrape MF_Col_mMS_r2 (SPADES assembly) (version 2) | ecosystem: Host-associated > Plants > Roots > Endosphere...
CGCCCGGTGGTCATGTTCGACGAATGGGCCGCGGACCAGGACCCGGAGTTCCGCAGCGTCTTCTATCGCGAGCTGCTGCCGGAACTCAAGCGCGAGGGCAAGACCCTGATCGTGGTTTCGCATGACGACCGCTACTTCGACGTCGCGGACCGTGTGATCCGAATGAGCGCGGGTCGGGTCGTCGAAGAGTTCGTCCCGCCTGGAAAGCCGAAGTCATCCAGGACCTTCATGGCGGATGTCCGATAGGCCTGGTTGCGGCTGCATCACTGCAGTCGGAACAGCGATGGCAACTGCGCAAACCGACCGAGCCTCAGAGCCTTTGCTGAACGTGGCAAGGCGAATGCCGCCCCCGCAGACACCCCGACCATTTGTCGTCGAGGCTTGCTCGATGTTCATCCCGAAGGCAACCTGGGCAGGTAGCTGACTACCTATTTGCCTTCAGTCGCCGGCTCGGTAAGTTGGCCGCCCCAAGCTTCAACCAGCTGCTGAACCAACTCCGCGACAACGCGGCTCGCCGGCGAGAGCTTGCCTTGCTTCGGAAAAGCCAACGTCACATGTCGGACCAGGTCGGGCTTCACCAGTTTGCTGGCTTGCAGACGGCCACTCTGCAGCTCGGCGGTCATCGAGTACGGACCGAGCACCGAGTACAGGCCCGGCGTCCGGGCCACCAATTCCTTCTGCACCGTCAATGAGTCCGCTTCGGCGACGGATACGAGCTTGAATCCGAGGCTGCGTGCCGCCTCATCGAGTGCTTCGCGCCAATGACTGGGCCTGCGCGGAAGAACCAACTGCAGTCCGGACAAACGAGAGAAGTTCACGGTGGACTCGCGCGTGATCTCGTCGCCAGGGGCAGAGACCAGGTACGTATGCGCGACGCTCAACAGCTTCTCCTCTCGGCCGCTCGGTCGGTTGAAGCGAAAGAGAACCGCCATATCGACAGCACCGCTGTCCAGCAGCGTATCGAGTTCAGTGCCTTGAGACTCGGTAATGTTGAGACGGATGCCCGGGTGCTCCGAGCGCAGCCGCTCGAACAACCGGGTCACCAGTGGATGTGCGCCTGAAGGAATGATGCCCATCCGGACTTCACCGAGCAGCTTGCCTGACTCCGTGCGCAGTTCCTCTGTAAGGCGTTCCGTTTCCTGCAGCCATGAGCGTAGTCGCACCGCAGCCCTTGCGCCCAGTTCGGTCAGGGTCACACCACGGCCGGTGCGGCGAAAGAGCGGGCCGCCCAGTGCCGCTTCGAACTCGCTGATCTGGCGACTGACATGCGATTGCACCGTCTGGCGGCGTGCTGCCACCTTGCTGAGGCTACCGGCCTCGACCACGTCGAGGAAGAGCCTGACGCTTGCGATGTTCATAGGGATTTCCCTTAAGAGCCATGCCTAAATTGGCAATTCTGAAACACCTGAATTCTATCTAGGCGGATGGCTCGCCGATTTCTACATTTGCTCCAGCGCTTCGCAAGAGCAAACGAAATTCCAAACCCGCAGAGATCCATCCCAAGGAGATACCTTGAAACTCGCCAGCTTCAAACACGACGGACGAGCCACCTATGGAGTGGCACAGGCAGACCGCTATCTGCGGCCCCCTGCCGACTTTCTGAACCGCTATCCGGACCTCGCCGCAGTGCTGCGCGCCAACGCACAACGCGAGCTCGAACAGGCCGCAATCAGCAGTGGTATTTCGATTCAGGTCGCAGCGACGCAGGCCCTGCCGGTCCTGCCCACCCCGCAGAAGTTCATCTGCGTCGGCCTGAACTACAAGACCCACGTCGCTGAGACCAAGCGCGACGACAGCGAATATCCCGCCCTGTTCGTGCGCTTCGCGGATTCACTGGCCGCGAACGGGGACGTCGTGCATCGCCCGTCTTTCTCGGAGCGCTTCGATTGGGAGGGCGAGCTCGCCGTCGTCATCGGCAAGGAGGGGCGTGCGATCTCTCAGGCACAAGCCTTCGACCATGTTGCCGGCTACGCGTGCTTCAACGACATCACCGTGCGCGACTGGCAGCGCCACACGCATCAGTGGACGCCGGGCAAGAACTTTCCCGGAACCGGTCCGCTGGGCCCCTGGCTCGTGACCGCCGACGAAGTCCCGGACGTCAACGCGTTGACCCTCGAGACGCGCCTCAACGGCGAAGTCATGCAGAAGGCTTCGCTTGCCGACCTGATCTTCACCATCCCGGTGCTGATCGAATACATCTCGCGCTTCACCCCCCTGTCCCCTGGTGACGTGATTGCCACCGGCACGCCCGGTGGCGTGGGCGACCGCCGCACGCCGCCTGTGTACATGAAGGACGGCGATGTGGTCGAGGTCGAAATCACCGGCCTCGGCATTCTCCAGAACCGCATCGGTACCGCGGCCTGACCGCACGAAATCACCATGGCAAACAAATCCCAGGCGGTGCCTCCCGTCAGCGCCAAGCTGCGCATAGCCGTCGACATCGGCGGCACGTTCACCGACATGGCGGCTTTCGATGAAGTCTCCGGCAAGCTCCTGTTCGGCAAGGCGCTGTCCACGCACGGGCAACTCGTGGACGGCATCCAGCACACGCTGGACAGCGCAGACATCGACGTGCACAACGGCAATCTTTTTCTGCACGGCTCGACCATCGCGATCAACACGCTGCTCGAGCGCAACGGCGCCAAGACAGCGCTGCTGATTACCGAAGGGTTCCGCGACATCTACGAGATCGGCCGCGTCAATCGCCCGGACGCGTACAACCTTTTCTTCAACAAGCACACGCCGCTGGTCAAGCGCTCCTTGCGCTTCGAGGTTGCGGAAAGGCTGCGCGCCGATGGGAGCACGCACAAGCCGCTCGACGAGGCGGCCGTGCGCGACCTCGCGCGAGAACTGCGCGGACAGGGCATCGAGGCGGTGGCCGTGCTGCTGCTGCACTCCTATCGCAACCCCGCGCACGAGCAGCGCGTCAAGCAGATCCTGCAGGAGGAACTGCCGGACGCGTTCGTGAGTGCCTCGCACGAACTCTCCCAGGAGTACCGGGAGTTCGAGCGCGTCTCCACCGTCGTGGCGAATGCCTACGTCGGCCCCCGCGTGTCGGCCTATCTCGGCGAACTGGAGAAGCACCTTGCCAAGGGCGGGTTCGAGGGCGACTTCTACGTCGTGCAGTCCACCGGCGGGCTCTTTCCCAGCGAGCATGCCCGGCGAGACTGCGTGCGCATGCTGGAGTCGGGCCCGGCGGCCGGCGTCATCGGCGCGCAGGCCATCTGCGCCCAGCTCGGCATGGGGGATGCGATCGCCTTCGACATGGGTGGCACGACAGCCAAGGCCGGCGTGATCAGCGAGGGGCGCCCCCTGACGACGGGCTCGGCGTTGATCGGTGGCTACGAACGCGCGCTGCCGATCCAGATCCCGATGATGGACATCCACGAAGTGGGCACCGGCGGCGGCAGCATTGCGCGCGTAGAAACCGGCAGTGCACTGCGCGTCGGCCCCCAGAGCGCCGGCTCGATTCCCGGTCCTGTGGCCTACGGCCGCGGCGGCACCGAACCCACCGTGACCGACGCCAACCTGCTGCTGGGCCGGCTCGACGCCGACCACTTCCTGGGCGGAGAACTCAAACTCGACATGGCCGGCTGCGAACGCCAGATGCGCGAGCGCGTCGCCGGGCCGCTGGGGCTGGATCCGACCGAGGCGGCCGACGGCATCCTTCGCATCGCCGTGACGCAGATGTCGCACGCTGTAAAGGCAGTGACCACCGAGCGCGGTCTTGATGCCGGCAGCTTCACCATGGTGGTCTATGGCGGTGCGGGTCCCCTGCACGCTTCGGCCATTGCGCGCGAGATCGGCATCCGCAAGGTGCTCATCCCCTTCGCTCCCGGCTACTTCTCGGCCTACGGCATGCTGTTTTCCGATCTGCGCTACGACTACGTGCGCTCGGTGTTCCGCAAGCTCAACGACGTGTCGTTCGAAGAGATCGAATCGCTCTACCAGGGGATGGAAGACGAAGGCCGCGCCGCGCTGGCGCAGTCCGGTGTCAAAGCCGACGGGATCGTCATCGAGCGGGCCGCCGACATGCGGTATGTCGGCCAGGAGCACGCAGTGACCGTCGACCTCCCGATGGCCTTCTTCGAGAGCAAGGACCGCTCGGCGATCAAGCGCCAGTTCGACGAACTTCACAAGGTTCGCTACGGCACTTCTGCGCCGAAGGAACCTGCTGACCTGGTGAGCCTGCGCGTCACGGTGCTGGGCACCATGAAGAAGCCGCCAAAGCACAGTGTCGAGGCGGGCTCCGGGCAGCCCGAAAAGGCGGCCCTGCGCGTCGTCAAGCCGGTGTATTTCCGTTCGGGAGGCTGGGCGGATACGCCGGTCTACAAGCGCGACCTGCTGCTCTCGGGCAACGTCGTGGCAGGGCCCGCGCTGATCGAGGAGCACGCCTCCACCACCGTGGTGCAGCCGGGCGATGAACTGCACGTCGACGAACTGGGCAACCTTCAAATTTCCATTGGGAGCGACAGGACATGAGCAACCCGCACGACAAACCGATCGACCCGGTCACCGTCGAGATCATCCGCAACGGCCTTTACGCGGTCACGGAGGAGATGAAGACCAACCTCACGCGCACCGCCTACAACCTCATCATCTACGAGGCGCTGGACTTCACGGTCGGCCTTTTCACCAAGGAGGGCGACACCGTCTCGATCGGCCTGGGCCTGCCGATGTTCATCCGCGGCATGTCCGAGACGGTCAAGGCGAAGATCAAGCACTTCGGCTACGAGAACATCCTGCCGGGCGACATCCTCGTCACGAACGACGCGTACACCACGGGCAGCCATCTGAACCACTTCACGTTCACGATGCCGATATTCCACGAGGGCAAGCTGGAGGGCTTTACCTGCTGCATGGCCCACTGGCTGGACGTGGGCGGCACGCTGGGCAACGTGACCACCGATATCTTCAGTGAAGGGATCCAGATCCCCATCCTGAAGTACCAGCGCGAGGGCGTGGTCAACCAGGACCTGATCGACATCATCGCGATGAATGTGCGGCTGGCCGAGCGGGCCCTGGGTGATCTGCGTGCGCAGATCACGGCCATCACCACCGGCGAGCGCCGCTACGTCGAACTTCTGCAGCGCTACGGCGCCGAGGCGGTGAATGGTTCGATCCGCCAGATCATGGATTCATCCGAAGCGGTGGCGCGCAAGAACACGCTGTCGATTCCAGACGGAGTCTATGAGGCCGAGTCGTTCATGGATGACGACGGCCTGGAGATCGGCAAGCGCATTCCGATCCGCGTCAAGGTGACGGTCGCGGGCGACGAGATGACCGTCGACCTGTCGGACGTCAGCAAGCAGGTGCGCGGTTTCTACAACTCCGGCTTCACGACCGGCATCGCTTGTGCGCAGGTGGCCTACAAGTGTCTGACCACGCCCACCGACTACCCGGTCAACGACGGCAGCTTCCGGTCGCTCAAGGTCGTCATGCCGATGGGCACGGTGATCAGTGCCGAGCGGCCATACCCGATGCGGGTGTGGATGACGTTCCCGATGACGGTGATCGACACCATCTTCAAGGCGCTCGCACCAGCCATTCCCGGCCGCTCCATTGCCGGCCACCATGCCGACCTGGTGTTCCCCAATATCCATGGCATCTCGCCGGAGGATGGGAGGCTGTTCATCGTGGGCATTGGTCCGCTGGGCGGCGGCTGGGGCGCCAAGAGCACCGAGGACGGCGTCTCGGTCACCGTCTGCATCAACGACGGCGACACGCACAACAGCCCGACCGAGCAGCTGGAGGCCAAATACCCGGTGCTGGTGGAGAAGTACGAGATCCGCAGGGACAGCGCCGGCGCCGGCAAGTACCGTGGCGGGCTGGGCGCCGAGATGGTGGTGCAGGCGCTGTCGCCGTTCACCGTCACCACGCGCATCGACCGGGTGCATTGCAAGCCCTGGGGTTTGGAGGGCGGTGGCGATGCCATGGGCAACGGCCTGGCGGTGCGCCACAAGGGTGAGTGGAAGACCGACCACCTGAACGCCAAGATCTTCAATGTGCGGCTGGAGCGCGGAGACGCCTACAAGATGCTGTCGGGCGGCGGCGGCGGCTTCGGCGACCCGTTGGAGCGTGACATCGACCTGGTGGCCGAGGACGTGCGCGAAGGCTATGTGAGCGCGGAAGTCGCCCGCGAGGTCTACCGTGTGGCGCTGGATTCGCGCGGCGAGGTGGACAGGAACGCCACGCAAGGTCTGCGCCGCGCTCCCGGGAAAGCCGCGAGCATCCCGTCGCCTGCGGTCGCCTGGGACGGTCAGTGATCGCAGTCATGGCCGACGAGGTCTCGCAGCGCGCCGACCGCCTGTTGTCGCTGTGGAGCGAACTGTCGATGCTCCATTTGGCGTTGGGCGGTGCCTGTGCTTGCGGCACAGGCGGCATCAGCCTGCGGCTCGATGACTTCGAACTCGACATCGTCGGCTACCTCGAAGACAACGGCCTGCGGTCAGGCATTGCGGAGGTGATCGATTTCTTCAGTGACCTGCGGAAGGCAGGGATGCCGTCGCAACCGTTGCGCCAGATTCTGGAAGACGCTCGCAACGACCAGCTCTCGGCGGCGGTGGCCGAATGGCTCCTGCCCAAGCTGGAGAAGACCTTGCGCTCCTTCGCAGAGCTGCACGGACCCAAGGCGCGGGGCTGACCATGGGCGGACATTTCTCCTCCTTGCTGGCCGAGCCTGAAGCGCTTGCCGCCCGGGTGCCGGTGACCGTGCTCACGGGTTTCCTCGGCAGCGGCAAGACCACGCTGCTGAACGCGCTGCTGCGCGAGCCTGAGCTCCATGGCGTCGCCGTCATCGTCAACGAATTCGGCGAAGTGGGGATCGACCACGACCTGATCGCGCAAGCCCATGACGACACCCTGCTGCTCGCCAACGGCTGCCTGTGTTGTGCCGTACGGGGTGATCTTGTCGACGCGCTGGGCCGGCTCGTCGCGCGAACGGATCGCCCATTGCGCCATGTGCTGATCGAAACCAGCGGCTTGGCCGACCCCGGTCCGATCATCCGCACGCTGACGGGCGACGCCGGAATCCGCGCGCGATTCGCACTGGGTCGGCTGGTGTGCACCGTCGATGCGGTGCTGGCCATGGGGACGCTGGACCGTCACCCGGAATCGGTTCGGCAGATCGCGGTCGCGGATGACCTGTTCCTCACGAAGACAGATTTGCTGGAAGCCGCAGCACCTCCAACGGCCCTGCTCGAGCGCGTGCTTGGCATCAACGCCGCGGCGCCTTGGCGTACCAGCCGCGAGGAACAGCTGCGTTTGCTCGCTCATCTCGTTCGCACGGCCTCAGGCAGCAATGAGGATGTGAGCGACACGCCTTTCTACAGGCCGGCAGCGCAGGGCGCGCAGCCTGCCACACGGCACAGGGATGGCATCTCGTCGTTCATGGTGGTTCGCGACGTCGCGTTGCCGCGCGCTGCGTTTTCCGCCTGGCTGGACATGGTCATCGCGATGCGCGGGGAGGACCTGCTGCGCGTCAAGGGGCTGGTGCAGCTTGCCGAAGAGCCCGATCGCCCCATGGTCATCCACGGCGTGCAGCACCTCTTTGCGCCGCCGGAGTTTCTTGCGACCTGGCCCAGCCCGGATCGGCGTACGCGGATCGTCTTCATTACCCGTGGCGTCGATGCGGAGTCTCTGGACGAGACATTGGACGTGATGGTGCGCCGGCATATCCGGCGAGACGGCCCCGGGTTGGCAGGCGCGCCGCCCTGATCCGCCGCTCCAACACTCAAACAGAAAAGATTCCGGAGACAAGATGACAGTCGATTCGACCCAGACGGGACAGAGCGGGGGCGCCATTCAACAGGCTGCCGGACTGCTGTTTCGCATCGAGAACGTGCCGTTCAGCCGCTGGCACACCAAGGCCCGCATCATCATGGGCAGCGCCACTTTCTTCGACGCGTTCGATGCGCTTGCATTGGCGTTCGTGCTGCCGGTCCTGATCGGGCTCTGGCACCTCTCGCCCCTGCAGGTGGGCATGCTGATCGCCTCTGGCTACGCGGGTCAGGTCATCGGTGCTCTCCTGTTCGGATGGCTCGCGGAACGCTACGGCCGGGTGCCGAGCGTCACCGCGACCGTGGCCCTCATGTCGGTGATGAGCATCGCATGCGCGACGGCCGGCAGTTTCGACGTGCTGTTTGCACTGCGCTTTTTGCAAGGGATCGGCGTCGGCGGCGAGGTGCCTATCGCGGCCGCCTACATCAACGAACTCTCCCAGGCGAAGGGACGCGGCCGCTTCTTCATCCTCTATGAACTGATCTTTCCTTTGGGGCTGCTCGCGGCGGCCCAGGTCGGCGCATTCGTCGTGCCTCGCTTCGGCTGGGAATACATGTTTCTCGTCGGCGGCATTCCGGGCTTGCTCATCCTGGTCTTCATGGCGCGTCTACCGGAATCTCCCCGCTGGCTCACCTCGAAGGGAAGGTTTGCCGACGCCGAGCGCGTGATCGCCGGCATCGAGGCGAGCACCACGAAGAGGAGCCTGGATATCACGCGAGAGAAGGACCAGGTCGAGGCTCGAGTCGCTGCCCTCGCGACCGGGTTGGCCAGCACCCGAAAGGGATCGTGGAAGGAACTGTTCTCACCGCTGTACCGACCGCGCACGCTGGTCGCCTGGGTGCTGTGGGCATCCTCCTACTTTGTCGCCAACGGCATCAACAACTGGTTGCCCACGCTCTACCGCACGGTCTATCACCTGCCGCTTCAGGAGTCGCTGCGCATGGCGTCTCTGACGAATGTTCTCAGTACCTGCGCCGTGTTGGTATGCGCCTTGATGGTCGATCGCGTCGGCCGGCGCCGATGGGCGACCTCCAGCTTCCTGGTCAGTGGCCTGTTGCTGGGCCTCCTCGCCGCGATCGGCGCCGGCAGCCCTTGGTCGGTGGTGGTGCTGGCGTCCACGGCCTACGCGGTGATGGGAACGACCACCGTCCTGCTCTATCTCTACACGCCGGAGATCTACCCGACCCGGATGCGCGCGATCGGAACCGGACTGGCGACATCGTGGTTGCGCGTGGCATCGGCTACCGCTCCCGCCATCGTCGGGATCGTCCTGACTTCCCATGGCATCGCGACGGTCTTCCTGATGTTCGCGCTGGCCAACGTGGTCGGATTCTTCGCGGCGCAGCGCATGGTCGAAACGGCCAACCGCGCACTCGAGGAGATCTCGCCATGACCCACCCAAAACGAACTGGAGACATGATGAAAATCCCAAGCCTGATTGCCCTCGCTGCGATCTTTGCGGCACCCGCGGGCGCGCAGACTGCCAAGTTCCCGGATCGAATGATCCGGATCATCGTTCCCTTTGCCGCAGGCGGCGGGGTCGACTCTACGGCTCGGCTGGTCGCCAACAGGTTGCAAACCCAGCTCGGTGTCTCGGTGATCGTGGAGAACCGCGCCGGCGCGAACGGTGTGCTTGGCGGCAAGGCAGTGCAGACAGCGGCCAACGATGGCTACACGCTGCTGTTCTCGGCGGCCACCCATGTCCTCGCCAAACAGGTGCTGAGCAACGCACCTTACGACCCGGTCGTCGATTTCGCTCCCGTGGCACGCGTCGCCGAGGCGCCGTTGATGCTGGTGATCGCGCCGCAACTCGAAGTGCAGAAGCTGCCGGAACTGCTCGCCGCCGCGAAGCAGACGACGTGGACGGCCGCGATCCCGGCGGCTGGCGCGCCGAGCCACCTGGCCACGCTTCTGCTGGCCAAGCAAGGCAACGTCACATTCAGCTTCGTTCCCTACAAGGGCACGCAGCCCGCACTGGTTGATGTCGCGGGTGGCCATGTGCAGCTGATGCTGGACTCGATGATCTCGGTGCTGCCGCTGGCGAAAGCCGGCCGCGTCAAGCCGGTCGCGATTACTTCGCCGAAACGCAGTCCGCTCGCGCCGGAGGTACCGACAGCGCAAGAAAGCGGGTTGCCCGGCTTGACCTATGCGTCCTGGTACGGCATCTGGGCGCCGAAGGGCACGGCACCGGAGCGTGTGCAACTTCTCAACAAGGCGATCAACGCCTCCGTCAACGAGCTCACCAGATCCGGTGCATTCGCGGGCCTGGGCATCGACCCCGTGAGCCAGGATGCAGATCAATTCGCTCGCTACATCACAGGGTACGTAACCCAGAGCGCCGACCTCCTGAAAAGCGCGGGCTTCAAGCCCGAGTGACGTTCCCTTGTTCCGCCCACCAGAAAAAGGAGACATCCATGAAAACCGCCTTCGTGGCAACAGCGCTGCTGTCCTCTGCCGCCGCTGCTTCCGCTCAATCGTCCGTGACGCTTTTTGGCGTTGTGGACGCTGCCATCAGCCACTACACAGCTCGAAGCGAGTTCTACAACGACTCCGGCCGCATCGTTCCGCTCCCCGCGAATGGCAATGCGGTCACCCGAACTCAAACGGTCCTGTCCAATAGCGCCAACTCGAACAGCCGGCTGGGATTGCGCGGAACCGAAGACCTGGGCGGAGGCCTGGCCGCCAGCTTCTGGCTGGAATCCCCACTCGCCAACGATTCGGGCGCTGGCGGACTGACCAGCTTCTCGCGTCGCTCGACAATCAGTCTCTCCGGCGGCTTCGGTGAAATCCGGCTCGGGCGCGATTTCACGCCGACCTTCTGGAACGACTCGGTGTTCAGTCCGTTCAGCACGATCGGCGTCGGGGCAAACGTCGTATCCACGGTAGGAACGAATCTGGCCATCGCCAGGGGACCGGGTTCCGCTGTCGCAGCTTCCGACAACTACCTGCGCACCAGCAACAGCATCGGCTACTTCCTGCCGCCCAACCTCGGTGGCTTTTACGGCCAGCTGCAATATGCGCTGCACGAGAACGTTGCGCAGAGCGGCTTGCCTGGAAGCCCGACACGAAAAGGGCAGTTTGCCGGCGGGCGTTTCGGCTATGCCTCCGGACCTCTGGATGTCGCTGTGGCCTATGGGCAAAGCACCGCGGCGGATGCCACTGCCGTGAATGCGCTCGGACTCCCCACCGGCGTGGGAGCGAACGAAAAGATCAAGACGTTCAATCTCGGAGCCTCCTACAACTTCG
>Ga0102593_1003201_pt1 | contig 11021 bp, 10 predicted proteins | sample AraplaCol_mMS_r2_2_FD_76862 | JGI IMG/M metagenome (GOLD analysis project Ga0102593, IMG submission 76862) | Arabidopsis root microbial communities from North Carolina, USA - plate scrape MF_Col_mMS_r2 (SPADES assembly) (version 2) | ecosystem: Host-associated > Plants > Roots > Endosphere...
CCTATGCCTTCGTCAACATGGGCATGGTGAGCGGCATCCTTCCGGTAGTGGGCGTGCCACTGCCGTTCATAAGCTACGGCGGCACTGCGCTGCTGACACTTGGATTGGCATCGGGCATCCTGATGTCGATCCAGCGACATAGAAAGCTGGTGCAAACTTGAAGAAGCACGCAATCCGACTCCTGCCGCTTGCGGCAGCCGCCCTGCTGGCCGCTTGCGGCACCACGCAGACCGACTCCGCTTCGCGCAAGCAGCCCTCGCCGGTGACGGCCAAGCCGCAACCCGGCATTCCGGTGCTGCCGGCGGCCGGCTCCGGGCGCGGCGCCTACTACCAGGACGATGGTCCGGGCGATAACCCGCCTGCCGGCCTGATTGAAACGCCGGATGCGGAAGTGCGCAACGATCCGCTGGCGCCTTACTCCAACCGTCCGTATGTTGTCTTCGGCAAGACCTACAAGCCGATCCCCTTGGGTTCGGACTTCAAGCAGCGCGGCCCGGGTACCTGGTATGGCAAGAAGTTCCATGGCCAGCGTACTTCGTCCGGCGAAATCTACGATATGTACAAGATGACGGCGGCGCACCCGACGCTGCCGATTCCATCTTATGCACGCGTGACCAATGTCTCGAACGGCAATTCGGTCGTGGTGCGCATCAATGACCGCGGGCCGTTCCATTCCACCCGCATTATCGACGTCTCCTACACGGCGGCGCTGAAACTTGGCCTGCTGGTCAATGGAAGCACCCAGCTCGAGGTGGTGCACCTGCCGCCGGCCGAAATCGACCGCATGATCGCGGCGCGCAAAGCTGGCGGCAGTGCAACGGCAACGGCTTCCGTGGCGAGTGCGCAGGCACCGCAGAGCATGCCGAAGGCGGCGCCGATGCTGGCATCTTCGAACGGCGACGAAGCCAAGCCTGTCCTGCTGGGCGGGGCGGGCGAGCAGGGCTTCTACCTGCAACTGGGTTCGTATGCGCGCGAAGATGGCGCCGACGGCCTGCGCAAGCGGCTGGAAGCCAGCGACGCCGGCCTGAAACTGGACGTGGAGCAGGCGGGCAAGTTCTATCGCCTGTTTGCCGGCCCTTATGCGAGCCGTGAAGATGCGCAGGCAGCCGGCAAGGCGCTGCCTTCAAGCCTGAAGCTGCGTCCGATCGTTATCGAGCGGTAGTACAGGAACGGCTTTCCTGTTCCGGGAACTTGGCGGCGACCTTGGCGATGCGCGCCTTGGCGTCCTCGCTGATATCGCGGAACTGGAAGTACACCTGCTTGCTGTTGGCGTAGCGCGGCGTCACGCGGGCCGTTTGCACGCCTTGCTTGACCAGCGCGGCCAGTTGCGCCTGCGCGGCCGCTTCAGTGCGGAACACGCCCAGCGAGATGCCCCACTTCAGCGGCGAGCTGTCGTTCAGGATGAAGAAGTTGGTGACCCCGAGTTCACGCAGCTCGTCGGCCTTCTTTTCGGCGGCGGCGCGGCTGGCCTGCGGCGGGATGTGCACGATGTAGCTCGACACTTCCTGCTCGGCCACGTTGCGGCGCTGCTGGCGGTCGCCCAATTCCAGCGGCGCCAGGCGGTTTTCAAACTTGCGCGCCTCGTCCAGCGCGAAGTTGCCCACTTCCACGCAGGCGACGGTGACCGGTTCGTCGCGCGGAACCGGCGGCGGCGGGGCGAGCGCTGCTACCGCGCTTTCGGCCTTGCTGGCGCTGATCAACTGGAGCTTGTCGGCATTCTGCTGCTTTTGCAGGCGCCCAGGTTCGTGCTCGTTGCCGCTGAATTGGCCGAGGTAGCCTTCGCCGTACGCAAACAGCGCAGCGTTAGCGACCAGCAGCAGGGCGAATATCAGTTTCAGCACGGGCACTCCATTCGGGTCAGGCGCTGCGCAGGGCAGCGTGCAGTCCTATCATCACAATGTTTTCGACGTGGCGGTGCGGCACAGGGACCGCTGGCGCAACATAAGGCGCAGCGCCGCCGGAAATAATACATTCTACGGCCTGGTGCAGCTCAAATGCGCGTTCAATCGCGCCGGCTTGCGCGGCCAGGCAGCCGGACAGGATGGCGTCGTCGGTGTTGTCTGCGAAGCCTTCCGGCAGCTTGCCGGGCTTGATCTGCGGCAGCTGGGCGGTGTTTTTCGCCAGCGATGTGGCCATCAGGCCCAGTCCCGGCAGGATCATGCCGCCCAGGAAAGTGCCGTCGGCGGTGATGGCGTCGATGGTGGTCGCCGTGCCGCAATTGGCAACCACGATGGCCTTGCCCGGGCACAGGGCATGGGCGCCGATGGCGGCGGCGAAACGGTCGCAGCCCAGTTGCGCCGGGTTGCGGTAAGCGTTGCGGACGCCGGCGCGCTGCGGGACCGAGGCGAACCATTCGATGGCTTGCAACGGGATCTGCAGCTGCGGCGCGGCCAGCCAGCCTGCCAGCATGTCGCGCACGGCCTGGCCGGCCACGTTGGCGATCAGCACGCGGCCAATGGCAGGCGCGCTAGCTGGATGCGCAGTGGCCAGCGCGGCAGTGAGGGCGGCCGGGAAATCGGCGGCATCGGCGTGCATATGCGCGCCTTGTGCGAGCCAGTCGCCAAGCGCGGCGCCGGGCGCGGCGAGGGCCCATTTGATGCGCGTATTGCCGGCGTCGATCAGGAGGTCGTAGTTCATTGGGCAAGCCTTAGCGAAACGTCGCCCGACAGCACGGCCACGCGGCCGGACGGCGTGTCGAGCAGGAGTCGCCCCTGGTCGTCCACGCCTGCCGCCAGGCCTTCCTGCTGCACTGCGCCCTGGTCGAGCAGGCGCACCGGCTGCCCGCGCCACGCCTGCAGCGCGTTCCAGCGCTCGGTGAAGGCGGCAAAGCCGGTATCGTCGAACTCCGCCAGCACCGCGCACAGGCGGCTGAGCAGTTGCGCCAGCAAGGTATTGCGGTCCATCTGCGCCAGCCAGGGCGCGGAAGAGACTTCGCGGCCGATGGCCGCTTCCATTTCGTCCGGCATCAGCAGGTTCATGCCGCAGCCGATGACGGCCCAGATGGTGCCATCCGGCGCAGCCTGGGTTTCGACCAGGATGCCGGCCAGCTTGGCGCCATCCTTCAGCATATCGTTCGGCCATTTGAGCTGGACCGGCACGCCCAGGCCATTCACGGTTTCGGCCAGCGCCACCCCGACCGCCAGCGGCAAGCCCACCATGCGGTGCAGCGGTGCGCGGAAGGGCCAGGCGACGGAGAAAGTCAGCGATGCGCCCGGCGCGGAAAGCCAGCTGCGGCCGGCGCGGCCGCGGCCTGCGGTCTGGCGCTCGGCTACGCGCAGCACGGGGCCGCGCAATGCCGCCGGCGACTGCGCGGCCGAAGGCACGCGCGCCAGCAAGTCGGCATTGGTGGAGCCGGTTTCGTCCACCACTTCAATGGCGACGTGGGATGCGCTGTCGGCAACCAGCGCGTGGATCGCCGGGACGGCGAGAGGTGTTGCATTCATGTGCTGCCCTTGCGCGCCTTGTGCGGCGCTTTGGCGAAAGCGCGGTCGAACAGCCAGTTCGGCAGCATGCGCAGCAAGCGTGCAATCATGCCTGCGCCGAAGGGAATGACGCGGTAGCTGTCGCCACGCTCGATGCTGCGCGCTGCAGCCGCTGCGAAATCGGCCGGCTGCATCAGGAACGGCATCGGATACTTGTTCTGCTGCGTCATCGGCGTATCGATATAGCCCGGCGCAATGGTGACCACCTTGATCGCGCTGCCGCGCAACTCGACCCGCAGCGCTTCGCAATATACACGCACCGCAGCCTTGGAGGCGCTGTAGGCGCCGCCGCCCGGCAGGCCGCGCACGCCGGCAACGCTGCCAATGCCGACCAGGCGCGCCGGCGATCCTTGCGCCCGCATCGCGGCGATGAATGGCGAGAAGGTCGCCACGGTTGCGGTGACGTTGGTGGCGATAATGGATTCGAAGACCGGCAAGTCTTCCGGCAATTCGGTGATCGTGCCGTGCGAGATGCCCGCGCTGGCGATGACGATGTCGCAGCCACCGGCATGAGCGAGGAAAGCTTCTGCCGCGCTGCGCAGCGCCGCATGGTCGGTGACGTCGGCCGCGTAGCAGCGGTGGCGTTCCGGATTGGGGAGGGAGGCGGCAAGCGCCTGCAGCGCATCCGCGCGGCGTCCCAGCAGGCCAAGGGTGCAGCCTTGCGCGGCGTAGTGTGCCGCCAGTGCTGCCCCGATGCCGCTGGAGGCGCCGGTAATGAAAACGCGCTTCAAAGCCTTACTTCTTCTCCGCCTTTGCCTTGGACACGAGGAAGTCCAGAACGGTCAGCGCATTGGCGTGCTGCTGGGCCTCGTTAGGCACAGGCTTGATGCTCTTGTTTGCCTCGGCAGGGGAGGTCATGTACTTGCCATCGACCACCAGCATCGGCCAGTAGTCGACGCGGTAATCGCCCATCATGCGTTCCGTGCGGCGCACTTTGGCAGCCACGCCGAAGCTGTTATAGGCATCGGTAAATTTCGCCTTGTCGATGCCGTTGCTGGCGGCCCAGGCAATCACTGCCTCATCGTTGCGCAGCGAATTGCCTTGCTCGTGCATGGCGTTGAACACTTTCGCGTGGTTCTGTTCGACCAGTCCCAGGGCCTCCAGCGCGAAGAACAGCTTTTGCTGCGGCAGCACGGACGGGCCGCGGCTCACATGGATGCGCTTGAAGACCACGTTGTCGCCCTGCTTCTTGACCCAGGCAGCCATGGCCGGTTCCAGCGCATAGCAGTGAGGGCAGTAGTAAGCGAAGAACTCGATGACTTCGACCTTCTTGCCGGTATCGACCGCTTGCGGCTCTGGCAGCACGACATAATCGGTGCCGGCTACCGGGGCTGCCGGAGACGCACCGGCACTGAAGGCCACACCGCACAAGACCACGGCCAGGATCTGCTTAAACAGTTTCATCGCTCGGACTTCCCTTATTTTTGATTGCGGACGACGGCAACATCGATGCCGTTCTCAGACAGCTTGGCGCGCACCTTGTTCATGGCTTCGACCTGGGTGAAAGGACCCATGCGCACGCGGTGCAGCACGCCGGCGTCGGTGGCGCGGTCGGAGACCGTGGCCTCGAAGCCCAGCAGGGCCAGCTTGGCGCGGGTGTTCTCGGCATCGCCGACTTCGCGGAAGGCGCCGGCTTGCAGGTAATACACGAATTTGTCTTCGCCAGGCAGGGCAGGCGCCGGGGCGGCTGCCTGCGCCGGTGGCGCAGCGCTATTGACCGGTGGCGGCGCTGCCGGCGAGGTGGTGGCCGGCGCCGGCGTTGGCGCCGGGGCTGGCGCGGCAGTCGCCTTGGCCGGAGCCTGGGCCTGCGCCTGGATGCTGTCCACTACCTTTTGCAGCTGATCGGCCGGAGCCTGCTTCGGCGTTTCGCGCTCGAATTCGCTGTTCGCCTTCTTCACGGCATCCTTGCTGCCGTACATTGGCTTGTTCGGATCGGCGATCTGGCCCGACGCTTCATCGGTCGGCTTGCCGTTCTTCGGCGCCTTGTCGGTGAACGGCGTCTGGCCCTTGGTGATGCTCAGGGCGACGACGACGGCGATGACCAGGCCGATGACCAGGCCGATGATGAAGCCAACTAAGGTATTACCTTCTTGCTGACGCGGAGAAAAGCGCAGGGAGCGAAAAGCCATGTGGACCTTACATTTGGTTAGGAGCGGAAACGCCGATCAGTGCCAGGCCGTTGCGCAGCACCTGGCGGGTGGCAACCATCAGGGCCACGCGGGCCAGCTTGGTTGCTTCGTCTTCCACCAGCACTTTCTCGGCGAAGTAGAACGAGTGCAGGGCGGCAGCCAGGTCGCGCAGGTAGAACGCTACCTGGTGCGGGCCCAGTTCGGCCTGGGCGCGGGCCAGCACTTCCGGGTACTGGGCCAGTGCGGCCAGCAGGGTGGCTTCGGTTGGCGCGGTCAGCGGCGACAGGTCGACATTGGCCACGGAGGCTTCGTCGCCGCCCCAGTTCTCCAGCATGCGGCAGATACGCGCGTGGGCGTACTGCACGTAATAGACCGGGTTTTCGTCCGAAGTCTTGAGCGCGACGTCGACGTCGAACACGAATTCGGTGTCGGCTTTGCGCGAGATCAGGAAGAAGCGCACGGCGTCGCGGCCCTTGGTGATGTCGCCGCCGCCGGACCATTCGATCAGGTCGCGCACGGTGACGTAGGAGCCCGCACGCTTGGAGATCTTCACCTCGGCGCCGTCCTTCATCACGGTGACCATCTTGTGCAGCACGTAGTCAGGGAAGCCCTGCGGGATGCCCAGGCCGACGGCTTGCAGGCCGGCGCGCACGCGGGCGATGGTGCCGTGGTGGTCGGAACCCTGGACGTTGATCGCCTGGGTGAAGCCGCGCTGGAATTTGACGACGTGGTAGGCGACATCCGGTACGAAGTAGGTGTAGCCGCCGTCGGTCTTGCGCATCACGCGGTCCTTGTCGTCGCCGTAGTCGGTGGTGCGCAGCCACAGCGCGCCGCCGTCTTCGTAGGTGTGGCCGTTGGCGACCAGCGCCTCGACGGCCTTTTCCACCTTGCCGTCGGAGTACAGCGACGATTCCAGGTAGTAGTTGTCGAACTTCACGCCGAAGGCTTGCAGGTCGATGTCCTGCTCGTTGCGCAGGTAGGTGACCGCGAAGGCGCGGATGTTTTCGATGTCTTCAACGTTGCCGGAGCCGGTTACCGGCTGGCCGTCGGAGGCGGAAACGGTCTTTTTGGCCAGGAAATCGGCGGCGATATCGGCAATATAGTCGCCGTTGTAGGCCGATTCAGGCCATTCGGCGTCGCCCGGCTTGAAACCTTTGGCGCGGCACTGGACCGAGGTGGCCAGGGTCTGGATCTGGACGCCGGCGTCGTTGTAATAGAACTCGCGGGTGACCTTGGCGCCTTGCGCTTCGAACAGCGAGGACAGGGCGTCGCCCAGCGCCGCCTGGCGGCCGTGGCCCACGTGCAGCGGGCCGGTCGGGTTGGCGGAGACGAATTCGATGATGACGTTCTTGCCCGCCAGGGATTCGCTCTGGCCGAAGGCGGCGCCTTGCTGCAGCACGGTCTTGACCACGGACTGCTTGGCGGCGTCGGTTACGCGCAGGTTGATGAAGCCAGGGCCGGCGATTTCGGCGGAAGCGACCAGCTGCTTGCCGGCCGGGTTTTCCTGGACGGCGGTGACGATCTTCTGCGCCAGTTCGCGCGGGTTCATCTTGAGCTGCTTGGCCAGCTGCATCGCGATATTGCAGGCGACGTCGCCGTGCGAGGCGTCGCGCGGGCGCTCCAGCACCACGTTGGCTTTAACGTCGGAACCTTCCAGGATCGGCGCGAGGGCGGCCTGGAACAGGGAAATGATCTCTTGCTTTTGTTGGGCGAGCATGTGAATAGCCGGGAACGTCTGAAAGAGGAACATTATACTTGTTTGCAAGAACGGGTAAATCAGGGGGAAACAAGGGGTTAGGGGGCTTAACCCGGGTACAATCTTGGTTTTCACAGATTTACCGCGATGAATACGGCCGCCCGGCCGTGCCGCCGGCTGGCGGGCGCGATGACAGGATTGCAATGACTAAGAAAGAGCGCCCAACTTTATCCCTCAAACCCAAGGCTAAACCGGCTAGACCGGCAGCACCGGCGGCCAAGGCGCCTCGTGCGCAGGGGGATGGCGGACAGCGCTCCGCTGGTTCGGACCGCCCGCGTACCGCCGGCCCGCGTCCGGCCGGCCAGCCGCGCGGCGAATCAGCACCACGGGCCAATACGCCGCGTCCAAGCGGCGAGGCCGCCCAACGCGGCTTCGGAGCACGTACTGACCGCGAAAATCGTGGCGAAGGCCGCAGCGAAGGCCGTGCCGACCGCGATCAGCGCAGCTTTGCGCCGCGTTCGGACCGGGAAAACCGCGGCGAGGGCCGCGACGACCGTGGCCAGCGCAGCTTTGGTCCGCGCGCAGGCGGCGAAAGCAGCCGCAATGAAGGCCGTGGCGAAGCAGGCCAGCGTGGTTTCGGCCGGCGCGAAGGCGCCGATTTCCGCAACGATTCGCGTTCGGATCGCGGGCAGCGTGATTTTGGCCGCTCGGCAGGCGGCGAAGGTGCAGCTTCCGGCTCTCCTTGGGCAGCCCGCAAGCCTGCGGCGCGTGGTGCAGACGCACCGGCGCCACGTGCGCAAGCCAAGCCGGCCATCCGGGAAAGCCACCATCGCGACCTGAAACCTCGCGTACAGACCGACTTCCAGTCCGAACTGAAACAGGACTCGCTGGCCTTTGCGATCCTGGGCGCAGCGACCGCGGCAGTGCAGGTCCAGCAGGGCACGGCATTGCCGCAGGCCCTGGCAGCCGTATTCGCAAACAACGACGCCATCCCGCAAGCCCGCGGCGCAATCCAGGACATCGCCTACCGCGCCATGCGCCAACTGGCCCTGAGCGAAATCCTGGTCGGCCTGATGGCGCCAAAGGCCCCGGATCCGATGGTCCAGGCGCTGCTCTCAGTCGCCCTGCCTCTGATGCACCCGGCCGACGGCAGCCCGGCCCCCTACGAAGCCTTTACGGTTGTCGACCAGGCCGTCACCGCCGCCGGTTCCCACCCGGACACCGCACGCGCGAAAAACATGGTCAACGCGTTGCTGCGCCGTTTCCTGCGGGAGAAAGAAGAACTGCTGGATGAAGCCCTGCAGCAGCCGGAAGCCAAATATAACTACCCGCAATGGTGGATCGACTCCGTCATCACCGCCTACCCGAAAGACTGGGAGCAAGTGCTGGCCGCCGGTAACAAGGCCCCGCCGCTGACGCTGCGCGTGAACACGCGCCGCACCACGCTTGTCGACTACCTGGCGCGCCTGGCGGCGGAAGGCATCGAAGCCACCCAGGTCGGCGACTTCGCTGTGCGCCTGGCCAGGCCGGTGCCAGTGCACCAGATCCCGGGTTTCGACCAGGGCGACGTCTCGGTGCAGGACGCCGGCGCGCAACTGGCTGCGCCGTTGTTGGACGTACAACCCGGCATGCGGGTGCTGGACGCCTGCGCCGCCCCGGGCGGCAAGACTTGCCATATCCTCGAGCTGGCCGATGTCAATTTGACAGCATTGGACGCCGATCCGAAGCGCCTGCAGCGCGTGCAGGAAAACCTCGACCGCCTGCAACTGCAGGCAAAGCTGCAGCCGGCCGAAGCCCAGGCCGAGGCCTGGTGGGACGGCCAGCCGTTCGACCGCATCCTGGCCGACGTGCCTTGCACCGCCTCCGGCATCGTGCGCCGCCACCCGGATATCCGCTGGCTGCGCCGCAAGAGCGACACCCGTCAACTTGCAACACTTTCGTCGCAAATTCTCGACAACCTTTGGAAAATGCTCGCCCCCAATGGTAAATTGCTGTTCGTGACATGTTCGTTGTGGCCGCAGGAGTCCGAGGCGCAGGCGGCCGCTTTCGCGGTGCGCAACCGCGCCACCCGCCTCGATGCGCCGGGCCAATTGCTGCCTTTGGGCGGCGCCGGGCAGGATCACGATGGTTTGTTCTACGCATTGTTCCGGAAAGATGCGTAACCCTTTGACGAGCACCAGGCAAGTGATCCAAAGATTTCTCCGACTCCTTTGCTGGCAGTTGCTGTTGACGCTTGCGTGTGCGTTGCCGCACGCCGCCCACGCCTCCGACGAGACGGTGGAGATCACGCGCGCCTATATCGAGGCGGCGGAAGAGGGGTATCGCCTGTCCTCCGCCTACTCCTTTGAGCTGAGCCACGGCCTGGAAGACGCCGTCCAGTCGGGGGTATCGCTGCACTTCACCACCGAAATCAGTTTCACCCGCCCGCGCTGGTACTGGTTCGACGAAAAAGCCGTCACCGCCAAGCGCACCCATAAATTGTGGTACGACGTGCTGACGCGCCAGTACCACGTCAAGATCATCGGCTCGGTTGCCCAGCCTTTCCAGACGCTGGACGAAGCCCTGTTTTTCATCCGCCGGCCCACCCGCTGGGTAGTGGCACCGCGCGGCGCCCTGAAGGTGGGCGAAACGTATAACGTGACCCTGCGCATGGGCATGGACAAGGATTACCTGCCCAAACCGATCCAGGTCAACGCCTTCAACAACAGCGAGTGGCGACTCTCGTCAAGCAAAAAAACCTTCCAGTACAGGGCTGAGTAAGTGACATCGGCCCTCAGGTACCTGTTTGTCGTCGCGGGAGCGATCTGCAGCATTTTGCTGTTCCTGCTTGCATCGGCTTCCGACAACTCCGGCTTCTTCGACCGCTATTACGGCTGGCTGCTGGGACTGAACGCATCGGTCGCGGTGGCACTGGTGCTGCTGGTCGGCGTCTCCCTGTTCCGGCTTTATTCGCGCTACAAGAGCGGCAAGTTCGGCTCGCGCCTGATGACGCGGCTGGTGGTGCTGTTTGCCGCCATCGGCGTGTTGCCCGGCCTGGTGATCTTCCTGGTGTCGGTGCAGTTCGTGTCGCACTCCATCGATTCCTGGTTCAACGTGCGCGTGGAAGAAGCGCTGGACGCCGGCCTGGACCTGGGCCGCTCGGCACTGGACGAATCGCTGGCCGAACTGGAGGCGCAGGCGCGCGGCACCGTGCGCCAACTGGCCGAAGACCCGTTCTATGCCGCGCCGGCGACGCTGGCGCGATTCGTGCGCCGTCATCCCGGCACCCAGAGCGCCATCATCGTCGATGCCGACGGCGGCCTGATTGTGTCCGCCATGGGCGAGCGCCGCATCAACCTGTCGGCCGACCTGCCGAGTGCGGTGATGCTGAACAAAGCCAAGGACGAGCCGTCCTATGCCGCCTACGAAGGCGGCGGCGAACTGCGCGACGATCGCGTCGGTGCACCGCAACCGGCGCCGCTCGACGCCAACAGCGTGCTGCGCCTGCGCGTGCTGATGGCCATTCCCGATCCGGTGCAGCCGTCCGGCGCGCACCTGGCGCCGCGCTACCTGCAAATCATCCAGGCCGTGCCGCAAAAGCTTGCCAGCAATGGCGAAATGCTGCGTACCGCCTTCTCGGAATACAAGGAACGCTTCGTGGCCCGCGTCGGCCTGCGCAAGATGTATATCGAAACGCTCACACTGACCCTGCTGCTGGCAGTGTTCGGCGCCATC
>Ga0102593_1003202_pt1 | contig 11020 bp, 9 predicted proteins | sample AraplaCol_mMS_r2_2_FD_76862 | JGI IMG/M metagenome (GOLD analysis project Ga0102593, IMG submission 76862) | Arabidopsis root microbial communities from North Carolina, USA - plate scrape MF_Col_mMS_r2 (SPADES assembly) (version 2) | ecosystem: Host-associated > Plants > Roots > Endosphere...
GGACTGCGGCTATTCGCAAACCGACGTGCAGGAGCTGGCGCGCGTGCTCACCGGCGTGGGCGTGAGCTACCAGCCCCTTGACACGCCACCGCCGAACGTGCGGCCGGCCCTGCGCGCCGACTACGTGCGCAAGGGCCTGTTCGAGTTCAACCCCAACCGGCACGACTATGGGTCGAAGACGCTGCTGGGCCAGCCCATCCAGAGCCGTGGACTGGCCGAGGCCGACGAGGCGCTCGACCGCCTGGCGCGCGCGCCGGCCACCGCGCGCTTCATCGCGCGCAAGCTCGCCGTGTACTTCGTCTCCGACGATCCGCAGCCGGCGCTGGTCGATCGCATGGCAGCGGCCTTCACGGGCAGCGACGGCGACATCGCCGTCACGCTCAAGGCGATGTTCGAGTCGCCCGAGTTCACCGCCTCGCTCGGCCGCAAGTTCCGCGACCCGGTGCACTACGTGATCGCTGGCGTGCGGCTCGCGTACGACGACCGCGTGGTGTCGAACGTGAATCCGATGCTCGGCTGGATCAATCGCATGGGCGAACAGCTGTATGGCCACGAAACGCCCGACGGCTATCCGCTCAACGAAGCGGCCTGGGCGAGCGCGGGACAGATGAACACGCGCTTCGAGATCGCGCGCGCCATCGGTGCGAACGGCGCCGTGCTGTTCCGCGCGGACGACAAGGCTCCGCTCGAGAAACCCGCATTCCCGCCACTGGCGGATTCGCGCGCGGTACGCGCGATGCAGGCGGGCCTGGGCGCGGACACGCGCGAGGCGCTGGCGCAGGCGAAGAACCCGCAGGAGTGGAACACCTTCCTGCTTGCGTCGCCGGAACTGATGCGCCGTTGATCGAGGAAGGACACATCGTCATGCAACGTCGAGAACTGCTCAAGCTCATGGCCGCGGTTCCGTTCGCGGGCTCCGCTGGCCGGCTGATGGCTGCGCCCGCAGCCGAAGGCGCCAAGCTGCTGGTCGTGTTCCTGCGCGGCGCGTACGACTGCAGCAACCTGCTCGTCCCCACAAGCAGCGACTTCTATTACGCCTCGCGCCCCAACATCGCCATCGCGCGCCCCGGCGCGCCCGACGGCGCGCTGCCGCTCGACGGCACCTGGGGCCTGCATCCCGCGCTGGCACAAAGCGTGATGCCGATGTTCCAGCAGAAGCAGGCCTCCTTCATCGCCTTTGCCGGCACCGATGACCTCACCCGCAGCCACTTCGAAACGCAGGACTCCATCGAACTCGGCCAGGCGCTCGACAAGCGCCGCGACTACCGCTCGGGTTTTCTCAATCGTTTGGCCGGCGTGCTCGGCGCGGGGCCCGTCACCGACGTGTCCCCCATCGCCTTCACCGAGCAGTTGCCCCTTGCGCTGCGCGGCGGCGCCAAGGCCGCCAACATGGCGCTCGCGGGCAATGCGCGTGCGGGCATCGATGCGCGGCAGAGCCAGGTCATCGCGGCCATGTACCGCAATACCCCGCTGGCCAAGCCGGTGGCCGAAGGCTTCCAGCTGCGCGACGAGGTGACGCGCGCGGTGCAGGCCGAGATGGATGCCGCCAGCCGAAACGCCATGACGGCCAAAGGCTTCGAGCTGGTGGCGCGCCGCATGGCCTTGCTGATGCGAGACCGCTTCGACCTCGGCTTCGTCGACGTCGGTGGCTGGGACACGCACGTGGGGCAGGGCGGCGCCACCGGCTACCTCGCCAATCGATTCGAGGAACTGGGCCGCGGCGTGACCGGCTTCGCAGAGGAGATGGGCGACGATGCGTGGCGCCAGACCGTGGTGGTCGTCATCAGCGAGTTCGGCCGCACCTTCCGCGAGAACGGCAACCGTGGCACCGATCATGGGCATGGCAGCGTGTATTGGGTGCTCGGTGGCGGACTCTCGGCAGAGGCCGGCGGGCGCATCGTGGGCGAGCAGCAGGAAGTGACGCAGGCCACGCTGTTCCAGAACCGCGACTACCCGGTGCTCAACGAATACCGCGCAGTGTTCGGCGGGCTGTTCAAGCGGATGTACGGCCTCTCGCCGGCACAGCTCGCGCGGGTGTTCGACGGGGTGGCGCCGAAGGATCTGCAGCTGATTTAGCTGTTCGGAGCATCCGGCACGCCCGCCTTCCGGACCGTCGAGAATCGGCGCATGCCTCACGCCGTCTCCCTTCTTCGCGCCGCGCGCCTGGCGAGAAGCGCCAAACCCTTTCTTGCCCGTGGTGGCTTCAAGCGCGAGCGCTGCGCGGGCTGCCGCCTGGTGCCCAGCCACTGCATGTGCGCTGTGCGCCCTTCGGTACCAACGCACGCGGGGGTGTGTCTGCTGATGGCGGACATAGAGCCGCTCAAGCCCACCAACACGGGATGGCTGGTCGCCGACGTGGTGGCCGACACCTTCGCCTTCGGCTGGGCCCGCACCGAAACCGATCCTGCGCTGCTGGCGCTGTTGAACGATCCGCAGTGGCAGCCATACGTGGTGTTCCCGGGGCAATATGCGGCGCCCGAGCGCGTGGTGCTGACCGTTCCCGCGCCTGAACCGAACGGCAGTGGCGCTGCGAAACGCCCACTCTTCATTCTGTTCGACGCAACATGGGCCGAGGCACGAAAGATGTTTCGCAGGAGCCCCTACCTCGACCGGCTGCCGGTGTTGAGCCTGCAGCCGGAGAGGATCACGCAATACGAGCTGCGCAACTCCGGCCGCGAGGACCACTTCTGCACCAGCGAGGTGGCCGCGATGTGCATGAACCTGGCAGGCGAGCATGTTGCTGAACAGACGCTGTATGCCTATCTGGTGGTGTTCACGCACCACTATCTGCGCGCGAAGAACCAGCAGCCCGTGGCGTGGGGTGGCGCTGCGCATCAGCGGCTGCGCGAAGTGTCCGCACCGCGGTGCGCCTCGGCCATGACCCCGCCGCCGGAGTGACGGCCGGCTTGGCGAGACAATGGCCGGCATCGACACATCAAGAGATCTTTCGCATGACGACGCTAAAGCAAATTCTCGGCACAGAACTCCCGCTCATCCAGGCCCCGATGGCTGGCATCCAGGGCAGCGCAATGGCCATCGCGGTCAGCAATGCGGGCGGACTCGGCTCGCTGCCATGCGCGATGCTGAGCCCCGACGCCATGCGCAGCGAATTGACGGCGATCCGCACCGGAACCGACAAGCCCTACAACGTCAATTTCTTCTGCCACACGCCGCCGGAGCCGAGTGCCGAACGAGAGGCGACGTGGCGCGCCGCGCTGGCACCGTACTACGCCGAATTCGGCATCGATGCGGCCAGCATTCCAACCGGCCCGGGCCGCAATCCCTTCAGCGCTGAGGTGGCCAACCTGCTGGCGGAGTTCAAGCCGCCGGTGGTGAGCTTTCATTTTGGGCTGCCATCCGAGGCGCTACTCGCGCAGGTGCGCGGCTGGGGTTCGAAGGTTCTTGCGTCGGCCACCACCGTGGAGGAGGCCGTATGGCTCGAGGCGCACGGTGCCGATGCGGTGATTGCCCAAGGCCTGGAAGCGGGCGGCCACCGAGGCCATTTTCTTTCGCACGACCTGACGAAGCAGCTCGGCACGTTCGCGCTGTTGCCGCAGGTGGTGGGCGCCGTGAAGCTGCCGGTGATCGCAGCCGGCGGCATTGCAGATGCGAATGGCGTGGCCGCGGCGGTGTCGCTGGGGGCTGCGGGCGTGCAGGTTGGCACCGCCTACATGCTGACGCCTGAAGCCACGACGTCCACGATCCACCGGGCGGCGCTCAAGAGCGATGCCGCGCGCCACACCGCGCTCACCAATCTGTTCACGGGCCGGCCGGCGCGCGGCATCGTGAACCGCGTGATGCGCGAGCTGGGGCCGATCGGTTCTGCGGCGCCTGAATTTCCGCTCGCCACTTCGGGCATTGCGCCGCTGCGCGCCAAGGCCGAGGCACAGGGCAGCGGCGATTTTTCTCCGTTGTGGTCGGGCCAGAACGCCACCGGCTGCCGCGAAGTGTCTTCGGCCGAGGTGACCCGGGCGCTGGCGCAAGGCTTTCAGGCATTGCTGTGAGCCCGTCCATGAGCCCACTCCATCTGCCCTTCAAGTTCCTGGCGCATGGCGCTAAGGCCGACGTCCGCGAACCGTGGCTGCTGGTGCTCATGCATGGCGTGGGCAGCAACGAGCAGGACCTGTTCGGCCTTGCGCGGCTCATGCCGCCACAGTTCCATGTGCTGAGCTTGCGCGCGCCATATGTGCTCTCGCCCGACGCCTATGCGTGGTTCGAGTTCCAGGTGCTGGCCGATGGCGAGCGGCGCATCAACGAGGAGCAGGAGCGCGAAAGCCGCTTCCTGATCGGCGAGATGATCGCCTCGGCAGCGCAGCAGCTGGGCGTGCCGTCGGAGCGCGTGGTGGTTGGCGGCTTCAGCCAGGGCGGCATCATGGCGCTGTCGCTGCTGCTCACCCAGCCCGGCAAGGTGCGTGCCGCAATGGTGTGGCACAGCCGGCTGTTGCCGCAGGTGGTGCCGCACATCGCACCGGCCGAGGCCTTCGAAGGCAAGGCGCTGTGGGTGAGCCATGGCAGCGCGGACAACGTGATTCCGCCGAGCGCCGCAGAGGCCACCCGCGAAATGGCACGCGGCCTGCCGCTGGCGCTGTCGGGCGGAGATTTTCCGGGCGGACACGAGATCCGGCCGGCCGAGCTGCAGGGCTCGCTGGCCTGGCTGCAATCGCTTACAGCGGGAGCACCGTAGCGGCTGAACTTTTCGCGTGTTTGGCGCGTCACAGGGCGTTACGAGGACGTGGCCGTGGTGTGGGCTCTGTTGGTGCACCATAGCTCCTCGCTCCCCCCGCAATCCTCCCAAAAGGAAACTGCCCTCATGTCTGACCGAGACACGCCCGAAATCCGCGAAGTGCCCGAGCTGCAGGACGCACCCACGTACAGGCCGCGCCGCGAATCGTCGACCGGAACCCTCATCGTCATCGTGCTGCTGGCAATTGCCGCCGCATTCCTCGGCTGGCGCTGGTACCAGCAGCAGCAAGTGCTGCACGTGGAGCCGGTACCACCCGTTGCCACGGCGCCCAACGACGGGCCTGCGCCCGCACCGTTGCCCCCGCCAGTGCCCGAATCGCTGGAGCCGCAGAACCCGATCGATGCGATCGCGCTGCCCGCCTCGGGGCTGCCGACGGTGGCGGATTCGGATACGCGCGTGATGAAGGCGCTGGTCGACCTGATGGGCAGCAAGAATGTGGCCGACTTCCTGCAGTTCGAGGGCATCGTGCGCCGCACGGTTGCCACCGTGGACAACATGCCGCGGGAGCAGTCGCCCGCGAGCACATGGCCCGTGCAGCCCACCCGGCAGCGCTTCACCACCGCAGGCAAGGGCGAGGCGCAGACCATCGCACCCGCCAATGCCGCGCGCTACACGCCCATCGTGCAGCTTGCCGAATCGATCAATCCGGCCAAGGCGGCCAAGACCTACGCCCAGCTGTATCCGCTGTTTCAGAAGTCGTATGAGGAGCTGGGCTTTCCGGGGCGCTATTTCAATGACCGGCTCATCGCGGTGATCGACCATCTGCTGCAGGCGCCGGAGCCCGACGGCCCGGTGAAGGTTCGCCTGGTCGAGGTGAAAGGTAAGGTGTCGTCGCAGCGGCCATGGGTGCGCTACGAGTACGCCGATCCGCAGCTCGAAGCGCTCTCGTCCGGCCAGAAGATCATGGTGCGCATGGGGCTGGAGAACGAGCGCAGGCTGAAGGCCAGCTTGCGCGGCTTCCGCGAGCAGATCGCCACCGGCGAGATGCTCAAGAAGAAGCAGCAGCAGCGCTGACCCGCCCGCTGCGCCTTGTAGGTGCGGACCGATTGCGCGCGGCGCCGATGCCGTGGATGATCTGCCGACCCTGCAAACAGAGCGTTTCTCAAGACATCGAGGACACCCGTATGAACCTGATGAGCGTCGATCTCTACCAGAGTGCCACCGATCCAACGAAATTCCTGGCGCTTCCAGCGGGCACCGATCCCACCGAGCTCATGGGGCCGATGACCTTCGACCAGGACTACGCGCAGGTCGTCAAATACCGCGAGGCCTTCGAGTTCGACCCATCGGAAAACTACGACGGAGCCAATGCCGCCAAGATCGCCGCGGACATCCTGACCACAAAGTGGTCGATGTATCGCCGCGAAACCTAAGCGACAAACGGTGCGTAGAGGGCAGCGCGCAACGGCCCGTTCTCAGAGGCGCTTCAGGCCTCTTCGGTTTCTGTGTAGTCGCCCACGGGCACGCAGCTGCAGAACAGGTTGCGGTCGCCATACACGTTGTCGACACGGCCGATCGGTGGCCAGTACTTGGCTTGCTTGAGTTCAGCCAGCGGGAAGGCACCCAGCTCGCGCGAGTAGGGGTGAGCCCATTCCGTTCCGAGCAGGCTGGCCGCGGTGTGCGGCGCATGCTTCAGTGGGTTGTCATCCTTCGGCCAGACGCCTTCTTCCACGCGGCGGATCTCGCCGCGAATGGCGATCATCGCGTCGATGAAGCGGTCGAGCTCGGCCAGCGGCTCGCTCTCGGTCGGCTCCACCATCAGTGTGCCGGGCACCGGGAAACTCAGCGTGGGCGCGTGGAAGCCGTAGTCGATCAGGCGCTTGGCCACGTCTTCGGCGGTGACGCCGCTGGTGTCCTTGAGCGGCCGCAGGTCGAGGATGCACTCGTGCGCGACGTGCCCGTTGGGGCTTGCGTACAGCGTGGGATAGTGGTCCTTGAGGCGCGCGCTGATGTAGTTGGCGCTCAAGATTGCGATTTCGGTCGCGGCCTGCAGCCCCTTGGCGCCCATCATGCGGCAGTACATCCAGCTGATCGGCAGAACGGCCGCATTGCCCAGCGGCGCCGCTGAAACCGCGCCCACGCCGTTCGATGCAATGCCGCCCGTCGCATGGCCAGGGAGGTAAGGCACGAGGTCTTCGACCACGCACACCGGGCCCACGCCCGGACCGCCGCCGCCGTGCGGAATGCAGAAGGTCTTGTGCAGGTTCAGGTGGCTCACGTCGCCGCCGAACTCGCCCGGCGCGGCCACGCCGACCAGCGCATTCATGTTGGCGCCGTCGACGTACACGCGGCCGCCGTGTTCATGCACCAGCTCGCAGAGTTCCTTCACGCGGGTTTCGAACACGCCGTGCGTGCTTGGGTAGGTGATCATTACCGCCGCGAGCTTGTCGCTGTGCTTCTCGCAGGCGAACTTCAGGTCGTCCATGTCGACGTTGCCCTGCGCATCGCACGCCGTCACCACCACCTGCAGGCCCACCATCTGCGCGCTGGCCGGGTTGGTGCCGTGCGCCGACGATGGAATGAGGCAGATGTTGCGATGCCCTTGGCCATTGGCTTCGTGGAAGGACTTGATGGCCAGCAGGCCCGCATATTCGCCCTGCGAACCCGCGTTGGGCTGCAGGCTGATGCCCGCGTAGCCCGTGGCTTCGCACAGCCAGGCGCGCAGCTGCGCATCGAGCTGCGCGTAGCCCACCAGCTGCTCGGCCGGCGCAAAGGGGTGGATGTTCGCGAACTCGGGCCAGGTGATCGGGATCATCTCGCTGGTCGCGTTGAGCTTCATCGTGCAGCTGCCCAGCGGAATCATGCTGCGGTCCAGCGCCAGGTCCTTGTCCGACAGGCTGCGGATGTAGCGCAGCATCGCCGTCTCGCTCTTGTGCGTGTTGAACACCGGGTGCGTGAGAAAGGCGCTGGTGCGGCGCAGGTCGTCGGGCAGGCGCGGTGCGGTGTTGGCCAGGTCGTCGAAGCGCGGCATCGGCGTGCCAGTGGGAACGAACAGCGCCCACAGCGTCTCGATGTCGGTGCGCGTGGTGGTTTCGTCGAGCGAAATGCCCAGGTGCTGCTGCAGCCGCTGGCGCAGGTTGACGCCGGCCGCGGTGGCGCGCTCGATGATCTTCGGCGTGTCGTCGCCGGTGCGGATGGTCAGCGAGTCGAAGGCCGTGCCGTTGACCGGCTCCCGGCCCATCTGCGCCAGACCCTGCGCCAGGATGGCCGTGAGCGCGGCCACGCGCTGCGCAATGCGCGTGAGGCCGTCGGGCCCGTGGTACACGGCGTACATGCTGGCCACGACGGCCGGCAGCACCTGCGCGGTACAGATGTTGGAAGTGGCTTTCTCGCGGCGGATGTGCTGCTCGCGCGTCTGCAGCGCAAGGCGGTAGGCGGGTTGGCCGTGGGTGTCGACGCTCACGCCGACCAGGCGGCCCGGCAGCGAACGCTTGAACTCGTCGCGGCAGGCCAGGTAGGCGGCGTGCGGGCCGCCGTTGCACAACGGCATGCCAAAGCGCTGCGTGGTGCCGCAGACGATGTCGGCGTCCCACTCGCCCGGAGGCGCAAGCAGGGTGAGTGCGAGCAGGTCAGCGGCCACGCAGAAGGCGGCGTCGCACTGGTGCGCATGGCCCGCGAGCGGGCGCAGGTCATGCACGTGGCCGGTGGTGGCGGGGTACTGCGCGAGCACGCCGAAGAATTCGCAGCTCGCCATCAGGTGCGGCAGCGTCTCGGACACGGTGCTGACCTTCACCTCGATGCCCAGCGGCGCGGCGCGTGTCTTGATGACTTCGATGGTCTGCGGATGGCAGTCGCCCGACACGAGGAACACGTTGCTCTTGCTTTTCACGCTGCGCTTGGCGAGCGTCATGGCCTCGGCCGCGGCCGTGGCTTCGTCGAGCATCGAGGCGTTGGCGATGGCCATGCCCGTCAGGTCGCACACCATGGTCTGGAAATTGAGCAGGGCTTCCATGCGGCCCTGCGAAATTTCGGCTTGGTAGGGCGTGTAGGCGGTGTACCAGGCGGGGTTCTCGAGTACGTTGCGCAAGATGACGCCCGGCGTGTGCGTGCCGTAGTAGCCCTGGCCGATGAAGCTCTTGAACACCTTGTTCTTGGCCGCAATGGCCTTCAGCTCGGCCAGCGCATCGGCCTCGGTGATGGCTGCCGGCAGCCGCATCGGCTTGGCGCGCCGGATGGCCGCGGGCACGATGCCGTCGATGAGCTCCGCCCGCGTTTCCGAACCGATCACCGGCAGCATGCGCGCCTCGTCCGCCGCATCGATGCCGATGTGGCGGGCAAGGAACTCTTCGGCGTTCTCCAGTTGTTGCAAGGAGGGAAAGGCGGAAATCGGCATGGCGGTGAAGGATCGGGGATGAGAGATGGCGGCTTGCGAAATCGGCGGATCAGGACTCGCGGATCAGGACTCGCGGATCAGGACTCGGCAGAGAACTTGTCGTAGCTGGCGGCGTCCAGCAGTGCGTCGAGCTGCGCGGGTTCGCTCAACTTGACTTTGAAGAACCAGCCGGCGGCCAGCGGGTCGGTGTTGGCCAGCGAGGGATCGGCGCGCAGGGCTTCGTTCACTTCGGTGATCTCGCCGGACACGGGCATGAACACGTCGGCCGCGGCCTTGACCGATTCGACGACACCGGCCACTTCGCCCTGGGCGAAGGTCTTGCCGACTTCGGGCAAGTCGACGAACACCACGTCGCCCAGCGCGTCCTGCGCGTGCACGGTGATGCCGACAGTGGCTGCACTGCCTTCGGCCGAGACCCATTCGTGGTCCTTGGTGTACTTGATGCTCATGGAAAAACTCCTCGTGGAAAAAATTGTGAGATGGCGCTGTGACCTAGCCGCGGTAGTAGCGCGTGGGCACGAAGGGCAGGGTCGAGACTTCCATCGGGACCGGCTTGCCGCGCACGATGGCCTGCACGCGCGTACCGGGTTCCGAAAATGCGGTGGCCACGTAGCCCATGGCGATGGGGCGGTCGGCCGTGGGGCCGAGCAGGCCGCTCGTCACAAAGCCGATGTCGTGGCCTTCGAACGACTGCAGCACCGTGCCGTCGCGCACCGGAATGCGCTCCAGCGCCACGAGGCCGACGCGCCGTCGCTTCAGCGTGTCGTGGTCGGTGCGGCCCGCAGCGCCGGCCGTGGCAGCTGCGAGCTGGGCCAGCACCTTGGCCGCGCCCGGAAAGCCGCCTTCGCGCGCACCGCCCGTGCGGCGCACCTTCTGGATGGCCCAGTTGAGCGAAGCCTCGACCGGGGTGGTGGTGGTGTCGATGTCGTTGCCGTAAAGGCAGAGCCCGGCTTCCAGGCGCAGCGAGTTGCGCGCACCCAGGCCGACGGGCTTGACCTCGGGCTGGGCCAGCAACAGGCGGGCGAGGGCGTCGGCATCCTTGCCGGCCACCGAGATCTCGAAGCCGTCTTCGCCGGTGTAGCCGCTGCGGGTGGCAAAGGCCGGAATGCCGCCGATCTGCACCGCGCCGCCGGTCATGAACACGAAGCGCTCGATGCCCGGCGAAAGCCGCGCCAGCACCGTGGCCGCCTGCGGCCCCTGCAGCGCGAGCAGCGCGTGGTCGGGCATGGGCTGCACGTCGCAGCGCGCGCCGATCTTCTGCTGGATGTGGGCGAGGTCGGCCACCTTGCAGGCGCCATTGACGATCACGAAGATCGAGCCGTGCCCTTCATTGAAGAACATCAGGTCGTCGAGGATGCCGCCTTCGTCGTTCAGCAGCAGGCCGTAGCGCTGCTTGCCGGGCGCGAGGTCGATCACGTCGACCGGCATCAGGGTTTCGAAGGCAGCCGCGGCGTCGGGGCCCACCAGGCGCAATTGGCCCATGTGCGAGATGTCGAACAGCCCGGCGGCATCGCGTGTGTGCTTGTGCTCGGCCATGAGGCCGGCGGGGTACTGCACCGGCATCGAATAGCCAGCAAATGGCACCATTCGGGCGCCCAGTTCCACGTGCAGGTCGTGCAGGGGCGTCTTGAGCAATTGGGCGTCGGATGATGAAGCGGAAGCGGCCACGGGGCACTCCAAAGGGGCAGTCGAATTCCACGGCGCAAGCCATGGGCCACCCCTGCTGTCCGCTTTACCTGAGAGATTCGCCCCACGATCGGGGTTTGCTCCTTCGGTGGGCCGCTGCATCATCAAGATGCAAGGGCCTCTCTCCAGCAAGGAAACGCCGGCATTCGCCAGCGCTGTGTCAGTCCTTTTGCCTGAGCGTTCGGGGAACCCCTGCGCCTTCGGCGGCCTCGCATGGCGAAGCTCTCTCCTGACCAGGGGAGTGTAGTGGATCGCGG
>Ga0102593_1003203_pt1 | contig 11014 bp, 8 predicted proteins | sample AraplaCol_mMS_r2_2_FD_76862 | JGI IMG/M metagenome (GOLD analysis project Ga0102593, IMG submission 76862) | Arabidopsis root microbial communities from North Carolina, USA - plate scrape MF_Col_mMS_r2 (SPADES assembly) (version 2) | ecosystem: Host-associated > Plants > Roots > Endosphere...
GGTCGCCCAGTTGCCCGGGTCCATGTAACCGACGGCGACCATGTAGCCCGGCCCGGCGAAGGCTGCTGCCCTGCGCCACCTCGAGCTGTGACGCCCGGTTCCGACGGTGCGGTAGACATCGGAGAGCGATCCCTCTCCGCGTTCGTGCCGCCAGCCGCTCTTTGCATTCGGATTGAGGACGTCCATGCGATTTCCACCTGTTTTATCGTCAGGGCACTATGACGAATTAGAATGATAATGCAAGTCATTCGCAACAACAAAAATCAAACCTGCTATTTTCAGGAACGCGGCCATTGCGTTTGCCGTTCCAGCGCATACATGGATGCCGATCGTAAACTGCGATCGTGCGACCCGAAGCGAAGGATGGGAAATGGCCGGATTCTTGAGAAAACTGCTGCCGAAACGGTTCCGCAAGGACGGCATCACCATCCCGGTCGTCCGGCTGCAGGGGGCGATCATCAGCGGCGGCGGCCAGTTCAGGCCGACCCTCAATCTCGCCAATGTCTCTCCGGTTCTGGAAAAAGCCTTCGCCATGAAGGAGGCGCCGGCGGTCGCCATCTCCATCAATTCGCCGGGCGGCTCGCCCGTCCAGTCGCGCCTGATCTTCACCCGCATTCGCGAGCTCGCTCGCGAGAAGCAGAAGAAGGTGCTGGTCTTCGTTGAGGATGTCGCCGCCTCCGGCGGTTACATGATCGCGCTTGCCGGCGACGAGATCATTGCCGATGCCACCTCCATCGTCGGCTCGATCGGCGTCGTCTCCGGCGGCTTCGGTTTTCCCGAACTCCTGAAGAAGATCGGCGTCGAACGCCGCGTCTATACGGCGGGCGAAAACAAGGTGATCCTCGATCCTTTCCAGCCGGAAAAGGAAAAGGATATCGAGTATCTGAAGAGCCTGCAGCTCGAAATCCATCAGGTCTTCATCTCAATGGTGCGCGAACGTCGCGCCGGCAAGCTGAGGGATGATGCGGCGGTGTTTTCCGGCCTGTTCTGGAGCGGCACGCGCGGTCTGGAACTCGGCCTCATCGATGGCCTCGGCGACATGCGCCAGGAACTGAAAAGGCGCTACGGCCAGAAGACCAAGCTGGAACTCGTCACCGCCGGCCGTGGCCTGTTCGGCCGCCGGATTCCAGGTGTGTCGCCGGTCTCACTCGAAGGCGCTGCATCCGGTCTCGCAACGGGGCTTGTCGAAGCGGCGGAAGAGAGAGCATTGTGGAGTCGTTTCGGGCTTTGAAGGGAGCAAGAGAGGGGCATGCCGCAACTAATTACCATCCTGATTCTGGTTTTCTCAGCCTGGTGGCTCTACCGACGCTTCGTCTCCGATGCCCGTAAGCTCGCCGAAAAGTCGCGCCGCGCTGAAAAGGAGCGCCAGACCGGCGCAATCGGCACGCTGGTCAAGGATCCGGCGACGGGAGAATACCGGCTGAAGCGCGAGGGCGAATAAGAGGCGTCGCCACGCACTGCCGCTCACCCGGTTGGTGAGGGGGAGGGGCAGCGGATTTCCTCTTCCCCATCGGCATTCGACGCCTCTTCATCGCTGCAAAAGTCTTGACCCCCGCCGCCCTCCATGGCACCTGTCGCGCCGATAATTCCCCAGCAATCGGTGCCGTTCGATGTCAGCTATTCCAGACCATATGAACCCGAAGCGCTCTTTCCAGGCGCTGATCCTGACCCTGCATAGCTATTGGGCGGACAAGGGTTGCGCGGTGCTGCAGCCCTACGACATGGAAGTCGGCGCCGGCACCTTCCACCCGGCCACCACGCTGCGCGCCCTCGGCCCCAAGCCATGGAAGGCGGCTTACGTTCAGCCGTCCCGCCGCCCGTCCGACGGCCGCTATGGCGAAAACCCGAACCGGCTGCAGCATTACTACCAATATCAGGTCATCCTGAAGCCGAACCCTGCAAATCTGCAGGAGCTTTATCTCGGCTCGCTGGCGGCGATCGGCCTCGATCCGCTGCTGCATGACATCCGTTTCGTCGAGGACGACTGGGAAAGCCCGACGCTCGGCGCCTGGGGCCTCGGCTGGGAATGCTGGTGCGACGGCATGGAAGTCTCGCAGTTCACCTATTTCCAGCAGGTCTGCGGCATCGAATGCTCGCCCGTCGCCGGCGAACTCACCTATGGTCTCGAACGCCTCGCCATGTATGTCCAGGGCGTCGACAATGTCTACGATCTGAACTTCAACGGCCGCGACGGCGACGAGAAGATCAGCTATGGCGACGTCTTCCTGCAGGCCGAGCAGGAATATTCGCGTCATAATTTCGAGTTCGCCAATACCGAGATGCTGCATCGCCATTTCGTCGATGCCGAAAAGGAATGCCGGGCGCTGCTCGATGCCGGCGCGCCGGGCGACAACGCCAACCAGCGCCTGCACAAATGCGTCTTCCCGGCCTATGACCAGTGCATCAAGGCAAGCCATGTCTTCAACCTGCTCGATGCCCGCGGCGTCATTTCGGTCACCGAGCGCCAGAGCTATATCCTGCGCGTTCGCACGCTCGCAAAGGCCTGTGGTGAAGCCTTCCTGCTGACCGATGCCGGCGGCGTCAACCTGGGCAAAGAGGCGGCGTAACGCAACAGCCTGCCAGCCGTATCGTCGATATCGACGGCTGGTCGGGCACCCCGAATCGTCGCGGATATCGGCGTTTGACGGCAGCCGGCAAACCCGCGTAGTCTCCGCGCGGACATTACTTCGCTGCGGGGGAATTCGCGATGTTTATTGCGCTTGGCGTCATCGTTCTGGTCGCGCTCTATCTCATCTTCATCTACAACGGCCTGGTTCGCGCGCGGCAGATGGCGGAAGAGGCTTGGTCGGGCATCGACGTCCAGCTCAAGCGCCGCGCCGATCTGATCCCGAACCTGATCGAGACGGTCAAGGGCTATGCCGCCCATGAAAAGTCGACGCTCGAAGAGGTGGTTGAGCTCCGCAACAAGGCGCAGGCCGTTCCATCAGGCGATGTCGCCGGCAGGGCGCAGGCGGAAGGCCTGCTCGGCCAGGCGCTCGGTCGTGTCATCGCGCTCGCCGAGGCCTATCCCGATCTCAAGGCCAACCAGAATTTTGCCGAGCTCCAGGCTTCGCTGGAAACCATGGAAGGCGAGTTGCAGATGGCGCGGCGTTACTACAACGGTGCGGCCCGCGACCTGAACGTCAAGGTCGAAAGCTTCCCGTCCAATCTCGTTGCCGGCCAGTTCGGATTTTCGAAACGGGAATATTTCGAAATCACCAACGAGGCCGATCGAGCCGTCCCCACCGTGAAATTCTGACGATCCGGCATTTTGCCTTTGCCGGAAAGCGATTAAGAGCAAGGGCAGATTTGCGGCCGGCTAGAGCATTTCGCGCTTTAAGGTCGCCCCATGGACGGAAGAAACAGCATGACACGCACAGCCAAACTCACGATCATCCCGACTGGCAGGCCGCTTTCCGGCCGCGCCATGCCGCCGGGCTCCAAGTCGATCACCAATCGCGCCCTGCTGCTCGCCGGCCTTGCGAAAGGCACCAGCCGGTTGACCGGGGCCCTGAAGAGCGACGATACGCGTTATATGGCCGAAGCGCTGCGTGCCATGGGTGTCGCAATCGACGAGCCTGACGATACCACCTTCGTCGTCACCGGCAGCGGCAGGCTGCTGCCGCCCAAGGCGCCGCTCTTCCTCGGCAATGCCGGCACGGCGACACGCTTCCTGACAGCGGCTGCGGCTCTGGTCGACGGCACCGTCATCGTCGATGGCGACGAACATATGCGCAAGCGCCCGATCGGCCCGCTGGTCGAGGCGATGCGCACGCTCGGCATCGATGCGACCGCCGAGACCGGCTGCCCGCCGGTCACCGTCAGGGGCACCGGCCGCTTCCAGGCCGACCGCATCCGAATCGATGGCGGCCTGTCCAGCCAGTATGTCTCCGCGCTGCTGATGATGGCGGCCGGCGGCGACCGGCCGGTCGATATCGAGCTCGTCGGCGAGGATATCGGTGCACTCGGCTATATCGATCTGACCACGGCGGCGATGAAGGCTTTCGGCGCCAAGGTCGAGAAGACCAGCCCGGTCACCTGGCGTGTCGAGCCGACCGGCTACCGCGCTGCCGATTTCATCGTCGAGCCCGATGCCTCGGCTGCGACCTATCTCTGGGCGGCCGAGGTTCTCACCGGCGGCGCGATCGATCTCGGTGTTCCCTCCGATACCTTCTCGCAGCCCGATGCGCGCGCCTATGACATCATCGCCAAATTCCCGCATCTGCCGGCAGAGATCGACGGCTCGCAGATGCAGGATGCCGTTCCCACCCTTGCCGTGCTTGCCGCCTTCAACGAGGCGCCGGTTCGCTTCGTCGGCATCGCCAACCTGCGCGTCAAGGAATGCGACCGCATCCGGGCGCTCTCGACCGGCCTCAACCGCATTGTTTCAGGGCTTGCCCACGAAGACGGCGACGATCTGATCGTGCAGTCGGACCCCGCACTTGCCGGCAAGCGTCTGCCGGCGGATATCGACAGCTTCGCCGATCATCGCATCGCCATGAGTTTTGCGCTCGCCGGGCTGAAGATCGACGGCATCACCATTCTCGATCCCGATTGCGTCGGCAAGACCTTCCCCGCCTATTGGCGGACGCTGGCGGCACTCGGCGTGACCTATCAGGACAACGATTGACGAAACGCGCAGCCGAGGCTGCCGGCGGGAGACAGGGATGGGGCGTCGGTTTTTCGGATTTTGCTTTGCACTGCTGTTGATGCTCGCCGCCCCGGGGGCCTTTGCCGCCGAGGTGATCGACAGTTTTGCCTCCGACATCGCGCTCGAAAAAAGTGGCGCGATGACGGTGACGGAAACGATCACCGTCAATGCGGAAGGCAATCAGATCAACCACGGCATCTTCCGTGATTTCCCGCTCTATTTCACCGATGCCGCGGGCCGCCGCCGCAGCGTCGATTTCGATATGCTGTCGGTCCAGCGCGATGGCGATAACGAGCCCTGGCACACCGAATCGATATCAGGCGGCATCCGCATCTATGCCGGTTCTGCCGACGTGACCGTGACGCCGGGCCGTCATCGATACGTCTTCACCTACAGGACCAATCGCCAGATCCGCTATTTCGACGATCACGACGAACTCTATTGGAACGTCACCGGCAATGGCTGGATCTTCCCGATCCGCTTGGCCACCGCGACGGTGAAGCTGCCGCCCGGCGTCGGCGCGACGGAGACGGCCTTCTTCACCGGCCCCCAAGGCGCGACGGAAAAGAATGCCCGCGTCAGCGAGAGCGGCGCTGGCCTGGTCTTTTCCACCACCGCGCCGCTTGATGCCCACGAAGGCCTGACCTTCGCGATCCGCTTGCCGAAGGGGTCGATCGATCCGCCGAGCGCGGATATGGAAAGTACCTGGTGGTTGAAGGACAACCGCAATTATTTCATCGGCTTCGGCGGCCTGATCCTCGTTTTCGCCTATTACACGCGCTCCTGGCTGAAGGTCGGCCGTGATCCCGCCCGCGGCGTCGTCGTGCCGCGCTGGGACGCGCCCGATGGTATCTCGCCGGCGCTGGTCAATTATATCGACAATAAGGGCTTCTCCGGCGAGGGCTGGACGGCGCTGTCCGCCACCGCGCTCAATCTTGCCGTCCGCGGCTACGTCAAGCTCGAAGACCTGAAGAATTCGATCGTCATCCAAGGCACCGGCAAGCCGCTCGGCAAGGAGAAATTCCAGGCCGGCGAAATCGAATTGCTCAAGGTTGCCGGCGGTGCCGGCTCGACGCTGACGATCGACAAGGCGAATGGCGAGCGGGTGAAATCCGTCGGCCAGGCCTTCCGTTCGGCGATCGAAAAAGAGCATCGCGGCAAATATTACAATTCCAACCTGGCTTATACCGCAGGCGGCATCGCGCTCAGCGCCGCGGCCCTGGTGATCCTGTTCGTCTTCGGTTCGCTGGCGCCGGACACCATCGCGCTGATGCTGATCCCGAGCGCCATCTCGGTCTTCGTCGCGGTGTTCGCCGCCGGCCTCGTCAGGTCGTTGCATCGCGGCAAATCACTGTTCGGCAAGATCATCGCCATCATCGCCGCCGCGGTCGGCGTTTTCGTCGGCATCAGCATTCTGGCGACCATGGTTCTGGCGCTTGCCTCCTCGCTGGTGGAACTGCACGAAACGCCGATGCTCTTTGCCGTCGGCGGCATCGTGCTGTTGAACATCCTCTATTTCTTCATCATGGGCGCGCCGACCCCGCTCGGCGCCAAGATGATGGATGGCATAGACGGCCTGCGCCAATATCTGACGCTTGCCGAGAAGGACCGGATGAACACGGCAGGCGCTCCGGAAATGTCGCCGCGGCATTTCGAGACGCTGCTGCCCTATGCGGTGGCGCTCGGCGTCGAAAAGCCTTGGTCGCGCACTTTCGAAACCTGGCTTGCGGCGGCCGCTGCGGGCGCGGCTGCTGCCTATGCGCCCACCTGGTATTCCGGCAATTTCAACAGCGGCAGCTTTTCCGATCGCATCGGCGGCTTTTCCTCGTCCATGGCCTCGACCATCGCGTCGACGATTCCCGCGCCGCCGCCATCGAGTTCCTCCTCCGGTTTTTCCGGCGGCGGCTCGTCGGGAGGCGGCGGCGGAGGCGGTGGAGGCGGGGGCTGGTAAGCTTTCCCGCTTGACCTTTTAGCCCTTGGCCCTTAACCGCCAGACAGAAAAGGAAAGGGTCGCGCATGAAGGTTCTGTTGATCGGATCGGGCGGACGCGAGCATGCGCTCGCCTGGAAGCTGGCGCAATCGCCGTTGATGACGGAATTCTACGCCGCACCCGGCAATCCCGGCATTGCCGAACACGCCGTCCTCGTGCCGGTTGACATCGAGGATCACGAAGCGGTCGCGGCCTTCTGCAAGGACAAGGCGATCGATTTCGTCGTTGTCGGCCCGGAGGCGCCGCTGGTTGCCGGCCTCGCCGACCGGCTGCGCGCCGATGGCCTTGTGGTTTTCGGTCCTTCCGCTGCTGCAGCCCAGCTCGAGGGCTCCAAAGGCTTCACCAAGGATATCTGCGCCCGCTACGACATTCCGACAGGCGCCTACCAGCGTTTCAACAATGGACCGAAGGCCAAAGCCTACATCCGCGCCGAGGGCGCGCCGATCGTCGTCAAGGCCGATGGTCTTGCCGCCGGCAAGGGCGTGACGGTTGCGATGACGCTGGACGAGGCGCTGGCGGCGGTCGACGACTGTTTCGAGGGCGCCTTTGGCGCTGCCGGCGCCGAAGTCGTCGTCGAAGCCTATCTCGATGGCGAGGAAGCGAGCTTCTTCTGCCTCTGCGATGGCAAACATGCGCTGCCGCTTGCAACCGCCCAGGATCACAAGCGGGTGGGCGAGGGCGATACCGGCGTCAATACCGGCGGCATGGGCGCCTATTCGCCGGCGCCTGTTATGACCGCCGAAATGGTCGAGCGGACCATGAAGGAGATCATCGAGCCGACGATGCGTGGCATGGCCGAGAGCGGTCATCCCTTCTCCGGCGTCTTTTTCGCCGGGCTGATGATCACCAAGAAGGGGCCGGAGCTGATCGAATACAATGTCCGCTTCGGCGATCCCGAATGCCAGGTGATGATGATGCGGTTGAAGAGCGATCTCCTGCCGCTGCTGCTCGCCACCGCCAATGGCACGCTCGATCAGGTCAAGGCCGAATGGAACGACGATCCGGCGCTGACGGTGGTCATGGCCTCCAAGGGTTATCCCGGCGCCTACGAGAAGAACACGCCGATTCTTTCCGTGCCGGATGCAGGCGAGGGCGAGAAGGTGTTTCATGCCGGCACGGGTCTGAAAGACGGTGCACTGGTTGCGACCGGCGGCCGCGTGCTGAACGTCACCGCGTCAGGCGGCACGGTCGCCGAGGCCAAGAACCGCGCCTACGCGCTGCTCGACAGGGTGAGATGGGAAAACGGCTTCTGCCGGCGCGACATCGGCTGGCGGGCGATCGAACGCGAAACGGGCTCGGAGTGAGTATAAACCGGCCCGTTCTTTAAATTTTTACCCTTTCCCCTGACGGGATGGAAACAAAGCTGCGCTAATTTGCTCCCAAGATGAGACGGAGTGGCATTGATGCGTCAGATTTTCCTCGGTGCGGCAATCCTGCTGATGGCAGGCCCTGTGATGGCGTCCTCGATAGAAGTGGTCGGCAAGATTGCGCCGCGCGCTGAAGGCAGCATCGTCACCGAAAGCTGTGCCGATTGCCCGCCGCTCCAGGCCGAACTGACCAAGAAAGACTATACGGTGCCGGAGCTGAAGCCCGGCGCTTTCCAGGCAAGTGAAGTCCGCGACGTCGGCGGCGAAAAGAAGGTCTATCGCACCGAAGGCTGGATGGGCGGCTCGCCCGTCGTCTTCGTCAGCAAGGCGACGCCTGAATCCATGATTGCGGCCGCGCCGCCAGCGGCGCCGGTAGACGGTATCGACATGAATGCGACCACCGCGGCCGTCATTGGCGGCGACGCCAGGCCCGTTGCGGCAGGTATGGCGGAACAACCGGCAGCGATTAACGTTTCCGAGTTTAAGCTGCGTTTCTAAAAAAGTTCCCTGCCCCTGCCTGATCAAGGTTTCGATCGCTTGGGGTTCCACCACCGGTGGACGAATGCACCCTCGATGAGCAGCGGGGGTGCATTCCTGTTTTGAAGTGCAATTATAAGCGGCATCGAGAAGTCGTCGTCGGAAATTACCAAGATCATCGGCGTCGTCGACGAGATCGCCTTCCAGACCAATCTGCTGGCGCTGAATGCCGGCGTCGAGGCAGCCCGCGCCGGCGAATCCGGCAAGGGTTTTGCGGTCGTTGCCCAGGAAGTCCGCGAACTTGCCCAGCGTTCCGCCGCGGCCGCCAAGGAGATCAAGGATCAGATCGCCCGCTCCTCCAGCCAGGTCGACCATGGCGTCCGTCTGGTCGGCGAGGCAGGCGAGGCGCTGAAGCGCATCTCCGACCAGATCAAGGCCGCCAACGAGATCGTCGCCAAGATCGCCCACAGCGCCTCCGAACAGGATACGACGCTGCGCTCGATCTCGTCGTCGATGAACCAGCTCGACGCCGCCACCCAGCAGAACGCCGCCATGGCCGAGGAGACCACGGCATCGGCCGAAACGCTGGCCACCGACACCGACGAGCTGATCGATCTCATCCGCGGCTTCCGGGTCAGTGCGCCACAGCACCGCCAGGCCGAACCGATGCGCCGGGCCAGCTGAGAACTTTAGAAGCAAATGATATGGACCGCCGGATGAAAATCCGGCGGTTTTGCTTTGTAAAGCACCCCTCGATTTTTAGGGAAATGCGCGGTGGGAACAATAAAATTAAAGCTTTTTTATAGGGTGGGCATCAATTGTTACTTACCCGGTCGCAGCATGTTTATTTTAGCAGCGGTAGACGCGTCGTCTTGTTTGGCGCGCTCGCACAGGCGGTAGAAAACCGCACCGGAATGCAGCTATCCATTCCCGTTGCGAGGCGTTATGAAAAATTTGAAGATATCGAAGCAGCTCATATTGCTGGTCGTCGGCCTGATGATCGCCTTTGCGATCGCCACCTCCCTGCAGATCCGATCCTCGGTCGATGCCATCTACAAGGAGCGTTATGACATGCTCCGCGCCGAGGTTCAGTCGGCGGTCTCGGTTCTCAAGCTTTACCAGGCCAAGGTAACCGCGGGCGAAATGACGCTCGAGGATGCCCAGAAGCAGGCCTACGCCACCGTCAACGGGATGAAATACGATCCGGACGGCTATTTCTTCGGTTATAGCTACGACGTCCAGATGGTATTCCACTACGACGCCTCGAAAGTCGGGCAGATCAACAAGGGCCAGCCGGACAGCAAAGGCAAGCTCTATCGCGATGAGCTGGTCAAGCTCGGGCAGCAGGGCGGCGGTCTCGTCGAATATTATTCCACGGTCAAACCGGGCCAGCCGGCCGGCGATTACCGCAAGACGGCCTATGGCCAGGCCTTCGATCCCTGGAAGGTCGTCGTCGTCACCGGTGTCTACATGGACGATCTCGATGCTCAGATAAACAGCACGATCCTCACCGCGCTCTCCGGCAGCATCGTTCTGTTCTTCCTTGCCATGACGGCCGCCTATATCGTCATCCGCGGCATTTCGGGACCTCTCAACAACGTCCATGCCGCCCTGAAGGCTGTCGCCGAAGAGGATGTTTCGATCGCCATCCCGCACACCGGCATGAATAACGAAGTCGGCATGATGGCCAAGGCGACGCAGTCGCTGCAGGAAAAGATCAGGGAACGTCATGCGATGTCCGATCGCGAGGCGGCCCAGCAGCTGGCACTGGAAAACGAGCGCGAAAACAATCTGCGCCAGCAGCAGGATGAAGCCACACTGCAGGCGCGGGTGGTGACGACGATCGGCCAGGCGCTGGAAATGATCGCTCGCGGCGATCTCACCGTCCGCTGCGCCGATCTCGGCCAGAAATACGCCGCCCTTCGCGACAACTTCAACGATGCGCTGTCGCATCTCGAAGCCGCCATGGCCAAGGTCAGCGCCAAGGGCACCGACATCGGCACCAGCAAGGAAGAGATCCGCCGCGCTTCCAACGAGCTGTCGCAGCGCACCGAGCGCCAGGCCGCCAGCCTTGAGGAAACCTCGGCCGCGCTCGACGAACTCACCGTCGCCGTCCGCCAGACAGCCGATGGTGCGCATGAGGCCAGCAAGCGTGTCCACGCGGTCAGCACCGAAGCCACCCATAGCGATGCGATCGTCACCCAGGCGATCGAAGCGATGAGCGGCATCGAGAAGTCGTCGTCGGAAATTACCAAGATCATCGGCGTCATCGACGAGATCGCCTTCCAGACCAATCTCTTGGCGCTGAATGCCGGCGTCGAGGCGGCCCGCGCCGGCGAATCCGGCAAGGGTTTTGCGGTCGTTGCCCAGGAAGTCCGCGAACTTGCCCAGCGCTCGGCTGCTGCGGCCAAGGAGATCAAGGATCAGATCGCCCGCTCCTCCAGCCAGGTCGACCATGGCGTCCGTCTGGTCGGCGAGGCAGGCGAGGCGCTGAAGCGCATCTCCGACCAGATCAAGGCTGCCAACGAG
>Ga0102593_1003205_pt1 | contig 11002 bp, 11 predicted proteins | sample AraplaCol_mMS_r2_2_FD_76862 | JGI IMG/M metagenome (GOLD analysis project Ga0102593, IMG submission 76862) | Arabidopsis root microbial communities from North Carolina, USA - plate scrape MF_Col_mMS_r2 (SPADES assembly) (version 2) | ecosystem: Host-associated > Plants > Roots > Endosphere...
ACCGCCAGGAGAAGTGCCACCGCCAGGAGAAGTGCCACCGCCAGGAGAAGTGCCACCGCCAGGAGAAGTGCCACCGCCAGGAGAAGTACCTCCACTGGGAGAAGTGCCGCCGCCAGGAGAGGTGCCACCACCCGGTGCACCAGTAGTACCGGGTGAGCTTGAGCAAGGACTTCCACCATTGCTAGAGGAGCCGCCAGAGGAGCTAGATCTGCCCTCTAAACCACCACTAGAAGAGCTTGATTCAGACGATCCACCTCCCGGGACACCAGTCTCTTCACCAGGTGAGGTTTCGGTAGCGGAGGCAACGGACGAGCTGAGCAAGCCCAGATTCATCATACCGCGCTCTAGCAGTCGCCGATTCTCATCGCGGTTGGCAAGTATAGCGACCTCATCTGCATTGACCGGGAGGGTCTGTAGTAAGATACAGGAAGCAGCAGCCACCAAGGCCAGGCATCTTTTGGGATACATGATGAAAGGATCAGGCGATACTAGGCGTCTAGAACTAGACCAATTGAGTGTTCAGTCGGAAGCCGAACTATCGTAGAGAAGTTGAGACTTTCCGTGACCACTCGAGCGGTCTTGAGAAGACGGTAGATGGAAAATTGGTAACAATTGAAGAGGAAAGTTGATAAAAAAAACAAAGTCAAAGAGATCGAAGCAAATTCCAAGCAATTGCCAACTTGATGCAAATCGCAGTGTTGCACGACCCGCCAGATGAAAGCAGGACAGCACACAACAAAGCAATCTGGACAGCAAGCAAAAGTGAAGATGGGAATAAGGTAGAAGAGCAAAAGGTTCCGAGACAAAGACCTTGTAATATGTAGCGCATAGCCGAAAACCTTGAAAGGTGGTGATGATGAAGCGATGTCATCGACTATGCCAAAGTGAACGGACTACCATATATGCAGTAGAGTAATCCTGGATGGACGAAGCCCTAAGTTGAGTATTTTCCATGGTTACTCCGTCAGACCTCTCTCGGCTGTCCTCTTGGAATTCTGTTCCGCGGGCTTCTCCAGGGTCGAATGGTTTCAGGTGCCATCATTGTGACTGTCGAGTTACATAGCCTGAATGTCAATGGTGGGAGATATCTTTTGCTCGGAGCTTTCATGCGATTGTGTAGTGGATGAGATCATTGTATCGTGAATTGAGTTAGCAAGCGGCAAGTCAAGCGAAATTTAGGAAAATTTGGCTGGGGAATGAAAATGTGATTAGCATTAAAGACTAGATATGAATATTTTGTTCGTGCCAAAGCAAAGAACGTATGATAAGATGAAGTCCGAAAATCACGCGATTCCATACCGCGCTCATGCTGTCATGCTGTCGTTAAGAAGGGGAAAAGAATATCAGAAAGCTATGTACTCAATCTGTCATCGTCGTCGAGTCCGAACAATCTCAACCTTTGTCGAAATAAGTCACTTTTATTTTGCGAATCGTGAGTTCGTGTCTTTTTTTATGCTTTTCTTATGCTTTTCAAAGAATGGCCAATTATTTTTGTGCGTTGATAGACTTCTCACGTAAGTATGACCGTGTGAGTCTGAAGTCTAGTAGATAGCAAGAGGGCGACGCCAGCCAACCTGAATGACTTTGACAGCCGTGCAGCATGCCAGACCTGCTGCATAGCAAACAGTAGTGAAAGCAATGAGTCCCCAGTATTCACCGTTGCAGCGCGATAGAATTTCACCGGCAATGGGAATACCCGTCAGAGTTCTGAGAAAGGAAATATGTCAGTCAAGAGTACATATGACATCAATCAAGATGGGACTCACCCAAAGCTCACGATTGTGTATGCAGTTGCGTAATAGCGACCATAGTTTTCGGTCTTGCAGAGCTGACCGACGCAGACGGGCGTCAAACTGATGTTACTTCCGCTAGAAAAGCCGAAGAGAACGGCATAGACAATGAGCAGTGGCAGACTACTTCCAGCAGGCAGCCACAAACACGCATTGCATAGCAGACAGAGAGCCACAGTGGCGATTAAAGTGTTGAATCGCCCGAGGTAATCTGCAAAAAATCCCGGAAGCCATCTTCCAAAGAACGAGCCGGCGTTCAGTATGGCCACAATTTGGTACGAAAGACTTGTTGAGAAGCCGTGATTCAGAGCATAGGATGATATGTAACTAATGGGGACAAAGAGACCCCATTCAATGAAGAACACGCTAGCCGTAGTCAACGCAAAACGAGGCTCGCGAAAGATGCGGAAATCTGGAAGAATGTTCTCCTTCGAGAAAGGCCTTTTCGGTAAGCGTGATTTTATGAGGAGGTTTGCAAGTCCGAATGCGATGAGGCATATCAGCGCCACAACACGAGTTGCCCAGCCCCATCCGATCTTAGGGAAAAGGCTTTGTAGGATGAGAGGGAAGACGATTCCTCCAATAGATCCACCGGTAGCGGCAATACCAGTTGCGACTCCACGTTTTTCATAGAAGAAATGACCGATTGCTGAGATGGCCGGGGTGAATATCAAAGATGCACCAAGTCCACCAAGTACACCGATCACAAGCATGAAATGCCAGTATTGGGTACAGAATCCTAGTAAGATTATCATGGCCATCTCACAAATGGATCCTGCGAGGACAAGAAGGCGTGGGCCACGAGCATCAAAGATCGGACCAATTTGTACACCGCAGAAGAAGGTTAAGAAGGCGTACATGCCAAATATCCATCCGATACTACCGCTGCTGTAGTCCTTCAACTGGTGGTTCTCGATATAAGCCTGGAATGTACCGATGGTATTGACAAGCCCCAGTGAGCCAAATAGACCCAGAAAGCTCCCAAGTACCACAAGCCATGCTTCAAGCCCTCCTTCCGGGTAAGTATTTCCTTCTGCGTCGGTCGTCACTCTACTCATAGGGTCTCTATGAGCAGATCGATGCGACGGTGCCACAGTGGAAGCCGTTCGATAGAGATTTTCATTGTTGTCGTCGGCCTCATTGGCGGGGGTAGCTGGCTCATGTTCTGCATCCTGGTTTGGGGTGTGGGTTTGGGCCTGCTTTTCATAATCGGTGACATGCGTACCAGTTTTTTCCAAGTCCACACTGGTCTCCTGATGTTCTACCTCATTGGCTTCGGAAACGACCTCATGATTCAAGTTGGGGTCGATTCCATGCTGTTGTCGACCTGATGCGTTGGATGTGGTGGTGGTGAGGCCCGAGAAGGTGGACATCCTACACTAGGTATGCCACTATGTATTTCGCAAATTTCTTTTATGTCCAAAGATAGGACAGTATCTGAAGATGGGAAGTTCTTTTCTTTTTGAATGTTTTGTGTATTGAAAGTCCAGACTCTTTTTGTGGAGATCTGGGGAAAATGAAATATTTTGTAAAGTTCAAGAGGGGTTATTAGCCATTCCTAAAAGTTGGGAGTCACCTCATCCTTGGCCCCATTGGCTTTCAGCAAACTCCATAGTTGCTGCTAACCCGTTTTCATAAACGTAGGCCATTGGTGGCGGATAAGTGGGCCATGCTCGTCCGGCTTTGGCGTAAATAAGTTGAGAAGTACCTACTATGTACTCCGTATAAGAACATATAGGAACTCCGAACTCCGCATTCTATCTTGGACTCACACGATGTAGCCCGAGGTCCGTTAACAAAATCTGCTGGTATATGCAAGCTGTCGGATGATGTGGTGAATATCTGAAGGCTCGGAGGATTGGCCCAATCGCCGGCATTTGATCCGACAACGGACAGTGGAAGAATAAATTATACGTTGATAGAGCTAAGATCTGAGCCATCTTTCATCAAATTGGGCTTGTGGTTTAGTGGTATAATACTCCCTTAGCATGGGAGTGGTCCGGGGTTCGATTCCCCGCGAGTCCATTTTTTGTTTTTTTTTCCTTAACCAAATCCACTTCCAATCATCTCTATCTTGAATTGATTCCTCTCTTTTGCCCCATTCATTTCGCTTGGAAAATTCCTCTCTTTGGCGGTTTCTCATGGTTTTTTTTTTTAATTCATTATAGTTGCGTCAACTACCAATAATGGGCATGATGGGCATTACTTCCAGATGCCATGTTTTATGTCGGTGCCGAGGTTGCTCATGAACATACCCTACTACCCGGAAAATATATATCTGAACATACACCTGTGGGATGGCTCTGACGGTCGCTGGATGCAACTTGAACCCTCAGCCTGCAAAGATCTAACATATCTTCAAGGCATAGTGAATCTCCCACCTCAAAAATCCCAACCACTAGAGTAGTTTCGAATGATATGGGCCATTCGAAAACCCGCGAAGAAACACCGAGAAGCAGTCGATAACCCACCCAAAAAGACTTATCTATCATCTGAAACGTGCAATTTCAACCCAGCCACCACGCAGCCAATGTCCACCTCCCATTTGGATATATCGCCAGCCGTAGTGGGCCCTGATACTACTACGGAGTGGCCGGTGGGCGATTGCTATCTTCCAAATTTAATCGCCAAACTCCTCATCGCCATCAATGTGCTATCGCGACTAGTATTTATCACCAACCACCATAACACTCAACAGCAACAATGCTCGCCATCAGACAAATCACCCGAATATCCATGATAGGACTCTCTAGCGCTATACACGTGCTCTGAGCTTAGACATCGAAGTTATCGTAGTGTCGCACGTAGCCCTATTGAGGTCACTTCGCGAGTGAGGCGGGGGATAAACCCAAGGTTTAGATCCATTTCTACGCGAGGTCATTCAAGTTCCTTAGATCCAGTCAGCTCCAGCGAGTGATAACTGCCATATTTCCGGAAGCCCGTCGCAGCTCCGAGAAGCCCTAATTTACGATATGATGGCATTCACCCGCAGCCTTTGACAGAGATCGTTCAATACAGCGTGCGAGAGAGCACGAGAGAACTACTCCAGTAGAGCAACCCCCAAGCCCTATCAGATAGAGATATCCTTTCTTGGGAAAAGGCGATCCGATAAAAAAAGGTGTATGTAGGTCGGCAAAAGTTGGGTTGACTGATCCTCAGGCGACTTACCATTTCCGGGGCTGGCGGATGCTTGTTAACCCCGCTTGAACAATGAAGCTTGACTTCAGTGGCTTACTAGTGATGAAAAAAGGGGGTCCCTAGTGGAGGTGTAAGAAGAAGCATCGCCGAGCCAGAATACTAACCAATTTATGGAGTAGCTCGGAAAGTATCGAGGTTATTTAACCTAGAGATACCCGCTCCCCAGCTAGGGTCGTTCGTAGAGTATTTCTTCTCCTGGTGCCCATACAGCGTTTTTATCGTTACGATCATATAATGCTGTTGAAATCAGTCTTTACCTCCGCCCTACTGGCCCTATTGTTAGGCTCGGAGGCTGTCGTTGCATCTAAACATGGCCGATTTGCAGAACACGCCCGTGCTCCCATGGAGAAGGCCCAAAGGGCAGTAGAGGCGGCTCAAAAAAAGCATGTACGATCTGAGAAAGATTTCCGCTTCTTAAATAAAAAGACACAGAGTCAGTAATCCTTCAAAGTTTCAATTGCCATCGCCATACGCAGCTAACAATCTGTTTAGAATACCAGGTCGATCATTTACCCGATGTTCCTTTCGACATCGGAGAAATGTATTCTGGCCTCATGCCAATTGACATGAGAAATAGCTCCCGCGCTCTATTCTTCATTTATCAACCGAAACTCGGCGAGCCTGTAGATGAGGTTACTATCTGGCTGAATGGTGGTCCTGGCTGCAGCTCCATGGAGAGTTTTCTTCAGGAAACCGGCCGTTTCCTCTGGCAGCCTGGCACCTATGCCCCAGTGGAGAACCCATACTCTTGGGTGAACCTAACAAATGTTCTCTGGTTAGTATTAAGCAACAAACTTGGCCGTAATCACAGAGGAAATGGAGCGCTAACCCTTACTGTAGGGTCGATCAGCCTGTTGGAACAGGCTACTCCATTGGCACGCCGACAGCGAACAGCCAAGAAGAGACAGCCCAGGACTTCGTCAAGTTCTTCAAAAATTTCCAAAAGACCTTCGGTATCAAAAATTTCAAGATATACGTCACTGGTGAGAGCTATGCCGGTCGCTATGTCCCGTATATCTCGGCCGCCATGTTAGACGAGAAGGACAAGGAGTACTTTGATCTCCAAGGTTAGTCATGTCGAGACTATTCAAATCTGAGATGATGTTTAATCATTCATAGGTGCCCTTGCGTACGATCCGTGCATTGGTCAATTTGACTATGTCCAAGAACAAGTCCCAGTAGTGCCACTTGTTCAGAACAACGCAAACCTCTTTAACTTCAACGAGTCATTCATGAACGATCTTGAGCATTTGCACAAAACCTGTGGGTATAGTGACTACATCGACAAGTACCTGACCTTTCCCCCTCCCGAGGAACAACCGACCAAGATTTTCAACTATACTACCGACTCGAAATGCGATGTTTTTGACATGGTGTACAATGAAATATTTCATATCAACCCCTGTTTTGATCTATATGAGATCAACCTGATGTGTCCTCTGCTGTGGGACGTATTAGCCTTTCCAACCTCACTCGACTACCAGGCTCCCGGATCGACTGTTTATTTCGACAGAAAGGACGTCAAGCATGCTCTACACGCACCAAATGTCACCTGGGCCGAGTGCTCAGCCGAGCCTGTCTTCGTAGGTGGCAGTGCCGGTCCCGAGCAAGAAGGCGATATCTCAGCAAATCCCATTGAGAAGGTCTTACCTCAGGTCATTGAGGCGACAAATCGTGTTTTGATAAGCAATGGAGACTACGATATGGTCATTATTACCAATGGAACACTTCTATCCATTCAAAACATGACCTGGAATGGTCACCTCGGCTTCCAGGAGAAGCCTGAGACTCCAATCAACATTGAGATCCCCGATCTGATGTACAAGAGTGTCTTTGAGGAAAATGGGGCTCAGGATCTTGATGGACCCCAAGGTATCATGGGTATTCAGCATTTCGAGCGTGGATTAATGTGGGCAGAGACTTATATGTCGGGTCATATGCAGCCGCAGTACCAACCGCGCGTTGCTTATCGCCATCTAGAATGGTTGCTCAATCGTACCGAATCACTCTGAGTCTTGAGTGCCACGGTAAGATAGCCTAAGAACGAGTAATTTGTTACTGAGAATTGGCAACAAATATCCTCGGAGAGGTTGCGAAGAATAGTATTCTGGCTAAACACTACGAATCGTAGTAGTTAGCATTGATAAATACACGCAAGGAATGAACAAGAAGTTGTATATAGGCGAGAAAATCCTAAATCTTCCAGGCAACAGCAGAAATATGATAAACGGCGCTAGGGTGAGAACCCACCAGTAGTTTTAGGTATTGATAGTGCAACCTGAGAAGACGGCCTGAGGCTAGCGGAGGGCCTGGCTCACTCGGCGACTAACTTTCACCTAATAGTTGAGATACTTGAAGTCATTCTCTTCATGAATAGCAGTGATTGTAAGACCGAAGCATTGTTACGAATAGTTGCCGGCTTGGTGGAAGTATGCTCGGTCCTATTTGCCTACCTACGACAGTATCATGAAACCGGTCCGGCCACAATTGCATCTGGGATCGGACTGATATGGTCTTTACAAATACATCGCTCCATGATTCATTCTTTTATCCGCCTTAATCATATCAACTAGTTGTTGATCTAAGAACGTATACCACAATAAAGTTTCCCGCGGGAAACACTAATCTCATCATTCTCCCAGCTTACTTCCCAGATTGAGATGGACAGGTAATCATATCTTTGAATTAATAATGTTCAAAAGATAAAAGCTATCTCGTGATGTCAGCCATCAACGCCACCGGGACTAGTTTACCACTTTAAGTTATTATTAACAACGGCCCGTCTCTTCTCTCTTCCGGATCGACAATAATCGCTCATCCCGATGTGTTGGGACCGAGTGTCTCAGCCATTGTAAGCTTTGCATTTTCGTGCCGAGAAAATGTTTATCAGGGGTGAAGTGGCGACCATTGAGTCACTTTATATGCTCGATACATGAGCGGAACAGGTCAATTAAGGTTCCGAATTAGAGATGCTGCCCCGATGCACAATGGATTGAGTTCTGCGGAGATGATACTAATGTTATAGTGCATTCTCAGTGATTACCGCCGTGTATTCCTCATTTGGGAGAGGACTGCGTCGAGCAGCTGATTTCTGTCACGGTGAACCTCCCCGCACCTCCTCGAGGGCACTGATCGATAGATCCACAGCGAGAGTGATGCAACGGACTGGGCTATGGTAGCTGCCGATAGGTATTATCTCTTGAAATTTATGACACTGTAAGGGAGCAAACGGAATAGACCAGTATATACTAGTAGATGAATGAACTCTTTCCTCAATATTGTTGTTTGACTGGTAGTTAATTGTAGCTAGTAAGTATACTCCACAACAACGATAGATATTCCATGTATCCTATATGGAACTCAGGACCATACACTTGTGGAAGTCGAATCACTATGAATTGGTATTCTATCAGTAATGGCTTCTACAACATTCCTAGGTATGCAGTCTGAGTATTGTTTTCAATCATGCGGAAATAAAGAGTAAATGCGGAGTCACCGCGGCCTTTGCTTCTCCAGCCCGGAAATACCGAAATGGTAATCCCTGGATTGAGAATTCTATGCAAGGGCCCCGTGCAGGGGATCTACGCAGCTCTCGCGTGGCGAACATTCTGATTATCTGCTACTCCCTCCAGATGCCCACCTGTATCAATTCCCTCAACGTGATCGGTTTGCTGCGGTTAAGCCAGCCTCGGGCAATCTGCCCCGGGAGCCAAGACATAGGGCTCGAGTGCATCCCACCCGTATAGCGCACGGCCTTTCACCCGCTCAAGGGGTAAAGTTTAGTACAAAAATCTGGGGCTGAGAAAATATGCCTCAGTCGATCAATCCTTTAGGTATTGCTTCTTTCTCACTATTCTAAGCTGTTGATTATCTTGCACATGGTAGCACATGGATCCAATGATTCATTCACATTTGTTCGGTATTGTCATGGCAGGTACGAACCCACACGGGAGTCGGGAATCGCCGAGGGACCACCCCCAGTCTCCACGTACAGTACATAGTAACTAACGAAATACTGTACTATGTATGCAAAGAAAAAGAGAGAGCCCTGGCGAGAGAGAAATAAAGGGACTTTTCGATCCACTTTTCCACCAAAATGTACAATCATACAAGTAATCTACAATTTACAATATGGGATTCAAAGTCGTCACATCAAGCATTTTCCTGTGGCGCTGCCTGGAAAACAAGGGGTGTATTAAAAAAGATAAATTACCCTAGCCGTAGCGGCGAAGGGTCTGATTCGTGCGGCGTCCTGCGAAATTCGAGTAGCCAGTGAGGCGTTGCATCGCGTAGGTCGTAGAAATCCTAGTCTCTGCCTACGTATTGTGTACCCATGGCTCAGCGAGGTCATGTCCGAATGCAGTAAAGATAAACCGCCACCAAGTAAACCCTTGGCGGTCGCCATCCCATCCCATCCTGGCTTGCTACGAATTTCAAATAAGACCATAGGATGAACTCCGTTGAACCTGTTGAGATTGCGGGGGATCGGCACTGAGTCGGATAAGAGTCACAGGACGTATGATACATAAAATGGAGTCATTATGCAGATGGATGATTGAGGAGAAAATTGCGGGATGGCCATTGGATAGAAGGTTGAGAAAGGGCGATGACGTTTGTGTCGAGCACGTGGAGCCATCGCATGCGGGTGGGAAGTGGCCATCCTGCGAAAAAAGAGAGATTCCACTCTCCCTCACGTTTTGGGATGAGACTGAGCTCGATTCTGTCGGCTCCGGGATGGATCCTTTCTTGACCATTCCAGCCTATCCTATCGAGAGGTTGCCGATGACCTGAAGGGCGGTCAATCGGCGTTCGCTCTGCGTTTATTCTTGAGGCTGTGCAGGAGTCAAAAGACTCTTGTCATTCCCGGCCGTTGAACATTCCTATCAGTCAATCGATCTTTACATTTGATTTCGATCTTTGATAGGGAAGCCTAACCTGACGGTCTGTATGATACTTCACGGACCGTGAAGACGGGCCGGTTACCTAAAGCGGCCCGATTCAAAGAGCCAGTCAAGAGGTCGTAAATGGACGCCTCTGATCGTCCGCCAGGGTGTGGCTGCGCTATGCCGTCTTCGGCAGCTCGTCGTGTTCAGGGCACGCGAAAAGAATTCGGACCTTTTTTTTTTTTTTTTTTTTTTTTTTTTTTTTTTTTTTCTTTTTCTTTTTTATTTTTTTTTTTTTTTCCATAATTATTCCTTCTATTTTATTTTCTTCTTTTTTTGATATTATTTAATTATTATTTTATTTCTTCCTTGCTTCAGTGGCGGTTGACTCGATCATCTCCTCTTCTTCTTCCCCACCAATTCTTCTCTTTCTAGCACCAACCTCTTCTCTTCCTCTCTTTCTTTCCTTCCCCCCCCCCCGGCCCACACGGTGATTTGATGCTATTTCAAGTTGAGCCAAACAACTCAAAAGGGCCAGCCCGGGATTGTCTTTGCATTCCCAGCCTTCTTTTTCTTCACCCTCCCACTTTCTCACCCTCTCACTCTTTTTCAACCAAAAGGTCTCTCTCTTAGTCATCTGATCGACCTGCGGCTCCTTTAATGCGTTGCTGCTCTTCTCCCCCTTCCGTGAACTGCAGAGGGATGCGTTTGCTGCACGCCAGCCTCCTTCTGTAAAACCTCCCTTGGGAACCGCTGCGGCCTTATTTTTGCACTTTCTTGCTCGCTGCATTACTTTTATTGCTCTTAACTCGTTCATCTTGCTCTTTGCTCTTGCTCATGCTCACATTTCCATGTTTGTCACGACCGTTCATGATCTTTGATGACTCTGTCTGATTCATTGCATTGAGCCCTATAGTTGTTGAAGCCTGATATCTTCTCCCTCCCCCTCCCCTCCCACATCTGCTTCATTTTTTTTTTATTTACCTTGCATTGTTTGGTAAAGATTATTTCTGTTGGCTACTCGCTTCTACCGGACTGCTTTTTCGTGCGACATCAAAAACCTCTTTCATCCGTTTGATCGGCTTGTCGCACTTTCCCGTCCAGCTTCTTTCCACCCTTCCCCTCAGTCTC
>Ga0102593_1003207_pt1 | contig 10970 bp, 9 predicted proteins | sample AraplaCol_mMS_r2_2_FD_76862 | JGI IMG/M metagenome (GOLD analysis project Ga0102593, IMG submission 76862) | Arabidopsis root microbial communities from North Carolina, USA - plate scrape MF_Col_mMS_r2 (SPADES assembly) (version 2) | ecosystem: Host-associated > Plants > Roots > Endosphere...
CAGAAGTGCCGTCGCAATCAGCGGATAGGCGCCGCGATGAGCATATTCAGCATGGCTCATGTGATCGGGCAGATCTGCGCCGCCCCAGAGATAGACGAGATCGAGAAGCGTCTGCACGGCAAAGAGCGCGTTGAACAGGATCAGCGACCGCAACAGCGAGGCATGGCCGAGCGGCGTATTTCTGGTGGGCACGATCATGAAGGGCCTGCCGGCTTGCGACCTCGCAGCGCGACGCTTCAGGTGCGGCCGCAACATTGCCCAGACCACGATGGCGATCATCATCCAGAAGCCGATCCGCCAAAGATCGAAAAGTCGCAGCAGAACCTCAAAACGGATGCTGCGCAGCGCGCTCTCGATCAGCGGATTTGCGGCAGCGAAGAGAAGCACGAAGACCAATGCGAGTATGAGCGGCATGATCCAGAGGCCGACGCCCCGGCGAAGCTCGACGAGGGAGGAACGTTTGGCCGGTGTCGCAAGATATTTTCTGATATCCGCGGCAAGCCGCACGGGAATGACGAGAGCGAAACGGAAAAATACCACGGGCAGGCCCGTCAGGCGACGGGGCATAAGCCTTCCACTGACGAGAGCAATCGACATCAGGGCCACGAGGCAAAGGGCAAAGCCGATCGGTGAAGGCGCTTCCAGCAGGGGAGCTGAAGCCAAGACCGAAAAGCCGAGCAGCAGAGCTACCATCAAAGGCGATGGACTTTTCGTGGCCGAGAGCAGAATGCCGACGCAGACAGCGAGCGCAAAAAGGAAAAGATTTATCCCGGGCTGCTGGCCGAAGATCAGAAAATCCGCAAGAGCCACGAGCCCAAGCAGCGCGGCAATTCGGCCGCTGCCGCGCCTGAGAGGGATTGGTGGCGTCAATGTCTCGGTTGCGTCCATAGTTGCTCCTCTAAATGGCGCTTTTCGATCACGATGAGCATGATCATTGAAACCTTCTCGGCACCCTGAGGCCCGCCTGTCTCCGTCAGCCACCATCCGTCATTGCGGAGGCGATCCGGCAAAGCGGGCGGAGTGAAGCGGGGCGGGATGTCATTCTTGCTCATGGCCGAAGGATGCCGCGCCGGATTGCAGATTCTGTGCAGAGAGTGAGCAGCAATTCAGGAAAATCGCCCTGACCTATGAAGGTCACGCAGCGGCCTCTTCAAAGCATATTGAATGTGAAGATGGCTTGGGAATTTACGATTGCCGCGGAAGGCTCTTCCCCTTCGCACGGGACGGCGCCGCCGTCCTGTTTCCCGCGATCGGGATCGACGCAATCAACCTGGCGAGAGCCGCCTGGGATCGAGTTCCCGTTTTGCCAAAGCATCGGCTAGTGTGTGTTTTTGCCGTGTTGGACGAAATTCCAAGAACCTCGGCAATCTCGGGCAAATTCATTCCGCTGCCGATCAGTGCAGCGACCCGCGTTTCGGCTTCGGTCAGGCCAAAGATGTGTTGCAGTTGTTGCGCTTGCCGGCGCGTCTTTGCTTCTGGATCGACGATTTGAATGAGGACGCGCGCTCCGCTGTCAACCGCATCCCAGATGGAAACCGCTGTCGCTGCAAGCGGCGTGATCATCACCAAATAAGGTGGCAAACCCGATGGCCGAGAGATCGACAAAGCTCCTCCGAACGGCGTGTCCTCGCCATCGGCTATCAGCAACGCCTGGCGAATGGCGTTCACTAGCCGGGTGGATGTCTCTGGAATATGGGCAGCAAGCGAGGGCCTCTCGGATCGGCTGAGGAAAATGCCGTCGGCCTGCTTGAGCAGTGCTTCGGCCGCCGCATTCAACAGAAGGACTGCACCGCGACTATCGATCAGCACGGCCGCGTCAGCCATTGCATCGATCAGCCGTTGCGGCAATTCGGGTGCACGGGCGATCTGGTTTACCTGAAAGGAAAGATCGATTGCCCGCGCCATATGCGGACTCAGCAGCTTCAGCCGTGCCGCCGCTTCGACGGCGTGTTCGTCTTGCTGACGAGACAGGAAAAGAGCGACACCGCCGATACCTCCACGCTCGTGCAGGCTGGCATGCGGCAGGAAGAGCTGATTGAAGATGTGCTGAGGCGCGCAGATATCGGCATAAAACGCCGAATGCCGGACGGCCTCTGCATCGATCAACGTATTGCCGACTGCAATCTCACCCGGCTTTACCTTCTCGAATGCGCGGGCATAGGGGTTTCCCGTATAATGCTGAAGATAGAGCGCATTCAAATCTTCACGCATGCGGCCGGGGATCAAAAAGCTGCCGCGACCATCGGGCGCCTGGTAGACAATATTTCCGGCGATGGCGCCGACGTAGTCAACGATCGAGCAGAGGGTATCCGGCCATAATTCTGAACGGACCGCAGCCTGATAGACAGCATCAATGATATCGACATGATCCATACTAGCGCCGCTCGTTTTCACGATGATGGTTCCGCCAATTGCAACGATCGCACCATTTCGATTACTGCATAAATGTCTAAGGAGAGGCAAGAACAGCGAGCGTCGCCCGATCGGGTGATATCTTGCGCAGTCTCGTTCACTGAAGGACCTGCCGGGCATTTATGGCAAGATCGTTGAAGAGCGAGAGAGGGGGCCTCATCGGCACATCCGTCCAGGCAACGAGGTGAAGGACCTTTTATCTGAACCTTGGCGCGCGCTTGGCATTGTGAAGCAATTCGGAGGCGGTCGCGAACGGCCCGAAAAGCTTGAGCAGCAGCGCTTGTTCCTCGGTATCTATGCGGTGACGCGCGCAGAACTCCGTCACGGACCAGACTTTCGTCAGATCGTCTGTTTCGATTTGCCTGGGTTCGATGTGTTCGGTCAACGGCGTGTCCTCCGAACATGAAGACTACGCCACCCCGGCATTTATAAGAACTAGCTAAAAAGTATTATGCCCGCTTTTCAGACCTTCAACCGCACATGATTGAACCCCGCCGGCACCGCGCGTCAAAACAAGCGGACATATGAAGACGCCCGCCGATTGCGCGGCGGGCGTTGTGTCTGACTGATTTACTGCTGCTGATCAAGCAAGATGAGCGTCGGTGCCCGTGATGTTGAGCGTCAGAACGCCAGCATCCGTGTGGCCTTCGCCATCGGAGATCTTGTAGTACTGGACGGTTTCCGTGACGTTCTGGCCGGCAGCCAGGTCTTCCGTCAGCGTGTAGGTGAATTCGCCATTCGGCTTGACGTGGAAGACGCCATGGTCGCCGACGATGTCGGTAACAGCGTCGAGGCCGCTCTTGGCGCTGACGTTCGTGCCGTCGAACTGACGAAGGAAGAGCTTGCCGTTGTCGCCGGCAATGTCGTTGTCCAGAACGTTGCCGCCGATGGCGTCGCCTTCGTTGAAGCTGTAGTGGTCGTCGACCGCGATCGGCTTTACCTGGGTTACGCCCTGGATGTTCAGGGTGAACAGGCCGACATCGGTATGACCGCTGCCGTCGGAGATCTTGTAGGAAACCTTCTCCTGGTACGATTCGCCGTTGGCGAAGCCGATCTTGGCAGCGTCGCTCAGGACATAGGTGTAGCTGCCATCGGGCTTGACGAAGAAAGTGCCGTAGTCGCCCTGGATCTCGGTGACCTGGCTGTTGCCGGCCTTGGCGCCAACGCTCGCGCCATCGAAGGCGCGCAGGAACAGGTGGCCGTTGTCGGATGAATCGTTGGAAAGCAGATTTCCAGAAATAACGTCGGTTTCTTTAAATGTTGCACTATCATCAGTTGCATGTATCGGCGAAGCCATAGCTCTCTCCTAAAATTGTTTATTGGCGGGTCAATTTCGACCTCAGCGAGCGGCTCCTTTAACAACCTATTAATACTACAAGTCAATGGTCTATTTAACAGAAGGTTAATTTCGATGCCAATCTCCGCGTTGCTTCCATTCCGGCGGAATAATGTCACTTTCAAGCCAAATTGAAGAAAATTCGGCGAAAACTATACCCGGATAACTTGAATAAAATGGCGCTGAGTATATCTGAAGGCGATTGGCGATGCCCGCGCCATGCCATCCGGGCCATCCGTTGCAATTGTGCCCGCCGATACCTATGTTGCGGGAATACCCGATCAAGCGGAAATCTAAGCTGTTGCTGGCTCATGATTGAAGCGCTTGTACATCCGTGCGCGCCGTTATGGCTGCGTGACGGGCAACCCCACAAACAATCGATGACGCCGGCCGAGATCGGCAAAGGATTTCTTTTTGAACCACATAAATACAGCCACCGCGGTTGCGGTGGCGAAACCGCGTGAGGATGACGAGGCTGTCCGCCGCATTGCTGGAAGCTGGAAGCCGTTTCCCTGCCTTCTCACCCGCCGCGAATTGCGGGCTCTGATCGCCGAGCAGCTTGGCTGAGCCTGCGATCGTCGCACCACCCAAACAAGGAGAACTTGAAATGCAGGTACTCGTCAGAGACAATAATGTCGATCAAGCGCTCAGGGTCTTGAAAAAGAAAATGCAGCGCGAAGGACTGTTCCGTGAAATGAAGGAACGGCGCGCCTATGAAAAGCCGTCCGAACGGCGTGTCAGAGAAAAGGCGCAGGCGATCAGTCGGCATCGCAAGGCCGCACGCAAGAAGATGCAGCGTGAAGGCCTGCTCGCCGGATCCAAGCGGGTGGCGACCACCCGTTAGCAGCCATTCCCAACTAGCCCCGAGCTTCGGCTGCTACATTCCTTGAAAGGACAGACAATGGACGAACTCAATAGCCTCACCGTTTCCGAAGAACGCCTCGAGGATTGCCGCGATGTCGTGGAGCCGGATCTGCAGGATCTGATCCAACGCGCTCTGACATCGGGTTTTTCCCGGGAAGAAGTTCTCATCGCCGTCAGTGAACTGGTCGCCGAAGACTTCGCAATGGTCATGAAAACCCCAAGCGTCCATTGATCGACTGCGTGGTTGGGACAGCCCAGGCACGATCATCAGCTATATCAAGATGGCGGCCGCCGCGGTCTCGAACAGAGACCTGATATGGGCGACAGTGCCGAGGTCAAGCTCTAACGCATGGAAGCACTCAACGAAGATCGGAGGCACGTCTCTGGCCGACAAACATCAAGCCTGATTGGCTGATGCCTTGACGAAATCGATGAACGCCCGGAGCGGCGCAGGCACCAGACGCCGTCCGGGATAATAGAGGAATGGCCCGGAGAAGCGCTGCCACCACGGTTCGAGGATGGGCTCGAGCGCACCGCTGTCGAAATGCGGGCGCAGCCAGTCCTCGAAGAGGCAGACGATCCCTGTTCCTGATATCGCTGCATCGACGGCCAGGTCGGTCGCTCCGCCGACCCGCACGATCAGCGGCCCCGTTGGATCGACCCGCACGATCTCACCATCACGCTCGAATTCCCACGGCGCCGTCATCGCACCGCTGTCGAAACGGCCCAATATGCAGGCATGGCCGAGCAGCTGGCTCGGGTGTTGCGGCCGGCCACGGCGATCCAGGTAGTCGGGGGAGGCGGCGATGGCAAAGCGCTGGATGCGTGGCCCGATCGGTATTGCGATCATATCCTGCTCCAACCGCTCGTCATAGCGGATGCCGGCATCGCAGCCGGCCGCGAGCACGTCGACAAAACTCTCATCGGTTACCACTTCCAGCCGAATATCGGGATAGGCGGCGAGGAACGGTGGGACGATGGCGGGCAGCACCAGCCGCGCCGCGCTGACCGGCACATTGAGGCGCAATGCACCCGCCGGCCTGTCGCGAAAACCGTTGACGACGTCGAGGGCAGACTCTACCTCGCTCAAAGCAGGACCGAGCCGCTCCAGCAGGCCCTTGCCCGCTTCAGTCGGGACGACACTGCGTGTCGTGCGGTTGAGCAGCCTGACGCCGAGTTGGGCCTCCAGGCGACGCACTGCTTCGCTGAGGAAAGAGGCGCTGCTGCCGCTTACGCGCGCCCCTTCACGAAAACCCTCGGCGCGCGCCACGGCAACAAAGGCATTGAGATCACCCAGATCTGCTTTCACTGTTCGCCACTCCGCACAGCCCGTGCGGATTATAGCCAATTTTCACACGTACCGCCAACGCCTATCTTGGCGTCATCTCTTGAAAGGAGTTAGATCATGTCCACTATCGATCAGTCCGGCACGTTCAACCTCGGCGGCCGCAGCGTGAAGCGGCTTGGCTATGGCGCCATGCAGCTCGCTGGTCCTGGCGTGTTTGGCCCGCCCAAAGATCATGGCGCGGCCCTGGCGGTGCTGCGCGAGGCGGTCGCGAGCGGCGTAAACCACATCGACACCAGCGACTTCTATGGCCCCCACGTCACCAACCAGATCATTCGTGAAGCGCTGCATCCCTATCGCGACGATCTCACCATCGTCACCAAGATCGGCGCACGGCGCGGCGGGGATGGATCATGGATGCCGGCCTTCTCGCGTGAAGAGCTGACCGCGGCAGTGCACGACAATCTCCGCAATCTCGGCCTCGATGTGCTTGATGTCGTCAATCTCAGGATCATGTTCGACGTGCACGGCCCAGCCGAAGGGTCGATCGAAGCGCCTCTGACAGTGCTGGCCGATCTCCAGCGGCAAGGCCTGGTCCGTCACATCGGGCTGAGCAACGTCACATCGAGGCAGATCACCGAGGGGCGTGGGATCACCGAGATCGTCTGCGTGCAGAACCAGTACAATCTGGCGCATCGGGCCGACGACAGGCTGATCGAGGACCTCGCGCACGAAGGCACTGCCTATGTGCCGTTCTTTCCGCTCGGCGGGTTCACCCCGCTGCAGTCGTCCACCCTGTCCGACGTCGCCGCACGCCTTGGTGCCACGCCCATGCAGGTAGCGCTCGCCTGGCTGCTGCGTCGTGCGGAAAACATCTTGCTGATCCCCGGCACCTCGTCCGTCGGCCATCTCAGGGAGAACCTCGCCGCCGCCGCGCTCGTGCTGCCGGATGACGCCGTCTCGAAATTGAACCGCATGGCTGATATCGCCGCCTGACGGTCGCCGGCGATCCGATGCTACGCCACGTCTTGCGCGGCGTAGCGGAGCAATCCCTCAAACGATTCCGAACTGAAGAATTATGCGGTAGCCCGCCGCCCAACGCGGCGATGCTTTCAATAGCGCTCCGGCACAAGCATTTCAGGCGGAACCGGCGCCCTGTTGTAATCGGCGTGACGGATGCGGTCCGGCAACTGGATCTCCGGTTTCGGAACATCCTCGTAAGGGATCTGCTCGAGAAGATGGGCAATGCAGTTCAACCGCGCCCTTTTCTTGTCCACGGCCTGAACCACCCACCAAGGCGCGTCCTCCGTGTGCGTACGCGCCAGCATCTCTTCCTTGGCTTTGGTGTATTCCTCCCAATGCACACGGCTTTCCATATCCATCGGTGAGAGCTTCCATTGCTTCAGCGGATCGTGGATACGCATCTTGAAGCGGAATTCCTGCTCCTCGTCGGTGATCGAAAACCAGTATTTGATCAGCACGATGCCGGAACGGACCAGCATCCGCTCGAATTCAGGCACCGAGCGGAAGAACTCCTCGAGCTCTTCATCGGTGCAGAACCCCATGACGCGCTCGACACCGGCGCGATTGTACCAGCTTCGGTCGAAGAGCACCATTTCGCCGGCGGTCGGAAGATGCGGGACATAACGCTGGAAATACCATTGATGACGTTCCCGCTCGGTAGGGGCGGGCAGCGCGACCGTCCGGCAGACGCGCGGATTGAGCCGCTGGGTCACGCGTTTGATCGCGCCTCCCTTGCCGGCCGAATCCCGGCCTTCGAACAGCACCACCACCTTCAGCTTCTTATGCTGAACCCAATCCTGCAGCCGCACCAGTTCGTGCTGCAGCCGGAAGAGCTCGCGGAAGTAGGTCTTTCGCTCGAGCGTCTGCTCCGCCGGTTCCGACATTCCTTCGGCGACCAGATCGTCCAGCCGATCTTCCTCCATCTGCATTTCCAGCTCTTCATCGAAGCTGTCGGCGATCTCGGCCTTAATACGGCTGAGTTGGTCCTGATGTGTTTGAGACATGGGCTTTTCCTTCCTGCTTTTTTGACAGGAGCATGTCACTGCGAAGTTTGTGTGACGGTTCGGCTAAGCCAAAGCCGGAACAGCAACGTCCCGATCTCTTAAGCCGATGATTGCGGCGTCGAATGCGCTTCAGCCGCCGAGGCGCGCCTATAGCTGTCCCGTCCGGTACTGGTCGACAAGATTCCGGCAGGCGCGGATCGTCAAGGCCATGACGGTGAGCGTCGTGCCGGCGATGCCGCTGCCGGGGAAGGCGCTGGCGTCGGTGACGATGAGGTTCGGGACATCCCAGACCTGGTTGTAGGGGTTGAGCACCGAAGCCTCCGGGGTTTCGCCCATGCGCGCGCCGCCCGTCTCATGGATTGCCGCGCCCATGCACATGGTCTTGCGGAACCATTTGCGGAACATGAAGCGGCTGAAGGCATCGGCTTCGGGAAAGGCGCCCTTGCCCATCTCCTTCAGGCCGGTGGGCGAGCCGATGAATTCGAGGTCGCCGCCGACCTCCTTGATCATCGCGATCAGCGTTTCCTCCTGCCTTCTGAGCAGCGCCTGTTCCTCCTGTCGCATGACGCAGCGGATATGCGGCACAGGAATGTTCCAGGCATCCCTACGCCTGACGTCGAGCGTGATGCGATTGTCTGCATAGGGCAGCATGCGGCCGAAACCGAAGAAGGCGAGACGTGCATCTGCGTCTGCGGAGATCGGCGCACGGCCGACACTTCCCTGGTAGTCGAAATCGCCGCGGGCGGCATCGCCCTCGCCGAAGCGGGGAATGAAGATCCCGCCCGACGGATTGTAGAACGGGTCGGTCGGCGCGGACTCGTCGACCGCCCAACCCTTCGCCTTCGAAAAGGACCCAAAGGCGAGGCACGGAAGCTGGTCCATGAAATAGCGGCCGAGAGCGCCCGAGCTGTTGCCGAGCCCATCAGGATGTTTCGCCGACGCCGAATTCAACAGCAGCCGTACGCTCTCTATCGGCGAGGCCGAAAGCACCACCGTCGCGGCGCGCGCGGTCGATACTTCGCCCGTATTGCGATCGATGAACTCCGCCCCGGTGGCGCGGCCGGTCTTCTCGTCCGTGGTGATGCGGCGAACGACGGCGTCGTAGCGGACGGTCAGTTGACCGGTGGCCTGAGCCTCTCGCAGCGGTCGCGGCATGCGGTCGGCGTCCGGCGCAATGTAACGCCAGGAGACGACGTGCCTGTCCGGCCAGCGGCTTTCGACCGCCTGCTTGAAGATCTGTTCGGCGGGCGTCAGGCTTGCCGGCTTCGCATAGATGCCGTCCGGCAAGGTGGGCGCGTTGTCCCTATTGCCGTAGAGCTCGAGATAGGCTTCGACCTCGTCGTAGAAAAGCGCCAGTTCTTCATAGGAGACCGGCCAGTCCACGCCCTTTCCCACGCGCGATCGGATCTTGAAATCATCGTCGGTCCAGCGCAGCAGCACGCGGCCGAAACTGTGGAGGCGACCGCCGCCCTGGCGGCCGCGGATCCAGAGGAAGGGCTCGCCCTTCGGCGTCGTATAGGGGTTCTTGCGGTCGTTGACGAAGAAGTGGCTGAAGCGCTCGGTAAAAAACGCCGCGCGCGCCTGGATCGGCTGACCCTTGAGAGTAGCCCGCGCGCGCTCCCAGATATTGATGCTGCTTGCCGGCGCCTTCTTGCGCGCGGGATCGAAATCCTTCGGCCCGACGGCGGGACCGGCCTCGAGCAACAGCACCGACAGCCCCTGTGCCGTCAGTTCTTTTACCGCAAATGAACCCGCCGCGCCGGAGCCGATCACCAGCGCATCATAGACGATCTCAGACATGTCTTTTCAAATCCTGTCCTGAAGCAATCCTCAAAACGGCGCGAAACGCACCCGGAATTGCGGGAAAACAAAGGGATGGTGCGTCACAGCCGCGATCCGTCAGCGCCGAAGAGGGAGGCCTTGGCGATATCGAGCCCGGGAGCCAGAGCATCGCCGGGCTCAAGGGTCACGTCGCCCATCAGCCGGAGCGAGAGGCTTTGGTCCGCCCAGTCGAACCAGACAACAGCATCCGAACCCATCGGCTCGACGACGGCAACGCGGCCCGGAATGGTGGGCAGGCCGCTCGCAGCTCCATCGAGCACAAGGTGTTCCGGGCGAAAGCCGAGTGTAGCAGGACCTTCCGCCACGACTGCACGGAAGGAATAACTGGAGAGATCGATGCTCAGCCCGTTACCCAGGAAGACGGGCGCCGCCCCGTCGCCGCGCTCGATCCGGCCCTCGATGAAATTCATGGCCGGAGCGCCAATGAAACCGGCAACGAAGAGATTGGCCGGGCGGCGGTAGATCTCAGCCGGCGAGGCGAGCTGCTGGATCACACCGTCGCGCATGATGGCGATGCGGTCGGCAAGGGTCAGAGCCTCGACCTGGTCGTGGGTTACGTAGATCATCGTATTGCCGAGGCGCTGGTGGAGCTTCTTGATCTCGACGCGCAATTCGTTGCGCAGTTTGGCATCGAGATTCGACAGCGGTTCGTCGAACAGGAAGACATCGACTTCGCGCACCAGCGCCCGGCCGATGGCGACGCGCTGGCGCTGGCCGCCCGATAGCTCGGCAGGGCGCCGGTCGAGCAGCTTGTCGAGCTGGAGAAGGGCGGCGGTGCGAGCGACACGGGCCTCGATCTCGGCCTTCGGCAGACGGGCGACGCGAAGTCCAAAGGAGAGGTTCTTGCGGACCGACATGCGGGGATAGAGCGCGTAGGATTGGAAGACCATGCCGATGCCGCGGTCCTTCGGCTCCTCCCAGCTGACATTCTTGCCCGAGATCCAGACCTCGCCTGATGTAATGTCCTGGAGACCGGCAATGGCGTTCAAAAGCGTAGACTTGCCGCAGCCGGAAGGGCCGAGCAGCACCAGGAACTCTCGCGGCGCGATATCGATCGACATCTTCTCGATCACCGTATGGTCGCCATAGGCGATCTTCAGGTCCTTGACGGAGACGGCAGATTGCATGGAAGCGTTACCCCTTGACTGCGCCGGCCGCGATGCCGCGCACGAACCAGCGGCCGGACAGGAAATAAATGGCGAGC
>Ga0102593_1003208_pt1 | contig 10969 bp, 12 predicted proteins | sample AraplaCol_mMS_r2_2_FD_76862 | JGI IMG/M metagenome (GOLD analysis project Ga0102593, IMG submission 76862) | Arabidopsis root microbial communities from North Carolina, USA - plate scrape MF_Col_mMS_r2 (SPADES assembly) (version 2) | ecosystem: Host-associated > Plants > Roots > Endosphere...
AAAAAAAAAAAAAAGAAAAGAAAATCAAATAATAAAAAAAGAAAAAATAAACCCGAGCTATGACACCACCGGATGAGAAATTTGTGGATTTTCCAGCGATGGAAGATCTACCGGAGGATGTCCAGAATTGCAATCCGGTCCGACCAAACGGGGTCCCACTTGGAAAGGTTCCGCTTCCGGAAGAGTGGCGATGATAGGAGAGAGTAGGGTGAAGATAGTGAAACAACCAATAGAAGTAATGAGATGAGGATGAAAGGAGGTTATGAAAGAGAATAGGAGAGAGTCAAAAGAAGTCAGGAGATGATGAAGAGAGAGAGGAAGCTGACGAAAAGAAAAGAAAAGGGGGGGTTGACGTTGTTGATGGTCCATTTACGTCAGCGATCTCTTCTATATCAGACTACTTCAGTATAGAACTCATTGCAGTGACAAAGTAGTTAGACATTTTGGTTCATTTCTGCATGATTCTTCAGTATTCACTTCACTAGTACATATGTACTTACTGTACTCATGTATGTACATCAAGTTCATCAGCCCATATGAATCCATTTCTGAGGCCATCACGCCATTCCTCGGGATCGCCCTTCCCGCAGTTTGCGATCGATCCTTTTCAACGACGATCTTGTAGGTACACGGTGCCTGGTCTGCACAACATCCTCGTTACACAACATTATCTTGCTTTGCTTTTTTTTTTTTCCGCTCTCTGCCCCACTCTGCACGCAATTGGAAGAATTGACAGCTGGAATGGACATTAGACTACCACGGTACCTTGAATTTCATAGATGTAGTCTCTCCAACTTGAAGTATATCTCAAAACAATATACATACAGTAATATTGAATTAATACTAAATAATGTACCATACGCCGAGAGAACAGCCTAGCCCTATGGCGATCCTCAGAAATGCTTGTGATGCAGGGACAGCATGCATCTTCTGCATGATCTTCATTTCTACTACAAACAAATGTGGACTCTGCTTGCGCCAAACATACTGTAGCCTCCGCCGGACCAGGATCAAACGATATATTGTCTGATTATGTAGCAGATACTTCCTACGGCGTACTCCGTCGCGCAGAGGGAGTACAGAATACCGCATTCTTTGAAATGCTTGTCAAAGCGATTGGGAATGTTCCTGCTAACCATGTGGGCATGCCATGCAACTACGCTATGTCGCCCAAAGATCCGTGCGTGTCTGAATGCAGCTTGTTGATTTCGCCAATTACGGTTGTTATTTTTTTTTTTCTTTTTCCTTATTTGTTTTCTGCCTTAATGTATGTAGTATTTGATTGTTGTTTTTGGTATTCTTTCGATACATACAGTACATGTCTTGTTTCATTCATTGCTTAACCTCTGAGGTTATTATCTATCTTCACATGTTTAGTCCCTGGCGGTAGCAGCGGGAAGGGCCTTTGCGGTAGTCGATCCGCCTAGGCTCCACCGCCCAAGTGTCAACATGTTCACCGGTCACTCCATACCCAGTCTTTTGGACTCGGGCACTAAGCCAGATGACGATGATTTGCTATCATTGACGTGGGTGGTCATCCTCAAACGATGGATGGAGTCACCAAGCTGACAAGAACGATAAGGTCGAGGACGCCGAATGGGTCCTTTTTCACGGGTTGATGGGGCACTATGATGTGTGGCGTTTAATCTTGTCTCTACATAGAATTCTCAAAGGAAAAGCCTGGTGTTTCATTGCTGAGCAATTGAGCAAGCTGAGCAAGCCGACGATCCAGATAGGTTACGCCACTCTCCCCCTGCATTGCACTGCCCTAATCTACGATCTCGGCCTGAATCCCGGCCAACGGGGCCTCTCGGGATGCCTTGACGAGAGTTCGGGCGTTCCCGCTTCACCGGAATCCCGACCACGTCCCGATTTCACTGCCCGAAGCCATTGCGCGTCCCAATCGCCATCGGACTTGCTCCTGACGATCGAATCATTTTAGTTGGTTTCGCAATTTGGTTCATTTTCATCAAAAGTACTAGACACTTGATTCAATTCAATTGAGTGTACGTAGAAGTGAGTAATTAGCCTGGGGATGCTTTTATTGGTCACACAGCATATGACTGTGATATCATCATCAAATCTTACTTTGAAAAGCTCAAAAGCAGCTGCTTCACTACCTCTTCGGGAGCCTCGAGACTGCTGTGGCTCCATTGCAAGGTCCTCACCAGGGTTTTCTTCCCGGGCCCACTCCAACCAGTAGATCATTGACGGGGGCTCTTTGGCACCGGAGTCTTGTACTCCTGTCTCGACCATTCTTAGAACAACTGGATCCAGCAGCCGGTGTGTCGAGGTTCCAGAACAAGATCCTGCTTCCTTCAAAGCGGGTTTACGCGCTTCATTGGCATGAGAAAAGCTAATAATGTGGACCTCATTGGCTCGATTCGAGCTTTTTATCTCGCTGTTGATTCTTTGATGTAGACATCGACTTGCACAAAGAGACCATCCGCCCATGCTCTACTGTAAGCAAACGACGAGAACGCCCCAGTCGCTCTTCAATACCCTCGGCCCGATCACATGCGTCACGCCATCTCCCATTCCTGAAAAAGTCCGACCGGCAATGTCAATAGCAATGGCGGAGAAACACTATTGAGGCGAAAGGAATGCGAATTTTGCGCTTGGCCGGAGCTAACCAGCCTTATCAGCTCGGTTGAAGGCTGCCGAGTCAAAGATTGCTTCGATGCGGCAACCAAGACAAAATGCTGTGGAACCGCCAGGGTGCTTTTCTTGCCAATTGCCGTTCAGAAGTGTGGCACGCTTTGGAAAACAAAGATCTCGCCTGACCCACAGCGGGTTTGCAACGTAGGATTTCTCCGATGAAGACGAGAATCGCAATAGCGAGTATCGGCGTCCCTTTAGGAAACTAGATATCGGAGTAACTGCGAGTGCATGACATTCTACATTTTGATGCTTGGACCCCTGCAGTGGGAATTATATCCTGCCAGTCTAATCTTCCAGTCTCATTCACGCTCGGTAGAATTCTAGTACATTTTGCCTATATGCCCACGGCGGCAAAATGGTGTTTCTGTTGTTTTCCGATGATCTACCGGGGGTTTTCTCGACGATTTCAAGCTCTTCGAATTGGAATGATCGACGACCCTGCCAAGACCACGGGATAAGACTTTTCGCGCCGTTTGTTTGTTCTCTGATACTATTATCATACCATATGGCCATCGCAGCGGAACGTGGGATGATTCTTTACGATTTCAGATTCAGAAATGCCAATTACCCTGTAGAGAATGTTGTGCTTAAATATCAATGATCCAATGCTGAATAAATAAACGCCGAATTAGAAGGCCTCCCTGAGATAATATTTACATAGTACATGACATTTCACAACCAACGCCACTGAGCTCACACGAGGTCGAAGAACAAAGCTAATTATGGCTTTTCGTTACACTGGCTTAGCCCAGCTGGGTTGATCAAAGTTTGGCAGACACTTGACCATTCCAGGGGGAGCAGCCTGCCACTGGACGATCTCATCCTGAGCCAGGATCGGTCTAGAGGTGTCGACATGGTCACTCACATAGCCTTGCATCAGCTTGGTACCAACTGCCTCCTTATCGGAGTACGCGACATTCACCGAAGGAACAGCGAGTATCTTTCCATGGCCATGGCGATACAAATCCTTCGCCAATAACGTCGGCTCGCCCATGTAGCACTCGCCTGGGTCTGAGGCACGGAACTTGACCGTATTTTCAGCAAATGTCGCTGCGTCCAAGGTCACCATCCCGCCCCAGCAGGAGTAAACCTGGAACGGCTTATGTGCCTCATAGCGCCGCTTACCATCTGGATCACTCCAAAAGAGATCTTTGCTGTAAGCCCACGAGGCGTCATGCGGGATCTCAAAGAACGTATCTCCAACCAACGAGCGCGAGACCCAGACATCATAAAAGAGAGTGCCGTTGAAAATCCAATCAAAGCTGCAGGTCATATGCGCGCCCTGGTTAACATGTTGAAACACCAATTCCAGAATATCCTCCGGGCATAGCGCGATATCATTGATGAAAATGACGACTGCCTCGGACGAGTAGATATCCGCCAGGCTATCGTCGAGTCCGGACGCACCAACGCTCTTCAGTGGTTCTAGCGCTATATTGCGCAGCTCAGCCAAGGCGGCGATGCGATTTCTACCATAATCATCCATAGGGTTGATATCGCTGGTGGAAAGAAAGAAATGACCACCCATCCCCTGAACGCGCTTCTGTAGTGCAGCCAGGATCTCGTATGTGCCGTCCTCAGATCGACCCTCGGTAACAGAAATGGCACAGCGCTCTGGTCCCAAGAATCGCATTGCGTACACAATACTGCTCATGAGTCTCGGGATTATCTCAACAGATTGATAGAGATCCAGTGCAAAGAAATATTTGATTTTATCTTTGCTTCCGGAACTGAGCTGGCTATATCGATGAGGGATTACCGCAGGGCAAAATACTCGATCGAACGTTGTTTCGTCTTCAAAGTCCATGATGGCATCCAAGTATTTCTCGACGTTCTCTGGCGACAAATAGCCGTTTGTTGGATTCGATTCCTCTTGTGACACCCCAGCTGATATGTCACCGGGCAACGTCGACTGTTGCGGAGGCTGCGGCTTTTCTGGATCTGCCTCATCTACAGTAGTTCAGTTAGTTTGGTAGGTCGAAGACGAACGGAGATCTTGAACTTGCTGTCATGAATATCAATCCCTAGCCCTTGATTCAAATGTGGCTTCATATCATGAAGTCGCAAAGTCAAGAACCAAAGCCCTAAGGCGATGGTAGCTGCGGCAACCAAGATCTGGTATTGTCTCGACCTCATTCTGGCTGTTCGACTTCGAGTCAACAATATGGATAAGTCGAACGTTCAGCCCCGTAGGGAGTGTTGTTTTCAATAGATCCGTGATAGTCACAGTCTGAAGGAGAATATGTGGTAAAGCGAGGTGGTCCAACTTCGCAAGTCTGGAGGTAGAAAACAACATACGAATGGAGAAATAAGCTTAATGCCGCATCCATCATGTAATTTCATCGGATTTCACCGCCAATGAATATTTTCCAATCGAATGTGACCGCATTAGGTAGGATGAACAACATCGAGTGATGATCTGAAGCTTGCAATGATCTGCATTCCAACGGAGCGTTTGCCGAAAACGGCATTCCTGGGGTTGCGGGGAATTGAGTGGACTTCCAGTTGCAAAACCCCAACATTGGGTTGAATTAAATAAATAAGTTTTCTAGAAGCTCTTGTGACATTCGAAATCGCCCCGTTCTCGGCCTTGGAGTCTATGCCTCTGTAACTCCCGGATATTCGAAAATGGAAGTTTATATCTGAGTATCCTTTAGTATCCTAGCTCATCGTTACCGTTAGTACCATCAGGTAGCATATAGAGCATCAAAATCATCTCACAAACAAACTACATTGAGATAAGGTAGATATCGACAGCACAGAACCACAATTCGAGACGAGAATGGTAGAAAAAGCCCCAAAAGGTGGCGAGATTATGTTCAGTCTAAAGATAAAGTAATTACGACAAAGGTAACAGCACAGAGTCGACAAAACAGACTCCACCGGAGAAATGCAGGCGCAGAAAGGATTCTTGCTCGGTTTTGCATGGTGAAAATATCGCCAAGAATGACAAGTTAAGGTCATAAAGCGTAAAGTGAAGGGATAGAAAGACAGGACTCCACGCTGCCGAAAGAGCTTGTAGAAACACAGAAGAGAGGCTAGGATAGCGACAGCGTCATTGTGATCGAAAGTAATGCAAGCAAATCTTGTAAGATGCGAAAAAGTGGTGCAGCGAAGGATCCGGGCACACCTTGAGCCAGCAAGAGTGCGCATTATCGATGGCGTCCAAAATATATGGGAGGGTCGGAAGGAATAGGGAACGAGTGAGAGATCCTCTAGGACACATCTTTCTCTTCAAAAAATCCAGCCCAGAACAATGTAGATGGCGATACCAGCTGCAATAACGATGCCAGCAACTTTGAGTACAGCGACGGTGTCGCCTTGTCTCGCCATCCGTGTCAGCCGGGATGCGCTACCTTTCAGGTTCGTCGAGAATGAGGAGAAGACTTCGTTCTAAAAGACAGACCGAATCGTTAGCTTTGTTGCGAGCGCTTTGGCCAAATAGTACTATCCCTAGCGCTGTATGTTGGCACGGTTGTTCGTCCAAGACTTACCGAGTTGTCGAGGGTATCCTGATCCCGCGCATGATCATGGATATCAATCGTCACCGAGCGCAGGGCTGAGACCTTCGAAGATAGGGAGTTGAGGAGCGCATTGTTCTGCCTAGACGTGCTGGTTAGCGATATTTGTCTTGTAGATGGTGACGCCACTGGAGGGCTGCGATGGTCTGGAGCCCAGGAGATCCATCTCTTGGGCTGCGATGAATAAAAATGTGACATACTGCTCACGTTCATATGCGTCACTCATATTGTCTGTAAGTTGTTTTCAAAAGGCCTCTTCTGCGATTCTGGAGGCTTGCGTGGCTACGGGGCGAGAACAAGGGCTGGTCGGGGTTGGCCCGTGACAGCTCACGTGATCAATATCTACATTGTACACATAGTACAAGGATAGAAGTGGGATGGGATGGGATGGATGTATTCGGGTTGAGTATGGGGAAATTGAGCAACGAAAGTATGTCTGACGCAGCCAGTGAGCAAGTTCATCTTACCTTCAAATTATCTCCTAGAGTTGCCACATCCTGGCCATTAATGGTGGCATAAATGCCATGATATATCATTGCGCATGATCAGAGACCCCATTTCCTTTAGAAAAATGCTTGTCTCGAACTTGGCTTGGAAGACAAGCATTCTGTACTACAAAAAAGTCCTAGTAGGACTATACTCTTGTAGTCTTAATTATACTATTCTGGATCATTTTCTGTCCTTACATTATTAATGATCTTACACTTGGACAAGATCCGTCGTCCTGATTCGTGTTTTCTCTAGCTACACTATTGTAGTTGATATCCCAAGTTATTTCGAATTCCTTTAAAAGCACACCAGCGAAAAATGGATTACTGAAGGTAAACTCACAGACCGCTTCTGGGAATCAAAAGCTTTAAATAGTACTAGCAAAAGCTATCACTGGCCTGGCATCCGGGATGTCAAATCGCTGAGTACCCGCATATACAACGTTTCAATACATAAAATGTTCCTGATGGCATGATCAAGCTCCGGAATAGATTTATTGGAAGACAGAAATCGAACAATAACAAAATCCTTTGCATACATTAATCCACTTGAGCATATTCAAACAAAACCTATCTTAAAGCCACATCCAGCCATGTATCTCCCTCTTAAGCTCCAACTCAAAGGTAAACAATTTCTACCAACATCAATGTACACCAGTATATAGCTTCGACAGCAACGTGCAGAGCTCGCCATACGTAAATGGCAACGGACAATTATCTTCAAATCTAACTGGTAGCATTATAATCCCCTATATAATGGCTATAATGTAGGAGAGGAAATTCCTTTGCCCTCGGGAGCGCGCCTACCAACCCCTTTTCCCCTGTCGCAAAAATTACTTTTTGCGTGCCATTCGGAAGACGTTCGAGGGTACCGAATGGCACATTTCGATCTTTGATCTTGATGGTCTTTTTCAAGTTGACCTTTTTGTTGATACTGGAGACATGCAAATCGAAATTTCCATCCGGAACACCCGATGTATACATCATGGAGCGCAAGAATGGACCATCAAGTCTGCGTGATACCCCTTCAATATAGACGCCGGGATCAACAGCGCACTGAATCGCTCTCCATGGAGTAATTCGTTCACGTCTATTGTTCAGAATTGTACACTCGAGCTGGATGACGTCTCTGCTCACGTTTCCGCCTCCAGTCACGATGTTGAACATTCCGAGAACAGGGACGAAGGAGTCGATCTGGGAAATTCTGGGTCCCATGAGTGTCCTGAGATCACTTCGACAGATCTGCATAATAGTGGCGCCTGTGTCATAGACGAACTCCAATTCGTCCCACCAGCTATGTCCTGGAATTCGAAGGGCGAGACGGTACTAGATTGTTAAGGGAGAATGAGTTAGCGGTGAGAATGCTTGAATTGTAATGGTATGCCAAAAGATCTGTTCCATACAAAATTGATCCCAAGATAACTAGTAGAGCCTGGCACTATGAACGATGCGGCTTGAAGTTGAGGTCCTGGTCCAGAGATCTAAACAGCACCATCGTCAGCATCATATCTTACCCTTAACGGATTACTACAGGCATATTTTATGACTTACACCTTCAGTCCAGAATGATTTATGACCACCATGTGCAGCATTGATGGCCTCGAATTCGTCCCATCGAAACGGTCTTGGTTCACACAACTTCACGCCTCTTGACCAGTAAGTAACCAGACCAGGATTCCATTGCAATTTCTCGTCAAGATAGGCCTGAAGAATGGCCTTCACATTCGGAAGCTGCTCAGACTTGTCCGCATTCCGGATTTGTCTCTGAATCGTTCGAAGTGTCTTGATCCGGTGGTAGACTTCTTCGCTTAGACCAGGGGGCTCATCCTTAGACATTCGCCTGAGTTCAAACTAAATCAGTGCCTAGGCCTACGCCAACTAACATAAAAAGATATGCCTTACTCATGATAGGCCTTGGAATTTTCATATCTCCGGAGCTTTTCTTTGAATACCTGCGGGAAGATATTCTCCTCGATTCTTTCGTGACATCTCACAATTTGAGCATCAATATCCCTGAGACCAAACTGTGAGTATATAAAGAATGTAAATAATACTTTGCAGTGGCTTACTTCGGATCAAGATCTGGTTCGGTGGCATCCCAACCCTTAGGCAAGTCTTTGATGTTGTTGATCATTTTCTTACCATTACGCTGCCATCGCTTACGCTTTGGCTGCGGTTCCTCAGGGTCGAAATTAACCCTTGTCTCATTCAGGCTGGGGCGAGGGATACTATCAACGTACGAAGCGTCGAGGTCCAAGTCCTTTATATCAACCTTCTCCCGTACCAGCGGATCCCAAGGGGACCATGTGGGCTCTGGCAGCTCCTCGACATCGGTTTGCTCTGCTGCCTCCGAATGCTCCTCTGCTTCGGATGAATCAGACAAGCGAGATGCAGTCGAGTTTCTTTGCCGGTGAGGAGATACTGCCTTGCGCTTGCGCGTATTGGACGAGGTCTTCTTGGGTGGCATGTTGATAGAAAGTAATTGTAAGTGAAACGGGGAAATTAAGAATCTGAATGGATGAAAGGATCTTTTGGCTCAAGGGATGGTGTTTTATAACTGACTGATTGAGGACAAAGAAAATATTTCTTTGACTTAAAGTCCCCTGACTGCCTTATTCCTACTTCGAGTTTACGATTTCTTTATGCTGATCGTATCATGGGAGTCCAAGCCAAATTTCAAAAGTTGAAAGAAAAAAGCGCCGATGGAAGTTTGTCTCAGGGTTTGAGGTATATTAGGGTCGTCTCGGCGTGACTCTAGTTCGGTTCGAGGTTCTCGAATTCTTCAAGTTCAAGATGTCTATGTTGACAAAGAAGATTCTGATGTTTGCCAAACTAGTAGGCCAAGTCACTACTAGTATGAAATAAATATTTTATCTTCAAGGTGTCATCAATTCATAAGGAAAATACTCGCTCAGGTTCGTAAAATGTGCCTCGCTGAAACATTACAACCTTTAGATATTAGACCTGGACCCTTGTTCAGTAATGCCGCCCGATGGTCTCTGTTAAAAGTCTTCTGGACTATCCAAGTCATCCAATTTTTGCCCAAGAAATCTCCCCAATGCTGCACATTTCGACTCCAATGCAAGCAGAACGGACGGCGATGCTGAGAGGTTTAAGCTTGCAAGCCGAGCGAGTTCTACACTTCGGTCGATCTCATGTTGCGCATCATGCTTTCCGTCGCGAGCTGGGGGGTTAGGTGATGGTGGTGCCGTAGGAGTGCGATGGCCGTCTCCTGACCCATCCGAAGCATTGCCATTGCTTCCATCACCCGGTGCAGCCCCATCTCCCCCAGCATGATCACCTCTATTCCCATTTGCCACGTCTGCGTCTGGTTTAGAGGGGCCAACCGCAGCCAGCAGAACCTTATCGGCAATGCGCGTCACTACTGCTACTGAATCATCGAGCTCAAAAACAATCGAGCCCACGTCGCCGAGGGACATGGACTGGGCCGTCACGTACGATGATGGATGGCTGGCGGGGTTAACGCCGGTCAGGTTACCACTGGATGCATTCTTCGCATAGCAGGTGTATGCAGCGCCATATGTTGCGCTCAGATTTCGTAACTGACGAGATGAGAGGGTAGAGCCATAAGCGAAAACAGCACCATTTGTTGCGAATACACTTTACCGGGAAAGCCTAGGTCAGTATCTCATTTGAGAAGAAAGGTAGAGCCAAGCACATACAGAATTGTGGTAATCTCTGGAGGGGAGAGATTATCCTGCAATAGGTCACCCAGAGCTTCTGAGTCGAGCATCTTGATATCAGGAAGCCCGGGAATCATGCTGCCGGTAGCGTCCGCGATAGTTCGCGGATGTGGCCCAACTGAGGTATCTGGTGAATCCTTGCGATGCTGAAAATGGGCCTCCACGGTCCAATCCTTTGGCGGCGTCCACGAACAATCTTCAGGGAAGAAGAAACAATTATCGCTGTAATCTTCGTCGTTATGGTCGTACTCGATCGGTTCGTTGGAGGAATCAAGTAGATTCTGAGCGCACTGGGTCCGACAGCGAGCCCAGTAAGGCAAGAATGGAGGGTCGGTACGGGAAGGTCGATCGGGGCTGTGAAAGAGATTGGAGACTGGAAAGGGTTCGAACTCAGCCATTTTGAGACCCATGAGGAGAGCAGGACGCGAAGAAGCTAGCTATGTCCTTTTTGGGAACAGAAGCTCGAAGAAGAAAGAGGGCACGAGGGGGGGGGGGGGAATTTTTTTGTCGTAAGCTTTTTTAGTTTGAAAACCAAAAAAAAAAGGAAATGAAAGGTTTGGGAATCGCCAACAAAAAAATGAACAAGGGCGGGCCG
>Ga0102593_1003210_pt1 | contig 10961 bp, 10 predicted proteins | sample AraplaCol_mMS_r2_2_FD_76862 | JGI IMG/M metagenome (GOLD analysis project Ga0102593, IMG submission 76862) | Arabidopsis root microbial communities from North Carolina, USA - plate scrape MF_Col_mMS_r2 (SPADES assembly) (version 2) | ecosystem: Host-associated > Plants > Roots > Endosphere...
CCGCGCCAGCAATAGACGAGCGGGCGCCAGTTGGCGGGCTGCTCGGCAAAGCGCTCGCGCAGGTGCCGCGCGAGGTTGGCGGCCACCATCGCGCCGCCGACGCGGCGTGCCTCGAAGGCGCCGGTCTGCTTGTAGATGGTGCCGACGATGCGGCGCTCTTCGTCGTCGAGCACCGGGCAGTTGATGGCGCCGGGAATGTGGTCGAGCGCGAATTCCGAAGGCGAGCGCGCGTCGATGACGGTGTCGAACCGGTGCATGTCGGCCACGCGCGTGGGCTGGTGGCGCGGGTTGTCGTGCTCACGCATGGGCATGCCCCAGGTTGCGCCGCAGCCTGCCGCTGGCCAGGTCGACGAGGGCCACCAGCACGAACATTGCAATCAGTACGGTCATGGCCTGCTGCTGTTGAAAGATCGACAAGTGAAAGTAGAGAAGCTGTCCCAGGCCGCCGCCGCCGACGAAGCCCAGCACGGCGGCCATCCGGATGTTCATTTCCCAACGATACAGCGCATAGGCCACCCATTGCGGCAGCACGAGCGGAAGGCTGCCGTAGCCGAAGGCCGCGACCGCGCCGGCGCCGCCGAGCGCCAAGGCCTGCTCGGGCTCGCGCGGCGCGTTCTCCAGGCTTTCGGCAAACAGGCGGCCGAGCACGCCGGTGGTGTGCAATGCGAGCGCCAGCGCGCCGGCAAAGGGGCCGATGCCAGCGGCCAGCACCATGAGCGCGGCCCACACCAGCTCCGGCACGCTGCGCAGAAAGTTGAGGACAAAACGGCAGCCCTGCCGCACCAGCAGGCCCGACCGCCCCGAGGCCGGCAGCGCGAGCGCGGCGGCGCCCGCGGCCGCCAGCAGCGTGCCGAGTGCCGACACCGCCAGCGTCTGCAGTGCGCCCCATGCGGTCTTGGCAAGAAAGGCGCTCGACAGATCGGGCGGAAAGAACTCGGCGATGAACTTGCCCATGAAGCCGATCGATTCGGCCGTGAACAGGGCGCTGTAGTCGATGGCCAGATAGGCGAAGCTGGCCACCACGCTTGCGAGCACCAGCGCCGACGCGACCCAGCAGCGGATGCAGCGAGGTGGCCCGGCCAGATGGACGTGCCCGTTCATGCCAACAACCGCCGCAACGCATTGCTCAGCGCGTCCGCGAGCAGCACCAGCACCAGGAACACCAGCAGGATGCTGCTGGCTTCGCCGCCGTTGAGCATCTTCATCGACTGGTCCATGAGCTGGCCCAAACCGCCCGCGCCCACAAAGCCCATGACGACCGAGGCCCTGACGGCGCATTCCCACCGGTACACCGTGTAGGAGATGAGCTCCTGCCCGCAGTGGGGCAACAGGCCGTAGACCAGCGCGGCGATGCGCCCGCTGCCGCTTTCCATCAATGCGCGGGCAGGCCGCGTGTCGGTCGATTCGAGCACCTCGGCATACACCTTGCCGAGCATGCCGCCGTAGGTGATGGCCAGCGCCAGCACGCCGGCCGCGGGGCCGAGGCCGAGCGCACGCACGAAGACCAGTGCCCAGACGATTTCCGGAATGGCGCGCAGCACCATCAGCACGGAACGCCCGGCCTGCCGCACCACGGCCGCCTGCGCACGCCCAGGGCCGGGTCCGATGCGCGAGACCGAGAGCGCGCGCGTGGTCACGAAGGCCAGCGGCGCACCGATGAGAAAAGCCAGCGCCGTGCCCGCCGTGGCCATGGCCAGTGTCTCCAGCGTGGCCTTGCCCAGCATCGCAAGAAAATCCGGCGCGGTCTCGGGCGGCATGAAGCCGGCCAGGAAGCCGCCAATGACCTGCAGGTTGCCCGGCGCGAACAGGGCCGAGGGCGCGAAGCCTGACAGTTGCAGCATCGGCCATGCGATGACGAGCGCGGCCAGGAGCCACACGAAGCGGCGCCGCGCAAGCGGATCGCGCAGCCCGGGCGGCGTGCGTGGCGGCAGCGACTGCGCAGTGGTCACAGGCAATCCGGCCGCTCGACGGAATTCGCGGAGGCGGCGGTGAATGTCCGGGATGGAATGTCCAGCGGCAGCCCGGGTGCCTGCATCGGCAGCCCGCCTTCGCTCGCATAGAGCGCCGCGAGCATCGGCTCCGTCACGTTGGCGACGGGCTCGTCGAACACCACTTGCCCGCTGCGCATGCCCACGATGCGCGGAAACCAGCGCAGCGCCAGGTCCACCGCGTGCAGGGAGGCCACGAAAGTGGCGCTCGTCGATTCGCTCTGCGCCACCAGCTGCTGCAGCGTGGCGTCGGCCAGCGTCGGATCGAGGGCGGACACGGGCTCGTCGGCCAGCAACAGCGCGGGTTGCTGATAGAGCACGCGCGCAATGCCCACGCGCTGCAATTGGCCGCCGGAAAGGCGATCGCAGCGGTCGAACAGGCGGTCTTCGAGCGAGAGCCGCGACAGCGCCTGGTGCGCGCCTTCGAGGTCCGAGGGGCGCAGCAGCGAGCCGAGCGCGCGCATCGCGCTCCATTGCCCGAGCCGCCCAGAGAGCACGGCCGTGACCACGCGCAGGCGCGGCGCGATCGGCGGGCTTTGGTGCACGGTGCCGATGCGCGACCGCAGAGTGCGCAGCGCCGGTGCGGGCAGGCGCCACGGCGCTTCGCCGAGCAGCTGCACCGTGCCTTCGCCAGGCCGCAGCGCGGCGCCGAGCACGCGCAGCAGCGTGGTCTTGCCGGCGCCCGAGGGGCCGATGACCGCGAGCCGTTCGCCGCCGCGCGCGGCAAGGGACACGCCCTGCAGCGCACGATGGCCGTTCGGGTGCACCAGCCCGACGCCGTCGAGCGAAAAGCTCACGCGCGGGCTCCGATGGTGCACCCCAGCCGCATCACTTGACCAGGCCCGCCGACTTGGCGGCGGCTTCGATGCCGTCGTAGTTCGACGACTTGGTGGCAACGAACTTGCTCGCGCGCTGCAGGCTCATGATCTCCTTCATGGCGGGGTTGGCAGGATCGAGCTTCAGGAAGGCCTCGGTGAGCTTCTTCGTCAGCGCCGGGTCGAGGCCGGGTCGCACCGTCCAGTTGTAGTCGTAGTAGGTGGGGGTGGTGGCCAGCACGCGCACCTTGGCGGCGTTCGGGTTCTTGCTTTCGACCAGCTTCTCCCACACCGATGCGTTCAGCACGCCGGCTTCGGCGCGAGAGGCGGCCACGAAGGCCACTGTGGCGTCATGCGCGCCCGAGAAAGCGACAGTCTTGAAGTCTTTCTCGGGATCGATGCCGGCCTGCATGAGGAAGTAGCGCGGCATCAGGCTGCCCGAGGTGGAGGAGGGCGCGCCGAATGCGAAGGTCTTGCCCTTCAGGTCGGCCAGCGTCTTGGCCGTGCTTTCGACCGGCACGATGAACTTGCTGGTGAACACCTCGTCTTCGGCACGCTGCACGATCGGTACCGCACCGCCGTTGGTGCGGATGCGGGCCTGCACGAAGGTGAAGCCGCCGAGCCAGGCCAAGTCGATCTTGTTGGTGGCGAGGCCCTCGACCACCGCGGCGTAGTCGGTCACGGGCGTGAACTGCACGTCCATGCCGGTTTCCTTCTTCAGGTAGTCGCCCAGAGGCGTGAACTTGCGCTGCAGCTCGGTGGGCGCCTCGTCGGGGATGGCGGACACGCGCAGCACCTTGCCTTGTGCCGAGGCACCCAGGGCGAGGACGGAGAGCGAAAGCGCAAGGGCGATGCGGAAGAGGGGTTTCATGGAGTGGCGCAGCGTGGCGCAAGAGAGGGCGGACAACCCTCGATTGTAGAAACCCGCGCGCGGGCGCCATTCCTGGCCCCCTTCGATAATGGACGACCGCCCCTGATCCGAATTGCGCCATGACCGACATACCGACCGTTTCCGTTCCCAATCCGCTCAACCCGCTGGCGCCGCTGCGCCTCACCAGCTTCTCGCACGGCGGCGGATGCGGCTGCAAGATCGCGCCCGGCGTGCTGTCGGAAATCCTGAAGAACAGCGGCGGCGGCCTGATTCCGCCCGAGCTGATGGTGGGCATCGAAACCGCCGACGATGCGGCCGTGTACCGCCTGAACGACAAGCAGGCGCTGATCGCGACGACCGACTTCTTCATGCCCATCGTCGACGACCCCTACGAGTTCGGCCGCATTGCCGCCACCAACGCCATCAGCGACGTCTACGCAATGGGCGGCAAGCCGATCATGGCCCTGGCGCTGGTCGCGATGCCCGTCAACCAGCTGCCGGTCTCGGTCATCGGCGACATCGTCCGCGGCGGGCAGGACGTGTGCCGCGCGGCCGGCATCCCCATTGCGGGCGGACACACCATCGATTCGGTCGAGCCTATCTACGGGTTGGTGGTGATGGGCCTGGTCGATCCGTTCCAGGTCAAGCGCAACGCCGAGGCGCGCGCGGGCGACGTGCTGGTGCTGGGCAAGCCGCTGGGCGTGGGCGTGCTCTCGGCCGCGCTCAAGAAGGAGAAGCTGTCGCTCGCCGGCTACCGCCAGCTGATCGAGAACACCACGCGGCTCAACACCCCCGGCATGGCGCTGGCCGCGATGCCAGGCGTGCACGCGCTGACTGACGTGACGGGCTTCGGGCTGGCTGGCCATGCGCTGGAGCTTGCGCGCGGCGCCGGGCTCACCGTCACCATCGATTGGCCGCGCGTGCCGCTCTTGGACGGCGTGGCCGAGATGGTGGCGGACGGTTTCGTGACCGGCGCTTCGGGGCGCAACTGGGCCGGCTATGGCCAGGAGATCGAGCTGGCGGGCGGTCTGCCACCCACCGCGCAGGCGCTGCTGAGCGATCCGCAGACATCGGGCGGGCTGCTCGTGAGCTGCGCGGCCGAATCGGCCGATGCGGTGCTGCAGGTGTTCAGGAGCGAAGGCTTCGCGCATGCCGCCGTCATCGGGCGGATGGAATCAGGCCCTGCGCGTCTGCGCATCTCGGCGTGAAGACCGCGATGGCCATGCGGGCCGGCACGGCGCGCGACTTCGGGCCAGAATGCAATTCAGGGGAGACACAAAGTCGTCTTCGGCAGTCCACGACGGAGGTCGCATGATGCGCAAATCGGTTCTCTTCATTCCGGCCCTCGTGGCCATGGCCGCTGCAGCTGCACTCGCTGCCGCGGGCGCGCCAGCTGCCGAGGTGGTGCGCTGCACCGATGCCGGCGGAGCCATCGTCTACACCGACGGTCCTTGCCCGCCGGGCAGCCGGCTCTCTCGACAGGTGCCGCTCACCGAGCCGGTCACGGTGATCCCGTCGGCATCGTCCGGCGAAGCACGCCGGCCGGCGTACACGCCTCCACCGCGCGCGGCATTGCCACCGCCCGCCGTCGGCAACGCACCGCAAGGGCCGGCCATCATTCCGCGCAACGTCGACGAGCCGCGGCAGGCGCCCGACGCGGCGCCGCCGGTCTACAGCTGGGGACCGGAGCCGTACTACGACGGCGGCCGCCCGATCGTTCGTCCGCGCCACGCCCGTCCGCAGGAGGACCCGGGCCCGCCGCCGGGCCAGCGGCCCTGCCAGAACCTGGCGGGCATCAAGCGCAACAACTGCTGAGCCCGCGGAGCCGGATGCCTCTTCGACCCTGGACGGTGTACTGCGACGGCAGCGCGATGCCAAACCCCGGCCGCATGGGAGCCGGCGCGGTCATCACCGCGCCCGACGGCACTCGCCACACCTTGTCGCTTGCGAGCCATGCCACCGGCTGCAACAACGAGGCCGAACTGAGGGCGCTGACCCTTGCGCTCGAGGAACTGAAGGCGAGGGGCGCGACGGCGGTGCTGGCCTATACCGACAACAGCATCCTGGTCGAGCAGCTCGGCGCGCCCGGGGCGAGGCCGATCGCACGCATGGCCGGCCTGTTCGAAGACGCCCGCGCGCTGCTGGGTTCGTTCGAAGAGGCGAACCTGCGATGGGTGCCGCGGCACCGCAACCAAGAGGCCGATGCGCTCGCGCGCGCCTCGCTGGGCTTTGCGCCGAAGCCCGCGCCCAAATCGACGAAGAAGAAGCGCTAGCTGCTGGCGCGGGGCGCCGGCCGGTCCTTCTGAGAGACGCCATATCATCCGCGTCATGACAGAAGCCACTCCTCTCCCGCCTCTTCCCGATCACCTCTCCTGCGACCCGCGCAGCCCGCACCACGTGGCGGCCGTTTTCGAACACGACGTCGGCATCCGCTTCAACGACAAGGAACGCCTCGACGTGGAGGAATACTGCATCAGCGAAGGCTGGATCAAGGTGCCTGCGGGCAAGACGGTAGACCGCAAGGGCAAGCCGCTCCTGATCAAGCTGAAGGGCCGGGTCGAGGCGTTCTACCGCTAGGCCTTTGCGCCTGAGGGGCCCGAGCTCTCGGGGCATGCGCGCCGGGCTCCTTCCTGAAAAACATTTCCATACAAAAAAGCTGACCTTCTTGCATCTTTAGTTGTCGTACAACTGCCCGCGGAATTTGCCATAAATGGCAGAATTCCCGGCAACTCATCGGACATCGTATGAGTTGAAAAGTACCAAAGCGGGCAAACCGCTCTTCAACTGGAGACAAAAGATGAAACGCAGAAACTTCGTCATCTCGACCCTTTCCCCGCTGGCGCTGAGCGCATGCGGAGGCGGCGGCGGAGATGGCCCCACCTTTCCGCCGTTCCCTGTTCCTCCGCCGGCCCCAGCTCCAGCCCCGGAACAGCCGCCAAGCACAGAGGTGCTGGCGCGCAAGGCGATGCGCCGCGCTGCCGGGTTCATGGACGAAACGGTCTCGTACCGCGGCGGCTACGTCTGGGCCTACATGCCGGACTTCTCGACCATCTGGGGCGAGATGGAGGCGCGCCGCACCATGTGCTGGATCCAGCCGCCGGGCACGCCTACCGCGGGGCACTGCATGCTCGACGCGTATCACGCGACGGGCGACGAACTCTTCTACAACGCCGCCGAGCGCACGGGGCTCGCGCTCATCGAGGCGCAGCATCCGTCGGGCGGCTGGAACTACATCCACGACTTTGCCGGCGAAACATCGCTGCGCGACTGGTACGCCACCGTGGGTGCCAACGGCTGGCGGCTGGAAGAGTTCCAGCACTACTACGGCAACGCCACTTTCGACGACGCGGGCACGGCGGTGTCGTCGCAGTTCATGCTGCGCATGTACCTCGAGAAGAAGGATCCGCGTTTCCTCGCGGCGCTGCAAAAGGCCATCGGCTTCGTCACGCAGGCGCAGTTCATCGGCGGCGTGGCCGAAGGCGGCTGGCCGCAGCGCTATCCGCCGTCGCCCGACGCGATCTCTTCGATGCCCTTGCCCAATTCGCAGCAGCTGCCCGCGGGCGCCACGGCGGGCATGGAAGACGGCGACTACACGCGCCACGTCACGTTCAACGACGACGTGGCGGGCGAGAACATCAAGTTCATGCTGATGTGCGTGGTGGCGCTCGGCGACCAAAGCCTGGTGCCCTACATCACCCGCGCAATGGACTGCCTGCGCCGCATGCAGCAGCCGGGGCCGCAGGCCGGCTGGGGCTTGCAGCACCTGGCTACGGACCAGAATGGCCGCCTGGCCGGAGAGCCTGCCGGCGCGCGCAGCTACGAGCCGAGGTCGCTGGCCACGCACACCACGCAGACCAACGTGCAGCAGCTGTTCAACTACTTCCGCCTGACCGGCGACCGCGGCTATCTTGCGCGCGTGCCCGAGGCGCTCGACTGGCTGGACAGCTGCAAGCTCACCGACACGATGATTGCGGAGAACCCGCTGCTCAAGGGCCGCACGCATCCCACCTTCGTGGAGCTGGGCACCAACCAGCCGCGCTTCGTGCACCGCTACGGCTCGAACATCCACAACGGCGCCTACTACGTCGACCACGACCATCGCGCCACGCCCAGCCATTACTCGGCGGGCCGGAACATCGACATTGCCGGCATGCGCCAGACCTACGCCCAGCTCAACGGCATGACCGACACCGCCATCCAGCAGATGGTTGCGGCTTCGCCGCTGCGCCACGGGCAGCAAAAGGCGCTCCCCAAGTACTTCTCGCTGCGCGAGGTGGACTTTGCCGACCTGTTCGCCGACCGCGTGATGACCAGCCCCACCGTGAGCGCCACCGATGCGGTGGCGGTGATGGACAAGCTCGATCCGAAGGGCTACTGGCTCGCGCCGCTGAACGCCGTGACCAACCCCTACAAGGGCGATGGTCCCACGACGCCGTACACGGGCGATGCCTACCGCAGCAAGCACGTGGGCGATGTGTTCGACACTTCGCCCTACGATCCGGCGGACCCGCCGCTGATCGAGCCCTACGTGAAGAAGGAGCAGCCGCAGGCAATCACGGTGGCCAGCTTCGTGAGCAACATGGGCAAGCTCATCGCGTTCACCGCGCCTGTGGTCTGATCAGCGCCGTAAGGGGCCACGCCATGCAGAAAGCTCTTCGTGCCATTCGCGGCGACATCACCAAGCTGAAGGTCGACGCGATCGTCAATGCGGCAAATTCTTCGCTGCTGGGCGGCGGCGGTGTCGATGGTGCGATCCATCGCGCGGCCGGCCCCGAGCTCGTGCACGAGTGCCGCCTGCTGGCGGGCTGCAAGACCGGCGACGCCAAGCTGACCAAAGGCTATCGGCTGCCGGCCCGGTTCGTCATTCACACCGTCGGGCCGTTCTGGCGCGGCGGCTCGGATGGCGAGCCGGAGTTGCTCGCATCGTGCTATCGACGGGCGATGGAAGTCGCGGCGCAGTGCGGCGCGCGGACCGTCGCGTTTCCATCGATCAGCACGGGCATCTACGGCTATCCGATCGAACTCGCAGCGCCCATTGCGGTGGCCACGGTCCAGGCGGCGCTGGCTGCGGGCACCAGCGTGCAGGAGGTCACGTTCTGCTGCTTCTCGGATGAGAACCTCGCCGTGTACCAAGCGGCGCTTGCGGCAGCGGGGGCTGCATAAAAAGGCACCCCCCGCCGAGCCTTACTTCGCTGCCTCCACTTTCACGCGCGCATTCGGCGTCTCGCCGAACATCTCCGGTGCATACATCGCCTCGACGCGGCTCGGCGGCAGCGCAAAGTCGCCCACGTTGTTGAGGCGCACCGTGTATTCGACCTTCACCACGCCCTTGGGCAGGTACTCGTAGTAGCTGCGGAAGGACTCGAAGCTGCGCTCTTCGAAGGCCAGCCAGCCCGCGCCCGACTTTCTTTCGCCCTGCGTGGCGATCTGCGAGTCGCGGCCGAGGCCTGTGCCCAGGATGGTGGCGCCGCCCGGAATCGGGTCGCTGATCACGACCCAGGTCATGTCGGTGCTGGCGTTCACCTCGACGGTCACGCGCAGCACGTCGCCGCGGGTGTACTTGCCCGCAGTCGCCTGCTCGACCGGCGTGATGGTCTTCTTGATGGCATAGCCGGCGGCAAACGGCGCCTTCAGCTGCACCGCGGCAATCGACTGCATCGTGAGCCACGGCTTGCCGGTGCCTTGCTGCGTGACCAGCAGCGTGTCGCGCACCGGCGTGCCCGCCGGAGAAGCGGCCCAGGGCACGAACATGGTGTTGTTCTTCAGGTTGCCCGGCGATGCGGGCGCGCCGAAGAAGGTGCTCTGGTTGGGCGCCCCGGCCGCGTCGGTGGTCTTCACGCGCGTGACGTTGCGCCAGTCGACCTGCGCCTTGACGGCACCCAGCGTGGCAGCGGTGACACCGGCCACCGGCGTGCTTTCGAACACCTTGGAGAACTTCTCGAGCGCGAGCCCGCCCCACAGATTGGCGGTGGTGGTGTGCCAGGCGCCGTTCTGCTGGCGGCCGATGAAGCCGTTGGCGAGCTTGCCGATGTCGTCCTTCCAGGCCGGGTCTTCCATCACGCTGAGCAGGAGCCGCGCGGTGTTGACGTCGCCGTTAGTCATGAGCCACCACCAGTAGTCGTCCTGCTCGGTGCTGAACACGAGCTTGGTGCCCTGGTACGACAGGCGTGCCTTCAGTACGTTGTTGGCTTCGTCCAGGCGCTGCTGGCGCTGGGGCACGTCCTGCACGCGCTTCAAGATGTTGAGCCAGTCGATCACGGCGCCGGTGGGCCACTGGTTGGGCGCAATGGTGATGCTGCCCAGCATGCTGCCCTTGGCCGAGCCGTAGCGCGACAGGGCTTCGAGCGCGGCAAGCTTGCGCACGTCCAGGTCCTTGCGCGGACTCCAGAACTCGCGCTGGATGCGGCCTTCGACAAAAGCGATGAGGCCCGACTCCATCGGCGCGCGCGCTTCGTCGGGCAGCGCAAAGGCCGGGTTCAGCGCCGCCGCCTCGTGCGTCGCCGCCAGCAGGTAGGAGGTGAGGATGTCGCTGCCGCGGTTGGACTCGCCGTCGCGCGGCGGAAAGTAGCTTGCGAGGCCGTCGCTGTCGAGGTACGTCGGCAGCTGGGCAAGCACGCCCTGCCACATCTTCGCGTCGCGGAGGCCGACCGACTTGCTGGTCTTCTGTTCGAGGCAGCTGAAGGGGTAGTTGGCGAACCAGTCGCGCACGCCCGGCAGGCCTTCGGCGAGCTTGGGTTGCAGGGAAAGCTTCAGGCCGCCGCGGCCGGGGAGGGCATCGGCGGGCGGCGCCACGTCAATGGTGAAAGGTCCATCGACCTGTACCAGCGTGGCCTGCTGCACCGTGAGCGGCACCGAGGGCACGATGCGCTGGCGCACCTTGAGCGCGTCGCGCGCGCCGCCAAGCGTGTCTTTCGCCTCGATCTCCCACAGGATGGCTTCGGCGCGCGTCTGCGCGAGCTGCGCGGGCGCGGTCACGTTCCATGCCACTTCGCGCGCTTCGCCGGCGGGAATGTCGACCGTCTGCGTCTCCAGCGTGAGCAGCGTGGCGCGCGGCGTGGCTTCCACCTTCATCGGTTTCTGCGTGGTGTTGCGCAGCGTGATCTGGGCGCGGAACTGGTCGTCCTCGCGCACCAGCGGCGGCAGGCCGCTGATGATCTGCAGGTCTTGAGTGGCCTGGATGCTGGCCTGGCCGGTGCCGAAGAGGCTGGTGCCCGAATCGGCCACGGCCACGATCTTGAAGGTCGTGAGCGCATCGTTGAGCGGCACCGTCACCACGGCCTGGCCGTT